>Ga0116181_1004557_pt1 | contig 10387 bp, 7 predicted proteins | sample AD_UKC075_MetaG_FD_89752 | JGI IMG/M metagenome (GOLD analysis project Ga0116181, IMG submission 89752) | Active sludge microbial communities of municipal wastewater-treating anaerobic digesters from USA - AD_UKC075_MetaG | ecosystem: Engineered > Bioreactor > Anaerobic > Digestate | place: USA... | reverse complement strand
GCCCGGCCCACCCCCGGCTTCCATCTGGCCTGACCCGCCGCATGACGACCACGCCCCAGCAATACGTGCAGGAGAAGGCCGCGGGCAGCGGCAGCTCGTTCTACTACGCCTTCCTGTTCCTGCCGCCGCCGCGGCGGGCGGCGATCACGGCCTTCTACGCCTTCTGCCGCGAGGTCGACGACGTGGTCGACGAGTTGCGCGACGCCAGCGTGGCCGCCACCAAGCTGGCCTGGTGGCAGCAGGAGGTGGGCCGCGCCTTCGCCGGCAACGCCACCCACCCGGTGACGCAGGCGCTGATGCCGCATGCCCCGGTCTACGGCATCACCGCCGAGCACCTGCTGGCCGTGATCGAGGGCTGCCGCATGGACCTGGAGCAGACCCGCTACCTCGACATCACCGGCCTGCTGCGCTACTGCCACCTGGTGGCCGGCGTGGTCGGCGAGGTGGCGGCGCGCATCTTCGGCCACACCCGGCCGCAGACCATCGCCTACGCCCACCGCCTGGGCCGGGCGCTGCAGCTGACCAACATCCTGCGCGACGTCGGCGACGACGCCCGGCGCGGCCGCATCTACCTGCCGGTCAGCGAGCTGCAGCAGTTCGACGTCAAGGCGCACGAACTGCTCAAGCGCGACGCGCCCTGGGGCTACAGCGAGCGCTTCACCGCGCTGATGCGTTTCCAGGCGCAGCGGGCGCACGCCACCTACGACGAGGCGCTGGCCCTGCTGCCCGAGGCCGACCGCGCAGCGCAGAAGCCCGGCCTGATGATGGCCAACATCTACCGCAGCCTGCTGCGCGAGATCGAGGCCGCCGGCTTCCAGGTGCTGCACCAGCGCACCTCGCTGACGCCGATCCGCAAGCTGTGGATCGCGCTGATGACGCACTGGCGTGGCCGTTGACATGGCTCACCCCCGACGCGCTTCGCGCGCCCCCTCAAGTGGGCCGAGCCCGGACATGACAGGTCCAGTGGACCTGGCATGCCTGGCGAGGAGCCGGTTCGCTAGAACCGGCGCGGCCTGCAAGGCCCGCCAGTGGCCCGGCGAAGCCGGTTCCACGGCGGTCGCCGGCTTCGATCGGCTTCGCTCAGCGTGGGTGACGCCTGGCGTCATTGGCAGCTGAGATGGCGCGACGGGGCGCGGCAAGCCGGGTCGCCGTCATCGGCGCCGGCTGGGCCGGCCTGGCGGCGGCGGTGCGGCTGGTGCAGGGTGGCGCCAAGGTCACGGTATTCGAACTGGCGCGCCGCCCTGGCGGCCGCGCACGCCAGGCCGACGGCGCCGGGCGAGGCTTCGACAACGGCCAGCACATCCTGATCGGCGCCTACACGGCAACGCTGGCCCTGATGCGCACGGTCGGCGCCGACCCTGACGCCCTGCTGCTGCGCCAGCCGCTGGCCCTGGTCGACCCCGCAGGCCGCGGCCTGCGCCTGCCGCCCGGCACGCCGCTGCCGGCCTTCGCCCGCGCCGTGCTGGCGGCCCACCACTGGCGCTGGCCCGACCGCCTGGCGCTGCTGGCGGCGGCCGGTGGCTGGCTGGCGCGCGGCTTCCGCTGTCCGCCAGCCTGGACCGTGCAAGACCTGTGCGGCCATCTGCCGCCGGCGCTGCTGGCCGACCTGGTCGACCCGCTGTGCGTGGCCGCGCTGAACACGCCGATGGACAGCGCCAGCGCGCAAGTCCTCCTGCGGGTGCTGCACGACGCCCTGTTCAGCGGCCGTGGTGGCGCCGACCTGCTGCTGCCGCGGGCGCCACTGTCGGCCCTGCTGCCCGAGCCGGCCTGGCAGTGGCTGGCGACACAGGGTGCCGATCTGCGGGGCGGTCATCGCGTCACGTCGATCAACCCATGGAGTGACGGCCGCTGGCAGGTCGACGACGACGCGTTCGACGCCGTGGTGCTGGCCTGCCCGGCCGGCGAGGCAGCGCGCCTCACCGCCGGCCCGGCACCCGCCTGGTCGGCAGTGGCCGGTGCGCTCCAGCATGAGCCCATCGTCACCGCCTGGCTGCGCGACGACCGGCTGCAGGCGCCCGCGCCCATGGTGGCCTTGCCGCCCGCGCCCGCCGGCCCGGCGCAGTTCGCCTTCGATCTCGGCCGGCTGCACCATGACCCCGCCTCGCGCGGCATCTGGGCATTCGTCGCCAGCGGCGCGGCGCCCTGGCTGGGCGATGGCCTGGCGGCCTGCGGCCGGGCCATGCTGGCGCAGGCGCGCCGGGCGTTTCCTGGCGCCTTCACCGGCGACGACGCAAGCGTGTTGCTGCACCTGGCGGCCGAACGCCGCGCCACCTTCGCCTGCACACCGGGCTTGCAGCGGCCGGCCCCGGTGATCGCCCCCGGGCTGCTGGCTGCCGGCGACCATGTGCAGGGCCCCTACCCCGCGACCCTGGAAGGCGCCGTGCGCAGCGGACAGGACGTGGCAGACGCTGCGCTGCGGACAATTTGAGCGCCTGATCCAGCATTCACGATGCACCATGCGGTTTCGCCATGCAAAATAGGCACAACCACAGGACATCCCATGACGACCCCCAAAGAAGGCCAGACGCCCGCGATCCAGGTCATCGAGCGCATGTTCTCGCTGCTCGATGCCCTGGCGGCACACCAGGACCCGGTGTCGCTGAAGCTGCTGAGCGAACGCACCGGCCTGCACCCGTCGACCGCCCACCGCATCCTCAACGACCTGGCGATCGGCCGCTTCGTCGACCGGCCCGAGGCCGGAAGCTACCGCCTGGGCATGCGCCTGCTGGAACTGGGCAACCTCGTCAAGGCCCGGCTGGACGTGCGCGACGCCGCCATCGGCCCGATGCGCGAGTTGCACAAGCTGACCCTGCAGCCGGTGAACCTGTCGGTGCGCCAGGGCGACGAGATCGTCTACATCGAGCGCACCTACAGCGAGCGCTCGGGCATGCAGGTGGTGCGCGCCGTGGGCGGCCGCGCGCCGCTGCACCTCACCTCGGTGGGCAAATTGTTCCTGGCACACGAGGAAGCGCAGCGTGTGCGCGCCTATGCCGCCCGCACGGGGCTGTCCGGCCACACGCGCAACAGCATCACCGACATCCACCGCCTGGAGCGTGAACTGGCCCAGGTGCGCCAGAGCGCCCTGGCCCGCGACGACGAGGAACTGGAACTGGGTGTGCGCTGCCTGGCCGCCGGCATCTACGACGACCAGAACCGGCTGGTGGCGGGGCTGTCGGTGTCGGCACCGGCCGACCGGCTGGAAGAAGGCTGGGCCGACCGGGTCAAGGCCACCGCGGCGCAGATCTCGCAGGCGCTGGGGCACCACGCCCCCTGAAACGAACGCGGGGCCCGAAGGCGCCGCCGCAAGCCGTGCCGCGCCAACGGGCGCGGCGGCGCCATCAACCCAGCCGCGCCACCGGCGCATGCGCCGGCATCGCCGCCGCACCCAGCCACTTGCGGATGCGCTCGGCGTCGCCGATGCGCGAGTACTTCCCGGTCGAGTCCAGCAGCACCATGATCAGCTTGCGCCCGGCCAACTGAGCCTGCATGACGAGGCAGCGGCCGGCCTCGGCGATGTAGCCCGTCTTCTGCAGGCCGATGTCCCACTGCGGATTGCTCACCAGGCCGTTGGTGTTGCGGAACTGCATGACGCGGTGGCCCACGGCGACCTGCGCCTCATGCGAGGTTGACAGCTCCCGCAGCAGCGGCACCCGGTGCGCCGCCTTGACCAGCACCGCCAGATCCTGCGCGCTCGACTGGTTCCGGCTCGACAGGCCGGTGGGCTCGACGTAGTGGGTGTCCTTCATGCCCAGCAACGCAGCCTTGCGGTTCATCGCATCGACGAAGGCCGCGATGCCGCCCGGATGGTGCCGGCCCAGCGCATTGGCCGCGCGGTTCTCGGACGACATCAGGGCCAGGTGCATCATTTCGCCCCGGGTGAGCTGCGTGCCCACGGCCAGCCGCGAGCGGCTGCCCTTCTCGGTGTCGATGTCGTCCTGGGTGACGGTGAGCACCTCGTCCAGCGAGGCCTTGGATTCGGCGACGACCAGGCCGGTCATCAGCTTGGTGATCGAGGCGATGGGCAGCACCGCGCCCGGGTTCTTGCTGAACAGCACCTCGTTGGTGTCCTGGTCGACGACCAGGGCCACGCTGGACTTCAGGTCGAGCGGGTCACTGCTGCCATGCAGGCCGAGCGCCTGGCCGAAGCTGGGCTTGGCCTGCTCCACCGGCTGCAGCGCCACCCGGCGCAGGCCCGCTCCCCGCACTGCCACCGCCTGGCGCGCACCGCTGCGCAGCTTGGCCGAGGCAGCCGGCTTGCGCACGCCGACGGCCTTGCCCGGCTTCACCGACTTCGCCGCCTGGCTGCGGCTGCCGTCGGTCCGCGCCTGCGCGGGCGTGCCGATGGTCAGTGCGGCGCACAAGGCCAGGAGCAGCAACGGCAGGGACAGTTTCATGGAACGCAGGTAGCAAAGGAGTGGAAAGCAAACGCGCCGCGAGTGTAGGCGACCCCAAAAAAGCACGCAAGATCAGAAACTTGCGTGCCCTTTGTAAAGTGAAACCCGAGACCCCGCCGGCGCGCCCTGCCCAGGCCGGCCGGCGCCGCACTCAACCCTGTGCCGCCACCCGTTCCGCCTTGGAGTGCAGCTTGTTCAACGCGGCCAGGTAGGCCTTGGCCGACGCCACCACGATGTCCGGGTCGGCGCCCATGCCGTTGACCACCCGGCCGCCGTGCTGCAGCCGCACCGTGACCTCGCCCTGGGATTCTGTGCTGCCGCTGGTGATGGCATTGACCGAATACAGCACCAGTTCGGCACCACTTCCCACCTGCGACTCGATTGCCTTCAGGCTGGCGTCGACCGGACCGTTGCCATCGCTCTCGGCGCGGTGCTCCACCTCACCCGCGGCGAACACCACCGCCGCATGCGGCCGCTCGCCGGTCTCGGAATGCTGCTGCAGCGACACCAGGCGGTAGTGCTCGTGCTCGCGCGTCACGCTCTCGTCGCTGGCCAGGGCGATGATGTCCTCGTCGAAGATCTCGGCCTTGCGGTCGGCCAGATCCTTGAACTTGGCGAAGGCGGTGTTGATGTCGGCCTCGCTCTCCATCTCGATGCCCAGTTCCTGCAGCCGCTGCTTGAAGGCGTTGCGCCCGCTCAGCTTGCCCAGCACGATCTTGTTGGCGGCCCAGCCCACGTCTTCGGCACGCATGATCTCGTAGGTGTCGCGGGCCTTCAGCACGCCGTCCTGGTGGATGCCGCTGGCGTGGGCGAAGGCGTTGGCGCCGACCACCGCCTTGTTCGGCTGCACCACGAAGCCGGTGGTCTGGCTGACCATGCGCGAGGCCGGAACGATCTGCGTCGCGTCGATGCCCACGTCCAGGTTGAAGTAGTCGCGGCGGGTCTTTACCGCCATCACGATCTCTTCCAGCGAGGTGTTGCCCGCCCGCTCGCCCAGGCCGTTGATCGTGCATTCGACCTGGCGTGCACCGCCGATGGTCACGCCGGCCAGCGAATTGGCCACCGCCATGCCCAGGTCGTTGTGGCAGTGCACGCTCCACACCACCTTGTCGCTGTTCGGGATGCGCTCGCGCAGGTTGCGGATGAAGGCGCCATACAGCTCGGGCACCGCGTAGCCCACGGTGTCGGGAATGTTCAGCGTGGTCGCGCCCTCCTTGATCACCGCCTCCAGCACGCGGCACAGGAAGTCGGGGTCGCTGCGGTAGCCGTCCTCGGGGCTGAACTCGATGTCCGCGCACAGGTTGCGCGCGAAGCGCACCGACAGCTTCGCCTGCTCGAACACCTCGTCGGGCGTCATCCGCAGCTTCTTCTCCATGTGCAGCGGACTGGTGGCGATGAAGGTGTGGATGCGGGCGCGCCGGGCGCCGGCCAGGGCCTCGGCGGCGCGGGCGATGTCGCGGTCGTTGGCACGGGCCAGCGAGCAGACGGTCGACTCCTTGATGGTCTGGGCGATCGCCTTGACGCATTCGAAGTCGCCGTTGCTCGACGCCGCGAAGCCGGCCTCGATCACATCGACGCGCAGGCGTTCGAGCTGGCGGGCGATGCGCAGCTTCTCGTCGCGGGTCATCGAGGCGCCGGGCGATTGCTCGCCGTCGCGCAGCGTGGTGTCGAAGATGATGAGTTGGTCGGCCATGGTCGGTGCTCCTCTGATGTCGCGTCTGTGTGGTGTCAGGCGGTGGTCGTGCGTGCTGCGGCCTGGGGCTGCCGGCCGAGCGTGGCGCCGCTGCGCAGCAGGCCCGAGACCACGGCCTTCATCGACGCGGTGACGATGTTGCCGTCGATGCCCACGCCGAACAGCGTGCGAGTATCTGCGATGCGCAGTTCCAGGTAGGCCGCGGCCCGGGCACTGGCGCCGGCGCCGGGCTCCATCCGAATCGCGTGCTCGTGGTAGTCCAGCACCTCGATGCGCACACCGCTGGCGCGGTGCAGCGCGTCGACGAAGGCGTCGACCGGGCCGTTGCCCTCACCGCGCAGCGCCAGGGTCTGGCCGGCGGCGCGCAGCTTGGCCGCCAGCCGCACCGTGCCATCGCCCTGCTGGTCGAGGTGCTGCTGGTCGATCACCACTTCACCCTCGCCCAGGTGGTAGGCGTCGCGCAGGAGGGCCCAGATGTCGGCAGACGTGAGTTCCTTGCCCTGCACGTCCATCACCGCCTGCACCGATGACGAGAACTCGATCTGCAGCCGGCGCGGCAGTTCCAGCCCGTGGTCGGCTTCGAGCAGGTAGCTGATGCCGCCCTTGCCCGACTGGCTGTTGACGCGGATGACCGCGTCGTAGCTGCGGCCCAGGTCTTTGGGGTCAATCGGCAGATAAGGCATGTCCCAGATGTCGCCGTCACGACGCGCCGCAAAGGCCTTCTTGATGGCGTCCTGGTGCGAGCCGGAGAACGAGGTGTAGACCAGGTCGCCGACATACGGGTGGCGCGGGTGCACCGGCAGCTGGTTGCAGTGCTCCACCGTGCGGCGCACCGCATCGATGTCGCTGAAGTCCAGGCCCGGATGCACGCCCTGGGTGTAGAGGTTCAGCGCCAGGTTCACCACGTCGACGTTGCCGGTGCGCTCGCCGTTGCCGAAGAGGCAGCCTTCGATGCGATCGCCACCGGCCATGATCGCCAGCTCCGCGGCGGCCGTGCCGGTGCCGCGGTCGTTGTGCGGATGGATCGACAGCACGATGCTGTCGCGGCGTTCGAGATGCCGGTGCATCCACTCGACCATGTCGGCGAAGATGTTCGGCGTGCTGTGCTCGACCGTCGACGGCAGGTTGATGATGCACTTGTGGCCCGGTGTCGGCTGCCACACGTCAGTGACCGCATCGACCACCCGCTTGGCAAACGCCAGCTCGGTGCCGGAGAACATCTCCGGCGAGTACTCGAACGTCCAGCGCGTGCCGGGCTGCTGCGCCGCCAGGTCGCGCACCAGGCGTGCATGGGTGGTGGCCAGGTCGACGATGCCGTCCTCGTCCTGTTGCAGCACCACGCGGCGCATCACCGGCGCCGTGGCGTTGTACAGGTGGACGATGGCGCGCGGCACACCCTGCAGGGCCTCGAAGGTGCGGGCGATCAAGTGGTCGCGGGCCTGGGTCAGCACCTGGATCGTCACGTCATCGGGAATGAGCGCGTCGTCGATCAGCATGCGCACGAAGTCGAAGTCGGCCTGCGAGGCCGACGGGAAGCCGACCTCGATCTCCTTGAAGCCGATCTGCACCAGCATCTGGAACATGCGCAGCTTGCGCGCCGGGTCCATCGGCTCGATCAGCGCCTGGTTGCCGTCGCGCAGGTCGACGCTGCACCAGACGGGCGGGCGCGTGATCACGGCATCGGGCCAGGTGCGGTCGCTGAGGCGCACCAGCGCAAACGGTCGGTACTTGGCGGCGGGGTCTTGAACCATGGGCATGGACATCTCCGGGGTGGTGGGCTGGTCAATGGCGGGGAGCCACGCAGCACGGGAGACGTTCCAGACGCAAAAACGGCCCGCTGCGTGACGCTGGCGGGCCGTGGATCCTGTGAAACCTGAAGACGAAGGAACCTAGCGCGCCAGGGGCACGCCTAGTAGCAGGGTCAGGTTGCGGATCGACATGAGCGACGACTGTAGCACAGCGCTTTCAGCGGTGAAGACCGATCTCGTCGGGTTCGTCCGTGCTGGTCGCGATCACGCTGGTCGGCCGCCCCTTGAACTTGCGCCAGGCGTAGACCAGGTAGCCCGAGACGCCATAGGCGCAGAACAGCGCGAACAACACCTTCGGCGGGTCAAGGGCCACCACCGCGATCACCAGCATGATCGCCACCAGCACCACGAAGGGCACGGTGCGCCGGCCGCCGAAGACCTTGAAGCTGTAGAACGGCGCGTTGGTCACCATCGACAGGCCCGCGTACAGCGTGACGCCGAAGGCAGCCCAGGCCGCCCAGTCGATGCGCGCCGCGCCCTTGACGCCGGCGTCGTCGACGACCCAGATCAGCCCCATCACCAGTGCTGCCGCCGCGGGGCTGGGCAGCCCCTGGAAGAAGCGCTTGTCGACCACACCGATGTTGACGTTGAAGCGCGCCAGGCGCAGCGCCGCACCGGCGATGTAGACGAAGGCGGGAATCCAGCCCAGCTTGCCCATGCCGTGCAGCGCCCACTGGTAGACGATCAGCGCTGGCGCGGCGCCGAAGCTCACCATGTCGGCCAGGCTGTCCATCTGCTCGCCGAAGGCGCTCTGGGTGTTGGTCATGCGCGCCACGCGGCCGTCCAGGCTGTCGAGCACGGCAGCGGCGAAGATGGCGATGCAGGCGGTGTCGAAGCGGCCGTTCATCGCCATCACGATGGCGTAGAAACTGGCGAAGAGCGCCGACAGCGTGATCGCGTTGGGCAGGGCATAGATGCCCTTGCGCCGGGGCGGCACGGGGGTCGCAGGTTCGTCGGGGTCCACAGCAGGCTGGTCGGTCATCGGCGGCGAGGATAGCGCAGAAGAAAAAGCCGCCCGAGGGCGGCTTCCGTCGCAGGTGCGGGCCGTTCAGTTGCGGCTCTTGTCCACCAGCTTGTTGGCCTTGATCCAGGGCATCATGGCGCGCAGCTTCTCGCCGACGACCTCGATCTGGTGCTCTTCGGTCAGGCGACGGCGGCTCAGCAGCGTGGGCGCGTTGGCCTTGTTCTCCAGGATGAAGCTCTTGGCGTATTCGCCGGTCTGGATGTCCTTCAGGCACTGGCGCATCGCGTCCTTGGTCGCGGCGGTCACCACCTTGGGGCCGGTCACGTACTCGCCGTATTCAGCGTTGTTGCTGATCGAGTAATTCATGTTCGCGATGCCGCCTTCGTAGATCAGGTCGACGATCAGCTTGAGCTCGTGCAGGCACTCGAAGTAGGCCATCTCGGGCGCGTAGCCGGCTTCCACCAGGGTCTCGAAGCCGGCCTTGATCAGTTCGACGGTGCCGCCGCACAGCACGGCCTGCTCGCCGAACAGGTCGGTCTCGGTCTCTTCGCGGAAGTTGGTCTCGATGATGCCGGCCTTGCCGCCGCCGTTGGCAGCGGCATAGCTCAGCGCCAGGTCACGCGCCTTGCCGGTCTTGTCGGCATGCACGGCGATCAGGTGCGGCACGCCGCCACCTTGCGTGTAGGTGTTGCGCACGGTGTGGCCGGGGGCCTTGGGCGCCACCATCCAGACGTCGATGTCGTCACGCGGCACGACCTGGCCGTAGTGCACGTTGAAGCCGTGGGCAAACGCCAGCGAGGCGCCGGCCTTGATGTTGGCGTGCACGTCGGCGTTGTAGACGCTGGCGATCTGCTCGTCGGGCAGCAGGATCATGACGACGTCGGCGCTCTTCACCGCATCGGCAATCTCGGCGACCTTCAGGCCGGCCTTCTCGGCCTTGGCCCAGGACGCACCGCCCTTGCGCAGGCCGACCGTCACCTTGACACCCGAGTCGTTCAGGTTCTGGGCGTGCGCATGGCCTTGCGAGCCGTAGCCGATGATGGTGACGTTCTTGCCCTTGATCAGGCTCAGATCGGCGTCCTTGTCGTAGTAGACCTTCATGGTTCTCTCCAGTGAAATTGGGGGGTCAATCAAGCAGCCGCCGCGGAACCGGCTCTGCCGGGCCGCCAGCGGCGCCCCCTTGAGGGGGAGCGCCGAAGGCGCTTCGGGGGTGGGTCAAACTCTGAGAATGCGCTCGCCACGGCCGATGCCGCTGGCGCCGGTGCGCACTGTCTCCAGGATCGCCGTGCGGTCGATGCCCTCGATGAAGGCATCGAGCTTGCCGGCGTCGCCGGTGAGCTCCAGCGTGTAGCTCTTTTCGGTCACGTCGATGATGCGGCCACGGAAGATGTCGGCCATGCGCTTCATCTCCTCGCGCTCCTTGCCGACGGCGCGCACCTTGATGAGCATCAGCTCGCGCTCGGTGTAGCTGCCTTCGGTCAGGTCGACGACCTTGACCACCTCGATCAGGCGGTTCAGGTGCTTGGTG
>Ga0116181_1004555_pt1 | contig 10388 bp, 9 predicted proteins | sample AD_UKC075_MetaG_FD_89752 | JGI IMG/M metagenome (GOLD analysis project Ga0116181, IMG submission 89752) | Active sludge microbial communities of municipal wastewater-treating anaerobic digesters from USA - AD_UKC075_MetaG | ecosystem: Engineered > Bioreactor > Anaerobic > Digestate | place: USA... | reverse complement strand
TGTGGACTGGCGCTGTACGAGCTGAGCGCAGAGTGGTTTGCCGCTGCTGGTTCCGAACGCTGGGCCCTGCTTGGCCGGCTGGCGGTCTGCGGTGTGGTGTATACCCTGGTGACCGGCGCATTCCTGTACCGGGCGCTATGCGACTGGGGTGAGCGGGAGTATCTGCGCCGCCAGCTCGGTCATACACTGGGCGGGTTCATCGGCAAGCTGCGGGGGAGGACAGCAGCATGAAGGGTTTATTGCGGCGCATTCTGCGCTACCTGGCCTTTGAACAGGGCCGGGCGGTAGGCTGGTACAAACGATTCTGCAATCCGGGTGGCGATGAATGGGCTGCCTGGCTCAAGCGTCATGGCGGCTTTCACGCCATTGGCGAGCACTGCTCGATCCAGGTCAATGCCATCATCACCGATCCGGCCTATACCCGGCTGGGCAATAACGTGCGCCTGACCGGCTGCACCCTGTTTGGCCACGACGGCTCGGTGAACATGCTCAACCGTGCCTTTGGTCTACGCCTGGACCGGGTGGGAAAAATCGACATCCGCGACAACGTGTTCGTCGGTCATGGCGCGATCATTCTGCCCGGCGTCACCATCGGTCCCAACGCCATCGTTGCTGCCGGTTCGCTGGTTAACCGCGACGTGCCACCAGGCAGCATTGTCGCCGGTGCACCGGCACGGGTGGTGGGCGATATCGAGCGGCTGGTAGCGCGCCTTGAACAGGACAGCGCGCGCCTGCCGTGGATCGAAACCCTCAATCGCTACCGCGACAGCGGCGATCCCGCACTGCGCGCCGAGGTTGAGCAGATGCGTATCCGCTATTTCTTCAGCGTGTGAACCCACCGGAATCAGCCAGGGCACGCCGCGCAACCGGTGACAGTGCGGTATATGCCCTGGTATTGCCGCTTAAAGGCTGCGCTCGCGCTGCAGACGCATCAGGCGCTCCATCAACTGTTCGATTTCCGCTTCCAGGGCGCTGCGCTCCTGCCCGGACTGCTGTTCACGGGCGTTCAGACGCTCCTCAAGAGTCCGCTTCTCCTGGCGCAGGTGCTCCAGTTGCTGGCGCAGCTCCAGCAGCTCGACGACACTGGCGCCCGTTCCCGTGGACAGCACCTCCTCACCTGCTGCGACCGCAGCCTGCTTGAGCAGTGACTGGCGCTCGGCCTGCAGCCGTTCTACCTGCGCCTGCAGCGCCTGGCGCTCCTCATCCCAGATCCGCTGCTGGCGCGTCAGATCATCGGCAGCTTCCTTGCGCAACTGCTCGACCAGACGCGCGCTGTCCGGCGGCAGAGTATGACCGGCACGCGCCTTTTGCAGCGTCAGATTGTCTTCCAGAGTATTCATCTGGATCTGCATCGCCAGCCGCTCGCGCTCCCAGTTTTCCTGGTGCTGCTCCAGACGGGCGTTGAGCCCGATCTTGTCCTGCTGCAGCGAAGCCGCCTGTTCCTCAAGCTGCCCGATGCGCATTTGCATGCCCTGGCGCTCCTGATCCCAGCGCATGCTGTCGCGGGCAAAGCGATCCTGCAGCGCCACTTTTTCCTGTTCCAGGCGGGTAAAGGCTTCACGAAACTGGGCAATGTCGCGCTGGGATACCTGCTGGTGCTGCTCGCTCTGCGCCTTCAGATCGTTGTACTGCCGCTCCAGGGCCGCATATTGCTGGCGCAACTCGTTCAGTTCATCTTCGGCGCGCTTCTGTCGCGTGAGCAGCGACTGGCGATTCTGGTAGGTCCGCGATTGCTCCTCCAGCATCACACCCTGCAACTCATGGGTCTTGGCTTCCTGCTCCGCGAGTTCGTTCTGCGTACGCACATGGGCATGCCGCAACGCACGATACGGCAACATGTAAACCAGGATAGCGCCGACCGCCAGCCCGGCAGTTGCGCCGATGACCAGATAGAGAATGTCCGACATATCCGGGATTCCGTTCGTTTGTTTTCGATTTCTTGGGGTTGCACCATGCAGCCGCCTGCGGTGCTCCAGCAGCCGGCATCAGCGCAGGACGTACATCAGCAAGGCTGATACCACGCCAATCGCCGCTGCACCACCAGCGGCCAGATAAATGCGGCGCTGCAGCTCATGTCGCGCGGTGATCCAGAACTGCTGGATGGCCTGCTCGGTCTGTGCGCTGCTCACACGCAGCTCTTCTTCGTCAGCGCCGGCCTGGCGCTGCGCCAGCGTGCTGGCGGCATGCTGGCGCACGGTGTCCTGGGCAACATCACTGGCCACGATGCGGACTGTTTCCATCGCCTTGTGCATGGCTTCGCCAAAACGCTGGCTCAATTGCCGCACCAACCGCTCGGACAGTTCGTGCAACTGCACCTGGCATACCTGCACCGCCACCGTGTGAGCCAGCGCTTCACACTCGTCACGGCTGAGGCCCTGCGCCGCAGCCGGTTGCTCCGCCAGCCGTTTTTCCAACTGCTGATCCAGCCAGGGGCCCAGCTCGGCATGCAGGGCCACCCTATCAACGGGCGCTGGTGCCGGCACCGGCGGCGACCAGGCCGCCAGACGCGCGTCGCAAATCTGCTGTACCAGTGGCGCGAGGCGCTCTCCCTGCTGATTCTCGAAGTCGCTGCGTACCCTGGCGACAACATCGTTGATCAGCGGCAGCACCTGCGACTCGATCGAGTCATAAAACACCTGCTCAGCCTTTTCCAGCGCCAGCTTGCCGACCCATTCAGCCGTAACCGTCATGTCAAGCGGTTCTGGTGACGGCGGCGCTTTCGCGGCTACAGCGGCGGTGCGCATCGTGTCCAGAATCGTGCCGAGCACATCGGGCATCGCCGGCTTGACCAGCACCCCCACGGCGCCGGTCGCCAGGGCATGATTCAGGTAGCCAGGTTCATCCTTGGAGGTGTACATGGCCACCGGAATCGCCGCCAGATTCGCATCCGCCTTGATGCGCGTCAGCGCAGTCAAGCCATCCATACCCGGCATGGTGTGATCCATGAAAATGCCATCGGGCTGCTGGCCGCGCAGATATTCCAGGGCCTCTTCCGCTGACTCGACCGTGTCGACGGTGATGCCGAATCCCTGCAACATCTTGCGTAGCATCAACCGCGCAGACTTGGAGTCGTCTACTACAAGAACATGGTGGATTGGCATACACCCTCTCCTATTTCCCTACCTGTTATCATGATGTCTTCCAACACGGGTCCATATGGATCCCGCGCAAATCAGGCGGCGCGTGGCGCGGCGCGCGGCCGCAATCCCTTACGATGGTAATAATCCATGACGATGCCGCAATATACGGCAAACAGCACAAACGGCAGCGCGATCCGCCCAATACCCTCGATGACCACCCAGTAATCCAGCCAATTCAGCGCCGGCAGAACAAAGCTGTGCGCGGTATAGATCGGCAGGGAGGCCTGGCCAAACAGCGCCAGCAGATAGGTCAGCTTCTTCTCGCGCGCGCCCAGATGCAGGCCAAGCAGGATAAAGCCACTCAGCATCAGCAGACCCGGACCGGCAAAAAACAGCCAGTACCAGATTCGCGGCGGCGCCTTGGCGGTACCGGCGACGATCACATGCAGGCTCAGTTCGCCACTGATCAGCCCCAGCACGCAGCCGGCGGCAGTCAGACCCAGCGCCACCGGCAGCAGGCGCTTGACGAAGGCCCGTTCCTGGCCCGTGCGCACTGCCTGACGCAGCGCGATGCCCACCGGAATCGCCATGATGGCACTGCCCGACAGCTGCAGATAGGCATACGGTCCCGACAGCAGGTTCAGGCGCAGGTATTCCTGGAAGCCGAGCGCCGGATCAATCGGCCAGAATGGCAGCCACGCCAGCGCCAGCGCCCAGTGCGCCGCCCCCAGCAGCAGGGCGTTGCGCAGCGGCGTCGTCCCCAGGGCGCGCAACCACAGCGGCACCGACAGCAGCGCCAGCGCATAGTAGTTGAGAATGCTGTAGGTACTGAACAGCCAGCGGCTGCCGTTGAAATCACCCGTCAGGGCCAGATTGATATAGGTCGGCACGCAGATCAGCAGCGCGCACAGCACCAGCAGCCGTGAACGTGCATGCACCGCCTTGAGCACCTGGGGGCGGCTGGGTCCCTGGAAGCGTTCGTAGTACACAAACCCGACCGTGACGCCAAAGACCAGAATGAATGTGGTGGTCGCGAAACGCCCCCAGAACAGCACCGGCTCAGCCAGCGGAGCCAGAGCAGGGAGGCGTTGAAAAACGCCCGGCCCGAAGTGCATGATCATCATCGAGATGATCGCCAGGGCACGAGTTTCGTCAATAGCGGTAAAGCGCGGCGCAGAGGCGGACTTGGACATACAATCGCGATTCCAGAGGTCGGCAGCGAAAAGGTGGCGTATCTTGTGTCGCCTGGCGCCATTGTAACAAGTCCGGCTAATCGACAGGATGAAAAAACCGCATTATTCCCTCCATCCGCAGCGGCGCTCTTTCCATCGCCCGCACCCGGCCCATCCATACAGGGAACCCAACGCGTGAACCCGTTTATCCGTCCTCTTCCGCCACGCTGGCGCTGGCTGGTGCTGGCGATGCTCATTGCGGTGCTGAGCCTGGGCGCTCTGCTGCTATTGCAACCGGCGGATGACTGGGAGCCAGCCATTATCGCCTTTGAAAGCCAGGACCGTCAGCAGCCGCCGGCGCCCGGTCAGGTGGTCTTCGTTGGCAGTTCCAGTATCCGCTTCTGGGACACGCTGGCCGCAGACATGGCCCCGGTGCCGGTGCTCAATCGCGGTTTTGGCGGCGCGTGGCTGCGCGATGTGGTGCATTATGCCGAGCGCATCATCACGCCTTACCGGCCACGCCTGGTGGTGGTCTACGCCGGCGAGAACGATCTGGGCTCACGCTGGTCGCGCCCGGGCGCGGTGGTGGATCGTTTCCAGCAACTGGTCGCGCGCCTGCGCCAGCATGACCCGGCACTGCCGATTGTGCTGCTGGCGATCAAGCCTTCGCCGTATTACATGCAGCGCCTGAGTGCGCAGGCCGAAGCCAACCGGCAACTGCGCGCCTATTGCGAGACCACGCCGGGCCTGCGCTTCATCGATGTCGCCAGTCCCCTGCTGAACGCTACTGGCCAGCCACGCCCGGAGTTCTACCGCGATGGCCTGCACCTGAACGCCGCCGGTTACGCCGTGCTGCGCGATCAGGTACGGCCAGTGCTGTTGGACATGCTGGGCCTTAGGTCAGTATCCGCCGGAACCGGTACAACGGTGGTGGCGCCGTCGGCGCCGTGACCGTGCCCATGGTCTGCTCCTGCCCAGTGCGCATGTAGCTTTCCGCCCAGCCGGTGATCAGGAACAGTAGCGCCACGGTCTGATTGCCCATGTACACCGTCGCCACGGAGATGATATAGCAGACGTAGACCCCGGCCAGGGAGAAGGCCAGCGAACTGCCAAGCGGCTCCGGATTGGGTCGCTGCATGGCATGGCGGATCAAGCGCGCGGTCATGCCGATCAGGATAATCAGATACAGGGTCAGGGCGATCTTGCCGTGCTGCAGGAACAGCAGCAGATAATAGTTATCGATCGATTCCTGCCCCGGAACCTTCGGCCACTTGATCAGCCCCCAGCCCCAGGTTGCCTCCTTGGCGGCGATGTCGGTGTAATTGGTGATCAGCTCCAGACGATAGGCGGCAGTTTCCTGATTTTCGGTCTTGGCGTTCTCGCGGCCAACGCCAGCCCATTGCAGGAAAGCGATGAATCCGGGCAGGCAGATGCCAAAGATAAACACCAGCAGGATGCCAACGCCGATCCAGCGGTTACGCATCCGCCCGATAAACACCACCACCGCCGCGATAATACCGGCCAGCCACGGCCCCTTGACCAGAGTGATGAGCGCCCCGCCGAACATGCCCAGGGTATACATCTCGGCCTCGGTCAGCTTCGGCCAGGGCAGCCACTTGAACAGCGGATGGCGCTGCCGGGTCCAGGCACCGCTCCAGTGCAGCCAGCGCTGGATGCGGTAACCGGACACCATCATCACCCCGGCCAGAATGGCGTGACCGTAGGGACCAGCGCAGCGCGCCAGTCCCCAGCGGAAGGTGATGATCCAGCCCAGGCCCTGCCCGGAGAAAAACGGCCCGATGATCTTCTGCCAGGGATTGACGCCAAAGCGCGATTCATACAGGCAGATGATGGCCACGGTAAACAGGCAGATGACAATCTTCTTGGCGAAGGCCACCCGTCCGCCCAGCGGCTCGACCAGGCTCTTGGCCAGCACGTAGGGGATGACCACCGAAGTCAGCATGGTGAACATCAGGTTCTGGGCATCGTTGTAGCCGGACGCCCGATACTCGGAATAGGAAATCACCGCAGCCAGGCAATACACCACCAGGTCAAAGGGCGTGAACTGATAGCCGGGCGCACCGCGGGTTATGAAGACGATGAAGATGGCCAGGGCCGCTGCCTGGTTTGAGGTCGGATCGGGCAGACCGGGCGCGATCCAGCGATAGTAGTCCGGGACCAGCAGCAGCGCCGGCAGGTAGACATTGAAAAAGGCGAACTGCGGCGAGCGCACCACCGCGAAATAGGCGGCCAGCAATCCGGGAATCAGCGCCAGAATGGCCATGACCGGGAACCCTGAGCAGCGCCGGCGCCGTTCAGCCAGCCGATCCGGGCAACGGCCGCGCCGGAACCCCGGCCACCACTGCACCGGCGGCGACATCACGGGTCACAACAGCATTGGCGCCGACCACCGCGCCATCACCAATGCTCACCCCAGCCAGCACGGTCACCCCGCGACCAATCCAGACGTTGCGGCCAAGGCGGATCGGCGTGGCGCTGTGCCCGGCGTGGCGAATGGCCTGGGCGCCGTCAAAGCGATGATTGGCATCGCGCAGGCTGGCGTATTCACCGATCATGGTCCCGGCGCCGATGCTCACCTGCTGAAACGCCACCACATGCACGCCGCGCGACATCACCACATCATCGCCGATGTCGATGCGTCCCTGATCCTGGGTCTCCAGGTATAGACCCGGATAGAGGAACAGGTTGCGGCCCAGCGTCACCTGGCCAGTGCCGCGCACCTCGGCCACGCCCATGATCACTACCGAGGGATCGACCGGGCCACTGATACTGGCGCGCAGCCGGGCATGCGCCCACAGGCGGCGTGCCGGCTCACCCAGCGTTGCGCCAAGCCGGGCCACAGGGGTTAGCGCAGCCACCAAAAGCTGCTTTACCAAGCCACTCATCACCTGCCTCCCGCTATTTATATTCGATCAGGCCGCGACGCCGGCCGCGCCAGCGATCCCAGACATAGCCCAGTTGCCCGACCAGGATCGGGATCTGCTGCACATGCGAATGCAGACCGTACAGGAAGCGGGTCAACGGATCGCGGCTTTTCCAGCCGACCTTGCCAGCGGTGCGCAGCGCCAACACCAGCCACAGGCCCATGACCAGCACCGGCAGCAGCCACAAGCCACGCAACAGCCCCAGCACGCCGATCAGCAGGCTCAGCAGCAGCACGCCGGCATGAATCCGGTTACGCCGCACCTCGCGATCCCATAACGGCGTATCAGTATGGCGAAAGCGTGCCGCCACCTCGGCATAGGCATGGCCGGCACGCACCGCCCGCCGCCAGTATTGCCGCCACTGGGTCATGGCCAGATCATGGCCGGTCATCGGCCGGTCAACGTGCAGGATCATCCCGCCCTGGGCGCGCAACCGCCGGCATAGATCTGGCTCCTCGCCGGCGATCAGGGTCGCATCAAAGCCGTCCACGGCGGCCAGCGCCACGCGACGCATAATCGCATCGCCACCGCAGAACTCGCTTGGCCCGGGTGGATAGATCCAGTCCAGATCCAGCACCCGGTTATACAGCGAGGCTTCCGGGTGAATCTCGCGGCGATGCCCCCAGACCACCACCACCTCGGGCCTGGCCAGTTCCGGCAGCGCATCAGCAACGAAGCGCGGATGCAGAATCGTATCGCCATCCAGGAACAAGATGAACGGTGCCCGCGCCGCCCGCCAGCCGGCATTGCGCCCCAACGCCGCCGAGGGCCGTTCCGGGCGCACGGTGATCACGCGCGCGCCCAGGGCCGCCGCCCGCTCGGGGCTGCCGTCGCTGGACGCGGAATCGACATAAATCAGTTCCACCGGCCCGCCGATATCAGCCATGGCCCGCACCGATTCCAGACAGCGCGTCAAGCGCTCGCCTTCATTGCGCCCGATCACCACCACCGACAGCAGCGGCTCGACGCCCACCGCATCCGGCGTCAAAAGTTCAATCATCGTCCACCTCCGCCAGCAGGCGTTCATAATCCGCCAGGCGCTCAGCCTGAGAAAAACGCGTCGCCAGGGCCCGATCAGCACCGGCCACCCAGTCGTTCAGCAGTGCCGCCGGCGCACTTTGCAAGGCCTGCAGCCGCGCCGCCAGCGCATCGGCATCATCGGCGCGAAAGCGGCTGCCAGACACCCCCTCCTCAACCAGCAGCGCCGTACCGCCAGTATCCGGCACCAGAACCGGCACACCCGCCGCCATCGCTTCCAGGATCGCCAGCCCGAACGGCTCGCTCGGACACAGATGCAACAGCAGATCGGCGGCGGCCAGCTCTTCCGCAACCGTTTCGGTAAAGCCGATGAAATTCACCTGCGGATGACGCGCAGCAGCACGGGCGCGCAGGGTATCCAGATCCCAGCCCGAGCCGAGGATGCGAAAATCCAGCGTGCCCAGATCGGGATAACGGTCCAGCGTGTCCAGCAGCAGATCAACGCGCTTGATTGGATCGATGCGTGACACGATCACGACCTTGCGAATTCCGGCACTGGTGAATGCTGCCCGGCGCGGCGCGGCGCGTACCCGCTCATCGGTCAGGAAATTCTCGATCACCCGAATCTTGCCCGGTGCGGCACCGTTGGCGATCAGCCGCTCACGGACAAAATCCGACACCGCCACCAGCAGTGCCGGGGTCGGATTCAGCAAGCGCTTGCGCCCATAGCTCAGGCGCTCGTCAGTGCCGCCGTGCACCAGATGCAGATGCACCGCCTTGCGCCGGTACCAGACGTTCAGCGCCAGGAAGGCCAGCGAATGCACCACACCGGTAGCGACGAAAGCCAGCCGCCGGTGCCGTGCCAGCCACGGCTGCAGGCGCCGGGCAAATTCGCGCGGACTGCTAAAGGACTCGCCGGGAATGCCCAGGCGCGCGGCCTCGGCCAGGGCGGGTCCCGGCGGCGCCAGCAGCACCGGGCTGAAGCGATCGCGCAGGCCCTCCAGGGTGGCCAGCGCCATGCGCTCAGTGCCGTAGAGATTGCCGCTGTGCAGGGCATAAACCAGAGGCGTGCTCATGTCATCCGTCTTGTTCTGGTGGTTGAAAGGGAACCTCGGGCGCGGATGGTCTGGCCGCCGCCTTCCGGGTAAACAAACGCCCCAGCACACCCCGGCGCGACGCCTTGGGCGGCGGCTGCAGGGCTTTCTCAATCGCATCGCTAAAGCCAGCCACTGCTGCTGCGGTGGGCTCGGCAACCTTTGGCTTGCGGCTGAACAGGCGCCAGAACCGGCTCCAGCGCGATACCTTCGGCGCTGCGGCCACAGTGCCACCCACGCCCGGAATCCCTAGATCGAGATGGGTCTGGATCATATGGCTGGCGATCACTTCGCTCTCTTCGTACTTTTTCACCACGTCCGCGTAATAGCCACCGCCGCGATAGACCCGCAGGCGGTTGACGATCACCCCAAACACCTTCGGATCCGCCTTTTCCAGCAGGCGGGCAGCGCGCTTGAGTTCACCCGGCACAGTATGCCGCGCCGGCACCAGCAGCAGAACGGCATCGGCATAGCGCGCCAGGAACTCGGTATCGGCTGACAGCAGCACCGGCGGCACATCCAGCAGCACCAGATCATAGCGCTCCAGCAGCGGATCCAGGGTCGCCGGGAAGCGATCGTAAAAGGGCAGATGCCGCTGCAGGGCCAAACCCACCGGAATACGATCGGGCAAGGCCCCCTGTGCGGGCAGAATCGCCTCATCCAGCGAGGCCTCGCCATTGAGCAGATCAATCAGGCCCGGACTCAGCGGTCCGCCCATGAAGCGTTCATCCGGCTTGAGGGCATTGGCCTCGACCGCCACCACCCGCAGACCGTCGTGGCTGAATTCCTGCGCCAAGTCCATGACCAGTTCGGTGACGCCGCTGCCGGCCTTGACGCCGGTAATGGCAATGCGGCGTGTGTTGTGATGGCGTTTTTCCTGGCTCAGCGCCAGGATCATGCGCCGCATCTGGTCGATCCATACCAGGCGATTATGCCCGCCCTTCTTGTCAAGCAGGGCCGCCACCGGAGCAAAACCCAGCAGACGATGCACCTGAGCGGCAGTCTTGATGCGCCGGTCCAGGAAATCGAGCAGGATCGGGATCACCAGACCCAGAACGATCGCCAGCACCAGAACGATCGCCACCATTTTTTTCGGACCGCCGCCGGACGGATATTCGG
>Ga0116181_1004554_pt1 | contig 10388 bp, 9 predicted proteins | sample AD_UKC075_MetaG_FD_89752 | JGI IMG/M metagenome (GOLD analysis project Ga0116181, IMG submission 89752) | Active sludge microbial communities of municipal wastewater-treating anaerobic digesters from USA - AD_UKC075_MetaG | ecosystem: Engineered > Bioreactor > Anaerobic > Digestate | place: USA... | reverse complement strand
GCACGCCCATCGCATCCGCCCACGCCGCGAACATCGTCGGGTTGACCTCGTGCAGACGCTTCAGGCGCTCCACGGTCGGCGCGAGCGCCCTGTCCAGCTGGCCATGCGCAAAATACGGGCTCGTCGACCGCAAGGCCTCCTCGACGGCTGCCGCCGCCTCCAACACCACCTGAGCGCTGAGCGGAGCCGCGTCCACCCCAGCGGCAGGCACCTGATCGTCACCGGCAGGCTGCGCGGCTGTTTCCACTGGAAACACTGGCTGCGCGGAGGGCGTGCGTGGGCTCCTGGCGGCGGTGCGACGCCGCGAAGGCTCTGGCGGTGTTTCCACTGGAAACAACGTCTCGAGCTGGCCCTCCCCCACCGTCTCGGCTTCCTGAGGGGCGACGTCGACCACGCCTTGGACATCGTCCACGGGCGGCGTCGGGTCGACTCGTGCAACGCGTGCGGCCGCTACTGGGTCAGGATCAGACCACCACGACTCCAACGAAGGCTGATCATCGTTCCTGCGACGCGCCACGGCCCGGCCCCCTTCTCCACGCCAACCAATCAGACGTGTCACAACGCTAATTGGTGCTCCCGACAGTTCTGCGGGTCAGTGCGGAGCGAGCCGTGATTTCAGGATCCGGGGATGTAGGTCAGGGTGCGGTCCCCGGTGGTAGAGACGTCGATCCAGGAGCACGGCAGGAGCCTGTCGCCGGTCAGGAATCGCATCAGGCGGCTGCGTCGGCCCGCGTAGCGGCTCTGTGCCTTCTGGAGATCCTCGCAGGCCAGCTGTGCCCGGGTCAGTGCTTCGGTGGTGTCCTCGGAGACCAGATGGTCCGTGCCGCCGGCGAGGGCGTGGACCCAGATCTGCACACGGCCCTGCTCGATCACCACGGTCGGCTCACCACGATGGGGGCGAGCGATCCTGTGCCACGGCTCGCGGTCGGTGAAGCCCTGCGACCGAGCTGCCTGGGGATCGAGGAAGACCCGAGCGACGCGGCCGCCTGCGGCCCACCACAGCGACGGGTCCGCAGGGGCGGCGTCCATCAGGTCTAGCCAGGCTTCGATGATGTACCAGGGCATCCGGGGTGCCACTGCTCGGTCCAACGGCCGGGGACCGAACGTCCGACGACGCTCGATGGCGTCACCCGGGCTGACCCGGATGATCAGCCGATCATCCACAAGCTCAGGCGCGACGAGCCCAAAATGAGGCACATGGGCCGGGTCCAGAGTCCAGAACGCCTCTAGTTCCCCGGGGCTGACGTCGGCGAAGCGGTTGTACGCGATGGTCTTTGCCACGGTGCCGAGGCCGACTTTGTCGAGTTCTCGTAGTGCGTTGCGTGGGCCGACGCCGCCGTAGCCCACGTTCACGTCATCGACGGTGATCCAGTCCCCGCGAGGCCCGTCGAGCTGCCACAGCATGTGCGGCAGAGCGAGATAGGACGCACCGTCCTGCGCTCGGAACAGGAGGGGATCGAGGCCCGTCACCGGCAGGATGTCGGTCTCGTAGAAGGCCGCCACACATCTGGTGATCTCAGCGCCCGCATCACGCACGTACTCGGCTGCGGTCATGCCCTTGGGTGGCCGGATCAGCGTTCCGGCGGCTTGCGATGTGAGCAGGGACATGACGGTTACCTCGCCTTCTTGGCTAGCTGAGAGACCCCGGGAGACGCCCAGGATCGCGGACGAGTCGCTGACCGAGAAGCCTGCACGACGGAGCTTGCGGACCACCTCACGGGCAGCCGCGGCGGCTGTCTCGGTCAGGCAGACCCGGTAGGCGACCAGACGGACGCCAGCATTCCGGTAGCGGCGCGGTCGTCTGTGTGGCCCAGGCTGCCAGGAGCCACTGACAAAAACCTGGAGAGCAGCCTGTTTCCACTGGAAACAGCCAGTTGGCACCGGTCTCGGGCTGGCTCGCCACGCCGGATGAGAAGGGCCCTTGGTGAGACTTCGCCTTCTGTTTCCAGTGGAAACACGCTCACACGTTGTCGGTGTTCCACTGGAACAGCGTGGGCTAGAGCAGTTCGATGCGGGGATCGACGGCGTCTGGCATGAGGACGCCGACGGAGAGGTCGGGGCCGTCGTAGTCGTCGTCCCGGACGGCTTCGCGGCCTTCATGCAGCGCTTGGGCGAGCTGGTCGGGTTCGTCGTCGGGGTCTTCGATGTGGTCGGGGGAGGGTTGTAGGTAGTCGGCGGCGATGATCTCTGCTGCGGCGGCTTGGGCGGCTTTGATCCGGCCGATTTTGTGCATGGTGTCCTCGCCGGGGGTGTCGGGGCTGACAAGGGTGGGCCATAGGTCGGCCCAGGCGTCCTCAGCGGATTGCCCGAGTTCGTCGAAGAACGTGTCGGGGTCGGGGAGTGCGGCGGTGGCTGTGGGGGACAGGCTGGTCCAGGCGGCCTTCGCTTGGGCGGTGAATTGGATGCGGGTGGGCATCACGGGTTCCTTTCTTGGTGGAGCTGGTTGGCGCAGCGTTGGGCGGCTTCAGGGGTTCGGTGGAGGTGCGGACAGACGACGGAGCGTTGCCGTCCGGTTGGGTCGGTCCAGCCAAGGTAGCCGCGATAGCGCGGGCGAGTTCCCATCCGGTAGGTGTGCACAGTGGGTCGACCGTTGTAGAGATCACTCATGAGCCGTCGTGCGGTCGCCGGAGTTTGCGTCCGGGGGTGGGGGCGGTGGACGGGTGGAAGGTGCCGTCTTCGACGCCTTGGCAGGCTGCGGCGAGGGCGTCTCGGGTGAAGCTGGCCAGGGTGACCCCGGGCGGGGTTTGGTCGCCGGTGACCGTGTCGACGACCAAGTCGTACAGGACGCGCGGGAGCCGCACGTTGATCTGCTTGTCGCTCACAGGACCCCCTTGGCGTTGAGCCAGTCCAGGACGGCGATGTAGTCGGTGGTGATGCCGTGGCGCGGCTCCCACAACGGGAGCGGGGTTTGGTGCTTGTAGGAGGTGGGGGCGGCGACGGCGTCGCGGACGCTGGGGGCTAGCAGTGGCCCGTAGAGCGCGGTGAGGTCGGCCATGGTTTCGGCGTAGAGGTTCCCTGCGCTGCCGGGACGGGTTCGGCACGGCACGATGCCCGCGAGACTGAGCCCGGGGTTGTAGAGCTCGGCGATCTGGCCGATAACGCCGTCCAGATCAGCGATCCCACGGGCCTCTTTCAAGGTCGGGTAGGTGGTGGTGATCACATGGTCGGCGGCCACCAGGGCGTTCAGGGTCAGGGTCTTGATCCAGCCGGGGCAGTCGATGATGACGACGTCGACGTCGACCAGGTCTTTCAGGACGGCGCGGAGCCGGTGTTGGCTGCCGACCCGCAGCGCCGACAGCTCGGCCTCGACGACGTCCAGGTCGCCGTGGCCGGCCACGATCCGCAGACTGCCGATCACGGCCTTGTGGTCGGCCGCTGGGGCGGGCAGTGCAGCCTCGGCGAGGGTGGCCCGCTGTCGCAGTACGTCGACGGCGGTCAGGGGGGCGTCGTCGACGAGCAATCCGACGTAATTGGTGGCGTTGGCCTGCGGGTCGAGATCGATCAACACGACGCGGTGGCCGCGCATGGCGAGCAAGGTCGCGAGAGTGACCGCGGTCACCGTTTTGCCGGCGCTGCCCGCAGCGTTGGCGACGGCCACCACAGTGGGGGTGGTGTTCATGACTGGTCCTCTCGGGACTGGTAGGCCGGGTACAGGGCCTGGATGGTGGGGGAGTGCGGCGAGGCCTCCTCGAGGCGGGCCTCGTCGTAGGGCTGCAGCTCGTAGCCGTGCTTCTGCAGCAGGGCCAGGAACCGGGCGTCGTCGGCGTCCCAGCGCGGCTGGTACTCGGGCGGGGCCGCGGCGAGATGCTCGGCCGCGGCGTGCACGTACAGCCCCCACATGAGGGCTTCACGGTCAGTCGGGTCGGTCTCAGCGCCCCAACCGTGCGCCGCCGCCTCCGGATGCTTGGCGATCCACCAGGGGCTGGTGGTGTTCCAAGCTCGGTAGTCGGCCGAAAGCCGGCCGACCAGGAACGCGGTCGCGGCCTGCCGAAACTCGGCCTGAGTGGGCTTCCTGTCAGCCAGAGCAGTGACGAACGGGGCCCTGGCGTCTGCGGCTGCCTTCCGGGCTTTCGGGGCGAGACGGGGATCCCCCGCCTTCTTGGCTGGCCCGGTGGTGGTCGGTTTCGCGGTCGTGAAGTAGCGCACTTGGCCTTGGACCCATGGCGCCGGCGTGATGACCAACGCGCCAGCCTGCTGCGCCTTCTCGATCGCCTGCGACCCGTGCAGCTCGCGGTTGTAGTAGCCCGCCCCGAGACGTTTGCCGGCGTCCGGGGCGAACTCGGCCCCCAGCTCAACCGCACGCGCTTGGGCCGCGTCGGTGGCCTGCCGCAACCGGAGTCTGTGGCGCGCCTCTTCGAGGTGCTCCAGCAGCCGTGGGCGGTTTCGCTCGGTCTCGATGTCGGTGTCCTCATCGGCGGCGTCCGGTGCAATCGGATCAGCCTCGGTGATGACTTCGACGACAAGCTCGAGCAGCTCAGTATCGCCGTCGACACGATCGAGCAGGGTGAGCGCGTCGATGACCGGCCAGACGCCTGCCCCCACCCCGGCTTGGATGGCCTCTGGCAGCGTCAGCAGTTTGACCCGCTTTGAGATCTGCCCCGGCGACACTCCGACGGCGGCCGCCAACGCCCGGACCGTCTTCCCGGCGTCCAGGGCGCGTTTGAGCGCGGCAGCCTCCTGGATCGGGGTCAGAGCGAGCCGCTGGCGTGCAGCAGCCAACATCGCCTCGTCCATCTGGTCGGCCAGTTCGTCCCGCACCATCGCCGGCACCGTGACCGTGCCCGACTCACGCGCCGCCACCAGACGACGATGCCCATCGACGACCACAAACTCAGCACTCGCAGGAATATGGTCGACAGCGTCCGGGTGCGCAGCAATCCACGCCCCCCGCGTGACCAGCAACAACGGCTGGAGCAACCCGAGGGCACCCATGGACCCGGCGAGCACGCCGACCTTGGTGCTCGTGCGGTCGACGGGGTTGTCCGGATTGTCTGCGATCGACGCGACTGAGAACTCGCGCAGGCCCAGTTCGTCCATGACGGGCTCGCCTCGCACCAGCCCGGTACGACTAGCCGTCGGGGTGGCACTCAACGACAGCCCAGGGGCCGGCTTGCGCCTCGGAGTCGCCATAGCTTCATCCTCCTTCGAGATCCTGACAAAACCGTACCGCAATAACTAGCACCGAACTAGCAAATAAGGTCCCCGCGTGTTCGGCACTTGTTTCCTGTGGAAACACCCGCAACAACAGCCTCCACAGCCCCGGCGAGCCGGTCACGCTGCCGCCGACCCGCCCGGGGGAGCGCCGCTGAGGATCCGCCTCGCCTCGACGTAGTCGGCTCGACCGTGACGTCTCGGGTGGGCACCCCACACGCCTCGCTGGCTGTCGCCGATCAGGGCGAGCTGGGTCGGCGCCGCTCGCCGGCGTGGCCGGTCTCGACGCGGCGTCCGCATCCACTCGACCTCGGCACGCCACCACGCCCACAAATCACGCTCCAGCTGGTACTGAGCGGCCCGACGCCCTCCTGCACCCGAACTACCCACTCTGGTCGCCGCAGCGTCCAGACGTTCCTTGAGGTCTTCCGGGTACCGGTGCTGGCCGTCCTTCACCTGGACGACCCCGTAACCGACCAGCTCCGCCAAGATTCCCTCCACTAGCTCCAGAGGCATCCCGGTGCGCAGGCAGAGCTGGAGCGCGTCGTCGACTTCACCCACCAGGGACAGGACCCGTCCGTGGCTGCGGCCCAGGCCCTCGGGGGACGCCAGGTCCGAGCGTTGCAGGTGGCAGCGCTGGCGCAGTTGAGCTTGGAGGGTTGCCCTGGCGGGGGGCGCGCCAGCTTGTGCCAGGAGCCGATCGTCAAGGCTGTGGATAGCGGGTGGGGGAGTGAGCGTGTAGTGATGGGCGTGGACGCCCTCGGCGTGCTTGGCCAGCTGGAGCCAGCCGTCGTCGCGGAGCGCATGCAGCGCCAGGCGTGTCGTCTCACGGTCCAGGCCAACCATCAGGGCGATGGTGCGGTTGGATGCCTCCACGGTGCCCTGGACGGCGTCCAGGACCAGCAGGCACACGGCGTCCAGGACCAGCCGAGCCGCGAGACGAGGCCCCGCCCAGCGGGCAGGGCAGCCGTCCGCCCGGGCTTGGACGCCGGCGACCAACGCCGTGACCGCATCTGCCCGGGCCTCGAACGAGGGATCGTGGCCAAGCTTCGTACTGCTAGCGACCGCTTCGACAGCGGTCCGCCACATGCGCTCCAGGGCGGCCTGGGTGGAGTTCTGCCCGACCTCAGGTCTCGGTCGCCTGCGGTGCCCGTCACGGACGCTGCGCAGATGCTCCAGGCCGGGGGCATCGAGCAGCTCGGCGGTCACGTCGGCGAGGCTCCACGACGCCCTCGCGGCCGCGCACAGCACCGCCATGGCCGCGTGCGAGGCCAGCCCGTCCGCTGGCGGCGTGGCCACCACCTTCAGCATGCGAGGCGAGAGACGACGACGTGCTCCCAAGATCCGCAGGTGGCCAGCCTCAAGGGCCACCCCGCGCGGCAACGGGTCGGACGCCAGCCGGGGAGTATGGGAGGCCTCCAGTTGCTCGACGACCCTGCGGACGTCGTCACGGGTCACCGTGGGCCGGGTCAGGACGGCGATGTCGCCGGCGAGCACTGTAGATGCGCCGCCACGGCGATGAGGGGACCCCGGTGGCCGCACCGCACCCGTCGCAGGGTTGGACAGTGGGGCGGCGTCCAGGGACGCGTACCGGCGGCGCAGCGCCCGCACCATAGGCGCGATCTCAACGGCGTCCAGCGGCTCACCCAGCGCCACCCAGACGTGCCTGCCACCCGACGGCCCTGACTGACACACGACGTGAGGCACACCCAAGCTCGCCAGGAGCCCAGCAAACGACGCGGCGTCCGCGACCGCCTGACCCGCATCCGGCTTCGCGTCAAAATCGGCCGCTATCAAGTGGTACCGACGCTGCTTGTCCGTCAGATGCACCGCCCACGGCGCATTCGGCACCAACCCCGACGCCGGATGAATACGGCTGTAGCTGTTCAGGATCTCGCCGTAGGCATCCACGTCCGCCACCCGCACCAACACCCGCGGACTCAACGTGGCCACCAACCCCCAGCCGGTGGTCATGGCGCACCGAGGAGACCTCGTGACACGCACACATCAAGGGTTGCCGGACAGCTGATATCAGCTATGCTCGGGGACACGGAAAACCTCCCTTCGTACTCGGGATCTTCACCAGGGAATGAGGGGCTTACCTCGATCGAGCCGGGACTCCTACACCCCGATCGATCACCACACGTAACCGGGCCGATCCCTTGGTCAGAGGGATCGGCCCGAACGTTTAACCCGTCATGGGCAACTCCTCCTGAGGGCGACGGCGGCGCGGGACCGGCCCGGGGCCCGTAGGTAGGGTGCTGACATCTAGTCCGAGTAGGCGATGCAGGGCCAGGGCGCGGAGCGTCAGGCCGGCATGAGCGGCCTCTTCCTTTAACTGAGCCTTCTGCGCGCGAGACATCCGCACGAGGACAGCATCATCGGGTGCCATGTGATGCACCGTAGGGGATAGATATCGATACGTGACGGGCGACACGCCGTCACTGGACCGCTGGTCTCAAACTGGCTAGGAGTGCGAGTAGGTCGGCTTCCAGCTGGTCGTACCTGGTGGTCCATTGGATCCGCACACCGGGACGCCGTCCTTCAGGGCCTGGGACGCCGCTGACGTAGCCGTCCATCTCCAGGCCCTTGAGGTAGCGCAGCAAGATCGTCCGAGCCAGGCCCGTTATGGCGTGCAAGCGTGGCGTCTCTGCCGATCCGCCCTCCTGCGCGAGGGCCACCAGGATCGCGACCTTGGCACGATTCAGCCCCAACGCGGTCACGCCACGCTCCAGCCGCTCGGGGATGTCCGGGTTCGACAGGCGAGGCACCAAGACAGTGTCCACGATGGAAATCACGTGCGAGGGGTCGTAGCTGACTTGAGCCGGTCGAGCGCCTTGTGTAGCGCGTCGACTCTCAGCACCCAAACGACGTGGTGGCCGGGACGTCGATCGGCTGGGGGAGGATCGCCCACGATGTAGCCCTCGTCCTCGAGATGCCGCAGTCGAATATTCATCGTGTTGGCGGCCGCACCTGTGGCCCGCCGCAGCTCGAGCGTGTTCGCAGAGCCGCCCGACTCGGCTAGGGCGCACAAGATCCCGACCGCGAGCGGGTTCATACCGAGCGTCACGAGCCGCATCCATTCAGGACGGAGCTTGAGTTCGGCTGGACGCATGGCGTCATTGTGTCAGCAAGGTGCATGAGACCATCATGACATTGAAAGTCCCAATCATTGGGATTTTGCGCTACTGTTGCGAACGCCGACGTTTTGTCGGACCGAATCACTAGCGTGCTATTTGACGTCCCCCGACCGGGTGCCCACTCGACTCGGGGGGACAGGGCGTCACCGTCACACCGGAGACACCCACCGTCTTGGTGGGGAAAGGAAGACACAACATGGATGCAAGAAGGCGCCGGTTCACCCCCGGCGGCGCTGGCTGGGCGAAGCGGCTGGTGGCACTGCCACTGGCGATCGCCCTGGCCTTTTCGCTCTCGATGCTCACGGCATCGCCCGCCCAAGCCTGGATGGGCTTCATCGGCTACAAGATCCCGGGCACGACCCACAGGATCGGCACGTTCAAGTTCGCGGGGTACGCGATGCAGGTCGGCTGCATCGACGCCACCAAGGACCTGCCCGCCACGGACACCGCTGGCGTGGCAACCACCAACGCGGTGGCGGCCTACATCATCGCCAAGTGGGGCCAGTCGACCGATGACCTCACGGCGGCCGCGATGAATCTCGCGACGCGGAGCCTCCTCGATTCGGACTACCCCTTCATCCAGTCCGAGATGTCGAACTTCGATCCAACGACGCGGGCCTCGATCGAGAACCTCGCGGCGTCCATGCTCGGCGAGGCCAACGCCAACCACGCCGGTTACACGATCCCGATCCAGATGACGACCTCCGGTCCGCTCACTGGCACCGTCTCAGGAATTGGCATCCAGAGCGCGGGAGGCGGCTGGATCGTCGGCACGCCCATCACGGTGACACTCTCCGGCACTGCCGGTGCAGTGTGGGATGCCACCGGCACGGCGACCCTCACGACCACGTCTGAGAGCGCGGCCAAGGCCGCGACGTGGACCGCGCCGGGACTAGGAGACGTGGCCGCGACTGCCTCCACGGAAGCCGTTCTGCCTGGGACGGACGTGATGATCCACCCGGCACCCGCACCGGGTGACCAGCGAATGGTTTCGGCCGGAACCCTCACCGACGCTGTCGGCTTCGATCCGACGCAGCCGATCCCCGGATATGTCCCGTCCTACTCGTCTCAGGTGGTCACGACGTACCTCAAGGCCGGTGACTTCTTCGCGGACTCGGTGACGGTGTCTGGTGGGGAGCCGAACGGCACGCTGCCGATCAAGGTGCGCGTCTATCACACGACGACGAAGCCGGTCGAGGGCGCAACCGTGCCAAGCTCGGCGACCTTGTTTGACACGATCACCGCGACGGCCTCCTTCGATGCGAACGGGACGGCGACGCTGTCGGTCAAGTCGGCGAAGCCCGCGCCGGCGACGGACGGCTGGTATGTGGCGGTCGAGTCCAACGACGCCAACGGCCTTCACCAGGCAGCGTCCGGCACGTGGGGACGGACGTCCGAGACGAGCAGGGTGCTGCCTGAGCTGACGATCTCGACGAAGATCTCGGCGCCGGTCTACATCAAGGGCGACAAGGGCTCCGATACGGCGATCGTGGGCGGCGTCGAGAAGTTCCTCGCGGCCGTGCCTGGCGGCAAGGTCGTCATCACCGGGCAGATCATCGGTGGCGTGGCCCCGGTCGGCGGGACCTGCGTTGGCCTGGACTACAGCAAGGGTGTCGAGGTGTCCAAGATCGGGCCGCTGACCGTGACCAAGGACGGCGAATACCCGAACCTGGGCGAGTTCGTCGCGGAGTCGCTGGACTGTGTGTCTGCGACCGAGACGGTGACCGGCTACGACAGCAACGGCAAGGAGTTGCTGACGGTCGTGCACAAGGTCGGCCAGGTGACCCAGACCGGCGTCGTGATCGACAAGCCGACCATCGCGACCCAGATCTCGTCCCAGAAGGCGACGGTGGGCGACACGATCGCCGACGACGCCCAGGTGACCGGGGTGAGCCGCATCCTGGCCGTCCTGCCGGACGCCAAGATCACCATGAGCGGCGCGATCTACGGGATTGTCGCTCCGATCAGTGGCTCGTGTGACACCGTCGACTGGACCGGGGCGGGCACTGTCTCGCAGATCGGCCCGATCGACCTGACCGCCGACGGGACCTTCTCGGGGCTGGGCAAGGCCGTCGTGAAGGCCACCGGCTGTGCGTC
>Ga0116181_1004551_pt1 | contig 10394 bp, 9 predicted proteins | sample AD_UKC075_MetaG_FD_89752 | JGI IMG/M metagenome (GOLD analysis project Ga0116181, IMG submission 89752) | Active sludge microbial communities of municipal wastewater-treating anaerobic digesters from USA - AD_UKC075_MetaG | ecosystem: Engineered > Bioreactor > Anaerobic > Digestate | place: USA... | reverse complement strand
GGCTACACCTAGTTCTCTTGACTTAGGAAGATAGCCTTTTAGCAGTTTTTTTCTCTCATCATCAGTGAGAAAATACATCCTTTCACCCCGAATCGGCACAGTAATTTTTAAATTCACAGTTTACACAGCGGCGTTTTGAACGTACATAACCGGGAATTTTTTCTCCCGAAATAACGTTGCGCATAGCGGATAAAGTTTTTTTGACATAATCTCTCATACCGGTTGTTATTTCTATGGGAACAACAGATTTCGATGGGATCAGGTATAAAAAGCCGAAGCGGACAGGTTTGCGTAACGACTCTTCCAACAGCATGGCATAGGCGGCAAGCTGGTATTTTACATGTAATCCAATTTTACCAATGCTGTACTTAAATTCAACTGGGTATACCTGGCCACAGGCAGTAGTAATTATCATGTCCAGAAGGCCGTGCAGACCCAAGCGGGATGATTGAAGATGAACCTGGAATTTCCTGTCACCTTCGAGAAGGCCGTAAGCTTTCAACCGCCTTCGCTTCTCCAGCCGGCTGATTTCAACATGTTCCAGCTTCCCATACTCCATCTTTCTAGTAACCCGGCGGGGTATGGGCAGGACATAGTAATAATAAATGATCCGGGGGCAGTAAATATATTGTTTTAGATCGGAAACCCGCAGGGGGAACATCAACGCTCACCTCTATCACAATTGATGATTTCGCGCTTCAGCCGCAAATCTTTATCACATAAAGGGTAAATTTGGATGTTCCCCTCATTTTTACCGAGAGTACGTCGCAGGCGCTGATAAAGCTCGTCACGCCGATTGTGGTTGATGTCTCCGAGGAAAGCGCTATACTGAATGCGCGTCAACCCGTAGTCTTTGCAGGCTACGCCAACCTTGTTCCTAATCTTGTCATCGGGAATATCGTAAATTACCAGCGTTTGCACCTACCATCCCCCCACAAAGGGCCTGTACTTCCCCTCACCGCGCACAAAGGTGGCAATGCTCCGTGCCTGACGCTGAATTATGTTAGAAAGCTTATACTTTTTACCCGCGTAGTTCTCGGAGGCTTCGAGACGGGTCATTATTCTTTGAGCCAGGTATTTTCTTGTCTGATCGGGAAGCTTGCCCTCTTCCAGCTCAACCTTGTAGCCCTTGCCAAACATAGCGATTACTACTCGATCAACCACCGGCTGGCGAAATTCCTCGATCAAATCAAGCACCAGCGACGGTTTGCCCGGCCGATCCACGTGCATGAACCCAGCAAAGGGCTCAAGGCCGGCCAGGAGAACGGCGCTCCAGATCTGGGAGTAAAGGATGCCGTAGCCATAATTAAGCATGGAATTGAACGGATCAGTTGCCCCGCGGTGTTCCCGGCCGGTGAACTCTACTTTTCCTTCCAAAATGGCCCCTACCTGCTGCCAGTAGATAGCGGAAGCTCTCCCTTCAACGGAGAGAAATTGACCGCGCAGTTGATCTATTTTTTCTCCCTGGCAACTGTCCAGCTCTTGCAGGATCTCCTCCATCTTTTTGGTTGCGGTAATGACCTCCGCATACGTTTCTGTTCGCGCCTCCTTGCGGTACTTGGCAAAATATTTCAGCGTGTTGATCTGGTTTTTAATTTTGCCCATGACAAAAGCCCTGGCCAGAATGACGCCCCGCTGGTCGAGATAGGCCATCAGTTGCTCCCTCCGAGTCTGCACGGTAGCAGTCAACTGGGGAGAGCTTATCTTGGCGTAGGGCTGACCGGTTCTAGAGAGAAAGTTAATCTGCACACCGTACTCCATGCACATGCGGATGGCATCACTGGACAAAGTAGCCCCTGCAGTAGTTATAGTAACCTGCTTCAGGTCAAAAAAGGGAACCTCTTGCACCACCTTGCCCTTTTCCTTAACTACCAGCCGCTCGCTTGTTTTACCAATGAAGCTGCCGTAGTTGCTGACAATAAGGTTCATGCTAATCACCTGTAAAAGCAAGAATGGTGGGCCATCAAGCTAAGCGCGTACCGACCGGGAGAACGCCCGCGTAAGCTACTGAAGATCTCACTCTTTTAGTTCCATCACCCATGACCTTAAAAATATTGGTATGGCTGCCGGTAGTTTTTTTACGCCGTCGTTAAATAGGTGCCGGCTTTTACTGCTCATAGTCCTGTGGACTAACCCGAAAGCCTCTTGTAATAAGTAAAATGCTTGCCGCTACTTTCCTGACGATAAGGAAGCAGCGTTCTGATAAGCGCCCTGTATTTCAAGTTGGAAGGCTTGCTGCTATATGAGTTGATTCTTTCAAAGCCATCATTGCTTTGTATGAGCGCTTCGCTAAAGTCGTCCAGGTAATTGGTTGAAGCATATCCGCCATTGGCAATGTCTGCCTCGTTTTCCGGGCAGCTAAACCCCCGGGGAAGCGGCCCTTCCCAGGTTTGACAAGTAATAAACTGCATAAACGAACCCCGCTTGCCCAGGTAGTTTATCCGCGGGAACAGCTCTGTTAAATAGAGCCTGTCTACTTCTTCTAACCCGTTAATGTCAAGCGCTACCGCCAAGTCGCCGGAAAAGTAGCAAAACTCGCGATAGGCAATATTGGAAGTGTAAATTCCCCTGGGAGCGTTTCTTTCTTGCTGCTTAATCTTGATAAAAGTTTGCTGGACTATGCAATGCTCCGGCGGGAAAAATCGAATTTTCCTATTCTTGATCATTTCGAAGACCCTGGCGGCATTTGTGTATGTTTTATCGCCTGCATGCAAGCGAAAGCAAGCATCTATTAAGGCCAACTTCACAGCGTAAGGCGTCGGCACAAGGAGCGTCTTGCCTCCCTTGCTGGTGGCATGGGTCATGCGCAGCGAGAACATGGCTGTCGGGCGATAGCTTGCTATCAGCCAACACTTAGAGACTGCTTTTTCTGCCGTCATTTTACTCACCCCAGGGTTCAACAGCAGCAATCAATTTCTCCATCTGTGAGCTAAATTCGCCCAAGCCCTTGAAAGACATGGTCTCTATGTCTTTGCTACCGGCTATGGCATTAAGGCTTTCTGTAATAACCGCTATTTCATCGAGATAATTACTGTTTAATGAGCTGACCGTTGGCGCCGGGATGGAACTCAATGAAGTGGTGATCACTCCACTGAAATCAAGAATGTGCGGATGCTGCGTGTTGCGGTGCGCACCGGCAACCTTGACAAAAGTGTAAAGAACGCTTTTCAGCATGGCGCGGACCCTTTTCTGCCGCTCCTCGTGGTCAAGGTCGTACTGCATGGTAATGTCGTTGTAGCCGATGCGATAAAGGTCAACGTTCAGCACCACCGCATACAGCCCGCTGGAGGCAGGGCGGTGAAATATGTTTTGGCCGAGGTTCTGCTCCGAGCCGGAGCCTGCGCCGCGCCCTTCGGGAACATACTTGGCGTGCATGTACACTTCAGTCCGGGTGTTTTCAGGACGGCCCACAACCCAGCCGAATTCAATGCACGACTTTCTGGCCAGCGCCTTTGAACCGGCCCATCCCGTTAGCAGGATGCCTTCACAATCGTCGATTACGCAAGCCTGCAGCACTCTTTTGAGATTGTACGAGTCGATCTTGCCCTCATTCTTTGCTTGCGCATACTCTTCGCTTTTTTTGACCACTTCAGCCAGATCCAGGTCGGCAGCAATGCGGTTGGCATCAAACTGGGCGCAACTGCTGCAGAGAGGCAGCCCCGATTGCTTCGCTTCACGGTAGAGATGCTCAGCCTGGATGTGCTTGAACATGTCCCCGGAAACAGCGTTAACCGTTTGCAGCCGCCCTTGCTCGTCAATTATTTCCACCATCCGGGTCATCAAGGTGTTGCCCTCAGCACCCTCGTTGTTCAAGGCGTGCAGGTTCATCGTTATTAATCCCGATATGGCCAAAGAATGCATCTTCATGATTATTGGACCTCCTCCATACTTGTTGCGGGCTCCGGCTCGCTATCGGACTGCCCCGCCTTAGGCATCCTGGAATAGCCGTAGGCCAGCAGAAGCATCCCGACCAGCTCCGCGCCCTTGGCCTGAACCAGCCCGATGACCTCGTCCAGGTCCGCCGCGTTAACCTTGTGGTATTTCCACTTCTCGGTTCCTTTCTCTCTCTCCGCATCGAACTTTTCGCTTTCCCAGTTATACTGCTGCACGAACTCAGACAGCGCAGCAATAAATTCTCCTTCGCCTCCTTTTATCTTTTGCTTCCACTTTTGGGCCAAGCCGTAATGCACCTCCCGCGACCTCTTTCCCTGCTTTTGGTCAGCAAGCGCGTAGATGGTGGCATTGCGGATCGCCCTGGCCAAACTCTGAAACCCCTTCGATTCAATTATGTCTTGCATGCCGTACCCCCTTATCATTAAAGTATTAAGGTTAACGGTGGACATTTCTCTCACCCACTCGTTGGCGCCCCGTTTTTCCATCACGTGAAGAGCAAAAAGGCAGCTAAATTCCAGGAAATCTTTCAGCGCGCCGGTCATCAGCCACTTGCGGAACTGGAGCAAAGCAGGAATGTCACTGGAGCGGTTTTCATCCAGGGAAAGCAGGGACCCCACGACTCCGTCCCGCTGCTTGCGACCGACGAATGAATGGATTAAGGCAAGATAGCTGTTGGCATCTTCCCGACTGTCGATGCTGAACCAGGAAGGCAATTCGGTAAAAGAGTAATTCATCAAGGCCGCCGCGTTCCCCATGCTTTTAAAGAACGCCTGATGCAAGCCCCGGATAACGTCGCGCGGCCTTCTGCCGGCCAGCAAAATCTTGTTCCCCATCACGTCGGAACGGTGGATTAGCAGCTCTACCAAGCGCAGAGTCGTCTCAATGTCGAGGTATATCCGACCCCATAAACTAAGGCCCAGCAAATCATTGTAGACTTCGGTCAAGCCTCCCAGCGATATGTCCGCCGGCTCAATGACAAAAACCTTGAAGTCGTCATCGACCCGGTAGGACAGCATGGCGCGGTAAGCACCACGAAATTTAAGCCATTCCCTGAAGGGATTGATCAATTCCCCGGAAATGCTTTGTGGAAATGTGGAATCGGGCTTGGGACGGTGCACTCCCTTGCCGGAAATGGGATTAAAGACTTGGCTATTGGTAACCTTGGGTGCATCCTTAACTTGCTCGCCAGTTGCCAGCATGTTGCCAGCTACCCATGCAGCGGCCCGGTGTTTATCTTGCTGCAGCCAGCGGTAAAGCTGCTTGTCCGATTTCCACCCCATGCGCATGGAGGCCAGGAACAGGGCAATCTTGTACTCCGGCACCGGGGAGGGGAGTTCTTCCAATCCCTTTTCGCGTAGCGCCTGGAGCATTTGCTCCCGCTTTTTCCCCGTGGCTCTGCGGAATTCCCGCAGCCGCTGATCTTTTGCCCTCTCCTGCGCATAATCTACTACCCAACCTGGAGGCACTTGGCCATCAATGGGTTCGTAGATAAATGGATAGCCGGGTTCTATAGGAGGCCAGAGATGCGTCTCGGGCAAATCCTCTCCCGTTACCAGGTAGCCCTCATTTGTATGCCGCAGCCTTACTTCGGCAACGGTTAATTCTTTGAGCAGGCTTGCCAGGCCTATTGCCTCCAAGGTGTCGGCATAGGTTAAAGTGCCCCTTGGAACCAGGTATTCTTTCATTGTTTCCCTCCTTCCGCGCTGCCGGCCTGGTCGGCCAGCCGCAGCTGCCTGACGATAAAAAAGTACAGCGGCAGCCAAATCTCGTCTTCTATCCTGGCCGCACTAAGCAAAACCTCGGCAAACTCTCCTTGGGCGCCGCAAGTTAGCGGGTCCGGATTGTCCAGCAAATCGTCGGCCGGCGGCAAGCCTACTTCCCGCAGCAAGTAATTTATTACCTCTGCAGCAACATGGATTAGCCTGAAGTAGTCCAGCTTTGCCGCATGCCCTGCATGGTGGCGTGCTATGGCCGTGCAGATGCAGGCGGCGACGGCCGCCTTGCCATCAAAGAGACGGTAGAGATAATTGCAGGCGGCGTAGGCCCCTTCCACGGCATGGTTTGGCCGCCTGGGGAAAGAGCGCTGCTTTTCCCAATCCTCTTCCGGGTTGTAATCGGTATGGGCCAAGGGTTCTTTCAAGTCATACCCGGGCGCCTTGTATTTCTGCCATTCTCCGGCCGCGCTCTGCCAGTCAACTGACAGTTTCCCGAGATCATGAAGCAGGATGGCAAGAAGGACGGCTTTCTCTATTTCATCTATTTTGATTGGCAGCTTTTCGGCCAGCATGGCCACGGCGCATTCATTCTTCTTTTTATTCAGCATATACTGCTGCACAACCCGTCGAATATGCTCGGCATAGGTTTCCCTTTGCAAGCTATATCGCACATAGCTCTTTTTCTGGCGATAGGAAACGGGTACATCTGGGCTGGCTTCGCCGAGGATGAGCCCCATTTCGGCGGAGTAATGGGTAAAAGCCGGATTTAGGGCTACCAGCCAGCTCATGGGCAGCATCTTGGGGTCTAATTCCTGCCATTGGAAGCGAAGCACCCGGCTCTCAGCGTTGCCGGAGTCGTCGGCAACGGGCATCTTAGCGACCCACTGATCTCCGGGAGCATTAGCGGCCTTGTAAATGAAGCCGCGGAGAGATTCCAGGGGCACTGAAAGCATTTCCGGCAGTTCCCCGGACCGGTCAAAGCGAACCGCTTCGGGTGAAGAGGTGAGTAAAACATTTACGCTGTTTATATCCCGGATTAACTCGTCCCTCGCACCGGGCAGCATGCCGTCCATGGCCAGATTTACCCTGGAGCGGCGCGGCAGAAGGTTTTCGTATTGCATAAGCGCCTCTTTTTCAAGAGCGCCGAGAATGCCATTGACCGCTTCCCTTTCCGCCTCATAGTCATATACTCTTTCTCCCCCGGAAGCGAGATAGCCCTCTGTTTCCTTTATTGCCATTGTATAAGGGTATTCGCTTTCAACCGGGTAAATATAGACGAGCCCCTCGCCCCCATAACGCGCGCAGCGCCCCGCACGCTGGATTAAGCTGTTTATCGGCGCAAGTTCGCTGTGCAAAACATCTGCGGAAAAGTCCATTCCCGCCTCCACGACCTGGGTGCTGACCAGGATAAAGTCGGTCTCCCGGCGCTGCGCCCTTTTCCCCAGCATTTGCTCAACAAGCGCTTCCTTGCTGCCGCGGTCACGCGGGAAAAAGCGCGAGTGAAGCAGGACCAGCTCAGTTTTCGCCTTGCTCTGCTCGATCAGCTCTTTGAGTTGCGCATATATCTTCTGTGCACGCCTGACCGTGTTCGCTAAAACCAGGGTGCGCCCCGGGGAGGACTTGTGCCGCTCGAAGATATCACGGGCATCCATGGGCTGCTCGCGGTACGACCATACCCGGCTTGTCGGTTGCTCCTTTTTCTTTTCAATAGCGTCGATTTCTTCTTGGTCCAGGTCAACAACCACACCATTGCCCAGGCGCTTGCTAAGCCAGGAAACCGCCTCGTCGGACAAGGTTGCCGTCATCAGGATATAGCGGCAGACACCGCTTAACCGATCCAGCATCTCCAACGCCGTGCCCATGGAGCGCCGGGGGTCAAGCAGGTGGAATTCATCGAAGACAACCAGACTGCCAATAATTGCGCCGGCGTTAATGTTCCCCAGGCGCCTGGGCAGCGATACTGGGGAGAGCAGGTAGCCCGAGAGAAGTTGGTCGATAGTTGTAAAAACGATGTCGCCCTGGAAAAAAGGATCGTCTTGCTGCTCACCCGTTTGAATGGTTATGGATATATCCCCTTGACAGCAGCTTTCACTGGAGCGATCAAGCAGTTGCTCTGCCCGGCGCCAGCCCTCAACCGTAGATTTGTATAGCTGCGTGGCTAGCGAACGCAGCGGCAGGGCATAGAGAACCCTGTCGACAAAGGGAATTTCATTTAGGCGAGCATAGAGGTAGGGCAGCAGGGCAGCCCAGGTTTTTCCCGCCCCCGTAGGCGCGCGTAGTATGATGTTTTTGTTCGAGCCTAGCAGGTGCCCGGCTACCTTTTCCTGGTAAGGATAAAGCGATGCTTTCTCCTCGCCAAGGAGGTTTCTAAATAAAAGGTTTAACTTGTTGAAGTCAAGCCCTTTGTGCATGTTGCAGAAATCCCCTTCTCCAGCTTCAAATGGGCAGCTTTAAGGCTGGCCACTTTCTTCCGAAACAGGTAGAGCATGCATCCTGTACTTCCCCAGCCCGAAGACGGTGTTTTTCCCCACGTGGACCTCTTCGCCCAGGGCCAGCCAGGGAAGAAACTCCTCGAGTCGGCCCCGATAGGCGACGCTGCCAAGTAGCCCTCCCATGGGTATGCGCCGACCCTGCCGCCGTGAGAAGCGTTCAATGCTCATAGCCACAGTGTGGTTTTCAACAAGTTTAATTTGCCGGGAGCGCTCGACAAGGCCGACATAATCGGCTTCCAGCGGGCGGCCATGGTGGAAATAGGCCAGGGAGGAGATGCGGCGCATGGCCTGACGAAAAAATATATGGAAATCCGGCCGGCTTGCTGTTTTACCCCTGTCCTTCAAATTTACCGGCGTTTCGAAAAGAACACGAATCGTGTCCGCCTGAGAAGGGAGCCTGGCAACCACTTCCGCCCCCGTGTAATGAAGATCCACTGAGCGAACAGTGTCGGTCGAGCGAGTGTAAAGCTGTTCTTCTCGCTCCAGACCCAGAGCGGTTACTTCCTCCAAGACGAAAGGACGGCGCCCGCGGCCCAGTCCCGCCTGGCCCATCTCCCGGAAAACCACGATAAAATAGGGCAGGAACTCGATGGCGCGGCCGATGAGCAGCAGGTGAAAAACCAGCTTTTCATCGGGCGCGAATTCTGTTTTCGTGTCTGCAGGTGGTTCAATGACAAAAGGGCGGGGTATGCTGGCGTAGTTTCTAAGAGCTTCGGCGTCAGCCGGCGGCGATGTTTCAAAGATATAAGCATAGGGACATTGCTCCCGGAGCCGGCAGCCATGGCAATCATGCTCGCGCAGGGCACAGGCAACGCGGCGGAATACCGATCCAAAGCCGCCGCGGAAGACAGCGCCCTTGTAGGGCGGCAGGGAGAGCCCCCGCAGCCCGGCAGAGATGGTTAAACGGTAGCGAGCAAGCCGGAAAAATTCAAACATTTCTTAAAGCCCCTCATATAGAAAAGTGATAACATGGGGTAATAATTATTATAGCAAAACTGGTGTGACAAATATGGTCATACATGGACAAAAAGGAAATAATTTTTTGGCTTTTACTTTAGCGGTAATTTTGCCTGGTCTTATCCAGTTCGGATTCGATCTCCTTTACCAGGGCCGGCGGGGCAAGGGCCCTCGCCTCGCTGCCGAAGCTGAGAATCCAGCTTTTAACCTGGGAAAGGCCGCTGGTGGTCATGGTGAGGATTGCGGAGCCGTCAGGCTGCTCCGCCAGTTCCTGGGTAGGATGCCACTGTTTTTCCCGGATCCAGCGGGCCTGGCAGGAGCTGAACCATATCTTTATCTCTTGGGCGTCTTCTCCTCTATAAAGGTGAAAAGAATCCCGCATGAACTGCTCGATGTCAAAGTCTTCATGTCGTTGGAAATCGCGGTTGGTGCACTCTACATTGCTGATGCGATCCAGGGCAAAAAAACGGTAATCCTTACGCATATGGCAAAAGCCGATCAGGTACCATGCGCCCTGGTAGTAGCGTAAACTGTAGGGATCGACGATGCGTTCGCGCCAGTCATCCCTGGCAATGGCATAATGGGTAATTTTAATAGACTTCTTGCGCCGTATAGCCGTGCTGATGGCGGCAAAATTAGCGGCCACCGCTTCTTCTTCCCCGCGAAGCGGCTCCAGGTCAAAATTAATGTAATCGGCAAATCCGAAGTCGAGGGAAATTGTGTCCTGGAGCAGGGCGCATATTTTAGCGAAGGCACTGGCGATATGTTTTTCGTAGGGCGTGCCGCGGCATTTGCGAAGCAGGTTATGGCCAAGAAAGAGGGAGAGGAGTTCTCCCTCGGTCAGGTTCAAAAGGTCAATGGAGTAATCTTTTTCGGTGTAATAATAGCCGCGTCTCCTGGGGCAGTATTCGAGGGGAGCGCTTAAGCTGTCGCGCATGTAATCGAGGTCGCGCATGATCGTGCGCCGGTGAACGCCCAGATCAGCAGACAGCCGGTTCGCGTTCGGGTAGCTACCGGCTTTAATGAGCCGGTGAATGATGGCGCAGCGGTAGAATTGGGGTCTATTAGGCGCGAGCATGTTTTTTGACATCGCTCATCCCCCGCCTTGCTTGTTAGAACTGTGCAGTCCCAATCAGTCTGCCTATTGTTGTAAAATATTTCACGTTAATGCCGGATTTCCTCTTTTTGATTAGGCACAATCAGGTTATCGATGACAAACTGGCCGTATTTTGTATAGCTCTTTCCCTTGTCTTTTAGCATTGGCGGTGCCCAAACATCATCGTACCAGCAGGCTACCCATCCAATATTTTTCTCTTCCAGGTAATTCAGCAGGGGC
>Ga0116181_1004547_pt1 | contig 10397 bp, 8 predicted proteins | sample AD_UKC075_MetaG_FD_89752 | JGI IMG/M metagenome (GOLD analysis project Ga0116181, IMG submission 89752) | Active sludge microbial communities of municipal wastewater-treating anaerobic digesters from USA - AD_UKC075_MetaG | ecosystem: Engineered > Bioreactor > Anaerobic > Digestate | place: USA... | reverse complement strand
TGGCCAACCTGTGCCACAACTGTGGCGCCTGCCTGCACGCCTGCCAGTACGCGCCGCCGCACGAGTTTGCCGTCAACGTACCCCAGGCCATGGCCCAGGTGCGCGGCCAGACCTATGTGGACTACGCCTGGCCGCCGGCGCTGGGCCAGCTCTACCAGCGCCAGGGGCTCACGCTGTCGCTGGCGCTGGCTGCGGGCCTGGCGCTGTTCCTGGTGCTGGCCGTGGCGCTGGGCGGTGCGGGGCTGGGCGCGCTGTGGGGCGCAAAGCCCGGCGCCAACTTCTACAGCATCTTTCCGCACAACCTGCTGGTGGGACTGTTCGCGCCGGTGTTCCTGTTTGCCACGCTGGCGCTGGGGCTGGGCGTGCGCCACTTCTGGCGCGACGTGAAGCCCGCCACCAGCGGCGCCCCTGTGAACACACCGGCTGCCGCCGAAGCCACCGATGCCGTGCTGCGCCTGAAATACCTGGATGGCGGCCACGGCGACGGTTGCCACAACGAAGACGACGCCTACACGCTGTCGCGCAGGCGCTTTCACCACCTCACGTTCTACGGTTTCATGCTGTGCTTTGCCGCCACCAGCGTGGCCACGCTCTACCACTACCTGCTGGGCCAGCCCGCGCCCTACGCGCTGCCCAGCCTGCCCAAACTGCTGGGCGTGGCCGGCGGCCTGAGCCTGGCGCTGGGCACGGCGGGCCTATGGCGACTGAACCTGCGCCGCCATCCGCTGCACGGCGATGCCGCGCAAAAGCCCATGGATCGCGGCTTCATCGCCCTGTTGTTCCTCACCGCCACCAGCGGCCTGGCCCTGTGGCTGGGCCGTGGCACGCCGGCCCTGGCACTGCTGCTGTGCCTGCACCTGGGCACGGTGATGGCGCTGTTTGCCACGCTGCCCTACGGCAAGTTTGCCCACGGCATCTTCCGCACCGCAGCGCTGTTGCGCCACGCCGTGGAAAAGCGCCAGCCCAACCCCATCGGCCTCGGAGCCGACTGACATCCACCCCATCTCACCCACGACACCCCCACCACCCGAGGAGACCTCCATGAACAAACGCCAACTGCTGCGCGCCACGGCGCTCGCCGCTTCGTCCCTGTGGCTGGCCGGTACGGCCAGCGCGCAGGACTTTCCGCCCAAGAAGCCGGTCACGCTGGTGGTGGGCTTTGCTGCTGGCGGTGCAGCGGACGCGGCCGCGCGCCTGATCGCCAAAAAGCTCTCCGAAAACATCGGCCAGCCGGTGGTGGTGGACAACAAGGGCGGCGCGGGCGGCAATATCGCCCACCAGCAGGTGGCGGGCGCGGCGGCCGATGGTTCGGTGCTGCTGTTCGGCTCGGTGGGGCCGCTGACCATTGCGCCGCACCTGATGAAATTGCCCTACGACCCGTTCAAGGACCTGGTGCCAATTTCGGGTGGTGTGTACTTCCCCAATGTACTGGTGGTGCACAAAGGCGCGGGCGTGAAGACGCTGGCCGAGTTCGTGCAACTGTCCAAGAAAAAGCCCGGCAGCGTGGACTTCGCCTCGACCGGCGCGGGCTCGGCCTCGCACCTGGCGGGTGAACTGTTCAACCAGCGCGCCGGCATCGACATGGTGCACGTGCCCTACAAGGGCGGCGCGCCGGCGTTGCAGGACCTGCTGGGCGAACGGGTCACGTCGTACTTCTCGGCCCCGCCCACCGCGCTGCCGCATGTGGAGACCGGCAAGCTGATCCCGCTGGCCACCACCGGCCTCACGCGCCCGGCCTACCTGCCCAACGTGCCCACGGTGGCCGAATCGGGCTACCCCGGATTCGAGGCGCTGAACTGGTATGCGTTTGTTGCGCCCGGCAAGACCCCGGCGCTCATCCTGGACCGCTGGAACCAGGAAATCGTCAAGGTGCTGCATGACCCTGGCGTGAAGGATGCGCTGGAGAAACATGGGCTCACGCCCCAGCCCACCACACGTGCCGAGCTGGCGGCCTTCATGAAGAAAGAGTCGGCCCAGTGGGGCGCCATCGTGCGCGAGCGCAAGATCACGGCGCAATAGGCGGGGTTCGGGCGGGTTAGATCGTCAACACGTTCTCAAACGCCGTCGGTCATCAACTTGTGCACCAGGTCCACCGTGGTAGCCGCCTTGTATTTGCGCATCAGCCGGGCGCGGTACACCTCTACCGTGCGGTGGCTGATGCCCAGGGTGCGGGCAATTTCCTTGGAGGTCTGGCCGCTGCCACTGATCAGGTGAGCCGCCACCTCGCGCTCACGGGGGGTCAGCTCGGTTTTGACGGCGCGGCGCGCGCTCAGGTCTTCAAACGACCAGATGCCCGACTCGTGAGGGGCGCTGCGGTTCAGGGCGCGACCGCTCACATGGCACCAGAAAGTCTCGCCGCTGGCGCGTTTCATCACCCGATCGTCGGCGTAATGGCCCTGGGCGTTCAGAATGGGCCGCATACGGTCGCCCAGCCGCTCATACTCCGCTGCACTCGGGTAGAGCACCTGAAACGACTGCCCGACGAGCAGTACCCGCGAGATGCCGAACATCTCGCACAGGTGCTGGTTGCAGTCCACAATGGTACGGTTGCGCGAAAGCGCCAGTCCGACCGGCGCCAGGTCGAACGCGAGCTGGTAGTCAACATCCATCGGGATACTCTTTACGGAAAACTACGTAGGGGCCAGCCTAGTATCGTTCCCTTTGGCTACTTTGTTGGCCTCTTCACTTCCACTTTTTGCGGAGACTCCTGTGAACAAGATTTTTCCATCGGCTGCCGATGCGCTCCAGGGCGTAGTCGCAGACGGCCAGCTTATCGCCGTGGGCGGCTTCGGCCTGTGCGGCATCCCCGAGGCCCTGATCGATGCGCTGCGTGATTCGGGCAAGAAGGACCTCACGGTCATCTCCAACAACGCGGGTGTGGACGGCTTCGGCCTGGGCAAGCTGCTGGAAACGCGCCAGATCACCAAGATGATCTCCAGCTACGTGGGCGAGAACAAGGAGTTTGAGCGCCAGTACCTGGCCGGCGAGCTGCAGCTGGAGTTCACCCCCCAGGGCACGCTGGCCGAGAAGCTGCGTGCGGGCGGTGCCGGTATTCCGGCCTTCTTCACCAAGACCGGCGTGGGCACCCAGGTGGCCGAGGGCAAGGAGTTGCGCGAGTTCGACGGCGAGACCTACGTGATGGAGCGTTCGCTGGTGCCCGATGTCGCACTGATCAAGGCCGACGTGGCCGACCGCTCCGGCAACCTGCGCTTCAACCTGACCGCCCGCAACTTCAACCCCGCTGCGGCCACTGCCGGCAAGATCTGTATCGTGGAAGTGGAGCGCATCGTCGCCACCGGCGAAATCGCCCCGGACGACGTGCACCTGCCGGGCATCTACGTGCACCGCATCGTGCACAACCCGACCCCCGAAAAGCGCATTGAAAAGCGCACCACCCGCGACCGCAAAGTTTGAGGAGCCCGACATGCCCTGGACCCAAGACCAAATGGCCGCGCGCGCGGCGCAAGAACTGCAAGACGGCTTCTACGTGAACCTCGGCATCGGCATCCCGACGCTGGTGGCCAACCATGTGCCCGACCATATCGAGGTGTGGCTGCAGAGCGAGAACGGCATGCTGGGCATCGGCCCCTTCCCCTACGAGGACGAGGTGGATGCGGATCTGATCAATGCCGGCAAGCAGACGGTGACGACGATCAAGGGCTCGTCCATCTTCAGCAGCGACCAGTCGTTCGCGATGATCCGCGGCGGCAAGATCAATCTGTCCATCCTGGGGGCCATGCAGGTCAGCGCCAAGGGCGACCTGGCCAACTGGATGATCCCCGGCAAGATGGTCAAGGGCATGGGCGGCGCTATGGACCTGGTGGCCGGCGTGAAGCGCGTCATCGTGCTGATGGAACATGTGGCCAAGAAAAAGGACGGCACCACCGACCTGAAGATCCTGCCCCAGTGCACTTTGCCTCTTACCGGCGTGGGGGTGGTGGACCGCATCATCACCGACCTGGCCGTGATGGACGTCACGGCCGCTGGCCTGAAGGTGGTGGAACTGGCCGATGGCGTGAGCTTTGACGAACTGCAGTCCAAGACGGGCGTGCCGCTGCTGCAGTAATGCAGTAAATTCGATTGACAGAGAGTCGGTGCCATTGAGCGCCATACAAAAGCCACCGCAGCCCGGTGGCTTTTTACATGGCGCAGGGCGGATCAGAGCTTGGGGATACGTAGCGTCTTGCTGATCATCAGCGTGCCCGACAGCCCGAACAGCAGCACCAGCGGGTGCAGCGTCCAGCCCATGATCTGCCAGGAGCCGCCCCACAATGCAACGCCCATGCTGCCCTGCCAGGCAGCGGCGGCCAGCATCCCCACCAGCGCGACGCTGGTGGGGATGGGGGTGCCTTCAAAATACTTCACCTTGTCGGCGCCTTCGGATAGGGCCTCGGCCGTGACGTTGTAGCGTGCCAGCCGGCTCACGCCGCAGCAGACGAAATAGATCAGCACCAGGGCATCCCAGCCACCCTGCATACCGGCCGCGAACGCCAGCGCCGCTGGGGCCACGCCGAAGGAGATGATGTCAGCCAGCGAGTCCAGTTCGCGCCCCAGCGCCGAATGGGTCTGGCGCCAGCGGGCAATGCGGCCGTCGAACACGTCGAACACGAAGGCCAGCGGCAGCAGTGCGGCAGCGGCCAGGAAGTGGGCGGTGGAGGGCGCCGCCACATAGGCCATGGCCAGGAAGATGGCGCCCACGCCGCAGGCCGCGTTGCCCAGGGTGAAGAAGTCCGCCAGATGGAACTCGCGGAGCATCGAGAAGTGCTTTTTCCGGACGGGTGTGTTCATGTTGGGCTCCTGAAGCTACATGGCTACGATACCGCTTTCGGAGAGGGTTATTCAGCTTCGGTCAGAAAACCGCCGCTCCGGTGCGCCTGGATGGTGGTCACCTTGCTCGGCAATGCAGCCTTCGGCTAGCACGAACAGGGTGTCGCGCAGGCGCTCGAAGAATCCGAACACAAGGAACTCCTGGATCAGCGCAGCACTTCCAGCAGACGGTCCAGGCCGCCCTGCTCAATCGACACCATGGCCAGCTCGCGCACGGCGGGTTTGGCGTGGTAGGCCACCGACAGGCCGGTCACCCCCATCATGGGCAGGTCATTGGCACCGTCGCCCACGGCGATGCACTGCGCGGGCGGGATGCCCAGCAGCGTGGCCACTTCCAGCACGGTGCGGCGTTTCTCGGCGCCGTCGCAGATGTCGCCCCAGGGCTGGTCCACCATGCGCCCGGTGAGCACCCCCTCCTGCACGTCCAGCACATTGGAGCGGGCGAAGTCGATACCCAGGCGCTTGCGGATGCGGTCGGTGAAGAAAGTGAAGCCGCCGCTGACCAGCAGCACCTTGAGCCCTGCCGTTTTGCAGGCCTGCACCAGGGTCTGGGCGCCGGGGTTGAGTTGCAGGCGCTGGTCATACACCTGCTGCATATGGACTTCGGTCACGCCCTTGAGCAGGGCCACGCGCTGGCGCAGGCTTTCCTTGTAGTCGGCGATCTCGCCGCGCATGGCGGCCTCGGTGATGGCGGCCACCTCGGCCTTGCGGCCTGCGGCGTCGGCGATCTCATCGACACACTCGATGTTGATGAGGGTCGAGTCCATGTCGAAGGCGATGAGCTTGAAGTCGGCCAGGCGCAGCGGGGGGGTGATGCCGCGCAGCACGAGGCCGGGGGCGAATTCGATGGAGGAGGTCATGAAAGAGCGTTGCGGGAAATAAGTCAGTGGTTCAGGTAGAGCGTGTCTGACCAGGTGGCCAGCCACTGCGGCCGGAAGGCCACGAAGATGGCGCAGAGCATACCGGTCAGGAATCCATCCCCCCAGGCCATGAGCCAGTGGGCGATGGTGGACAAATGTTCATCCACCCCCGGCAGGGTGTGGCCGGCCCATTGACCCAGCAGGTTGCTGATGAACAGGCACAGCACCGTGCCCAGGAAGGCGCGGCCCAGCACATAGACGAACAGGTGGTGCGGCACGAAGCGGCGCAGCAGCGCGCCCAGGCCCAGCGCCAGCGTGGCGGGCACCACGCCCTGCCAGGCGGTCAGCGCCAGGGCCTGTTCCCAGCCCATGGGTGAAATCAAGCAGGCCAGCGCGCCCACCAGCACCAGTACCGGCACGGCCAGCGGCCAGCCCAGGCTCAGCAGCACCAGGCAGGCGCCTGACCACTGCAGTTGCAGCGGCATGGTGTGCAGCGCGGGCAGGGCCCACATCCAGGGCAGCACCACCACGAAGGCCAGTAGCGGGGTGAGCAGCGCCAGCCCCTGGTCGCCCTGCAGCAGCCGCCACGGCCGTGCGGCGAGCGCCGTGGCCAGGGCCAGCAGTACGAGCAGCATTTCCAGCAGCATGGTGGTCAAGCTCCTGCTTGTCGGTTTTCTATTGCGCTGCACGCCACCCGCAGCCCATGCAACCGGCGCGCCCTTAACGATCGGAAGGCCGCGGAGCACGCCACGCGAGGGCACCCGTGGAACGGGCTTTGCCCGACCACTGGGTGCGCCCCCCTCCCGCCGAAGGCGCGAGAGGGGGGAGCCGCGAAGCGGCATGGGGGGTGTTTCATCATTCTTCGGCCTTGGGCTGGCCCAGGGCCCGCAGGATGTCGCGCACCATCTGGGCGCGCTCCTTGGGGTCCTTGAGTTCACGCTCGATGCGCAGCTTCTCGTTGCCGGCCAGCTTGATGTGCCGGTTTTTCTGGATCAGCTCGATGATGCGCATCGGATCGATGGGCGGCTGGGGCTTGAAGCTGATGTTGATCACGCCGGGCGCCGCATCCACCTTCACCACGCCATAAGGGCGCGCCAGTACGCGCAGGCGGTGCACGTCGATGAGGGTCTGGGCCTGGGCGGGCAGCTTGCCGAAGCGGTCCACGATTTCCTCCAGCAGGCCGTCGATCTGGTCGGTGGTCTTGGCGGTGGCCAGCTTCTTGTAGAAGCTCAGGCGCAGGTGCACGTCGCCGCAGTAGTCGTTGGGCAGCAGGGCTGGGGCGTGCAGGTTGATGTCGGTGGTCACCGATAGCGGGCTCAGCAGGTCCGGCTCCTTGCCGGCCTTCAGCGAGCGCACGGCCTCGCTCAGCATCTCGTTGTAGAGCTGGAAGCCCACCTCCAGCATGTTGCCGCTCTGGTTTTCGCCCAGCACCTCGCCGGCACCGCGGATCTCCAGGTCGTGCATGGCCAGGTAGAAGCCGCTGCCCAGTTCCTCCATCTGCTGGATGGCGTCCAGCCGCTGCGCGGCTTGTTTGGTGAGCCCCTCGATGTCGGGCACCATGAGGTAGGCGTAGGCCTGGTGGTGGCTGCGGCCCACACGCCCGCGCAGCTGGTGGAGCTGGGCCAGGCCGAACTTGTCGGCGCGGCTGATGACGATGGTGTTGGCGGTGGGTACGTCGATGCCGGTCTCGATGATGGTCGAGCACAGCAGGATGTTGTAGCGCTGGGCCACGAAGTCGCGCATCACCCGTTCCAGGTCGCGCTCGGGCATCTGGCCGTGGGCCACGGCGATGCGGGCCTCGGGCAATATTTCTTCGAGCTTCTGGCGGCGGTTCTCGATGGTCTCGACCTCGTTGTGCAGGAAGTAACACTGGCCGCCGCGCTTCAGCTCGCGCAACACCGCCTCGCGGATCACGCCGGTGCCCTCGTTGCGCACAAAGGTTTTGATAGCAAGACGCCGTTGCGGGGCGGTCGCGATGACGCTTAAATCCCGCAAACCTTCCAGCGCCATGCCCAGCGTGCGGGGGATAGGCGTGGCGGTCAGCGTGAGCACATCCACCTCGGCGCGCAACTGCTTCATCTGCTCCTTGTGGCGCACGCCGAAGCGGTGTTCCTCGTCGATGATGAGCAGGCCCAGGTTTTTGAAGTGCGTCTTCTCGCTGAGCAGCTTGTGGGTGCCCACGACGATGTCCACGCTGCCGTCCTCCACGCCTTTCAGTGCGGCGGTGATCTCCTTGCCCGAGCGGAAGCGGCTCATTTCGGCCACCTTCACCGGCCATTTGCTGAAGCGGTCCACCAGGGTCTGGTAGTGCTGCTCGGCCAGCAGGGTGGTGGGCGCGAGGAAGGCCACCTGCTTGCCGCCGGTGACGGCGACGAAGGCGGCACGCAGCGCCACCTCGGTCTTGCCAAAACCCACGTCGCCGCAGACCAGGCGGTCCATGGGGCGCGGGCTGATCATGTCCTGGATGACGGCGTGGATGGCGGCGTTCTGGTCGGCCGTCTCATCAAAGCCGAAGTCATTGGCGAACATCTCGTAGTCCTGCGGGCTGTAGCGGAAGGCATGGCCTTCGCGGGCGGCCCGGCGGGCGTAGATGTTGAGCAGCTCGGCGGCGGCGTCGCGCACCTGTTCGGCGGCGCGGCGCTTGGCCTTTTCCCACTGGCCGCTGCCCAGTTTGTGCAGCGGTGCTTCGTCGGCGCTCACGCCGGTGTAGCGGCTGATGTTGTGCAGCTGGCTCACCGGCACATACAGCGTGGCCTTGTCGGCGTATTCGAGGTGCAGGAACTCCTGCACTGCCTCCGAGCCATCCGGGTTGGTCTGGCCCAGGTCCATGTTGATGAGGCCGCGGTAACGACCGATGCCGTGGGCGCTGTGCACCACCGGGTCGCCCACATTCAGCTCGCTCAGGTCCTTGATGAGCGCGTCAACGTCGCTGACCTGCTCCTGCTTGCGGCGGCGCCGGGTGGTGGGGCCGGCAGCGAAGAGCTCGGTCTCGGTGACGAAGTCGATGCCGCCATCGGGCCAGCCAAAGCTGGTGAACAGCGCAGCCGTGGCCATGCCCAGCGGCTCGTCGCTGGCCTGGAACTCGGCCAGGGAGTCGAAGGACGGCGGGCGCAGGCCACTGGCGTGGATGAAGTCGAGCAGGCTTTCGCGGCGGCCGGCGCTCTCGGCCAGCAACAGGGTGCGCTGCTGGGTGTTGCGCAGGTGGGCCTGCAGGCGTTGCAAGGGTTCTTCGGCGCCGCGCACCACCGACAGCACGGGCAGTGGCGCGAACTCGGCATAGGCCGTCTGCTCGGATTCGGCCGTGGCGGCATCGGCGCTGGCGGCTGGGCGGATGGACAGCTGGGCGTAGGGCTTGGCGGCGGCATAGAACTGCTCGATGCCGAGGAACAGCGCCTCGGGCGGCAGCACCGGCAGCTCGGGGTTGCCCTGCACCAGGCGGTAGCGTTCGCGGGTGTCCTGCCAGAAGTGCTGCAGCGCCGGCTCCAGGTCGCCATGCAGCACCACCGTGGCCTGGGTGCCCAGGTAGTCGAACACCGTGGCGGTTTCGTCGAAGAACAGCGGCAGGTAGTACTCGATGCCGGCCGTGGCCACGCCGTTGCCGATGTCCTTGTAGATGCGGCTGCGGGTGGGGTCGCCCTCCAGCAGCTCGCGCCAGCGGCTGCGGAAACGGGCGCGGGCCTCGTCGTCCATCGGGAACTCGCGCCCGGGCAGCAGGCGCACCTCGGGCACGGGGTAGAGGCTGCGCTGGCTGTCGGGATCGAAGGTGCGGATGCTGTCGATCTCGTCGTCGAACAGGTCCACCCGGTAAGGCACCAGCGAGCCCATGGGGAACAGGTCGATCAGCCCGCCGCGCACGGCGTATTCGCCAGGGCTGACCACCTGGGTCACATGGCTGTAGCCGGCCAGCGTGAGCTGGGCCTTGAGCCGGGCTTCGTCCAGCTTTTGTTTGGCCTTGAAGTGGAAGGTGTAGCCGGCCAGGAAGGAGGGCGGCGCCAGCCGGTACAGCGCCGTGGTGGCTGGCACCAGGATCACGTCGGCCCCGTCGGCGCTGCCCGCCTGCGAGATACGCCACAGGCTGGCCAGGCGCTCGCTGATCAGGTCCTGGTGCGGCGAGAAGTTGTCGTAGGGCAGGGTTTCCCAGTCGGGGAACAGCGCACAGCGCAGGCCGGGGGCGAAGAAAGCCAGCTCGTCCAGCAGGCGCTGGGCGTCACTGGCGTCGCTGGTGATGATGGCGGTGCGCTGCCCGGCGGCCTTGTCGCGCTCGCCCAGTTGGGCCAGCAGCAGGGCGTCTGCCGACCCGATGGGGCGGGGCAGGGTGAAGCGGTGGCCGGGCTTGAGCTTGGGCAGGTCCATAAGGGCAGCGAATTCGGGCGGGAATTGCGGGCAGAAACACAAAAACCCCAAACCGGGCGGTGTGGGGTGGAACAGGCTCATTTTACCGGGGTGGCTGGGATTTCTAGAATGTCTGGGGTAGACGCATAATGCGCGGTATTCTGTACACTTTTCACGCACCGGAGGCTGCCATGGCATTTACTGCAAGTGATGTGATTCCGCTCACACAGGCGCGGGCCACTTTGTCGGATTTGGTCGAGCAGGTCAAAGCTGGAGCCGAAAAAATCATCACCAAAAATGGTGAGAGCTACGTGGCCATCATCGACGCCCAGCGGCTGGACTACTACCACCAGCTGGAGCGCGAGCGCATCCACCTGC
>Ga0116181_1004541_pt1 | contig 10404 bp, 8 predicted proteins | sample AD_UKC075_MetaG_FD_89752 | JGI IMG/M metagenome (GOLD analysis project Ga0116181, IMG submission 89752) | Active sludge microbial communities of municipal wastewater-treating anaerobic digesters from USA - AD_UKC075_MetaG | ecosystem: Engineered > Bioreactor > Anaerobic > Digestate | place: USA... | reverse complement strand
TTTTTATTATTTTTTCTACCCATCCTATGCCTGCATGCCTCGTTTAAAGTTGTATCTTAACATCCTCTACAACACAGTGCTTCTCAGCAGCACTGGAGTCATAGAGAAAAACATAGACACCGTTATCAACAGGAGGCTCATGAGACATGGACGGAGTTGACCTTTCGAGGGGGGTAATAACCTTTTCAAACTGCGAGTGTTGTACTATAACACGGGCGACTCGGATGCGTTCAGGTTGAGATAGCAAAGCAGCGAGGTGAGCTTTTACACAAAGTAACTAACGCAACACCGAACCGCCCGTTCTTTTACTTTTTTGTGAGCATCTGATTTGGTTTTTGAGACTTCCTCCTCTTAAAAAATTTTACTCCCCGTCAATCCCGGGGCAGTTCATGCATCTCCCCAATGTTGTTTCTTACAATTTTAGGCAATCAACTCATAGATCATTTTGCCTGCAATCATGAGGAGCAATACAACGAGCGTTCCCCGTATAAACCAACTACTTACCTGGTTTGCAACTCGACTGCCAAGTTGGGCAAAAATAATGCCACCCAGAATAATCCCCCAGGCCGCGCCAGGCCAAGCAAACTCATTCATCATCATTTTACTAATTAAAGCTACAATGGCCGAAAGAAATATCACCAACAGTGAAGTGCCTACAGCTTTGATAGTTTTCATGCGGAGCACACAAATCATTAATGGGACTATAATAAAACCACCGCCTATGCCAAGTATTCCTGTGAGAATACCTTGGGCTAGTCCAATAGGTAAGCTGAGTATTTTGTTACGTTGATTTCCCAAGGTTAAGCTGTCATCTGTATCGTTTTCCTGGGATGGTACAAGTAACATAACAGAAGCTGCAAGCAGCACGCCAATAAAAACTATTTCCAGCATCCTATCGGACGAAATGCTAGCAACTCTAGTCCCTATTATGGAACCAACAACGCTACCACCGCCAAGCCAAAGACCTACTTTCGAATCAATATTACCTAATTTTTTATGGGCAACAATTCCAGAAATAGACGAAAAGATCACAAACCACATGCTAATAGAAGTTGCTTCTTTGATTGGGATTTGGGCTAAATAAACCATCAGCGGAAGCAAAATAACACCGCCACCAATGCCTAGGAAGCCTGAGAAAAAACCGCCAACGCTACCGATGGCAAAATAAATTAGCAATGTAATCATCATCATTACTCCTACTAGGAATTATGTTATAACCTGTCACATACGTAGGAGGTTCATCTCCTTTGCATTCAACATATCTAAGGCGGGAGAACCTTTATTCATTCGTGTCACAAAACCCTTCTCCTTCCTTTTTTATCCTCAGACTTATTATCGCCAAATACAGATGTAGCAATCACTCAAGAAGTCGCTTTTCCCAGCACCCTATCTGGGTTGAATGTGCCCCGTATTGGCTGGGACTTATGGCTGCTTCTTTTTTGTTGTACAGGCTAACATCTGCCATATTCCTTGGTCCGGTTTATGGAGCCCATTATAATTACTACAACTAACTTGTACGATTCCTGGCTCCTTCGGTTTTCCAAACGGCAATACCTGTTATGGCACAGATAACAGAAAAAATAGGAACAAAAAATGTAAGATATGTATAAGGGATATATTCTGTGCCTACATCAAGCACTCTTTGTATATACACCCCCGGCGGCCCCCAAGGCACGATAGCGCTGCCAATGGTACTCGAGTCTTCCAGAGTGCGGGAAAGAACGCAACGGTCAATTCCCAATTCATCATAGGCAAGTTTAAATAGTCGTCCTACAATAATAATTCCCAACATCATGCTACCTGAAAAAAGCAATATTAAATAACAAGCCCCTAATGTAGCAAGTATTATTGCACAAGGTGTCTTTAGACGTTGTATTAATGATTGTAATATAACCTGCGGCGCCCTACATTGCTCCAGGATCCCACCCATTGCTGTGGCGGCCATTACCATCACTACGGTATTAGTCATCATATCTATGCCGCCCCTCTTTAGAAGTTGGTTTACCAATTGCACTCCAGTATCATATGTGCAACCATGCATAGAAGCAGCTATGAGAGCCTTTATCCCTACCCGTTGAGTAAACATGGCCAAAATGCTACTCGCCAACACGGTAATAATAAGAGAGAGAACAGCAGGTACTTTTTTGACCGACAAAATAATTACCAGAAGCGGTGGCAAGAACGCCAGTAATGACAAATTAAAATTGTTTTCTAAAGCCTCCAAAATACCATTTATGACGGTACGGTCCAAGGTGCTGGCGCCATAACGACTTCCGACTATAGTATATGCAATTACACATAAAATGGTAGCTGGAACAGTAGTCCACATCATTGACCAAACATGCCGATACAAATCAGTGCCAGAAATGGCTGCCGCAACATTAGTGGTATCTGAAAGCGGCGACATTTTATCACCAAAGAAAGCCCCAGAGACAATAGCCCCCGCAATGGGACCGTTTGGAATACTCATACCACGCCCCACACCCATCAGGGCTAAGCCCACTGTTGCAATAGAACCAAAAGACGTGCCCGTCATTACAGAAGTGATGGCACAGAGAACAAACGTAACTGGCAAGAATACTCTTGGAGAAATCAATTTTAAGCCATAGTAAATCATGGTAGGCACTATGCCACCAATTATCCACACTCCCACTAACATGCCAATGAGCACTAAAATGATACATGCCACAATTACCTCTTTAACGCTTTCTATCATTCCTTCTTGCAGAGATTCCCATGTATGGCCAAGGTAAAGGCCAAAAATAGCTGCCATTATAACGCCCATCATTAGCGGTGTTTCCGTCCCAACTTTCATGTTAACACCAAAGACAACTACAGCGATAGTTAAGCCCACGCCAACAATAGCCTCCCTCATGGTTGGTTCCCTGCCTCCCATCTTTCTCACATCCTTTCATTAATATAATAATTCGGTATAACTTTTTATTGCCCTTTTCTTTTAATAACCTAGACGGCGTAGTCGCTGTTCTATTAATTTTTGCTGATCCAGTCTAGCTTTTGTCTCCCAGATCGGGCTGTCACGCAATGTAAGTTCCACACGATTAGGATCAAGCTTTTTCCTTGCCAAACCAGGATAATCCTTGCCATAGCGATAAGCACGAAATATTGGATTTGTAAACCCAGTTACATCGATCAGGGATTCGTTGTAAAAAGGGCTAACATACTCCCAAACAATTTCTTTTTCATTAGTTACTTCGAAGATTCTACCCCGAGGGCCATCGCAAATTAAGGTATTACCGTTGGGCAAACGCTGACATCCAGAAATAAAAGGCGCATAAAAATCAAGGTAACATCTGTCTCGATATTCCCAAACAATTTGATCTGTTCGGGGATCCACTTCTAAAACACGGGAGAAACCGATCATGCCTAAAGGAAAACCAGCTTTTGGGTTATCCATACGGTGGGTACCGTTATCAAAAATCAGTATGTTACCATTGTCTAATCCTGAGGGACAATGTGGGTGCCCTAGTTGGCCCGGTCCCCATTGCCACTTTAGATCGCCACTACTTTTTTCGATGATAGCTACTGTGTTCTGTTTCAGCAAGCAAATTAGTATATTCCCATCTTCAAGGACAGAAACTGCATTGCAATGATTATAGTCAGCACGAGAGTCTAGCGGGCAAATTGGAAAATCGTCCAACTTCAAATGTTCGTACGTTTTCCATTCCCAAACTACTTTCCCTTCAGGGGTCACTTCGTGAATACAATCAGCCCACATGGTATCTTCCCTTTCAGATCCTGGAATGCCACCTTTAATTTTGGCAGTTATTTCCGGTGGGACAGCTGTGTAACGTAATACCATTGTGTTGCCGTTTTTCATCCGGCAAAAATCGTGGTGCATATAAGGATCATCATATTCCCATAAAACCTCCCCTTCCCAGGAAAGCTCTAGAAGCTTTCCTCCGATGCCATCCATATCTCGTAGGGGACCTTCTAAAATCATGGCACTGTAAAGCAAGTTGCCATTGGATAGAAGGACGGCATAACGGGCTGGCGGATAATCTGTCTCCCAGTGGTGTACAATTCGGCCATACATGTCGATAAGCCACGCACCACATTCACCCATAGGAGCAAAGAGGGTATAGCCCTCATATGCACGCGAAGGAGCATAATACTTTAAAGGCACTTTCAATCATACCTCCTTTGAATCATAATTACGTCATTTCTTCTAAAAAATACAATGCAAATGGCTGTTTATTTACATGCAAAGCCATTTTCCATTAATTATACCTATTTATTTGAAATTAAACTTTACCAAATTCCATAATTCGAGGCATTTAAACGTCCTTTCACTGTATCCTCTGCTTTTTATAACCTAGTAGCGGAATCTAGTATAATTTATTTTGATAATACTCTTTATTTTTTCGCTTTCACTTCTTTTAAAAATTCATCTATTATGTTTAGGCTTTTTTTCTCTATGACTAGGTTAAACATTTTATTTTTTACATCTGGCGGAAGGAGCTCAATACTTCTTGTAGTTGCTGAATCAAACTTAGCCATTGGATATAATTTTAAAATCTCGTCTTTTTGCTCTTTAGTGCATTGAAGTTTGATCACTTTCATTCCAGCCAGTACATCCTCCGCCAAATAAGAAAGTCCAGCTTCCTGCAATCTATCGTATCTTTCCTCGTTAATCCATATGTTTACAGGATACTTTTCAGCCATTTATCAATCCTTCCCTTCATAACTTAAACTACTAAAGTTTATGGGGTAAATTACAGTAGACACAATAAATCCCTTCCGTCATGACGCTTTTGCAAAGCTATTGTCAAATCTGGGACATGATGTTCAAGCGACATCCTTGCCTGATAAAAACTCTATCCTCTGCACTTTGAAGGTATCCTGTTATTCTGAGGTCAGTGTATATTCCTTCTTTGCGTAAGCATTATCCATACTGCCCCTTCCTTCTCCTTTGATGAGTGCCCGGTTTATTTGTGTTTTTGAAACTTTCGCCTCTTAAGAATTTGCTCTCAGGTAAAAAAACGGGACAATTCAAGGAGCTGCTTTCAAACGCTTAACTCCACTGAGTACCGACATTGATCCGCCCTAATGATGCTTTTCCGGTACTCAAATGGTTCTCCACTTTCTTCAAAGGTAACTCTTCTAACTAAAAGGGCCGGGAAATCCACTTTTACCTTAAAAAGATTAGCTTCGTATTGATTCATTCTTACTACTTCGAACTCTTCCTGGGCTTTTTTCACCCGCACTCCCATTTCTGTAAAGAAAATATCGTAAATTGCTTCTTTTTCCAGTTTCTCTTTCTGGGAAGCAATCTTTTCAAATCGAGAAAGAAGATAGATTTTTTCTAAAATAACCGGTACCTCATCGGCAAACCGCAATCGTTCAATAGTAAATACCTCGTCCTGCGGTTCTAAACGTAACTTCTCTTGTACTGATTTTGAAGGTATCTCTCTGTTCATTCGGATAATTTTAGAATAGAAGGATTGGCCCCGGATTTTCATATCCTTAGCAAAGCTATAAAAATGGGATAGGTCAAGAGAAACCTTTTTATCCCTTACAAAAGTACCCCGACCCTGCTTGCGATAAATCAAACCTTCGCTTTCAAGCTCTCGAAGCGCTTGAGCAACAGTTCCCCTAGACAAACCAAACTCTTCACACAGTTTAAACTCAGTGGGAATCTTCTCTCCTTCTCTCCATTCTTCACGCTCAATTTTCTCCCTTAAAATCCGGCTTAATTGGTGGTAAAGGGGAATTGGACTTTTCTCATCCAACAAATCTTTCACACCTAAAACCTCCTATGATACGTTTATAACCAATTTAATAAGTAATAAAGAAGCTCATGTTCCCTCATTTGGGATATATTATCCTCTACACTTTGGGGGTACCAGCTATTTTGGAGTTCAATATAGGCGTGAGCAAAATGATACAGAATGCTGCGTTCTACACAAAAAGGAAAGGGACAGTCTGCCTTCAGGCAAGCTACTTTTAGACCCAAGGGTTGGTGTTGGTATACCTTTTTTCAAGGTACGTGGAGCAAAAACTTTTTTAGCAATCTAATATTATAAATTTTACCTTACCCCAAAATAAACCTCTGATTACATGTAACCTAATCTGCGCAATCTTTCCATCATCTTTTCCTTATCTTGTCTTCTTCCTCCTCGCTCTACTGTATTTTCAAGATCTTGCTCCCAGGCAGGAACGCCAATCTCCATGGGGTTAGTTGTGCTTCTCGCACCTAAAGAACGATAGCCCAACTCATAAAGTGAACAATAAGGGAGGTTGTGAATGTGAATGTTGTCCCAGATATTTCTTTCGGTAAAGTGCAAAATTGCAGCAACTCTTGTGTGCTCTGGTTGCAACTCTTCAGCTTCTCTTTTTTCGAAATATTTATCGTCCTTTCTTGCAGGATGCTCATCCCACCTAACAGCCATGAAAAGAGCCTTTATATTATTTTCCTCAATGAACATATTAAGAGGCACCGTTTTCATCAGATGATTTCCTGCATAAGACTCAGCCTCAAAAGTAAACGAGTCTTCCTCGAATGCAATTCGCTTTAGCTCAGCTTTGTTGCGTTCGTTTAAATCCTTTACCTGAACCTTATATCCTAACTTACTAAGGCATGCTCTTAACACATCGAAGTTACAGAGCCATCTTAGATCTATGTGCCACTTTTTTGAGATTTTTACAAGAAAATCTGTTATTTCCGGAAATGCATCGCCTTCATCAATTGTGACAACATGCGGAAGATCGACATTATCCTCTACACATACCTGGCGGATTATCCATAAATTTGTAGTAGAATCTTTCCCACCTGTCCAAGTGATTGCACATTCGGATGGAGCAAACTCCTTAAATATTTCACGTATAACCTCTTTGGATTTTTTGATCTTCTCTTCCACGTCTTTTTTTCTTTCTTCAGGAACTTTGTATCCTTTCAGCATCTTTTTTACCTCCTACTATGAATTATGTTATAACCTGTTACATGCGTAGGGATTCATCCCCTTTATAAGCTTGTTTTTGAGTATGTTTCGTAGCTTCTTGCGAGAGTGTTGTTTTATTTAGGATAATTCCTTATAGTTAACTCCTTTCTATTTTTCCCATCTTCTTACTCTGGGTATTAGAATATCTTTCATCTGTTTTGCAAGAGGCGAAATATCTACTATATTTTCCTGCTCTTGAGGATCTTTTTTTAAGTCATACATCTCCCACGCATCTATTCCTTCTCTATAGATTATTTTGTGCTGACCGTTGTAAAAGTAGTAAGCAGGTTTATCGGCCTCCTTCTCCTGAACACCCCTCTTATCAATAGCCTCACCAAAACATCCTCTTTCTTGATAACTATCAAGTGGGATAAGAGACTGTCCTTTAAAATTTTCAGTTGGTTCAAGGCCAAAAAGATGAGCTATTGTCGGGGGAATATCTATATTACTCACTAGCTTACTACATGCCTCTCCTTTGTTTCTCGAATAGTCATATACGATAAAAGGCACATTTATAAGTTCTGAATAAAACTTGCCGTCGTGAGATAATCCTCCATGCTCTCCAAATTCCTCTCCATGATCCGAGGTTATAATGATAACCGAATCTTTTAACAGGTCGTACTTGTCTAATATGTTGAAAAACTGTTTTGTATAATCATCTACCTCTAAAACATGAGCAAAGTAAAGTTTTTTGAGAAGCTCAACTTTTCCTTTGTCCGACACATCTCTTTTCAACACAACATTATGAAATAAAATGAGCATTTCTTCTAAAGTGAGATTAATTGAGGGATCGACCATATCAACATATTTTTTCTCGGGAACATAAGGTTCATGCACATCCATATAATGCAACCATAGGAAAAATCTGTTGTAATCTTCTCCTTTAATATGTGTAGATAGCCACTTATCAACCTTTTTGTTAATCTCGTCACCTTTAATATAAGGAACCTCCTCTGTTACTTCCTCTTCCATAGAATCATAAAAGTAATCCCAGCCTCTTCTCCAGCCAAAAAATTCGCTTATATATGGATTTGAATGAATTCCAGCTGTTGTAATTGCTTTGTCTTTAAGCACTTCGGAAATTAAAGTCCTCTGAGGTGGGCACTTCTTCTGTCTTCCCCAATCAAAATAGTAAGAAGAGGCAAGTATGCCGGGGAATGAGGCCTGAGTGTAAGGACCAATAGCTTGCATATTTGTGAATATAATGCATTTATCTTGTATCGAATCAAAAAAGGGGGTAAGTTTACTTTCCTGGTTATAACAGCCTAAAACATCTTTCCTCAGTGTATCAATAGTGAAAAGTATAACATTTTTATTCATTTATTTTCCCTCTCTATCAAGATAAAAATTAAAAAATTTCTAGTTATCTTCATAACTCTTCAAGCGTAAAAACAGGTTGTCTTTCGTCTAAATAATCTTTTGTACAAAAAGGAGATCCGAAACCAAACTTTTCAGCACATTCCATTAGTTTGTCATAAACCTCCGGTCTTAAAACAAGTTTGGTAGGTTTTACCTTGTCTTGCAGGATACTTCTTATCAAGGTCCCGCTGAAATTTTGCCGTTTATCATCATGTCCGCAAAGCCCCGAATAAGTTACCTCCCCGCAAACAGGACAATACCCCCATTCAAGGATGCGAATGGGCTTGATATTCAAGCTTCCCTCGGGAATCTTGTCAAATATTCTGTGAGCATCATAAGGATTATAAAAACTTCCAACCCCAGCATGGTCTCTTCCAAACATATGGTGAGTGCATCCTAAGTTTGTCCTCAGTATTGCATGGAATATAGCTTCCTTTGGACCCGCATAGCGCATATCCCATAAAACAATAGAAACCATGTGTACATCTTCCCTGAAGTAACCTGCCTTTCTTAATTCGTCATGACATACAACAATTGCTTCATCAATGTAATCGCCTGGTCTTTTTGGTCCAATGATACAGTTTACAAGAATTCCTGTTTGAAGCTTTTCTACAGGTAACTCCCCGTTTGCAGAAAACCAGGCTCCTTTCATTAGCCACTCATGGCCTGTATGGGGAACATTTCTCGTTTGATGAGCAACAATTCTTATCCAGCCCTTTTCTACAGTTTTTTCTCTTAACTGCCTTGGGGTATACCAGAACCTATCGAAGGGGGGTTGGAACTTTGGAGGGTTTACTAAAGTTACCTCTCCTCCAATAAAGGTATTTTCCATTTTTTCAAGCATTATCACGCCGGGATGTTTTTTATCGGTCGTTCCTAGAACGGCTTTTGCTATTTTTTCCTTGTCATAGCTAAAAATATCCTCAATCTCCAATATAGCTAAGGGTTTTTCGGTATAGCTCAGAAGGACAGTGTCTCCTTCCTTAATTCTATTGTTCCTAACCTCCTCATCTTTTACATCAAGAATGATAGGGATGGGCCATAGAACTCCATTAGGCAGACTCATCTTCTCGCATACAGAGTTAACGCTTTCTCTGGTCATAAAACCTTCCAGAGGTGTAAAAAACCCGTAGGCGATATCTATGCACTCCCTGGCGCCTCTTCCACTGATAGATATTTTTTTTAATCCCCTAACATTTTCCCTTACCTCAGCTTGAGGCATTATTCTTTCTACAATATCCCTGTTTCCATGTCCTTTGAATGTCATATTTTGTCCCTCTTACTTTTAATGATAAAAATGCAAAGGTAAAAAAATGAATTTCTTTCTATCCCATATTATCCTGTCAGTCCCCTGGGTTTTATGATGGCATAAGGCAAAAAGAAGGAGGGTTTTCCAGTAGACTCCCAAAAATGTTATCTCTATATGTTTTAGATATGTTTTAGATGTTTTAGGAGAACAAATTCCTTTGTGGTAAAGTAAATACCCGTGTACGATCTTTGTATTTATTTCCAGCCTATTCCATGCTGTTTATCATACCATCACCTACTGTCAATTCTATATTTGTATAATCATTCGTTGGATTATACATAAAAAGAAAAAGCTTGTCAATTACCCGAGTTGTTCCAAATCGCGCAAAATATTTGCAGGAGATTTTCAGGGGGAAAAGAAAGGGACTGCTCCTTTTGGTAGAATCTTTGTGTAACCAAAAATTCATAAAGGAGAGTCTCAAATTAAACTATGTCATAGCGGGTTCGATTTTAGCTGAACTTAAAGACGTCGCTCTTTAGGTTGTACAGGGGGGCGGTTCCGGGAAATCCTGCAAAAACTTGACGCGATTTTCTACCCCCTCCTATGTTGACAAACCATAACAAACTATATATCATTGTCTTTAACTATAAAAATCTGCGGAAAGAAGGGGGCGCTAAGTGGTGATAGGTGAACGCGTTATGGCTACATCCGGACAATGCGTTAGTATTATCAGCACATTGTGCGCCTCCATATCCGGCGGTTATTATTTTAGCGACGGCCAGTGGCGTTATTATTACGCTTCTGGCCAATTTTCTTATGGAGACCGGCCGCCGGGCG
>Ga0116181_1004539_pt1 | contig 10408 bp, 8 predicted proteins | sample AD_UKC075_MetaG_FD_89752 | JGI IMG/M metagenome (GOLD analysis project Ga0116181, IMG submission 89752) | Active sludge microbial communities of municipal wastewater-treating anaerobic digesters from USA - AD_UKC075_MetaG | ecosystem: Engineered > Bioreactor > Anaerobic > Digestate | place: USA... | reverse complement strand
CTTAGGCCACTTTCGGCGCCTGCTCGGGTCGGCGATGGGTTGACCTGCAGGTTTGTGGTCGCGACGGTCGGGATTTGTGCACTAGCCGGGGGTCCTATCGTGTCCTCGTGGCCCCGTACGTGCGCACTGTGAAGACCTCGTCGGGGGCGACGGCGGTCCAGATCGTGTTCTCGAACCGGCGAGGCGCCCGGAAGATGGAGCACATCGGGTCGGCGCACACGCAGGCCGAGCTGGAGCTGTTGAAGGCGGCCGCGCGGCAGAAGCTGGCCGCCGGACAGGGCGAGCTCGACCTCGGCCTGAGCGGCTTGGCGCCGCGGCAGGGTGGCCCGCTGCCGATCACGTCCTCGCGGATGGGGCACTTGTGGGACGCGCTCGAGCACGCCTACCGGGTCTTGGGGTTCGAGGCCGCGGCCGGCGACCCGGTGTTTCGGGGCCTGGTGCTGGCGCGGATCATCGAGCCGACCTCGAAGCTGGACTCGGCCCGGGTGTTGGAGGAGGTCGGCGTGAGCGCGCCGGCCTACCGGACGGTGACCCGGCGCCTGCCGGTCTTCGCGCAGGAGGACTTCCGCAGGAAGTTGGCGGCCGCGTGCGCTCGGCAGGCCGGGCTCGGCCCGGCCAGCCTTGTCCTGTACGACGTGAGCACGCTCTACTTCGAGACCGACGCCGGTGACGGGTTCCGCGAGCCAGGCTTTTCCAAGGAACGCCGGCTCGAGCCGCAGATCACCATCGGGCTGCTGACCGACCACACCGGCTTCCCGCTGATGGTCGAGGCGTTCGAGGGAAACAAGGCCGAGACCCTGACCATGATCCCGACGATCCAGGCGTTCATGGCCGCGCACGGCCTGCCGGACGTGACGATCGTCGCGGACGCCGGGATGGTGTCCGAGGCGAACAAGAAGGCGATCGAGGCCGCCGGCCTGTCGTTCATCATCGGAGCGAGGATCCCCCAGGAGCCGCACGTCATCACCGCCTGGCGGAAGCGACACCCCGACGCCGAGATCCCGGACGGGCACGTCTTCACCCAGCCGTGGCCCGCCGGCCCGACCGATGCCCGCCGCGACCACACGTTCTACTACCAGTACAAGCACGACCGGGCCCGGCGCACCCTGCGCGGGATCGACGAGCAGGTCGCCAAGGCCGAGAAGGCCGTCAAGGGCCAGACGCCGGTCAAACGGAACCGGTTCGTCACCCTCACCGGGGCCAGCAAGTCCGTCAACCGGGCGCTGGAGGCCAAGGCCAGGTCGCTGGCTGGGATCAAGGCGTACGTGACCAACCTCGACCCCGCCGTCGCTGACGCCGACTTCGTCATCGGCGCCTACCACCGGCTCTTCCAGATCGAGCGGAGCTTCCGGATGTCCAAGCACGACCTACAGGCCCGCCCGATCTTCCACCACAAGCGCGAGAGCATCCAGGCGCACCTGAGCGTCGTGTTCGCAGCGTTGGCTGTGAGCAGGTGGGTCGAGGACCAAACCGGCTGGAGCATCAAGAAATTCGTGCGGACCGCCCGCCGCTACCGGACCATCGAGATCCAACTCGGCGAGCAGACCATCACCGCTGAGGAACCGCTACCCGACGACCTCGCGGCCGCCCTGAACGCCATCCACCGTGTCCGGGTTGCGCACTAGTTTGGCCGAACTCAGGCCGAACAAGCCCCTCGATGAACAGGCGCATCCGCTGCCCCTGATTGGCCCGACCGCGGGTCCGCCATACGAAGTCTCGAGCCTTGGCCCCGCGGTCGCGACGAATGTCTGGACTGAACGCGAGCACACGCGCTATCGCCTCACCGAGCCCTTGGCTGTCGTCGGCGTCCGCCCACTCGACGTGGTCTGCGTAGTCCTCAGGGATGCCAGGCAGACGGGTCGTTACGACGGGCGTCCCTGACGCCAGGTACTCCATGAGCTTTGAAGGGAATGAGAAGCGAACGAAATCTTGCTCGATCGGTCGCGGCTGGACGAGCACGTCGGCCTGGGCGTATGCGCGCAGGACTTCCGACCGTTCGGCGTACCGTGGCGGACGGATGCGAGCGTCCGTTGCTGCAATCTGGCTGATGCAGTCCTCCAGGTCACCACGTCCAAAAAGTTGGAGTCGGACATTGGCTGTGGGCAACCCCCGCACCGCCTCGATAAGGCGGTCAACCCCGTACTCCCGGGAGAGACCACCCGCGTATATGACCGTGGCTGGCGTGGCCTCCGAAGTAGCAAGGGGGCCTACGGGTTCTTCGGGCAACTCTCCAACGATGCCTTCCATGACAAGAGCTGGGAGACCTGCCGCGATGTGCTCTGCGATGGCTGGAGTAAGTGCTATCACGCCGTCGTGGCCGCGCAACAGGACGCGGACGACCACCCGGTCCACGCGCTTGAGGCCCGTGACGAGCATGCCATCAGTCGGCAAGACAACACCGGGGGGGTCCGTGAGGATCGTCACCACGGGAATCCCGAAGACGCGGCGAAAAAAACGCGCAAGCACGAGAAACGGACTATGAACGCCATGGACAATCAATGCGTCCGGGCGCCACTCGTTCAGCGCGTCCAGTCCAACGATGATCCCCGACGCCAAGCGGGTCACGTGCTTTACGAGGGTAAGATTCACAAACGGCAGGAACCGCCCCTCGACGCCTCGCGTAGAAAAACCGCCGCCTCGCGCAAGCACTTTCGGATTGCCGGGATAACTCGCCAGCGGCTGTGCTGAGAGAAGGTGCACCTCCACCCCGGCATCACGAAGTGCCTCGACTACGGCCCAAGCAAAAGTGTGCGTTTGGATGGGCATGTGGGCGTCTACGGCGAGCACCTGGTCCATGAGGTCCCGGGGCAGAGTAAACCCAAGAACGACAACCTTCATGACCCGGACCTCGCAACAGCCTCTGCGTACACGGTGTCCCAAGACGAGACCATGTGGTCGACGGTGTAGCTCTGCGTGATCACGGTGAGGGCTTCTCGCCCAAGGCGGGACCTGAGCGCCTCATCGGTGACGAGCTGGGACACCCCATCGGCGAGTGCCGTGATGTCCATGGCCGGAACGAGCAGGCCGCCCCCGCGCTCGAGCACTTCCACGTTTCCTCCTACCGAGGTTGCAACCACAGGAAGTCCACACGCCATCGCCTCCAAAAGGGCGTTGGAAAGATTCTCATGAAATGTGGGGAAGACGAACGCATCGCTTGCGCGGAGCAGATCTGTCACGTCGTGCCGTCGCCCGAGGACGCGTGTGTCCAGAAGCGGGACGGCTCGGTAGCCCTCGACAATCCTTTCGGAATCCGGGCCGTCTCCTACCAGAAGGAGCACAACACGTGACCTGATCGTGGGGGCAAGGTGACGCATAGCGGCGGCGAGGATAGCGTGTCCCTTTTCCAGGCTTAGTCGCCCCACGACGGCAAGTACGACCCGGCTGTCGGCAAGGCCAAGCGAGTCTCTGGCTGTGGTGCGGGTGTGTGCGTCATAAGGGCCAAGGGGGTCGACGCCGTTAGGCACAACGCCCCGGACCTTCGAGCGCCAAGGATCGAGGAACGAGCGCTCGGCCGTGGCCCGACACACGGTGACGATGTCCGTTGCCATTGTGAGAGTGCTGGGCTCCAATCCGCTGACCAATACCCTTCGCTTGAGAGTCATGGGCGTGGTCAAGTCACGAACAGTCCCGTGAATGCTGACGAGAACCGCGGGCACATGGGCAAGTCGAGCCGCGAGAGCGCCGTGAAAGCCCTCATTGCCAAGACCACGAACATGGACGAGATCTGGCCGGATATCGCGCAGCATCGAGACCCAGGCTCTGAGCAACTGGTAATCGATGCTACCCGCAGCCTTCCCCTGGTGCATTCGAACGAATCTATATCGGCTTGCGAGGGAGGAGTCCAAGACGCGTTGGAGCGATCCAATCGGTCCTCCCGACCCAGGGTCACCGAACGAATGTTGCACCACGACGGGTCTATGGGGTGTCACAGGCTCTCCACCCAGTATACAAATGCCGGGCTCCACACTGAGACTGAAAGGTGAACCGCGGAGGCACGCGCAGCGAGGCGCATTCTGAATAACTCCTCGGCATCGGCGCGGAGCAACTCAGTCAATTGACGTTGAAGTTCCGATTTGTCGACCTCACCTGTTTCGGGATTGGAGGCGCAGATTATGGCGTTTCGCCCGTCGACCAAATACATCGAAAGGTCACTGGACAGATTACCGAAAATGGGGGTCCCAGCGGCGAGGCTCTCCGGGACTTTGGTTGGGAATCCCGCACGCGCATACCCGCGATCTGGGCGAAACAGCACGCTGAAGTCTGCCTCTCGCAGTTCGTCCCGCAGTTCGGAGCGAGTCAGCCTGCCAAGTGGCTTGATCGCGGTCCCAAACCTGGAAACACGAACAGCGCCTACGTCAGCATTGGCGGTCAGTGCTGGTGCGTCTGGGCCGGCCAGGCGCAACTCGATCGGGTGGTCTCCTGTTTCCTGAATGGATATCACCGCATCAATCAGGGATCCGAGCTGGTCCTTAGTTGCTGGATTTCCGGAGTACAGAAGCGTGAGCGGTCCGTGTCCATCGGAGGGCGAAGGATTCGGGAATTCGTTTAGGTTCACTACCGCAGGAATCCGAATGGTAGCGCACTCTGACGCGAAGCGTCGCTGAAGTTCGGTTGAGATCACGATGCAGCCATCGGCAAGCCGAGACGCCAGCCACGACGTCCAACGGTGTCTTAGGAACGCTGGATCCAGTCGCCCGTGACCAAATTGCTCCGGGTCATGGCGCTCAACAACATCGACAACGACGATGCAGGCGAGGCCTCGATTTAGCATTAAGTAGGCACCGACATTAAAGAGACCGGAGGGCAAAGTTATGACTACGCGCTGCTTGCTGTTAGCGGTAGCGGCTCGGACAACGTCCCGGAGTCGCGCAGCGCGTGTCCATCGATTGACCAGCCTCAAAAGTCGCCCACCGTCTCGGGCACCAACGCAGATGTAGTCGATACCCCCGTAAGAACCGATGCCTTCGTTTATGTCTGATCGCAAAGCCGGGCGATCATTTACGACCAAGGCCTTGCGCTTTCCGTCGGACGCCAACTGCGCGAGAGACAGCATGCGGTTGGCTGACGCATCCCCAGCGGGATATTGAAAGGCACCGACAACGATGACGTCGTAGTCGGAGCTTTCTGGGGTCGACTTGGTCATGGGCGCCGCTGCCAACCCGGCGAACCGGAAAGTGGCCTCACCGGATCACTCGTGTCCGGGAAAGAGTCGGCTCCGCCCTCGAGTGTCTTGGTCATTTGCCTGGAGGAAAGGGTGTGGGCACGTGTCAGTAAGCCCAGGCCCAGCCAAAAACAAGGCGATTCTATCCAAAAGCCAGTGAGCAGTAGCGGAGCGCTCGTCAATGCATATGCGCCCACGAGAGAGACTCGCGCGGCCATTCTCAGAGTTTCAGTCCAAAGTGCCCGGTAGAGGACGAGAATGAAGAGGGCCACACCCACCATTCCAACCCCGGATCCGATGTCGAGGACAAAATTGTGCGCCGCGATGTGGATGGCGTTGGTGCTCGGAAATGTCCCAGCGCCTTGACCAAGCCAGAGGTTCTCCGACCAACGATCGCGCGCCATAGGCCACACTGTGAGCCGTCCGTTAAGGTCGCCTGACTCGCGGGAAGACGAAGAGATTCGTCCCAACAGTGCGCGTTGGAGGGCCCCGGCAGCGATGCTTGTGGCAACGATTAGTAATGCGAATAGCAAGTATCCCAGCGCGCGAGATGTCTTGAAGCGCACGGCCCAATTTAGGCCTCCCCAGGCCACGCCGAGCGTTATTCCTAGGAGCGCACCCCTAGTCCCTGCCTGAATAACGCCGATATAGAAGACGACACACAAACCCAGCAATAGTACCCTATTGCGCCTGGTCGCTGATCCCATGATAAGCAGGAGAATGGCGATTGTCGTGACCAAGGAGTATGCCAAATAGTTTGCGTTCACATTCGCGAGTGCATAACGAGTTCCGGTACTGTCTAAGGTCCATGTTATGGCTTGCAACTGATTGTCGGCGAAGATTCTGTAGACAACGTAGACGCACCCCACCACTAACGCTCCGGCCGTGGTGAGCCACTTGTTGCGCGTGAAGGCCACAGTGCGAACGGCTATGAATAGGACGACGCAGGCCGCAGTGTTGATGCTCGAAAGTTCTGTTGCGGCAGAGTCGATTGACCAGTAGTTCGATGCTGCTATCCAAAGTGCGTACAAGACTGCCCACAGGTCGACCCATGTGGTCGAGAGTGCTTTTAGAGAAACGACAAGAGCGGCCGCAGCAATTATGGCTCCCGTTCGAAGCGCAAATGTGGGATCCACCGGAGCGACCACGACGACAATGGACATCAGTGCTGGCCCAAGCAGGCTTTCAGGCTTCCAGTGGAGAATCGCGCCAACCCGAGTCCGACTAGACGAACGAGATCTGGAGGCAGGCCCTCGAGGGTGTGGCCGACTCAAATGCCTGTGGCCTGGGTTGGTGAGCGGGGTGCCTATTGTCATATGGCGCCTGCCTTATTCGGTCCATTGGAGAACGGGCAAGGCGGGCAGGGCGGGTGCAGCTCCGAGGTTGTCATGTTTTCCTCTCGAAGATCTTTCGCAGCCGCGTTCCTTTTCCGCCGCTGATGGGTGGCCTATCCCGAGCCACTTCGTTCTGATCTTCTCGGGATACTCGACAGTCGTGCAGACATTTCGTGCGGGTCCGCCACCCACGACGGATCCGGGTGGCACGTCCTGGGCGACGACGGCGCCCGCCGCGATGACTAGGCGCTGCCCGACCGTCACCCCGGGGAGGATGTCTGCCTTCACTCCAATGTAGGCGTCGTGTTCGATAGCAATTGGTGCGGTCGCTTGAGGGACAAGCATCACGTTGTTGCCTATGTGGATCTGCGAACGTGTTGCCATGAGAATCTGCCTGTAACTGAGGTCGACTCCATCGCGCACGCTGATGTTTGCATGGGTGTATACACAGTCAGTGTCGAACGCAAAGTTTGCTCCAACGGAACGGAAGCGAGAGACAGCAGCGGTTCCCTCTACCCATCTGCAGGCGCGGATCGCAGTTGTGAAGAGCCTGTCGGTGTCCCGGTATAGCGCGAGGGCGTGCGGGCGATGTCGAATGGGTGCCTTCATCATCTCTCCATATCAGACGAGACAGGCCGTCAGGCCCACGTGGAAGAACATGCAGCGTCTTGAGGAGGTTTGGTTCATAGCGGCTCTGGTATTTGCCTTGGAGGGATAAGTTCTGACTTGGAGTTTGTAGCGAGCACGCGCAGCTGCGCGCGATATCCGAGTAGGGCTGCTGGCCACACAGTCGCGAAATAGGTGAGGATGCCCGCCGCCACGACACCCACTGGTCCCCAAGCCGTACCCATTGCCAACTTCAGCGGTATTGAAGCAAGAAGGAACGCCGACCAGCCTATGAGCTGCGCCTTCGTTGCACCTACAGCATTCAGCACCATCATCACAGGTGAAATTGCCGCCGGCAGCACCCACCAAAGAGACAGCGATATGACTAGCTCTTGGCTGGGGAGAGGAGTGGACGGCCCCAGCCACCAAGAGAATAGCGGCGCGCACAGCCACGCCAGCATGAGACCTGGCACAGCCACGCTGGCAGCCGATAGCAACGACATTCGTCGGGTCGTCCGAACCACCCATGTCGAATCGCCCTTCGCTAAAGCCTCGACGTTTGCAGGCCAGAGAGGCAGGTTGATCAGTGTAACCAGAAGGCCAAGCGCCGTCATGACTCGTGCCGCAACCGAGTAGACCGCGGCTTCGTCGAGGCCGCTGGTGTGCGCGATCAGGAGAGTGTCAACGTTGAGTGCTACAGATGAAACGAGCGTAATCGCGAGGAATCGTCCACCCAGTCCGACCATCGATCGGGCCGCGACGCCCCCCACGTCACGCGGCCTGGGAACGGAGTCTCGATGACGGTGAAAGAACCACGCCGTGTTGAGGAGATTTCCCAGAATTGGCGCTAGAGCGACCCCTAGAATTACCAACGTCACGCCCAAGTCAGCGCGGACGGCCGTCCATGCAAGTGCAACGGATGCCACGCTGCCCGCAGCGACCCACGCGTTGCTTTGTGCGACTTCTTGGTGGGAGTACTGGATGCGTTGTATGAGAGAGAATGGGATGTTCAGGATGAATGCACCGAGGCAGATTAGAGCTATGCGGGGCGCAAGCGGCGAGGCGTCGCTGTCAACGATGTTTAGCGCCGCATCCCAAGGGATCCATTGAACAATGACCAAAAGGAAAAGAAGGCAGGTTAAAGCAAATACGGATAAGAGAAAATAGGCGGTTGACACGAGTTGGCGGCCGAGACGCCTGTCCTCGACGGCAATGGCGTGGCTCAAACGTGTCATAAGCCCGTTGCCAAGACCGAGATCCGCCCAAAGAGCCATGCTGGTGAGGCTCACCACAGCCATCCATAGGCCGTAGACGTGCGTTTCGAGATAGCCGAAAGTAAGGGGGATCAGCATCAGCGGTGCCACTGCCGCTATCCCGCGGCTGGCTATGGCGGAAACAATCCCGATGCGCAGCCTTCGTGTGCGGCGCGCGCCCTCCGTACCTTCCCCTCCTGGGAGAAGAACGGTATCCGAGGATTCGTCGGTGCTCATCGACTGGTGCGGATCCCCGACCACGCATGGTGGCGACGGGCGGTGGAGAGGATGAAGTTGACTGCTCGTTCACTAGTGTTGCCGATGAGGTAGTCATCGGGGGTGAGATGACCGACGCCCTCGCGGGTGTGGCCGGCCTTCATTGCCACACCAACGGCTGCAATGACGTCCTCCCGGTCGAGGCCGGTCATGAGGATGCCGCCCGTGTCGAGGGCCTCGGGCCGTTCGATGGAGTCGCGCAAGGTCACGGCTGGGAAGCCGAGAAGGGTCGACTCCTCGGCGATGGTCCCCGAGTCAGAGAGGCAGCACGCGGCTGACACCTGGAGTCGGTTGTAGTCATGGAAGCCGAGTGGGTCGCTGAACGTGATGCCTTCCGGCTCGACCCATTCTGGGAGCGCCTCAAGTCGCTTGCGTGTGCGCGGGTGGGTGGAGACGAACACGGGCAGGTCGTATGCCTCGTGGACCGCCACGAGGCAGCCGAGCAGGGCACGCAGTCGGTCGGGGTGATCGACGTTCTCCTCGCGGTGAGCCGAAACCAGGAAGTAGCCGCCCTCGGTCAGCCCCAGCCTGCCGACGATGTCTGACGCCAAGATCTCGTCGCGGTAGGCATCGAGCACCTCACGCATCGGCGACCCGGTCTTGATGATGCGGCGCGGGTGCAGGCCTTCGGCCAACAGGTTGCGCCGTGCGTGCTCGGTGTACACCAGGTTGAAGTCAGCCACGTGGTCGACCAGCTTCCGGTTCGTCTCCTCCGGGACGTTCTCATCGAAGCACCGGTTGCCGGCTTCCATGTGGTACGTCGGAATTCGCAGGCGTTTCGCCATGACGGCGGCGATGCACGAGTTGGTGTCGCCGAGGACGAGCACGGCATCCGGTTTCTCTGCGAGCATCACTCGCTCCGCCGCGATGAGGGTGCCGCCGAGAACGGCGCCGAGGGTGGACGTGTCGACGCCGAGCATGTGGTCAGGCTGACGAATGCCGAGGTCCTTGAAGAAGACCTCGTTGAGCGAGTAGTCGTAGTTCTGTCCGGTGTGCACGAGCACGTGGTCGACGGTCTCGTCGAGCCGGTGGATCACCCGAGACAGCCGGATGAGCTCGGGCCTGGTCCCGACGATGGTCATGACCTTGAGCATCAGGCGTGGATCTCCTGCCGGACCGGGTGGGGGAAGGTGTCGGGGGCGTCGGGGCGAAAGAGCTCGTGCGACCAGAACTGCGTGAGCAGGATGTCATCGCCGGTGTTGGTGATGTTGTGCGCCCAGCCCACTGGCATGTCAACAGCGCACGGGCGGGCGCCATCCACGTCGAACTCTACGACCTCGTCAGTGAACATTCTTCGCAGCGCGATGGTCGCCCGGCCTGAGACCACGGCGAAGCGTTCGATCTTCTCGAGATGGTAGTGCTCGCCCCTAGTGACCCCGGGAACCGTCGTGGAGATGCTCGTCTGACCCTCGCCGCCACGGGACCGCACGGTCTCGACGAAGGTGCCTCGCGCGTCAGTGTGGGGTTGCAACGCGATCGGGTAATGGGCGGGAAAGAGGGCAGCGCGGTAGCAGTTGAAGAGCTGTACCCGAAATGGCGTCGACAGATCCGGGAACTCACCGGTGGCGTAGCTGGCGCGGAAGTCGTGGAGGAGGTCGAGCACCTCCGCCACGCCCACGGTGACCCCACGGGGGTCGAGGCGCACGGCATCTACGGTCAGCCCGTCGATCAGCGACTGTGCGGCGCCCTGCGCGTGCAGCAGTTCGACTGGCCGGTCGGACACCTGCGGGGTCTCGCCCGCCACGACGGCATGGACGAACGTGGCGACAAAGCTGTTG
>Ga0116181_1004537_pt1 | contig 10408 bp, 5 predicted proteins | sample AD_UKC075_MetaG_FD_89752 | JGI IMG/M metagenome (GOLD analysis project Ga0116181, IMG submission 89752) | Active sludge microbial communities of municipal wastewater-treating anaerobic digesters from USA - AD_UKC075_MetaG | ecosystem: Engineered > Bioreactor > Anaerobic > Digestate | place: USA... | reverse complement strand
GGGCCGCGGCCTTTGGTGAGGCGAATGCTCAAAGTGATGTGGTTATCGTCATGGCCCGTCGAGATGGCCCTCTTACTGAGCAGGACCTCGATTTCTCGGAGGTGATTACGAATGCCTACCAGCCCAAGGAAGGCGAGGAATCGCCCGTTGTGAATATCATTGGTCCCCGCACTGAGGTCGTTGGAAAGAAACTCCTCAGCCCCATTTCTGATCACGGACAGGCAGCTCTCATCATCTTGTTGCTCAAGGGTGAGATCATGACTGTCGAGAATATGAAGCCTTTGTTGGCCATCTATGAGAAGCTGGATGAACTAAGGCGGTCACCCCAGAAACCACCGGGACTCGAACTCGGAGTCACGGGATCAGGGGCGGTGGGGACAGAAATGCTCATCGCTGCCGAAGAAAGCATCCGAAACACAGAGGTGGCCACCATTGGCTTGATCATCATTATCTTGCTGGTGGTCTATCGCGCTCCCCTTCTCGCGGTCGTTCCCTTACTCGCTATCGCTGCTGCGGTGTTCACGGCCTTTGACCTGCTCGCCATCATTGCGGGCATCAGTCTGAAGACAAACGCCTTTGAGTTTGCAGTTTTCAAAACGACAAAGATTTTTGTTGTGGTTGTACTGTTCGGGAGCGGAACAGATTACTGTCTGTTCCTTATTTCTCGCTACAAAGAGGAGTTGAGTAAGGGACTGGGGACGATCCAGGCGGCGGCCAAGGCCCTTGATGGCGTTAGCGCCGCACTATTTGCCAGCGCCTGGACGACGATCCTCGGGCTTGGCATGATGATCTTTTCCGACTTTGGGAAATTTCGCAACGGCGGTCCTGCGATTGCTGTAGCCTTAATTGTCGCCCTGGCTGCTTGTCTAACTTTAGCGCCAGCTATCCTTTGTGTCTTGGGCCGGAAAATCTTTTGGCCATTCCGGGTTGATCTCTCCCCGCGTGACGACACGGATGATATTAGCTTGGGGAAAAGGGGTATCCTCGGCAATTATTCCCAGGGTTTATGGAATAGGCTTGCGGGCGGCGTGTTGAAAGCACCGGGGCTTATGCTCGCGGGATCGCTTCTCGTGATGGCCCCTTTCGTTTGGCAAGCCTGGGAGGTGGATCTTACTTATGACCTATTAAGTGAACTTGGGCCGGACCGTGAATGTGTCAAGGGGACTAACCTTCTTCGGGAATATTTTCCGGCAGGTGAGACGGGCCCGGTGACGGTCCTCGTCTATCATCCGGACGCTAATTTCAATGAAGGCCCGGACCGTTATCGCCGGTTGCCGGAGTTGGTCAGCACGATTTATGCGATGGAATACACCGACTCGGCCGGTCATCGGATCGAACCGATTCAGACGGTTCGGAGCTTGGTCGATCCGTTAGGTGAGAAAAGCGGGCGATCCGGGCTATTCGGCTCACTACGGCGTGGTGTCATCAGCGGTCGTGCCAAGACGATGTATGTATCTCAGACCGGACCCTACCAAGGCAAAGTTGCCCGCCTAGACGTCGTTTTTCCTTATGATCCTTTTTCGATCGAAAGCATTCGACTGTTAGATGCGCTTGAAAATTACTTGAATGAGTGGGCTGCGAAAAATCCGTCTTGGCAAGGGGCGGCCTTCTATTTCACGGGTACGACACCGGGCATTCGGGATTTGCGGGCAGTCACGTTGAGTGATCAGAAGTTAATCCAACAGCTTGTTCCCATTGCCGTGCTATTTGTTTTGATTCTGATCCTTCGAAAACCAGTGCTTTCCATCTTCTTGGTTCTGTCGGTGATTTGGGGTTATTACGTGACATTGGGTGTCACCGAGCTATTGTTCGCATGGCTTCATGGCGCGACTTATCACGGCTTGGATTGGAAGTTGCCGACCTTCCTATTTGTCATTCTGGTTGCTGTGGGAGAAGACTACAACATTTACTTGGTAACGCGGGTGGTCGAAGAACAAGCGCGATTTGGTTTCGAGGAAGGTCTTCGCTCGGCGCTTCGCAAGACAGGTGGGATCATCACTAGTTGTGGAATTATCATGGCAGGTACGTTCATCGCTATGATCAGCGGTTCGTTACGAACCATGCATCAATTGGGATTCGCGTTGGCCATGGGAGTCCTCTTGGATACTCTTGTCATCCGGACGATTTTGGTGCCGTGTGTCATCGTCCTATTACACAAGATGAGCCGCCAATGGCGACGGAAAGAAGGTCCGCCCAAGGGCGAATCACTTCCGCTGGCGCAGCAGTTGGAGCCGCACATTGAAAACCAGGTTCCGGCAAAAACGCTTCCCTAGAAGCGCGAGACGGACGGGTACTGAAATAGATTCAAGATGCCGTTGGCAGACAGCCAAGCGGTCGGCATTGGTTTCGTGCACAAGGGTATCGTTTGTGGACTTCAAAACGAGCGATCACCCACTTCTTGCCTGGTCTAACATGGGGCGGACCTCTTCCATGAAGTCGTGGACATCCTCGAACTGCCGATACACGCTGGCGAAACGGACGTAAGCGACCTGGTCCAATTCCCGCAGATATTTCATCGCCAGCTCGCCAATGTACCGGCTTTCCACTTCGTTTTCGAAGTTCTTCTCGATATCGTCCTCGATGGCCGTCACAATCGACTCGATCTGTTCGTCGCTAATGGGCCTTTTCCAACACGCCTTCTCAAGGCCGGTCTTGATCTTGTTCCTATCGTACGGCACGCGCGACCCGTCCTTTTTGACGACCTTTAACCTTCTTCGTTCAACGCGTTCGTACGTGGTGAACCGCTTCCCACACCGATTGCACTGTCGCCGTCGTCGAATGGCATATCCATTTTCGGCAATTCGGCTATCGGTAACTCTGTCGTCGTCTTCGCGGCAGTAGGGACATTTCATGGGCTTGCCTCCGAGCAGGAATTGCCCTGGACTCCAATAGATTCTGTCGGCCGATGGGCCTTTCCGAGGTTTTCCCTCCCCGTCCTTGGCACGGGTCTGTCACTCCCCTTCATTGTGGCATTAGGCAAACAAACCTGGAAGGGCCGGAAGGCTAGCGCAATAAAAAGCCGACCCCGGCTGATCGGGATCGGCTCGGTGCGCGACTGGTTCACTGTAGCTGTCAGGTCCCAGCGAACAGGGCACACTGGGCACTTATAGTAACTTGGGCTTTCGTTCGCTTCAGAAATCCCGAAACTTAAGCGAAGCCTTTTCCCTCTGCCATTTCAGGTGGCTGGTGCCGGAGCTGGCGCCGGTTGCGGAGCCGCAGGGGCGGCCTCGGCTGGGGAAGCGGCGGGTGCCGGTTGCTCGGCCGCCGGGGCTACCTCGCAGCATTCAACCGCTGCGCGGCGAGCACGAATACGGGCCAACAGGCCACAGCAACGGGCGGGCTTTTCGCATGTCGGCTCACATGCCGGTTCGCAAGCGGGTTTGCACGCTTCGGGCTCACATGCTTCAGGCTTGCAGCAGGCTGCTGCAGCACGACGAGCTTCACACCAGGCACGGAGGCGGGCTACTAATCCCACGCGAACGCATGCAGGTTCGCACGCCGGTTCGCATGCCGGCTGCTCGCAGGCGGGTTGGCAAGCCGGTGGGGCACATGGCTGATCGCACGGCCCAGCACTTGCTGCGAGTGCAGCGACAATCACAAGACTCACAGCCGCTAGACTCAAGATGCTCAGACGGTTCATTGGTTGTTCCTCCTCGTTTGAGAACATTCACTCCGAAACATGCCGTCATCTTTGCCTCTGACACTCGTCTGACCCCGGGACGGCTTGCGGGGCCAAAACACACCAGGCTGTTAGGCCGTCTTCGTCTCACCGCTGCCCTGTTCAAAAGCGGTGCGACGAAGAAGTCTTTTCTTTCCGCCTAGTTTGAATAGCCTAACAACCTCAACGCCTTTGTCAAGGGTATGGATTAGGCAAACTGTTCCGTAGGCGTTGGATGGAGAAAATAAGATGAATTATCGTGGTCGAATTGCTTGACGCTTTCCGACAAATTCTATACTCTGTTCACGAGATATGCACTAACGAGCGATTGCAAAGAATATGTAATGTTCATGTGATGTTAGAGGCACCCGGAACAGTTCACAACCTAAGCGCATGGTTGTTCCTCGTACGCAAACTTGGGTAGTCCCGCCAAACGTGCGCCCGTGATGCCCTCGATCATTCTCTTTTTGGTTGTTCCAAGGGGAACGTGACACCTGGAAGCTTTGTACGATCGGTAAAGAAAAGGAGTGAACCATGGTTTGCCCGCCAGTGGTGCCATTAAGGGTCTTACGCTCGATTGCCACCGTCGCGACGGTCCTCTTTGTCTTGCTTTCGATCGCAAAAACGCAGGCCGAGAACGTTCTCACTACTTTGCGAAGGGAACACCCACGGCTTATCGTCCTTCGCACGGATGAAGAACGTGTGAAGAAGTTGCTTTCGAGCGATCCAATGGCCCGAGAGATTTTTCAATCTATCCAGCGAGAAGCCGAAAGCACCTTAAAACAAGAGCCTATTCGGCATCGCCTCATCGGTCCTCGGCTTCTCGATCAAAGTCGTCGTTGTTTGAGTCGAATGTACCTCTTGGGGACGTCGTATCGATTGACCGGCGACAAAAGATTTGCCGATCGTGCTATCCGGGAAATGTTGACGGCGGCTGATTTTCCCGACTGGAATCCCTCACATTTCCTCGACACGGCCGAAATGACCCACGCCTTGGCGATTGGCTATGACTGGCTGTACGCGGTCATGACGCCGGAGCAGCGGCAAAAGATTCGCGAGGCCATCGTGGAAAAAGGCCTCAAAGAGGGGGAAAAGGTGTATCGGAAAGGTACGTGGTGGACCAAGACCCCTTGGAATTGGAACCAGGTATGCAATGGTGGTATGACAATCGGTGCACTCGCCATTGCTGACGAGGAACCTCAGTTAGCTCAGTACATTGTTGAACAGGCTGTGCAGTCGCTGCCTCACGCCATGGCGAATTATGCACCGGATGGAGCTTGGGCAGAAGGGCCGGGATATTGGAGTTACGCCACTCATTACACGGTCTATATGTTGGCGGCCTTGGAGACGGCCCTGGGGACCGATTTTGGTTTGTCGAACCAACCGGGATTTGACCGCGCTGGGGATTTTCGCATCCACGTCATCGGACCGACGAGGCGGGCCTTCAACTTTGCAGACGGCGGGGACCGCGTAGGATCCGCTCCGATTATGCTTTGGTTGGCAGCGAAGTTTCACAAGCCGCTCTATGCCTGGCATGAACTGTACTACGTGGGAAGCCCGCAGTCGCCACTCCATTTGTGGTGGTATTTCAAACCCGTCGGGAACCTGGACAAGGAGCCGACAACCCGCTGGTTTCGTAACTCAGATGTGGTCATGATGCGGACTGACTGGTCTGATCAGGCCATTTATGTAGGGTTCAAAGGCGGGGATAACTCGGTCAATCATAGCCATTTGGAACTGGGAAGTTTTGTGTTGGATGGCCTTGGCGAACGTTGGGTTCTGGACCTTGGGCCTGATGATTACAACTTACCCGGTTATTTCGGATCGCAACGATGGACGTACTATCGTTTGGGCACCGAAGGCCAAAATACGCTCCTCTTTGACGGCCAAAATCAAAATCCCCGAGCGAAAGCCCCTGTGCTTGCGTGTTATGATACTGGTGTCCGAAAACATGCCGTAGTTGACCTAACGGCTGCCTACAACCCGGGCAATGAAACGGCTTCCGCAAAGGATTCTGTGCAACGTGGGATAGCTATCTTGGGCAAGGACTGGGTCGTTGTCCAAGATGAAATTATGGGACACGCGGGTCAAACGGTGCAGTGGCAGATTCATACCGAGGCGAAGGTTCAAGTTCGTGGCAAAGTGGCCGAGTTGGCGTTGGGGGGAAAGACCGTTAAGGTCTTCTTGCTCAGCCCGGAGAAGGCGGTGTTTCAGACCCTTTCGGCCAACCCTTCCCGGCCTCAGCGACAGAACCCCGGCATCACCCGATTAGCGGTTCAAACGCCGGTGCCCCAAAACGGGATGACGATCGCCGTAGCGTTTCAATTCAACCCCAGTGCCAAAGCGGAGGCTCCGAAGATTGTTCCCCTGAAAGAGTGGCCCGGCCAGATCCGATAAAAGTGCTACCGACGTTCCATTTGAGATAGGAAGGAAAGGTTCCCGTCGCTGGATCACATCCCGACGAATTGCGCATAAATCGATCGTGCAAGGGCAACATCGTTGATGCCGTCAATAATGGCGCGACCGTCGGGGAATAATGTCAGGACCCACCCAGCCGACCGTAACCGCAGAAAGAACGGGGACCTTTCCACCGTTCCTAGTGTACTCCATTGTTGACTTAGGTGATCCAGGTCACACTTGGCCGGGCAAGGTGGTGTGATCTGCACACTTTTTTGGCCACACAATTCGGTTGTCAGAGACAATCCTACCGTGGAAAGGTAATCATACTGCCCCAAGTGACACGCAGGACATTCTTGCGTTGTCAGTGACTGGACCTTGATTTGCTGGATGCGGAACGGCCAAAGATCAATGGCAATCAGGTCAGGCACCACGGAATCGAATTTCTTGGCTAATATCTTCATTGCCTCCATGGCCTGGATGGATGCCACGACACCGACAACCGGTCCGAGTATGCCCGCCATCTCGCATGTTGGCACCGAACCCGGCAGCGGTAGTTCAGGGACCAAGCACCGCAGGCATGGTGTCCTGCCCGGAATGATTGGGTAAACCTGTCCTTGAGTGCTCAGACAGGCCGCAAAAATCCACGGAATTTTGTGTTTGAGTGAATAGTCATTGAGTAAAAACCGTGTCTCAAAATTGTCGGTGGCGTCAAGAATAAGGTCCACATCGAAGGCAAACTGGTCGATATTGTTCGGCCTCACATCAGCTACGATAGCTTCCAGCGAGACTTCCGAGTTGATACGCTTCAGATGTTCCACAGCCGCGATCGCCTTGGGCAAGCTTTGAGCAGCGTCAGCCTCATCAAAAAGAACCTGGCGATGCAAGTTGTGGAGATTAACAAGATCGCGATCAACGAGTCTCACGAATCCCACCCCGGCACGGACGAGGTGGTTGGCTAACGTCGTTCCGAGCGCACCGCAACCACAGATAAACACCCGGCTTGTTTGCAGGCGTTGCTGCGACTCCTCACCGAACTTCGCGCATTGAACCTGACGAATATAACGATTCAAGTGAAGCTGTGACATAAAAGATTGTCTCGTCGTTTGGCTTTCCGCCCTCTCCTCCAGCGTTGGGCTTAAAGTGGGCGCTCCCTATTGTGAATCATACCCAGCTAGCTCATCTGAGGAAGAAGATCTAGCAGATAACGACCGGTTACAGATTCAGGAGTGCGTGCGATTTCTTCCGGTGGTCCCTGGGCGACGATACTTCCACCCTGCTCGGCGGGACCTGGTCCAAGGTCGATGATGTAGTCCGCCGCAACCATGACGTGCAGGTTATGCTCGATGACGATCAGCGAATGCCCGTAGGCAAGAAGCGATTCGAAGCAACGGAGGAGCTGCACGATATCGTGAGGATGAAGACCTGTTGTCGGTTCGTTAAGAATGAAAAGGGTTGCCTTTTTGTGGGAGCGTGTAAAGTAGGACGCCAGGCGAAGCCGTTGGGATTCTCCACCGGATAGGGTCCGCGTGGCCTGACCCAGCCGAAGATATTCCAGCCCAACATCCATTAGCCGACGCAGTTTGGACTGGATCGTAGCGTGGCCCCGAAAAAAGAAATAGGCCTCGCGAATGGTCAAGTCGAGAACATCGGCGATGCTTTTGCCGCGGTAAAGGACCGAAAGCACATCCGGTCGATAGCGGCGACCGTGGCAATCGGGGCAAGTGATCTCCATGTTGGGCAAGAACTCCATATCGATCTCAAGGCGTCCCTCTCCGAGGCATCTCCCGCACCTGCCATCACCCGCGTTGAAGCTGAAATGCCCTGGCGTCAGCCCTCGTGTCTTGGCCTCGCTTGTTTGGGCAAACAGGGCCCTTATTTCATCGAAGACCTTGAGGATTGTCGCGGGATTGGAACGAGATGTTTTGCTTATCGGGCTTTGATCCACGAGAATAACGTCCGAGATCTGTCGTTCTCCTATAAGGTCCTCAAAGGGGAGGGCGGGAGAACTTGTTCCAAACAGTCGTTGGCACAGGGCGGGATAAAGGGTTTCTTCAATCAGGCTGCTCTTTCCTGCTCCACTGACACCCGTTACGACACAAAGAACATTGAGCGGGAATTCTGCGGTGACGTGCTTCAGATTGTGTCCCGTGGCCCCAACCAGTTTGATCCAGCCGGCAGGTGTGCGTCTGGTTCTATCGATCTTGATTTGTCGTCTCGCCGAGAGATACTCTCCGGTGAGGGTCTCCGACTTTTGCAAATCCTCGAGTGTCCCCTGGAAGACAACCTCGCCACCTCTTTCACCAGCACCTGGACCTAATTCGATAACCCAATCTGCGCACTTAAGCAAGGCTTCATCGTGTTCCACAACGACCACCGTATTGCCGCGGTCACGTAATAGCGTAATCACATCGCGTAGCCGGTGGATGTCGTTGGGATGAAGTCCCAGCGAAGGTTCGTCGAGAATGTAAAGAACATTGACCAGACTGGAACCCAGAGCGGCGCCCAACAGGACCCTCCGGAACTCGCCTTGGCTCAGCGTGTCGGCCGGACGGCTCAACGTCAAATAACCCAGTCCAAGTGATTCAAGCATCTGGAGCCGCCGCAAAACTTCGTTCACGGCCAGCCGCGCTCCAGGATTAAGCCCATTAGGCACCACCGTCTTCAAGAACGCACGGGCGTCGCCAATTGACTTTTCGCAGAACTCCGCAATGTTCAGAGGTTTTTCCGTCTGGTCGAGCGGTGAGGGTGGCGTCATTCCCTTGCCGAAAAAGTTCTCCATCGCCGTTTTCGGGACCAGTCTCACGGCCAGGGACTGGATACGTAAGCGGCTTCCTTGACAATTGGGACAGGTTCGTGGAACTCGCCAACGGCTCAAGAAGGTTTTGATCTGAGGCTTGTAGCGGTAACGTTCAAGCTCACGAAAGATCTGTTCGATGCACGACGAACTGTCGTCTGGCGAGCCGTGCAACAGCCAGTCGATGTACTCTTGTGGCAAGTCACCAACGGGGCGGTCAATGGGAATTCGGATCCTCTTGGCGAATTCCAGAAGCCTGAGATGAAATCGCGAAAAGCTCGCCGACCGAAATGGTGCAGCTGCCCCATCCTTAAGGCTGAGGTGGCGGTCTGGGAAGATCTGGCTCGCCTCTAACGAATCAACAGTTCCCAACCCCTGACACGTCTCGCAGGCCCCCGCTGCCGTATTGAAGTTGAATAGGTCGGGATGCGGCAGTTCGTAGTCAATGTGGCATGTCGCACAACATAGCGCCAACGGAAAATCGTATCGTATCCACCGCTCCCCTTCGATGATCATCGTTACGGCTTGTGCACCCGCTGTGCTGTTGGTCGCAAGGGGTTCATTTTCCTGAATAAAGAGCGTCACAACATCCTTGCCCTCGTTCTCCAATCGATCGAGCGTCTCGCGGAAACGACCCGGTACCTTTTTCTCCTGAATAGTCAAACGATCGGCAACCACGTAAACGGACCGATGGTCGTTTAACTTGTCAAAACCTTCTGATCTCTGGGACTCGCCACCCACGAGCTGCTTTTCAACTTCTGCGAGAGAAGATTCCGTTAGATTGACGATGCGATTTCCAACGATGACACGCGCCCAGCCCGAAGCACGGAGATCTGCCAAAACGGAGGTTAAAGTGGCTGCTTTGGATGGCGCGCTGCTAAACTCTAACGGAAAGGCAAGCATTATTCGCAAAGGGCTTGCCGAAAGACTCGACGCGAAATTCTCGATTGCGGCCGAGTTCCATTTTCTGACAGGGCGGCCACATCGGTGGCAAAACACCTGTCCTAAATGTGCGAAGACCAAGCGGAGATAGTGATAAACACCGGCCAACGTGGCTACAGTGGCATGACGGAGCCGAGAGGAAGGTCGCCCCGTGATGGCTACGGTTGGCGAAAGGCCCGATATGTGATCAACTTCTGACGGCGGTAGGTCATCCAATCGCTGACGAATGCGGGGCGAGAAACTTTCGATATACCGACGTTGCCCTTCGACGAATAATGTGTCAAAGGCAAGGCTCGTCTTGCCGCTTCCACTGGGACCGCAGATGACAACGATCCTGTCTTTGGGTATGTCTAGATTGATCCCCTTCAAATTGTGGACGCGTGCCCCGCGGATGATGATCGATTGATCCGACGAGCTCATGGTCAAGGTGATGTTTCCTGTCAACCCAAGCGCAGTCTCCTCGGCTCGACAAAGCTCAACCTACCCACTTGAGACCGGCAGTCAAAAACCTTGTCTTCGTTCACTTAGGGTTATGTACCATCATACGCCGCGATGATGGCCGCAGAGGCTTGGCCTTGGGGAGTGACATTCACATTCATGAACACCATTTTCTC
>Ga0116181_1004534_pt1 | contig 10410 bp, 10 predicted proteins | sample AD_UKC075_MetaG_FD_89752 | JGI IMG/M metagenome (GOLD analysis project Ga0116181, IMG submission 89752) | Active sludge microbial communities of municipal wastewater-treating anaerobic digesters from USA - AD_UKC075_MetaG | ecosystem: Engineered > Bioreactor > Anaerobic > Digestate | place: USA... | reverse complement strand
TTATTAATTGATAGAAGTCAAGCTTTATAAGGCATTATTACAGCATCAAATCCAGCTTTCTTAAGTCTTTCTACTTGCCTTTCAGCGTTTTCTTTATTTGAATACGATCCCGCCATTACCCTGTATAAAATTTTATGCTGGGAGGATTCTTCATACTTAATACCAACTTCATCCAGTACTGTTTTTGAAATCCCCTTTACAATTTCATCAAACTTGCTATCAAATAGCTGATTGTCCTTTGTATTGTCTAAAAACCCTACTTCTATTAAAACTGCAGGTGCTTTAGTTTCTCTCAAAACATGAAAATTAGCCTTTTTAACTCCTCTATCTGTAAATCCTACACCAACTAATGCTTTCTGTATTTTGTGAGCTAAATTCTTTGCTTTCAGAGTTTGATTTATATAAGTGAAAGTTTCTACCCCATTTGCTTGTTCTGGTTTAAAAGCATTTCTATGGAAGGAAATAAATAAATCATATTTCTTTTTGTTTTCAAAGTTACTTCTTTCCTCAAGGCTTAAGGTAATATCAGTAGTTCTAGTTTCATCCACTAATATACCATGCCTTCTTAACTCTTTAGATACAGCTAATCCTAATTTGAGATTATCGTCCTTTTCTTTTCTTCCCTTGTAACTTGCACCTGGATCACTTCCACCATGTCCGATGTCTATACAAATTCTAACCATCATTTTCACTGTCCTTTAGTTGTAACAATATTTTCTTTAACTTATCAGGAATAGGTAGACCAATATTGGCTGAGTTTTCTAAGATACTTATTCCTTCATTTGATATATAGAAGAAGATTACTGCTGTTCTAATTGCTCCACCATTTTTAATTAAGTAGGCATCAATGGTATGTCCTATTGCTACCATAAAAAATATCATCACTTTTTTAAATATCCCTTTAAAACCTATAGCACTTGATAACTTCCTGTTTATAATTGCTAACATTACACCTGTGAAATAATCAATGACTACAAATGCTATAAGGGCATATAAAAAGCTATCGTGTCCACCTAGTACATAACCTAAGTATCCACCGATAGCTGTAAAGGTTGCTTTTATAAAATTTAGTATATCTTTCAAATAAATCCCTCCTATTTAATAATAATCTTCAGCATAATTAATTAAATCTATTTCAAACATATATTGTATCTTCATTGTATTTGCATCTGTCTTTTGCACTGGATTTGCAAGTTTTGTATGAGCACCACAGGGTTTTGAAGTTGCTCCGTAGTGAATACCAAATGAATAATTTCCATTGGAGGAACTTCTATACATATATAACCATCTATCTGTTCCTCTTATATTGCGTAGTCCTGAAGAAACACCAGAAGATCTATAGGGTTCCAATAGATTCCCTTCAGGAGTAACAACCTGATAAAAACTACTCCCCCCATTAGTTCCTGAATAATAAAGATACAACCTATTCTTAGATCTGCCAGAAATGGAATATAAGTAGCATCGCCTTTCTATATTCCCACTATCCATTCCTCTTGAAGCAAACCATGTGGAGCTGCCAATTTTAGGCTTTAAATTTAGCTCACTATGCTTTGTACCATCTAGGTTAAGTCTTATTAACCTATTAGAATAAATAGTTTCATTTGTTTGCTGATCTAGCCTTGAATTGTATCCATATAATTCTATTGGACCTCCCCAAGTAACAGGAGTTAATGCAATGTCCCTATAGTTAAAACTAGTTCCATATTCATCTCTAAACTCAGTTGACATATTATCAATAGTAGATGTGCTTTGAAGAACTCCAACTTTACTCCATTTATAAATACTTAGTTTATTGCTGGACCTATAGTAACCTACTATATAATCAATATCTCCATTTTCATCTAGTACAGGAGTGGCTCCTGATATTAAACTTGAACTAAATGGCTCACCTGAATCATTTAAAAGAGTTATTGCTTTTGCCCAATCAACAAAACCAGCACTTAACAAATTGAGATCAAATGGTAAGATAAGTTGATGGCCCTTTAAACTCTCTGGGAATTGAATATAGCTTGAATTTACAGCACTATTATTTCCATCAAAATAGACAAATCCTTTATGATAATCTATAAATGCAGTGAACTTTGCTGGACTACTACCACTCATAAGATAAGATATTCCCCAGTATGCAGCTCTAAGTTCTTCATTAACTGTACCACTAGTTATATATAAATATCCAGTTCCAGAAGTTTTTGTTCTGCCACATACAGGTGGCCCTATATATGCAGTGTCTAAATTGCTAAAGCTATCACTCCAATATATACTCTCAAATGTGCCATTAGCAGCATGAGTTGGAAAATCAAATACAAAATTTACCCTAACCTTTCCATTTCTAATTTCCATATTAGTTTCTGCTAAGTTTATTGTTCCTCTTTGAGTTTCGTTCCCAGAATAAGTCGTTCCTCTATGAGCATATCCTATAATATTACCAGACACTCTTTCACTGTTAGCTGACTCTGGCTTTGTAGAGTCGGTAAGGTATATATTACTAAATAAGTCAGTCGTATTGCTGTGGCCAGTACTTCCCATTCCTAAAACATCACCTGAAAAATACCTTAAAAATATATCTTTAAAAATTATATCTGGAATTACATTCTCAGTATAAGCTTCTTTTATCTTTGCATTAGTAGTAGCATCAAAGAGCTCAATAAGAACCTTTCCTTTTATTCCGGTATCTTCTTTAATTTTCTTTTCTGTAAATATTTCACCAGTTAAATAATCTTTATTGTAACTTATAAGTTCTCTTAATGACATAATTGCCCCCCCTTCACTTAAATGTTAAAATACTAGTATCCACAGGAGATATATAATTTATCTTTATTGATTTAAACTTACATTCATCAACTTCACTCTCTTTATAAAATCTAAATGCAAGATACAGTTTATCACCAATTTCAAAAATCTCTTCATATTGTTCAGGTCTAATAATAGAAAAATCTATCCTATCCATTCCATTTGAAGAAAACTCTGTGTCGCTTGTAATATCTAATAATTTCCACTCCAAATTACTAACATCAAAGGAGTACCAGTTTTCTTTGTCTTTACTTAATGCATACTTAATATCTCCTGATCCACTTATGATATCTTCAATCGTTATTGACTCAATCATCTCTTGAAGATATCTTCCTTCATTTTCAATGACTATCTTAGGTAAACTAAGCTTTTTCTCAAATAGTTCTAACCTATAGTCACTAGGACTTTCTACTACATTTTCATCATCAGTATATAGATGTAATTTGGGGTTGCTATTTAATATTCCTATAAAACTTGCTGGTAATCTTTCCATCCCAAAGTTTATAAATATTTCTTCACTTAAGGGCATATCTCCAACTTTTATATATGAGTTTAAATCATTATCCCAAGCCTTTATCTCGTCTCCGTCCTGTACCAAATATTTTGTATTATAAGGTCTTCCTGCTAAATAAATTACTATCTGATTAAAGACAGATATTCCATCTACAGTGTGTTTGTTATAAATATAAGGACCATATAATAGTCTTTTATATTCTTGATTTTCTAGAGTTTTCTTTAATTCAACTATAGAAAAATTACTATCCCATTCAAATAAAGCGGTAGCTCCATTTCTTAAACTTGATATGGTATGGCAGCTATCATTAGATGAGTACAAATCAAGCCATACTGTAGGTAGTCCTATTACCGCTTCATGATTTTGTGCTACTACTCTAGTCTTTCTTCCAGTGATAATACTTGAACTGCTAGCAGCACCAAAATGTTCTCTCATAGTATATCTACACATACACATTACATTGGTTTTAACATCTGTTCTAACACCTGTATAACCTTCATAATTAGATCCTGGTGCTCCAATAATTACTAGATTATAAGCTTCACATATGTCATTACTTACAGCCCCATAGTGAGTATCAACATGATAACCCATATTTTGAAGATGTTGTACCCAATGATTATCATATGTCTGTAAACTTGAATACCTATGAATATAAAGAATTTTAGCCATCAATTCACTTCCCCTTTATTTAAGCTTCTATCTCCTTTAAACCACTACTTATTTGAATAATATCCTTATATTCATCCCTACTTCCAAAATTTACTTCATAAACAATTCCATCTCCTAGATAGCTATATACTGAAGATTTTGTTATATCGTTTTTTTCAGTTAGGGTTATATAATGATCCAATATCCAATTGTTACTCCCTATATTTTTAAATTCACTAAAATGCATCACCCAATCATCTGTATTTAAATTCAAATAAAATATTTTATCTGCAATATGGCTAAATCCAGCTACTTTCATACTAATTGTAGTCTTAGTATTCATAGTTTTAGGCCCTTTGTTTATGGCTTCACTATAGGTGATTTCCTGAAAGTGGATTGCAACTCTATCCTCTAAATGTGTTATATCCTCTGAAGTTACAATCGAGTCCTTATAATTCTTTATCTTGTTTGAGTAAATTACATACAAGACTGCCTGCATTACTTCTGCTCTTGGAAGGCTTGGATTTAATCCTCCTTCTAAGTGTCTACCTTCAATGAATACTTGAAGATTATTTTTATCAATATGAAATGTTCCATTTGAGGTTTGCATCTCTATTACAAAAGCATGTTGTCCCGCTGTTACCTGAGGAATTGGTATAGTTATGCTTATTACATTATCACCCTTAGCCAAATTTTGACTTGGTTGAAACTCGTAGTATTCTCCATCCAAAGAGAATCTCATATTTAAAGTCAGATCATCACTTGCAACTCCACTAACTGTTAGACTACAAGATAGATTGGTGTCGGCTAATGCTGAAATAGCGACCGCTATGGCTTGATAAAATGACATTGATGATATAGACATAGCATCTGTATTTTTCTTTAGTATTACAGCATTTTGTGCTCCTTCAATTCTACTTTCTAAGCTTTTCACTACGCTATTAAAATCTAATTTATTTATAATTGTATTTAAAGGATTTCCTAACTCTATCTTTGTATTGATATGATTTAATAGATCAGTAACCTTCTTTATTACTCTAAGTTCTGAATAGATTCCCAATCTTTCATGCTCTACTTTTACAATGTCTCCTAACTCCATATTAAATAGCTTAGCATATTTGCCATATTCCTTTGTTTTGCTTAATTCTAATAGCTCTACAGTAATATTGATAAAAGGATTAGATACTTTCTTTATATATTTTTTAGCAAGTTCCCTTAATTCCTCCACATCCTTACACCCTGAAAATTCAACTTTTCTTGTTATGGGATATGGAAGAATATTTGCTATTTCACCTTCTGCTTCTATATATCTTTCCTGAAGAACTAAGTTGTTATCTCCAATTGGATATATTCTTGTAGCAAATTCACTTGTATCTATAATTGCCTTAAGGCCTTTTATATTTTTACCATACCTAATAGTAGTACCTTTATCTTCTCCGAGCTTTTCTAAGATTTCGATTGTAAAATTATCTCTTATTAATTCCCCACCATATATCTCTATCAAGTTAAAAAGACCTTCTAGGGCATTTATATTTCTTAATTTAATAGGATAAATATTTCTCTCTGGTGCTAAAAATTCAAAAACAGCCTGTGCTTCAGGGGGAATAGTTCCTTCTATTGCTTCCTTCATATTTGCATTTACTAAATTAACCGATTCTATAAAATAAAAGGCAAGGTCATAGAAAATATGCCTCGCCCATACCTTAATTCTTCTTGTAGCCTCTTGCTGCCTTTCAACTTTATAAATTCTAAAAAGTTGTTCATTTGCCTTTATTATATTAAGCTCAACTAAATGAGTAGCTTTTCTTGAATCTGCTGGATATTCAATATATAAGCTATACTCTCCATTCAATTCCTCAGTAACCTCAGCTACTATACACTCATCAAGTACAGCAAGACCATTATTATTGAAATTATCTTTGGTTGTTTTCTTGTCATAAATACATATCATTATAGCCACCGCCAATTGGGTATAATTTCTAATTTATCTACATTTCCTGTCCACTGGATCAAGTTTTGTCCTACTTCCAATACTGGAAACTTTCCATTCATCTTATAATTTAGATTATTTAAATCCTCATCATAGCAGTCTTCTACTTCAGAGTTAATTATTACTTCTCCACTTAAGTCTATTATCCCTATTTCATAGTTATTAATTTTAAGTTTTGTATCCCCACTACCATATATCTTTATTATAGGTAGACTCTCTATGGTACCTGGATTAATAATATTTGTTCCACTTTCATGTACAGTTAAAGGTATGTTTTGAACACTATACTTAAATGGCCTACAATTAAAAAGGATAGGAAATTTTGATGTGTATTTAAAAATCTGTGTAAAATCAATAGCATTAACTACTTGGGCTATATACTTTTTATCTGGCTGAAAACTAAATATTAGATCACTCTCTCCTGTAGTAAAAAGCCAAGCCTTTATTTCATCTATTTTACCTACTATATTATCCTTTGATTTAAGAGCACATTCTAGCAAAATAGTTATATCTTCATAAGTATTTTCATCATGCCTAATACTTGAACTCTTTCCTGGAATATCAATATAATTAACTCGCCTTTTAGGAGAAGAAATAGTGGGCCTTTTCTCTATCACAATCCCATAGTCATTAAAGCTATCTTTTCCACCAAATTTAAAGCTTAACATTAAGCACCACCCCTTCCCATTGCTACTCTTTGTCTATAGAATTCCAATTCATATGCAAGTTGCTCTATATCTTTATCTGTACTATTATTAAAATTTTCAATATGGATAGTAAGACTCGTGTTGTTAGAGTTTGATTTATCATTACCATTTACCATCTCCATTGACTTTTCATTACTAAAGACCTTCGATCCTCGTGGTAGTTCTATAAGTTCTGGACCTTTTTCTCCGACCCAAGTAAGCCCACCACGCCAATAATCAGTTCCCTGTGCATTTCTTCCTATGTTAGATATCTTCTCACCTATTGTTTGAAAGACCTGTTTTATAGTTGTAGTAAAAGTTGCTTGTTTATTTTCTACCCTTTGATTATTCCAATCTCTTATCTTATCAATCCCACTTTGAATACCTTCTTTTATCTTGTTAAAAGCACCTTTTATCTTCTCAGCCATATCCGAAAACTTCCCATCAGTTAATTTATCCATTAAATTTAAGCCGGTTTCCCATGTAAGCTTATATCCATCCATATAAGTTCCAATAATACCTTTAATTCCTCCACCATGTTCATCTATTTTTCCTTTAATAAATTCCCAAGCAGTGGAAGTTTTAGTTTTCAAATTCTCCCAAGTCTCTGATGTTTTTGCTTTAGCATTTTCCCATCCTTCTGAAATACTAGATTTAATATTTGCTAAAGTATCACTGGTCTTAAGCTTTACATTCTCCCATTTCTCCGAAATATTTGCCTTTATATTCTCCCATGATTCAGCTGTACTTTCCTTTATTCCATTCCATTTTTCTTTTATTCCTTCCATCAACTGGCCTGCTTTTTCTTTGATGGTATCCCAGTTTTGATAAAGAGTAACCCCTATAGCTATAATCGCAGTAATAGCACCAATAGCAATACCAATAGGTCCAGTTAATAATGCAATTGCACCACCAGCTCCTGCAACTGCTGTCGATATAGTACTAAAGGCTGTTATTGCACTTCCAATAGTAGCTATAATCTTTCCAATAATTAATATTGCAGGCCCTATTGCTGCAACAAGAAGTCCAATTTTTACTATTGTTTCTTGGGTCGCAGGACTTAAGTTTGAAAACCATTCTGAAGCTTCTTTTACCTTTTCAGATAGTGAAACTATATGAGGTACTAATATTTCACCTATGGTTATGGCTGCATCTGATAAATGGTTTTTAGCTATTTCAATTTGGCTTGCTGTTGTTTCATATCTTTGTTCTGCTTCCTTTGCTAAAGCTGTGTTTTCTTCCCAAGCTTTAGTACCTATTTCAAGTGAAGTGGTAAATACATCACTAGCACCACTTGCTCTTAAAAGTGCATCCCTTAACCTTACCTCTGTAATCCCCATTTCATCGAGTATTGCTATAGCTGATTTTCCTTGTTCCTCTGCATTACCTAAACCTTCAATAAAAGATATAATTGCACTTCCTGCATCTTCCTGAAATGCTCGTTTAAACTCATCAGCACTCATTCCAGCAACACTTGCAAACTCATTCAACCTCTCTGAGCCAGTTTCAACAGCGAGCTGCATATCAACCATTACTTTACTAAAGGCACTTCCTCCTGCTTCAGCTTCTATGCCTACTGAAGAAAGAGCACCAGCAAAACTCATTATTTGTGCCTCTGTTAGTCCAATCTGTGAACCGGCTCCAGCAAGTCTTAAACCCATTGCTACAATTTCAGACTCTGTAGTAGCTAGATTATTTCCTAAAGCTACAATAGTAGATCCTAATTTATCAAAATCTGTCTGACTCATGCCAGTTATGTTAGCAAGTCTTGCTAGTGAAGTAGCTGCTTCATCAGATGATAGGTTAGTAGCTTCCCCCAAGTCAATCATTACTCGAGTAAATCCTAATATATTTGGTACTTCAATTCCAAGCTGACCTGCTGCCTCTGCAACTTCAGCTATTGCACTGGCACTTGCCGGAATTTCCTTTGACATATCCCTTATACCTATTTCTAACTTTTTTAATTCTTCATCTGTAGCATCTACAGTTTTCTTAACTCCTGCAAAGGCTGATTCAAAATCTATAGCAGCTTTACTTGCTGCAGTACCTATTCCTACAATTGGCAAGGTAACAGTTTTAGTTAAATCCTTACCTGCACTTTCCATACTCTTTCCTATATCCTGCATCTTCTTACCAACAGGCTCTAGACTTTGTCCTAACTTATACCAAGAACTAGATTGAGTTTCTATTTCTTTATTAACCTTTTTTAGGTCTTGTTCCATGTAGGCTAGTTGTTCTTTAGCCTTATTTAGTTTTATCTCTAAGTCTTGAGTTGCCTTTGCATCTTGACCTTTAGTTTCTACTGACTTTTTATGGGCTGCTTCTAATGCTTCTACCCTTTGTTTTTGGATTTCAGTTTGTTTTGTTAGACTGTCAGCTTTTAATTTTAGACCATCTAGTCCTTTCCCATGCTCTCCTAGAGCTGCAGTTGAGGCTTTAAATTGGGATTCAATAACCCTCATTTCTCTATTTAAGCTTGCTATCCCATTTTGGAAACCAGATGCATCTAGTCCAATCCTTACATTTAAACTACCTATTTCCCTTGCCAATCTTCTCACCACCTTTTGGGCATAAAAAATACACCTATTTTAGGTGCTATAAAATATCATCTATATATCTTTTATCTCGTTCAGCTTTAATTCCGAGTAACTTTAAATAATAAATTATATCCATGGAGTCAATTTCATTCATGGTCCAGTTACTCTCAAGTAATGATAAATATATACTATCTATAAACTCTTCGGGGTCCATGGAGTTCCCCTTATCTAGTTTTTTTCATCCACCCCAGTCACTTCTGCTACTTCACCTACAACTTCAGTAATGCATCTTGTAATTGTAGGTATTAGTTCACTTGATGAAAGCCCATCATAAACATCATCCCTAGTAAATTTATTTTTAAATAACTCAACTATGAAATCCACCATAGTATCTAATTCTTCAGCTGTCATATCATTAAAGTTAACTTTCTTTGATATTTCTAAAGTTCTTCTTAGCATCCTTGCAGATATAAAATCAGCTACATAAGTTTTCTCCTTATCATCGACTCTTAGTTTAATCTCCACCTTCTTCTTCCCCTCCTACTACTTCTTCACTATCCCCTGGAACTTTCTCAAACCATGTTTCACTACCTGTAAAATCATCTGAATCTTCATCAGCAGTTCTTTTCCACTCTCCATCAAAGATTCTAGGCATAAAAGTAAACCGAATAACTGGAGTTTTATGTTCCACATTATCCTTTTTAGTTGTATACTCCTCTCCCATAGGCTGTGCTACACCTTTTAGAAGCCAAACATATCTATATTTCCCACCTTTTCTTAAACTCTTAAATCCTAAAGCCAGATAAGGTGGTACATCATCTTTTGATTCTATTAACACACCGTTTTCATATTTGTTACCTAATACCTTTGCTCTTACCTTTAAAGGCAAATCTGCTGTTTCTATTTCAACTTCTATTTTTCCCAATGCTGAAATAGACTCCCATAATTGATCATCTGCATAAAGTTCTTGAGTATTAACACTTGGGTTTATTCTAGCATTTATAGCGCCTAGGATTTGCTCTACTTCGCTATAACTAACACCCGATTTATCATCAGTTTCAAGCAAAGCAAAATGTATATCTTTAAGGCCATATTGACTCATTTCTCTACCTCCTTTAAAAATCTCATTACCTTGTGATACACCTTTGTATCTTCTTCATATAAATCATAGTATCTTTGTTTAATAAAGTTGGCTGCTAGCATACTTTGGTGTACTTTTTTTACTAATTCAGTATAGTCAAT
>Ga0116181_1004533_pt1 | contig 10411 bp, 9 predicted proteins | sample AD_UKC075_MetaG_FD_89752 | JGI IMG/M metagenome (GOLD analysis project Ga0116181, IMG submission 89752) | Active sludge microbial communities of municipal wastewater-treating anaerobic digesters from USA - AD_UKC075_MetaG | ecosystem: Engineered > Bioreactor > Anaerobic > Digestate | place: USA... | reverse complement strand
GGGGGGAGCATCCCCCCTCCCCTGAAACCCCTCCCCCAGACGCGATAACCACTGGAAAGCCGTGGGCAAGCAGATGTGCCGGTGAAGTCCACGAATCCTCGGGTACAAGAAAACAAAATGTGATCACTCATCTACCCCTCGCTCACGGTGCTCGCCCAGACTTGCACTTCCGCCGCCCCTCAGAACCAGATGGCCTCTCAAATACTCTTCAGCCACACCCTGGGGCGCTGTCGCTCTCACTTCCTCACCAGCGGGTAGATCATGTGGATGATATCGTAGGTGCCGCTCGGGTAAGCCCACGGGATCGCGTCCAGCGCGAGATCGTCCACCGTCAGGTTATGCTTGATAGCGAGGGCGAATATGTTGATCACCTCCTCGACGTGAGGACCGATGAGGTGCGCCCCGATGACCCGGCGGGTCTCGCGCTCGACCAGGAGTTTGTAGCCGACGTGTCTTTCGCCGATGCTCCGGTTCGTGAAGCGGCCCGAGAGGTCGCCGGCGTTGACGGTGTATGAAATCCCCTTCTCCTTCGCCCGCTTCTCCGTGAGCCCGACGGACGCGATGGGCGGGGTTGTGAAGGCGACGCTCGGGACGACCGAGTAGTCCGCGGTCCGCACGTTCCCGCCAAGGATGTTGTCGACGACGAGGTGGGCGTCCATCACAGCCACCGGCGTCAGCTGCGGGCTTAGCGGGTTTGCGTCCCCGGCGACGTAGACGGCGGGGTTTGAGACGCTCTGGAGGTAATCGTTGACCACGATGCCCCGGCGGTCGGTTGCGACGTTTCCGGCCGCCAGATCGAGGCCCTCAATCATCGGGACCCGGCCGGCCCCGTGAACGACCATATCGGCTTCGAAGGTTTTCTCCTCGCCCTCTCTTCCGGCCCGCACCCGCAGGCCCGCTCCATTCTTCTCGATCGAGCGAAGCGGCATATTCGCCTGCACGTCGATCCCGATCTCCTTTGAGGCCAGCACCAGCCGCTCGACCACATCGGGGTCGAACCCCTTCAAGAGCCGCCCGCTCCGCTGGAGGATGGTCACCTTCGAGTTGGCCCTTGCTGCAACATGCGCAAACTCAAACGAGATATAGCCCCCGCCGATGAAGACGATCCGCTCGGGAAGCGTATCGAGGTAGAGGAACTCATCGCTCGTTGTGACCAGGTCCTCTCCCGGGACGTTCAAAGGATGGGGGCGGGCACCGGTGGCGATCACGATGTAGCGGGCCGTGACCGTATCGTTGCCGACCGTTACCCGGTTCGGCCCGATAAACCGTGCGAACCCGTGGTAGGTATGGATCCCCGCCTCCCGAAAGCCCTCCTCCTTCCGTCTCGGAATGGGGCCGGGGAACGTGCGTTCGAAAGCGACGAGCTCTGGCCAGTCGATCGAGACCTCGCCCGAGACCCCCCTCCCCTGCATATTGTGAACACGGGCCACTGTCGCGGCGGCACCGGCAAGCACCCTCTTTGGGACGCACCCCCGAAGGGCGCACGTCCCGCCGTAATCCTGATGATCCGTGATCGCTACCCGCATCCCGGCATCCCTGCAGTGCCAGGCGATGTCGGAACCGGCGACCCCGGTCCCTATGACAAGAAGATCGTACTCCCGCTCCATAGCGAGCACCCGGTCGACACAGAGTGGCATAAAGGTTTACCCGGGGCTACGAGGCCCCGAATGAGGCCTGCTGGACCCGGAGAAGAGAGTCAGAAGTAGAGGAGGGATACGAGGCCGACGGCGATTGCAATGAAGATGACCGTCTGAGCACCCCCGGCAAAGAGGTAATCGCGGGTTCGGTAATTCCCGGGGCCCATCAGGAGGGCGTTGACAGGATGCGTCGGAAGGAGGAACGAGTTTGAGGTGCATATCCCGACGAGGAGCGCAAGGCCACGCGGGTCGAGCCCGAGCGGATCTGCCATCACAACCGCGAGCGGAACAAGCAGAACGGTGGCGGCGATATTCGACATAACCAGTGAGAATGCAGTCGCAAGCAGTGCAATCGCGATGAGAATGAGAAACGTCGGGTACCCGGCGACCAGGTCGACAATCCGGTCGGCGATGAACCGGGCCGTCCCGGTCGTATCCATGGCGATACCGAGCGGAAGGAGGCCGGCTATCAGCACGAGCGTCCGCCAATCGATTGCCCGGTAGACCTCATCGATCGAGATGACGCGGAGGAGGACTATCGCGACCACGCCCGAAAGAAGGCTTGTCGCGATCGAGAGGCCCGTGTAGGTGAGTCCAACAGCGGCAAGAAAGCAGAGGACAGCAGTCTTTGCACCGCGTTCGCGAACCCCCGCCCGCCCCTCGATGGGAGTCACCAGAACGAAATCCTTGCTCGTCCCGAGTGCCTGGAGGCGCTCCCAGCGGCCGAGCACGATCATCGTATCCCCCGCCTTCAGGGGCAGGTCTGCAAAGTTCGTTCTTTGCTCTTTCGTCCCCGAGAAAAAAAATCAGGACCTCGGCGCCATAGGTCACCCGGAATTCAAGCTCCCGGAGGGTCTTACCGATGATCGGGGCGTAGGGGCGGACGATCACCTCAGCAAACCCCACGTTCGGATCGGTCATGATGTCTGCGGAACTCTCCCCCGGCCGGACCCACTCAAGCCCGAAATCCGCCCTGAACCGTTCAACGTCACTGTCCTGCCCGAGAATGCCGAGCTCCTGCCCGGAGGCAAATCGAGTGTACCGCCACGGCGTATAGAGGACCTCACTCTCCTCGGTAAGAGATATGAGATGGAGGTTGTAGCGCGAGATCATCCGCACATCCTCCCGCGTTTTCCCGACGAGAGGGCTTTTTTCCGGGATTCGCAGATAAAAGATGCGTGAAGGGGGTTGCCAGGTCCGGATCAGCTCCTCCTGCGGGCTCAGGTCGGTCCTCTCGCGCCTGGGGAGGAGGCGATCCCCAAATAAGTAAAAGAGTGCCACCCCGGAGAGAAGGAGCGGCAGACCGATGGGGGTGACCGCAAAGAGCCCGAAAGGCGGATATCCGGCCTGCTGAAGGAGGTCGTTGAGGACGATGAGGGTGCCGGCTCCCACCATGCTGATGGTGCCGCCGAGGGTCGCGGCGTAGCCTACGGGAAGGAGGAGGCGTGATGCCGGGATCCTCGTCAAGGATGAGACTCGCAGGAGCGAGGGAAGAAAGACGGCGGTGGCCCCAACGCTCTGCATGAAGGCCGAGAGCCCGCCGGCGACGAGGGATGCAGCGGCGGTCAGCCGGCGCTCACCGGTCCCGGCGAAACCGACGATTGCACGGGCGATCCGGATGGTCACCCCGGTCCGGTCGAGCCCCCGCCCGAGGACCATCACCGAGAGCATTGCAATGACCGCGCTGCTCGAAAAGCCGGAGAGGGCCTCTTGCGGTGTGATGAGCCCAAGCCATGTGAGCGCAAGAGTCACGAGCAGCGCGGCCACATCGACCCTGACGATACCGGTGACGAAGAGGACGGCAGAACCGATGAACACCAGCAGGGTGAGGAGGATCTCGGTCTCCATCGGGCAGACTCGGGCCTGGAGAACAGAAAAAGGTGTGGGCAGGACCAAAGAAGGCCGCAAGGGGACCTGGAGATTAGAGGGTTATAAGCCGTCGTAAATCGAGCGGGTGACCCGGTGCGGCTCGAAACGTCCCCGGTGGAAGACCCGGACCTCGACCTCGACGCCCTTCTGGAAGTCCCGCATCCCAAGATCGTAGGTCCGCTGGACATGCCGCAGTCCTTCACGGGCAAAGAGATCCCGGAGGGCTTTCCTGAACCGGATCGCCTGGTCGAGAAACGCCGCCTCGTACGCCCGGGTCTCCCGGGCAATCCGGAGGCACTCGGCATCATCGATCGGGTTGTTGTAGCAGCCGTGCTCGTTTAAGCCGCTGATCTGGCGCCAGTCCACGGTACCCGTCTCATCGGCCTCCCGGTGGAGCATGTAGGGGTAGATCCGGCATATGGCGAACCGCCGGTCGTAGATGGTGCACCTCCTCCCATCCGAGAGGAAGATGCAGGAACCGTCGGGCTTCGTCTTGAGGGCGTAGCCCATGACGTAAAAGTGTCCCTGCTGGTCGCAGGCATCGAAATCGGGTGCCGGGATGACGACATCTGGTGCAAACGAGCGGACACTATCGGTGTCCTCCTCGAGCAAAAAGACGTGCCCGTTGAAGTCACGGGTGCAGCAACGGCCGCAACATTCGCAGGAGAACCCGACATCGCGGATGATCTCGATGAACTCGTCCTCCGGAAACGCAAGAAGTCTTTCGTATTCTGCCTCAAGGGCAACGATCTGTTCGTCAAGCGTGAACGTAAACGAGCACCCTCCCATCCATCGTCCCAGACGTTCGTACCGGGACTGTTACCTGAGATCTATGACGGGGAGGGGGATATGCCCTTCGGCCCGCCAACTTAAACCTTCCTCCCCACCGTCGCAGCGTAGATCAGGAATTGCTCTTCACCGTCGAGTCCGAGGAGCCGGTTGATTGCCGCGTCGTCGAAGGCGCCGATCGCACAGACCCCGCACCCGATACCCGATGCCGCGAGGTAGAGGTTCTGGCAGACGTGGCCGGCATCGAGGTGCAGGTAGCGGTAGCCGCGCTCGCTGTAGCGCCACGTCATCCGGCCAGGGACTGCGATCCAGAGAAAGGTGACGGCGCTCTCAAGGATATGCGGCTGGTTCAGGAAGGCTGCAGTCACATGCTTCGGGAGGCCCGGGTCGCGCGACTCTTCGGCAAGGCGATGCTCGAGGGCCAGGTAGCGGTAGAGCCCGGGAGGGACGTCCTCGACTCGGTTGATCAGGAGGTAGGTCTCGAAGGCGTGCCGGGCGCCCGCGGACGGGACCGTCCGGAGGGTGAAGGCCCCGTCGACCACCCTCCGGACCCCCTGGGTGCACCAGAGGAGGAATGAGAGTTCGTGGAGTGCAAGCGGCTCCGGGGCATAATCCCTGACGCTTTCCCGCTGCTCGATCGCGTCACGGAGATCGATTGCAGGAAGAACAATATCCTCCGGTGGAGGGAGCGGGATGAATGCTCTCCCCTTCGTGTACGGGACTTCGAGCGGCGGCGGCGGACGGCCCAGCATCTGGTCCAATGGCGGCAGGTTTTCGTGCTCCGTCATCCGCATAAACTCCTTTCCCGCTTCCGAAAGGGTTCGGAGACTCCGATAGGGCATACGGGCCTTATGGCAAGAGATGACATAATATTTTGCCAATCACACGACCCCGAGTTCTAGACAGTCGTCCGCGATTCGAATCCGGAAACGTATTAGGAGAACTCCGACCAACTATTACCACCGTACCCGAGGCACTCCCATGATAGTGACCGCAATTATGCTCATCGTCGGCCTGGCCCTCCTCGTCAAGGGCGCCGATCTCTTCGTAGGGGGCGGAAGCGGCCTCGCACTCCGATACAGTATCTCTCCGGCCCTGATCGGATCCACGATCATCGCGTTCGGCACATCGCTTCCCGAGCTCGTCGTCAGCACGAACGCCGCGGCTACAGGAAACACCGGGATCGCCCTCGGGAATATCCTTGGGAGCAATATTGCGAACATTGCCCTCGTTCTCGCGCTCTGCACCCTCATCCGGCCCGGAATGATTGCCGCATCTGGAGCATCGCGATCGGAACTTTTCCGGCACACCGTGCTGATGCTCGTGGCCACCGTGGCGTTTGCGCTCCTCGCTGCGAGAGGCACGCTCGACGCCCTTGCCGGGGCAGTGTTCCTCACCCTCTTCGTGATCATCCTGTACTTCCTCATACGGGAGGGGCGTGAGGAGGAAGACATCGAGATCAAGTCTCACGGGTGGGCCGATATCCTCTACATCGGACTCGGCCTCGCCGCGGTCATCATCGGGGCACAGCTCGTCGTCGACGGTGCTGTCGCCCTCGCCGAGGCCCTCGGGGTCCCTGCGTTTGTCATAGGTCTCTCGATCGTCGCCGTCGGGACGTCGCTGCCTGAACTTGCGACATCCCTCATGGCCGCCGTACGGAATGAGGGGGCCATCTCCATCGGCAACATCCTCGGGAGCAACATCTTCAACCTCCTCTTCATCCTCGGGATAAGCCTTCTCCTCGCCCCGGTCACAATCGGGTCCGCGTTCGACATAGTCGCGGTCGTCCTCTTCTCGGTTGCGATCCTCCCCCTGATCTTTGCCCGACCGGGCATTGTCCGGGGCTGGTCGATCGTCCTGCTCATCGGCTACGCCGCCTACATCGCCTGGATCTTTGCGACCGCGCCGGTCGCATGAGGTGGTGCCAAAACTCCGAAAAAATTCGTAGGTTACACAAACCTGATACCTCCCTGCGTCTATCTTCCTTCATTGGAAGGTGGACGGTTATGGAGAACTGGAAACCGGCAATCGTCGTCGCCCTCGGCTGTCTGGTCGTCGCCGCGATCATCGGGACCGCCCTCGCGTCGGAAGAGGACGGGGCGGAGATCAGGGGCGATCTGATCAAATTTGCATCGAAAGAGGAGATCAAGGCGTTCTTAAAAGAGAACGCGCAAGGCAGCTGGCGCGATGGCGGGTACCACCGGGCCACCGGCGGCGTCGCGGACGAGGCCGGGGTGAATCCCCCGGCACCGATGGCGACGGCCGCTCCGACTTCGCAGGCCCGCGACTACTCCACGACGAACGTGCAGGTGGAGGGCGTGGACGAGGCCGACTTCCTGAAGAACGACGGGAAGTATATCTACATCATCTCGGGGGAGACGCTCACGATCGTTGAGGCGTTCCCGCCGGAGAATGCGAAGATCATCTCCGAGAGCAGGATCGACGGGAGCCCGAAAGCGCTCTTTCTTGCCGGAGACCGCCTGGTGGTCTTCCACCACAACAGAAGAGAGAATGACCACCGTAGAAGGGAGCGTAACCCCGGTCCCGGTCTGGCGGACGGTGACGCACGCCTATGTCTACGATATAAGCGACCGAGAAGATCCAGAACAGGTCCGGGACGTGACCTTTAGTGGCGACTACTACGATGCGCGGTTGATCGGGGACCGCGTCTACGCCCTCACGCGGGAGTCCCCGGTCTGGGTGCGGGACGACATACTCCTTCCCGAGGTGAGGACAGGCACTGCGGAGCCCATCGTGCCCGACGTCTACCGGCCAAAGACCCCCCTGCAGAACTACATCTTCTACACCGCAGGCGCCTTCTCCATCCGGAACGATACCGGCACGCCGGACGCCGAGACCTTCCTGCTTGGCTACGACACCACACTCTATGCGTCGCAGAAGAACCTCTACATCGGCTACCGCAACCAGGGCCCGGTCTCCACCGCCGGCCCGGCAGGGATCGCGGTGCCGCCGGTGGAACCCGGCACCCGCGACCGGACGCTCATCCACCGGCTCTCGATTGAAGGTGGAGAGATCGATTACCGGGCGATGGGCGAGGTCCCCGGGCATCTCCTGAACCAGTTCTCGCTCGACGAGTATGCCGGCAACCTCAGGGTGGCGACGACCGTCGAGGGCTGGACGCGGGAAGGGACAACTCAGTACAACAACGTCTACGTCCTCGATTCCACAATGAAGACCATCGGGGCGCTCGAGTATATCGCGCCGGACGAGCGGATCTACGCCGCCCGGTTTGCCGGCGACCGGCTCTACCTTGTGACGTTCAAGCGGATCGATCCGCTCTTCGTCATCGATCTAACCGACCCGAAGCGCCCGGGCATCCTCGGGGAACTCAAGATCCCCGGCTACTCCGACTACCTCCACCCCTACGGCCCCGACCACATCATCGGCATCGGCAAAGAGACGAGCGAGAACGAGTGGGGCGGGGTCTCGGTCGCCGGCCTCAAGATCGCCCTCTTTGACGTCTCGGACGTGAACAGCCCGACCCAGGTCGATAGCGTCGTGATCGGAGAGGCAGGGACCGACTCCGCGGCCCTCCACGATCACAAGGCCTTCCTCTTTGTGGAGGATAGGCAACTCCTGGTCATACCGGTGAGCGAGATAAAGAAGGTCGAGAACCCCTCGTCGCGCTATCCCGGATCATATGCCCTCGAAACCTGGCAGGGTGCTTACGTCTACAGGGTAAGCCAAAAAGACGGATTCACGCTTCTCGGTAGGGTCGCCCATGCCGAGAGCGGATCCCCGTACTCCTGGTACACACCCGACGCGGTGCAACGGTCGCTCTTCATGGACGACACCCTCTATACGATCTCAATGAGGAGCATCGTCATGACCGACCTTGCCGACGGCAGCCGGATCGGCGAGGTCCTCCTCCCCTACCGCGGGGAGGTCTACCCGACCCCGTACCCGGTCTGGTGAACCGGAGAGCGGTGCTTGCGGACCGACTTGAAGATCTCCATCACGATCACGACCGAGGAGGCGAGGGCAAGCAGTACAAGCCACTCGACCGGGGAGACCGGCTGCACCTGGAGGACGTCCTGGAAGAAGGGGATGTAGAGCGCGAGGATGTGGATCCCCTGCGCCGCAATGACGCCGGCGATCAGGAGGTAGTTGTTGCTGATGGGGACGCGGAACGCCGACCGGTATTCCGACCGGCAGTTGAAGACATGGAAGTTCTCAAAGAGCACCATCAGCAGAACGAGCAGATTTCTGGCTGCAAACTCGTCCCACCCGTTTGAGATGAGCCAGTACCAGACGCCGAGCGCGACGAGCGCGATGACCGTCCCGGAGATGAGCACCTCTTCTATCATCAGGCGGTTGAAGACCCCCTCCTCGGGTCGCCGCGGCGGCTGGCTCATGACGCCGGGCTCGCCTCGCTCGAACGCCAGCGCGACATCCTGGATACCGTTCGTCACTAGGTTCAGCCAGAGGAGCTGGACGGCAAGGAGAGGGAGCGGGAGACCAATCAGGAGGGCGAGCATGAAGAGGAGAACCTCCGCAAACCCGGTCGAGATCAGGAGATAGACGACTTTACGGACGTTGTCATATGCGTAGCGCCCTTCCTCGATCCCGGCGACGATCGAGGCGAAGTCGTCGTCTGTGACAATCAGAGACGCCGTATCCTTGGCGACGTCGGTTCCGGAGCCCATAGCGACCCCTATGTTTGCGCTCCGGAGCGCCGGCGCGTCGTTGACCCCGTCCCCGGTGACCGCGACGAACGCTCCGCTCTCCCGGTAGGCCTCGACGATCTGGAGTTTCTGCAGCGGCGTCACACGGGCAAAGACCCGGGCGCCCCGGACGCGGTCGATGAACTCAGGCAGGGTCGTCACATCGGGGTCGCCGAGTTCCGCGCCGGTGACGACCTCGTCGGGGGAGTCCGCAATCTCGAGTTCCCGCGCGATGGCGAGCGCCGTTGCGGGGTGATCTCCCGTCACCATCACCACGTCGACCCCGGCGCTGCGGCACCGGCGTATGGCATCGGGGACGTCGGGCCGGATCGGGTCGATGAACCCGACGAGACCGAGGAGTTCGAGGGGAGGGATCTCCGGGTTCTCCGCGGAGATCTCTCCCTCCACCCGACCATGAGCCACGGCAAGCACCCGGTATCCCCTGGAGGTGAAGGTGTCGTGCTCCTCCTGCACACGATCCGGATCGAGCGGGATGCTGCCACCCGGTCCGGCGGCCATGGTTCGACAGAAGGGGAGGACCGTCTCGGCGGCCCCCTTGACCGCCACCCGGACCGCCTCACCCTCCCGGTACCAGACGGCGGCATACCGGCGCTCGGACTCGAAGGGGATCTCGGCGACGGCAGGCGCACCCTCCCGGATACCGGCAGGATCGAGTCCCAGTTTGTAGGTGAGCGCAAGAAACGCCACATCGATCGCATCGCCCCGGTAGGTCCAGCCCCCCTCGTCGGTCCGCTCCAGCACAGCCTCGTTGGTGATGGTCGCAGCCCGGGCCAGGCTTTCTACCCGGTCACGGACGGAGCCGGTTACCGGGGCACCGTGGATATCGAGGACCTCTCCCTCACCCGCGTACCCGGCACCCGTAACCGAGATCTCCTCGCCCGTGGGTAGAAGAACTACCCGGGCGGTCTGCTGGTTCACCGTGAGGGTGCCCGTCTTATCGCTCGCGATCAGCGTGCAGCTCCCGAGACTCTCCACAGCGGCAAGATACCGGACGATGACGTTGCGCCCCGCCATCCGTGATGCTGCAATCGAGAGCGCGACGGTCAGGGCGACCGGCAGCCCTTCGGGGATCGCCGAGACCGCGAGCGCGACGGCGAGGAAGAAGACCTCGAACGGGGGCATCCCCTGGCCGAGGACGATGATCGCAAGCAGTCCGGAGGCGACAAGAACGGCAAGGCTGATCTTTTTGGAGAAATCTTCCATACGGATGACGAGGGGGGGTTTTCCCGCCTCCGATGCCGTGACCGTCTCGGCGATCTGCCCAATCTCGGCATACTGGCCGGTCGCGACCACGACGCCCATCCCCCGGCCGGTCGTGACAGTGCTGCCGGCATAAAGCATATTTCGGCGGTCGAGAAGAACCCTGATCCCATAAACGCATCAGCGCCTCTGGCCGACCGTGAGTGAGCG
>Ga0116181_1004532_pt1 | contig 10411 bp, 10 predicted proteins | sample AD_UKC075_MetaG_FD_89752 | JGI IMG/M metagenome (GOLD analysis project Ga0116181, IMG submission 89752) | Active sludge microbial communities of municipal wastewater-treating anaerobic digesters from USA - AD_UKC075_MetaG | ecosystem: Engineered > Bioreactor > Anaerobic > Digestate | place: USA... | reverse complement strand
CCCATTCCTGTTCGTTCGTGAATATCAAAATTGCCAAAAGCGGTGGCATTTTGGAAGGCATGCTGATCAACGAGGTTTGTGAAACAGCCGGTATTCCCTGCATGATGGGCGGCATGTTAGAAAGCCGGCTGGCGCTCACTGCTTTTGCGCATATGGCAACAGCCTGTGATAATATTATTTTTTATGATATGGACACCTGCCTAATCGGCCACCTCGAAGACCCTGTACTTGGCGGTGCGCGCTATGACAACTATCATGTGGTACTACCAAATGCGGTCGGGATCGGTGCTGACATTAGCGACGCATTTTTGGCAGTTTGTGAACGGCGACGGGTGTGAGGCACTAGACGCTACTTGCAATTTCAAAGACTCTCTGTTTCGCGCGGAGGTTGTTTCTTGTGGAGTTTGTTTTGCGCGGAGGTTGTTGTTTCTCACAAAGGTTGTTTCGCGCAGAGACCGCAGTGGAACGGAGATAGATTGTTTAAGAAGCCTGTTCAGGTGTTGTAACAACTTTATGACAGTGAAATGATAGTAAGCAATATCAATTGTAAAATACTGGCAAATTGCGACGGCAGCATTTATTGACGCCACCTACAACACCAAAAACCCTCTGTTCCTGTGGTCTCTGTGAGAAAGACCTCTGATTCTCGCAGAGATTGTTTCACGCAGAGAACGCAGTGGAACAGAGATAGGCTATTAAAGTCGCTTGTTCATGTATTGAAACAATATTTTTTTGATTGGAATGATAGTAAGTAATATCAATTGTAAAATGCTTGCGCGTTATAACAGCAGCTTTCGTTGACGCCACCTACAACACCCAAAAACCCTCTGTTCCCGTGGTCTCTGTGAGAAAGACCACTGATTCTCGCAGAGATTGTTTCACGCAGAGACCGCAGTGGAACGGAGATAAGCTATTAAAGTCGCTTGTTCTTGAGTTGTAACAACTTATGACGTTTAAATGATAGCAAGCAATGTCAATTGTAAAATGCTTGCGCTTTATGACAGTGGCTTTCATTGACGCCACCTACAACACCCAAAATCCCTCTGTTCCTTCGTGGTCTTTGTGAGAAACGGCCTCTTGGAGAAACAAACTCTTCGAGAAACGGCCTCTGCGAGAAACGAACTCCATAACAAACACCCTCCGCGCGAAACTTCACCGCGATCTCACTTACCACAGGGAATCAAGCAACAACTGGTTAAAATTCCCCAGCGATCTCAACCTCAAATCGGCCGCACCCCATTTGGGCGCATTGTACTGCGCCGCCACCGGCACCACCACACATTTCATTTTGGCCGCTTTGGCGGCAATCATGCCGTTGAAAGAATCTTCAAAAACAACGCAATCGAGCGGATCCACTTGCAAGGTCTGTGCGCAATCCAAAAACACCTGCGGATGCGGTTTGCCATAAGACAATGTTTCTGCCGATACAATTGCATCCATATAATTGCGCACGCCCAGTTTGTCGACTACCACATCAATTAGCCGTTTGGGCGAAGAAGAAGCAATGGCCAATCGATAGCCCGTGCCAAGAAAAAAATTAATGATATGTTCCACCCCTGGTAGTGCTGTGCCGCGTAACCGGATCCTTTCCATGGCATCGTCTTCGATGGCGCGGGCTTGCGCGGGAATATCATCTCCTGCCACCCCATATAGATTGAACCAATAGGCCAGCCATTCGGGTGTACGCAGACCGGTGCTGTGCAAGTATTGTTCAGTCGTCAGTTTAATATTGTATGGCGCGAGTCCGGCGATGCCAGCTTCCTGCCACAATGGTTCTGAATCAATCAGCAATCCATCCATATCGAAGATCACAGCTTTGGGTTTCATCATTCGCAAATATAAATCTGTATATTGCGCGAACGGTTGTTAGCCTCAATGAAAATTCATGGAAGAATTGATCAAACGAATTAAACGGATCCGGTTTGTCAGGAAAATGGTCTATGCCATAGTGGGCGTGATTTCCTATCCCGGACTCGTATTGATCAATAAACTCAAAATCAAGGGCACGGAACATATCGAGAAATTGCCGCCCGAAAACGTGCTTTTCGTCAGTAACCACCAGACCTATTTTGCCGATGTAATCACGTTTCTGCATATTTTCTGCGCGGTAAAATGGGGCAAACGCAATCGCCTCGGGCTACCCTACTACCTGCTGAATCCCTATACCAATATTTATTATGTTGCCGCGGCCGAAACCATGAAAGGCAGTTGGGTGAGCCGCTTCTTCGCGCTGGCCGGTGCTTTGCCGGTGCGCCGAACCTGGAACGATGCTTCCAAAGAAGTTCGCAAGGGGCTGGATCCCTCCGACACCCGCAAAATTGAACGCGCACTCAGCGAAAGCTGGATCATCACTTTTCCACAAGGCACCACCAAGGCCTTCGCTCCCGGCCGCAAAGGCACAGCACTGATCATTAAAAAATGCAAACCCATCGTCATACCGGTGGTGATCGATGGCTTTAGCCGCGCCTTCGGGAAAAAAGGGCTGAGCATTAAAAAAGCAAACACCCAGTTATCGGTCGAGTTCAAGGCGCCGATGCAAATCGACTTCGAAAAGTCAACGCAGGAAATCATGGACGAGATCATGTTTGCGATTGAACAAAGCAAGGAATTCATGCTGAAAGAACCACCACTTGCTGAAGCCGTGCAAGGAGACAATGCGGCGCAGTAATGTCAAGAAGTCAAAAGTAATGGTACAGAGAAATGATTGCAATGCAATGCATTACTGCAAAAATAAAATCTTCTTGTAGACATAAGTTTGGGTTAGCGCAAAGATGAACTAGTCAATATTTGAGCTGACAACTGGAATTGATTTTAAGGAACCCACGCTTAATAATCCTTAAACTGCTTTTTTATTGCTGGAACAATGCCTTTAATTCAGTTGCATCATTGGGCTTCATCTTGCCGCCCAAGATCAATCGAAGTTGACGGCGGCGCAGTGCACCATCAAATAATCTTTGTTCTTCCTCTGTTTCAGGTGCCAGCGCAGGCACGGGTTTTGGTCGATTGTTTGGGTCGAGCGCCACAAACGTATAATATGCCTCGTTGCTTTTATACTTGTATTGGTGTGTGATATCTTCGCCCCATACCCGCAAGTGCACTTCCATCGAAGAATTAAAAGCGCGGGTAACATTCGCTTGAATATGAACAGCGTTGCCGAGTTTGATCGATGCTTCGAACGATAAGTTATCAACCGATGCAGTAACACAGGGAGCGTTACTGTGCTTACTCGCCGCAATGGCAGCGGCAATATCCATCCAGTACATCAGACGGCCACCCATCAAATTGCCATATAGGTTGGTATCGTTGGGCAATACAAGTTCGGTCATGGTGACGGCACTATCGGATGGCTTACGTGGGGTCATTCGTTTTTTGATTTAATCTTTAACAACATCTGCGTGTTTCTCGTGCAGAGGTTTCATACAAAAAGGTTTCTGGCAAAGCAGGTTTCTTGTGGGCCAGGTTTCGCGTAAAGCCGTTTCTCGCAAAGACGGTTCTCGCAGAGAGACGTTTCTCGCAGAGGCCGCAGAGGAACAGAGATTTTTTTTAAATGGTTTTCTTCGAATGGTAATCTTGCATTTTTTAAGCTAGTTTGCCATGGCAACCATTCTTTGTTCCTCCGTGGTCTCTGCGAGAAAAAAAACTTTCTCTGTAAGAAAAAATCGCAGTGAGAAACAAAACCCTTTTTCCGTCTGAAAAAATCATTGCGGGAAACATATCACTGCGAGAAACTAATCTCCGAAAAAACAAAACTCAGCGCCAAACAAACTCACCATACGGAATACACGGGGATTACTTCATCTTGAAGTTTTCCAAAAACTTTGTGGTGAAATTACCCGCGCGAAAATCTTCGTTCTGCATCAACTGCAAATGGAACGGAATGGTCGTTTTCACCCCTTCAATCACATACTCACTCAGCGCCCGATACATCGTATTGATGGCTTCATCGCGCGTACGCGCAACGGTGATCAGTTTGCCGATCATCGAATCGTAATAAGGCGGAATGGTGTAACCGGCATATACATGGCTATCAACCCGCACCCCGTGACCGCCGGGTGTATGTAAAACTGTGATCTTCCCGGGACTAGGCCTGAAATCGTTGTAGGGATCTTCGGCATTGATTCGACATTCGATGGCATGCATCTGGGGTTCGTAATCGCGGCCGCTGATCGGTTCACCCATCGCTATTTTAATCTGTTCCTTGATCAAGTCGAAATTGATTACTTCTTCCGTTACACAATGCTCTACCTGAATCCGCGTGTTCATTTCCATGAAATAGAAATTGCGGTGTTTATCGACCAGGAATTCGATGGTACCCACGCCTTCGTAATTAATTGCACCCGCTGCTTTTTTAGCCGCTTCGCCCATCGCTGCCCGCAGTTCGGGCGTCATAAAGGGCGAAGGTGATTCTTCCACCAGCTTCTGGTGGCGACGTTGGATGGAACAGTCGCGCTCGCTCAGGTGGCAAACCTTGCCGTAGCGATCGCCGGCCACCTGGATCTCAATATGGCGTGGCTCTTCCACAAACTTTTCCATATAGATACCATCGTTCTTAAACGATGCAGCCGCCTCTGCTTTGGCTGTATCATAGGCGCGTTCCATTTCTGTATCACTCCACACCACGCGCATACCCTTGCCACCACCACCAGCTGTCGCCTTGATGATAACAGGATAACCCATCTCGGCAGCAACGCGATACGCCTGGTCGAGGTTTTCGAGCAAGCCCTCACTTCCGGGAATAACCGGTACGCCAGCGCGGATCATGGTTTCCTTGGCCGTGATCTTATCGCCCATGGCGCGGATCTGGTCGGGCGTGGGTCCAATGAACTTGATGCCATGTTCACCACATATCTCGGCGAAGCGGGCGTTTTCGGCCAAAAAGCCGTACCCGGGATGCACCGCGTCTGCATTGGTAATTTCGGCCGCGGCCATCAGGTGGGCCATGTTCAGGTAAGAATCACTGCCTTGCGGTCGACCAATACAAACGGCCTCGTCGGCGAATTTTACATGCAAGCTGTCTTTATCGGCAGTTGAATAAACAGCAATGGTTTTGATGCCCATCTCGCGGCAGGTTCTGATTACACGTAAGGCAATCTCACCCCGGTTGGCGATCAATACTTTTTTAAACATTCGTAAAGATTTAAACCATAATTAAGCCGGTTCCACCAGGAACAACGGTTGATCGTATTCAACGGGCGAAGCATCTTCGGCCAGGATCTTTACGATCTTGCCTTTCACTTCACTTTCAATTTCGTTGAACAATTTCATGGCTTCAATGATGCACACCACTTTGCCGGGCGTGATTTCGTCGCCCACTTCTGCAAACAGTGGTTTATCGGGCGATGGCCGGCGGTAGAAAGTGCCGATCATCGGACTCTTAATAGTGATGAGGTTGGAAGCGGCCGGCGTTTCGGCGGCTTTCGGTTTTTCGGCGGCGGCGGCGGGGGCCGAAGCCGGAGCGGTGTTGGCGGCGGGGGCAATCGCGGGGGCGGTCTGATACATCGGTGCTGCAGTAACAACCTGCTGGATATTCTCCTGTTTCTGCTTGATGGTGACCTTGAAGCCTTTTTCTTCAATGGTCAGCTCTCCGATATTCGACTTATTGATCAGGCGAATCAATTCCTGAATTTGTTTAAAATCCATTTTTCTGAATTTACCGTTGGGATGATTTGGGTAACTAAAGATAGGGGAAGATCGTCTTTATTCCTTCACCCGTTCAACGTATTCGCCACTCTTGGTATTGATGCGGATCAGTTCGCCCTCATTCACAAACAGGGGAACCATTACTTGTGCACCGGTTTCTACAGTAGCCGGTTTCAGGGTGCGGGTGGCCGTATCCCCTCTCATGCCGGGTTCGCTGTAGGTAACCTGCAACACGATTTTATCGGGTAATTCGATGGTCATCGGCAGTTCGGTTTCGGTATTCATCAACACCGATACTTCCTGGCCGTCTTTCAGGAACTGGGGCGCGTCGATCAGGGTTTCCTGCACCGCAATCTGCTCAAAAGTCTCGGTGTCCATGAAATTATACCCTGAATCGTCTTTATATAAATACTGGTAATCTTTTCTTTCTACGCGAACTGGGTAGATGGTATCACCACTATTCCAGGTTTGCTCAATGGTGCGGGCATTATCAACTCCCTTCAGCTTGGCCCAAACCTTGGCGGCGGCGCGGGCCGTTTTGTTTTCGCCAAATTCTACCACTTTGTATAAGCTGCCGTCGAGTTTAATGATGAGTCCGCGGCTGATATCAGACGTATTTGCCATAAAAAATTGAAATAAGGGAGCAAAACTACGAAAAAGAAGCGAGCAAAGGTTTAATGTTTAAAGTCTAAAGTTTAAGGTTGCTGCCGCAGGTGTAGCAGCGTCAGTTATGGCAAATTCCAATGGGTGCAGGGGGGTATCCTTAAGCTTGAGCACCTTTTGTAATGTAATGGCTTCCAGGAGGGCCACATGTATTCCCAGGGCGCCAATCTTATCGCCTGGGCGTCAGTTATATTCGTTGGGCTTTAGTAATATCAATTAGCTGGGCGTTGGTTGTATCAATTTGCCGAAGTTCAATCACTTAAGCCGCCAGTTAAATTGCTTGGGCAAGAATAGTATCACTTTGGTGATAGTTGTAACATATAACCTGTAATGCTTCCGTAGAAGTGTCAGTCGATCAGGTTGTTTTTTACTGCATAGAACACCAAACCAGCCGTGTTCTTCGTGCCGAATTTTTCCATCAGTTTGTCTTTGATGGCTTCGACCGTTCTTGGGCTTACGTCCATTTTTTGTGCTATTTCCTGGGCGGTGAATTCCATGCAGATATATTTGATCACATCCCGCTCGCGATCGGTGAGAGTGATTTCGCTGTTGAGGTTGGGAACCACTTTTTGTTTGGCGTGCGATTTTTTCAGCAGGATGCGATTCACAAAATTATTGAGATAGTATCCCTTTTCGAATACTTCCATTATTGCTCTTCTTATCTCAACCGGATCAGCGCTTTTCAAGAGGTATCCATTGGCGCCAATTTCCATGAGGTGGCTCACGAAGCGTTCGTCTTCGAACATAGTGAGAATAACAATATGAATAGCGGGGTATTGCTTTGCAATAAGTTTGGTGGCTTCGATGCCGTCTTTGGTAGGCATGCGTAAATCCATCAGGATAACGTCGGGAAGAGAATCTCCGAGGCCGTCGATCAGTTCCTGGCCATTTTCGGCTTCTTGTACAAATTTGATATTATTAAAAGGTCGCAGGGAAAGAATCACACCTTTCCTGAATATTTTATGGTCGTCGGCAATAGCAACCTTAATAACGGTGTTGGTGGTCGTTGTAATACTCATTGGATTTTTATGGATAAGTTGGCGCAAAAATACTGAATTGCCTTAGTTTTTCTATAACATTTAGTGGTAAGTTCTTTTAACTAACTGGTTCTTTATTTAGTTCGATGGTTACTTTATAATAGGTCTGTGATTGGTCTTTCTCAAAAAAGATTTTACCCTGTGCCACTTTGAGTCGGCTTTGGATATTTTTCAAACCAAGTCCGGAGGCACTTTTAGCGAGTCGGTCAAAATCTGCCTGGGTCATGCCTTTGCCGTCGTGGTGCATTCTGATATAGAATTTTTGTCCGCTGGCGTTTTGGGTGAGGTGAATGAAGCTGGCATTACTGTGTTTCAATATATTGTTAACCAATTCCTGGATAACGCGGTACACAATCAATTCATTTTCTGGTGCGAGCCGGTCTTTATAATCGTGAAAACGAGAAGAAGCGTTGATATTGCCTGATCCATTGAGTTTTTGAAAGGAATCGTTGACAGCAGACTCCAGACCAAAGTTTTTAAGGGTTGGCGGCATCAGGCTATGCGAGATATTCCTAATGAGTTGGATGGTATCGTCGATGATTTGCTTGGCGCTATATATGCTTTGGAGTTGGGCACTTTTGTCGAGGTGCACCATGTTCTCATTGAGGTAAAGCCGGGCGGTAGCGAGGAGGGGGCCGGCATCATCGTGCAGGTCGGCAGCGATGCGGGCTCTTTCTTCTTCCTGGAGGCGTATCGAGGCGTTCAGCAATAATTTTTGCTGTTCATTCTCCATTTTCTGCAAAGTCAATTGGTAGCGGATGACTTTTCGTTGGTGAAAAATGATAAAAACGATCAGGCCGATGGTAAGCACAAGCATACCGATCGTTCCAAAATAGAGCAGGAGCGAGATATTGGCACTTTGTGTATTAGCCTGTAAAAGAAGCATTTAGGGGTAAAAGCTAGGGTTTAATTCAAAAAAAATGCGTCAATTCTCCGGGAAGTAGCCTTCGGGTTCTTCCTTTTTGGCCGCCTCTTCAGGCATTAGAAACGCAATAGAGAAGAATATATTTTTTAGTATTATACTTAAAAGGTTCACATTCCAAAATATCTCTTTATCGCCTTTTGTAATGTCGTTATAGTAGAGAAACAAAAAGAACGTACCAGCGAAATAGATCATTATTCCTAATATTATCCAAAAAAAGTATGTATTATAAATGAAGTCAACAGTTGGGTTTTGAATCTCCTCGAATAAACTACTCATACTAAACATTAGTAGAATTATCCCACTGGTTGAAATCGGAATAAAGTCAACTGTATCAAATGTGAATTGCCGACGGGTAAAATTGATAACCAGATTCGTAAACGCAATAGCGATAAAAAAAACATTGGCTACTACCAATAAATTTTTAAAGATTCGACGTCTTAGAAATTTACCTAAAACATAGCAAAAGCATTCAAATTCAATAATAGTAAAAAGGGAGAATGCGAGGAATTGTACATTAAGAAATGCTGCGTTAGAAATTCTAGTTTCTAATAAGCCAAGAAAAAATTCGTTTGCAATAGAATAAAAGACATAAAATAAAATAACCCTTGACGGCTTATTCTTTGGCTTTGCCCAGAAAAAAGCTATCAAGGGTATTAGCAGACTAATATACGATATAGTTGTTAACACGAGAACTAAAGCTATCTAATCAAAGATAGTCCTTTCGTCCGTAGCTAGTAAACTAAATCAAACTTGTCCATGCAGGACTTGTGGAAGGTGCTATTCCTGGTGGTGGCGTGGGTTCAACTGGTTTTTTGATTCTATTAGCTACAATTCCTTTGTGTTGGGTAATTTGCCCATCCTCAGAAATTGAACTATATTCTGCAATAATCTCTTCATTTGAATTCACACCAACAAACACCAAGGTTTTTTCGCGTTTTTCATTCAGAGCATAGTAGAATCTAATTCCAGCACAGTCTGGCTGTTCGATAACTTTTTCGAGAATGTTCTTGCCAATAAAAGCCCACGGAACTTCCGTAGGAAATTGGTCTTGAAAGTCTTTAATCATTTTTGCACCTAACTCCTGTGGAATGGCTTCTCCGACATTTTCTAGGGTAGGCGACTGAGCCTTTGTTTGCATCATAGTAGTAAGTTTTAGAAATACTAGGGGAGGTTTACCATTCGAAATACCCTTAAAAAAAAACCTAGGGCAACTGGGGTATTTCATCTGAAAAAGGGTAATTTGTCTGTAATTCAAGCTGGACGTGTATTTACGAAGAATTTTGACGTAAACGTACTAATACAGGTAGCGTATTAATACGCGATAAAATCGGTATTTTTACGCATCGCTTGAAGACTTAAATTACCCCATTGATCAAAGACTCAATGTGTTAGGCGAACGATTTGGGAAAACACAAATTTTTTGATTTCGGCTTCTGAAAGAGCCTTGTAAAATAGCTTAATCGTAAATGGACTTGACAGTTTATATGCAATTTTACTTGATGCGAAAAAAACAACATAAAAATCGCGTGGAAATACGATAATTGCGAAGTTCACGTTTAATGAAAACCATCGACTCAATATTACCAATATCGATTTATGAGTTCAGAGTTAAGCATCAAGGTTAGTTTGGCCGACGATCATAAGATTTTCCGAGACGGGATTAAAATGGCCCTAAAGGGAAAAGAATACCTTAAAATTTTGTGGGAAGCTGAAGACGGCAGAGACCTCATGCACAAAATGCATCTGAAAAAGCCTGATGTGCTGTTAATGGATATTCGGATGCCAGAAGTGGATGGGGTGAACGCCATCGGGATGTTAAGAAAGGAATATGACGATGTGCGAATCATTGTGCTGACCATGTACGATGATCAGGAAATGATTACCAAGATGATGGAAATGGGTGCGAATGCCTATCTCACCAAAACCTCGGATCCCGAAGAAATCTATCAGGCAATCCTGGCCTGTATGAACGACGATTTTTATTTCAACGACCTTGTCAACAAAGCCGTTTTAAGCAAACTCCAAACCAAAAAGGCGGTAAAGCAGTTTTACCCCAATCCCGTCAAATTTTCAGAGAAAGAAACGCGCATTCTCAAGTTGCTGGCAGAAGACAAAACCACGGAGGAAATTTCGAAAGAGGTTTTTT
>Ga0116181_1004531_pt1 | contig 10411 bp, 9 predicted proteins | sample AD_UKC075_MetaG_FD_89752 | JGI IMG/M metagenome (GOLD analysis project Ga0116181, IMG submission 89752) | Active sludge microbial communities of municipal wastewater-treating anaerobic digesters from USA - AD_UKC075_MetaG | ecosystem: Engineered > Bioreactor > Anaerobic > Digestate | place: USA... | reverse complement strand
TTCCCTTTTCTGGATGTGGAGCGGGAAAACGGGTTCGAACCGTCGACCTCAACCTTGGCAAGGTTGCGCTCTACCAACTGAGCTATTCCCGCATTTTGAAACTTGACTGTGTCGCGTTTCGATGAATGAATTATAGCGCACTTTTTGCCCCTTTTCGGAAGGCGCTTCAATTTTCTGCAAAAACTTCAGTGCTTCACCGATCCCTTAGCCGCAGGCACATCTGCCGCAGCAGTGGCAGGTGGTGTCACAGCAAGTACTTCGTCCTCTGGCAGCGGCACGGGCTTGCGCTCCAGCGCCACTTCCAGCACCTTGTCGATCCACTTCACGGGCACGATCTCCAGACCTTCTTTCACGTTATCGGGAATCTCCTGGAGGTCTTTCACGTTTTCCTGCGGGATCAACACGGTCTTTATGCCACCACGCAAAGCCGCCAGCAGTTTTTCCTTCAAACCACCGATAGCTGTAATTTCACCGCGCAGGGTGATCTCACCGGTCATGGCGACGTCAGCACGCACCGGGATTCCGGTGAACGCTGAAACAAAGGCAGTGGCCATCGCTGCGCCAGCACTAGGACCATCCTTGGGGGTGGCGCCATCCGGCACGTGAATATGCACATCGGTCTTCTCGAAGACTTCGTTGCGGATACCCAGCAGCTTGGCACGGCTACGCACCACGGTACGAGCAGCCTCGACGGACTCCTTCATCACATCGCCCAGCGAGCCGGTCCGGGTAACACCGCCCTTGCCCGGAATCACCGCAGCCTCAATGGTGAGCAGATCACCCCCCACCTCGGTCCACGCCAGACCGACCACCTGTCCCACCTGGTTCTGCTTTTCTGCCAGACCATAGGAATACTTACGCACCCCGAGAAAGTCGTTCAGGTTCTCAGGAGTCACAGTGACCGTAGGTTGCATCTTCTTGAGCAGCAGGCCCTTCACCACCTTACGACAGATTTTGGACAGTTCACGTTCCAGCGAGCGCACACCCGCTTCCCGGGTGTAGTAGCGCACCACATCACGCACCGCAGCGTCGGTGATGTGCATTTCTTTGTCGTTCACGCCGTTGTTCTTGAGTTGCTTGGGCAACAGGTACTTCAGCGCGATGCTGACCTTCTCGTCCTCGGTGTAACCAGACAGGCGGATCACCTCCATCCGGTCCAGCAACGCTGGTGGAATGTTCATCGAATTCGACGTAGCCACGAACATGACGTCGCTCAGGTCAAAGTCCACCTCGACATAGTGGTCGCCAAAAGTGTGGTTCTGTTCAGGATCCAGTACTTCCAGCAAGGCACTGGATGGATCGCCGCGGAAGTCGGTGCCCAGCTTATCGATCTCGTCGAGCAGGAACAGGGGATTGCGGGTGCCGGCCTTGTTCAGGCTCTGCAGCACCTTGCCTGGCAACGCGCCGATGTAAGTGCGACGGTGGCCACGGATCTCCGCCTCGTCCCGCATGCCACCCAGCGCCATGCGCACATATTTGCGCCCGGTGGCTTTGGCAATGCTCTGCCCCAGCGAGGTCTTGCCCACACCCGGTGGCCCGACAAGGCACAAAATGGGAGCCTTGACCTTGTCCACGCGCTGCTGTACCGCCAGATATTCAAGAATGCGGTCCTTGACACGGTCCAGACCATAGTGGTCTTGGTTGAGCACGTCTTCGGCGTTGCCCAAGTCGTGTTTGATCTTGGTCTTCTTGCTCCAGGGCAGGCCCACGAGCACCTCAATGTAGTTGCGCACCACGGAGGCTTCGGCCGACATGGGCGACATGAGCTTGAGCTTCTTGAGTTCGCCCTCTGCCTTCTTCAAGGCCTCCTTGGGCATCTTGGCCAGGCGGATCTTCTTCTCGATTTCCTCTATATCCGCGCCCTCTTCACCCTCACCCAGTTCCTTCTGGATGGCCTTGACCTGCTCGTTCAGGTAGAAATCGCGCTGGTTCTTCTCCATCTGCCGCTTCACGCGGCCACGGATCTTCTTGTCGACATTCAGGATGTCAACCTCGCGCTCCAGCTGGGCAAACAGGTTTTCCAGGCGCAGGCGGATATCCGACAGGTCCAGCACGATCTGCTTGTTGTCCAGCTTGAGCGGCAGGTGCGCGGCAATCGTGTCGGCCAGCCGGCCAGCGTCGTCGATGCTAGAGATGGATGTGAGGATTTCAGGCGGAATCTTCTTGTTCAGTTTGACGTACTGGTCGAACTGCTGCATCACGGCCCGGCGCAGGGCTTCGATCTCGCTGGACTTCTCGGTGCTGTCAGCCGCTTCCACCGGAACCACCGTGGCGGTGAAATGGGTCTCGGCATCCTCAACGGCATCGACCCGCGCGCGCTGCTGGCCTTCCACCAACACCTTGACGGTGCCGTCAGGCAGCTTCAGCATCTGCAGGATGGTGGACACGCAGCCCACCTCGAACATGTCGCTGGCCGAAGGCTCGTCCTTCGCTGCGGTCTTCTGCGCCACCAACATGATGCGGCGCTCGGATTCCATGGCCAGTTCCAGCGCCTTGATACTTTTGGGGCGCCCCACGAACAGGGGGATCACCATGTGGGGGAACACCACCACATCGCGCAACGGCAACAGGGGCAGGTCCAGAGGGGTAGCCGGCAGGGGAATATGTCCAGACATGAGATTCCTTTAATAACCCGTTGAATATGGCCGGACGATGGAGGATTTCAACCCCCGGGGCCGGTTTTGCCAATCAGAGGGCTGAACTGATCAGGACAATATAGAGGGGCTCAGCTTTGGGGCCTTATCAGGCCTTTTTGGCCGCCTCGCGGTACACCAGCAGCGGAGGCTTGTTTTCCTCGATGGTGGACTCGTCCACCACCACGCGCTCCACGTTGCTGGTATTGGGCAGGTCGAACATGGTGTCGATCAGCGCCAGCTCCACGATCGACCGCAGTCCGCGCGCCCCGGTCTTGCGCGCCAAGGCCTTGCGGGCAATCGCCCTGAGCGCGTTCGGCCGGATTTCCAGGTCCACGCCTTCGAGCGCCAGCAGCTTGCCGTACTGCTTGACCAAGGCATTTTTCGGCTCGGTAAGGATCTGCACCAGGGCGTCTTCGCTCAGCTCAGCCAGCGTGGCCACCACGGGCATACGGCCCACCAGTTCGGGGATCAGGCCGAACTTGATCAGGTCTTCCGGCTCGATCTCGTTGAACACCTCGGTCAGCGTACGTTCCTTCTTGCTCTTCACCGCTGCACCGAAACCAATGCCCGATGCTTCGGTGCGGTTGCCGATCACCTTCTCCAGGCCGGCAAATGCGCCGCCGCAGATAAACAGGATGTTGGTGGTGTCGACCTGCAGGAAGTCCTGGTTGGGGTGCTTGCGCCCGCCTTGCGGCGGCACGCTGGCCATGGTGCCTTCGATCAGCTTGAGCAAGGCCTGCTGCACACCTTCGCCCGACACGTCGCGGGTGATGGACGGGTTATCGGACTTGCGGGAAATCTTGTCGATTTCGTCGATGTACACGATGCCGCGCTGGGCCCGCTCCACCTCGTAGTTGCAGCTTTGCAGCAGCTTTTGAACGATATTCTCGACGTCTTCGCCCACGTAACCCGCCTCGGTCAGCGTAGTGGCGTCGGCCATCACGAAGGGGACGTTCAGCATGCGCGCCAGAGTCTGTGCCAGCAGGGTCTTGCCGGAACCGGTGGGGCCGATCAGCAGGATATTGCTCTTGGCCAGCTCCACGTCGTCCTTCTTGGCCGTTTCCTTGTGGCGCAGGCGCTTGTAGTGGTTGTACACCGCGACCGCCAGAGTGCGCTTGGCGACATCCTGGCCAATCACGTAGTTGTCGAGATTGGCCTTGATCTCTGCCGGCGTGGGCAGGTCACTGCGCGGCTCCTTGTCGGCACCATCGACGGCGCCGGGAACTTCGTCGCGAATGATCTCGTTGCACAGGTCGATGCATTCATCGCAGATAAAAACGGATGGCCCGGCGATGAGCTTCTTGACCTCATGTTGACTCTTTCCGCAGAACGAGCAGTAGAGAGTCTTTTCGCTGGAAGAGCCTTTTTTTTCGGCCATGTAAGGTGTGCCTTTAAGGTATTTCAACAATGATAACGAAATAAAAACGGCGCTTCCCGCAAGGGAAACGCCGCATTTTTGAGCCTGCCGCAGCAGACTGCTCCAACTTCAGAGACCCAGGGCCTCAGGGGCGCTTGTGGATGACCTGGTCAACCAGACCGTAAACCTGCGCCTCATCGGCTGACATGTAACGGTCGCGCTCCATGTCCGCCGCGATCTTTTCCAGCGGCTGGCCCGTGCGATCGGCATAGATCTTGTTGAGCTGCTCGCGGGTCTTGATGATTTCACGGGCATGGATCTCGATGTCGGTGGCCTGGCCCGACGCACCACCCGAAGGTTGGTGGATCATGATCTTTGAGTTAGGCAGCGCAAAACGCTTGCCCTTGGCGCCAGCCATCAGCAGAAAGGACCCCATGCTGGCGGCCATGCCCATGCACAGCGTCGAAACTTCCGGCTTGATGAACTGCATGGTGTCGTAAATCGCCATGCCAGCGCTCACACTGCCGCCAGGTGAATTGATGTAGAAAGAGATGTCCTTGTCCGGGTTTTCGCTCTCGAGGAACAGCAACTGCGCCACCACGAGGTTGGCGGTCTGGTCATTCACCTCACCCACCAGAAAGATCACGCGCTCCTTGAGCAGACGCGAATAAATGTCGTAAGAACGCTCACCGCGACCCGACTGCTCGATGACCATCGGGATCATGCCGAGACCTTTAATTTCCTGTGCGCTCATGTTTTCTCCAGATCAGAGTACTGTATCCCCAATGAAATGGGGCTTGCGCGCACTGGCACAAGCCCCAGAGTCGGATATTCATCCGCGACGGCGGAAAACCATCAGCCTTGCTGGCCCATCAACTCGTCGAACGTGACTGCCTTTTCCGTGACCTGCGCCTTGCTCAGCACAAAATCGGTCACGTTGTTCTCGATCACCACAGCCTCGACTTCGGCCATACGGCGGTTGTCGCTGTGGTACCAGCGCACCACTTCAGAAGGCTTCTCGTAGCTTGCGGCCAGCTCTTCGATGTGGGCCTTGATCTGTTCTGGCTTGGCATGCAGTTCGTTCGCACGAACCAACTCAGCCACCACCAAACCCAAACGGACACGACGTTCGGCCTGCGGGCGGAATACGTCTTCAGGGATCGGCGCCTTGTCGGCATCCTTGATGCCGCGCTGCTTCAGATCGGCGCGAGCGCCTTCGATCATGCGGTCCAGTTCAGCCTGCACGCTGGAATTGGGCAGATCGAGTTCGGCTTTGGCCATCAGGGCGTCCATCACAGCCGTCTTGTTGCGCGCCAGCAGGCGGAACTTGACTTCACGCTCCAGATTCTTCTTGATGTCCGCGCGCAGGCCTTCGACCGTGGCGTCACCAATACCGAGCGATTTGGCCAGGGCTTCATTCACTTCGGGCAGGCGGGCGGATTCGATCTTCTTGACCGTCACCAGGAAGTCAGCCTGCTTGCCGGCCACGTCCTTGCCATGGTAATCGGCCGGGAATGCGAGCGGGAAGGTCTTGCTTTCGCCGGCCTTCATGCCACGCACGGCTTCTTCAAACTCCTTGAGCATCTGGCCTTCGCCCACCAGAAACTGGAAGTCTTCGGCCTTGCCGCCCTGGAAGGGTTCACCGTCGATCTTGCCTTCAAAGTCCACCGTCACGCGGTCGCCATCAGTGGCCTGGCCGTCAGCGGGACGCAGTGCGAAGGTACGGCGCTGCTTGCGCAGGATTTCCAGCGTGCGGTCAATGGCGTCGTCGTTCACTTCGGTCGACAGCTTCTCGACTTCGGCCGTAGCCAGATCACCGATCTTGACGTCAGGGTACACCTCGAAGATAGCGTCAAAAGCCAAAGCGCCTTCGGGCGACTCTTCCTTTTCGGTGATGCGGGGCTGGCCGGCCACACGCAGCTTGGCTTCGTTGGCGGCGGCGGAGAAAGCTTCGCCGACCTTGTCGTTCATGACTTCGTACTGCACGGAGTAGCCGTAGCGCTGGGCCACGACATTCATCGGCACCTTACCAGGACGGAAGCCGTCCATCTTCACGGTGCGTGCCAGGCGCTTCAGGCGCGAGTCCACTTCAGACTGGATCACGCCCACAGGCAGCGTCAGCGTAATCTTGCGTTCCAGCTTCTCCAGCGTCTCAACATTCACGGTCATGGTGTACTCCAGTTGCACGACAGCAGCCACAAGCTGCCGTCGCATGTCTTCCAAGTGATCTATCTCAATGAGTGGTGCGCGGGGGGGGGACTCGAACCCCCACATCCTTGCGGACGTCAGGACCTAAATCCAAGCTAACCCAACCCGCACAAACTAAATTTTCAAAGGGAAAAAAGAAAAAAAGAGACTCATTTTTTCGCCTTTCCCAAACTATTTCCCAAACTCGAGCAGAATTCCCAAACGGGCCCCCGCTCGCAAAAAGAGGCACTGCCCCTCCTTGGGTAACTCGACATTCTAGCTGACCGCGTGTTTCAAGAAAGGCTCACCCCATGGCCAACATCACGAACCGTTCACCTTGGCTGGTCAAACTGGCGGGCCAGGATGAGCGCAAATTTCGCTCGAAGCACGCTGCACTCGCCTACTTGGCAAGCATCGGACACAACGATCCGGCGAAGCTCCCCAAAGGAGCTCTCAAACAGCCGGATACCGCCTTTGAGGTGCAAATCAAACTGGTGGACAGCAAGGGCAACGAGGTCAAACGCTCGGCAACGCTCGACACCATGAGCCAGGCGCAAGCGTGGGCAAGCGAACAAGAAGAGGCCGTCAAACGCATTCGGACCCGCCATGGGGGCTTCACAGCGGAGTACGAAACCATCACCGTTGAACAGGCCCTGCGCCGATTCCACGCGCAACACTATGCCGGTAAGCGCTCGTTCAAAGAGACCAGCTACCGCATCACCCATCTGACCGAATGGCTGGGACCCAACAAACTGCTGCGCGAGCTGACCAAAAGGGACTACATGACGCTGCGCGACAAACTGATGGGGGAAGACTACTCGGCCTCGTCGGTGCGCAACTACTTCACAGTCCTCACGTCGATGTACTCCCACGCTGCCAATGAGTGGATGTACCCCTTGGAAAACGCACCCAGAGGCATAAAGCTTCCCAAACCTCAAAACCACATTCAGCGCTCATGGTCGGGGAACGAGCAGGAACGACTGATGGCCTCGCTGGCAGAACACTCGCCATGGATGATTCCCATCGTTCAGCTATCGCTGGCGATGGCGTTTCGTCGCGGCGAAATCGTCCAAGGACCGAAGGAAAAAAAAACGGGGGCTCAATCGGGTGGGATGCGTTGGGAAGATGTGGATTGGGACAACCGCATATTGCGCTTGCCCAGAGAAAAAAACGACCACACCAAGAGCGTCACGCAATCACTGGGGCGAGAGGTTCCGCTAACTCCTGAGATGCAGGAAATCCTGCGCCCTCTGTATGAGGCCAGCACCAAAAAATCAGGGCTCATCTTCACCCAAACGAGCAACTCCGTTACTGGCGCTTTTGGCATTGCCTGCAACAAGGCCAAACCGCCCATCACGGGGCTGACTTTTCACTCCATGCGCAAGATCGCCACGAAAAGCCTGTCCAAGCGCGTCAACAACCCCATGGAGTTAAGCCGCCTCACAGGCCACAAAAGCCTTGAAGTCCTGAATCGCCGGTATTTCGACATCCAGGTCGATGAGTTGTACGCGCTTCTCCTCGAAAAATCGGGGAACGTACGCCAGCGGGGTAGCGCAGCACTGACGAAAGTCCTTGGATTGGCTGAGGCGAAGCAATTTGTCGAAGAAGTACGCGCGCTCGCATCTGTGGACGAAGCATTCAAGTAAGACGCTGACCTTTTGCCCTGCCCCCCATTGAGACCCCTGCGACTTGACCACCACACGTCAAAAGGTACAATGGCACCAATATACTATTTTAGTGCCGCACGAAAGCACCATTATGCAAGCCATTGCCCACACCCCTAGCGTCAAAGTCATCGGAGCCAACGGCCAGATTTCTCTGGGCAAGCAATTTGCTGGGCGCCAGGTCCTTGTTGAAGAGCAAGAGGACGGGGTTTGGCTTATTCGCACCGCGACGGTCATCCCGGATAACGAGCGCTGGCTGCATCAGCCACGGGCAGCAACTGACCTGTCGCGCGCACTCGACTGGGCCATGACCCATCCGGCATCTGACGCACGAACAGATGCTTTATTGGTTGATCTGGGAGCGAAAAACTGATGGGCACCAATGACGCCCTGGTGCGTTTGGACCTCAACAACCCGGTGTTTCAAGAAAATTTGCTGAACCTGCAAAAGCCAGACCGCCACGCGGCCCTGGATACGCTCAAAAAGCTGCGGCAATTGACATGGACACAGCTCTACCGCGACAACGGCTTGAAGTGGGAAAAGATTGTTAGCGTCACACCTCCGGCAGGCATAGACGCCCTTTATTCGTTGCGCATCACCCAGGCGCGGCGCTGCACGGCATACAGGGACGGCGACTTCATCCGATTTCTGACCATCGCCCCGGACCACGACAGCACCTACGGACGCAAGTAGGAATTTCCGCCTATCCCCATTGGCGAAAAGTGAGGGCGCCACACATCTTGCGGGCGCTTGGCAGCGGTGGCGGGCGTTACGTCAGGCCAGTCAGTCCAATGTCTCCCCGCGATGTGACCGCAGGCTGCCTTAACCACGGGGCATCAGGTGCCGCGACACCGGCTCCCCGCGTCTGCACCAATGTCACATCGGCACGGTCATCCCCGACCAGCCGTGCAGCCATCTGCAACTGTTTTGGATGCTGCCCAAGAACCCAATCCGCCGCCTGGGTAGCTTCGGAAAATGCCTTGAAAAGTGCCTTGGGATCGGACACAGCCAGGGCACGCCACGAGTCAAGATAAGCCGCTGCCCTACCCAAGGCATCCGAAGACACCGACGACTCCTCCACGCCACGCGAATCAGTAGCAACCATGGAAGCTCCAACCAGCTGTGTTTGGAGGTAAAAACTGGCGGTCTCCGCAACGAGCTCTTCCACCGAGTAGCTCTCTGAACCGTGCACACCATTCATGGGTCTCGCCAACCGGTGGCCCGCCCCGGAAGCATGCGCCAACTCATGCAATAGGACTGCATTGTGTTTGCTGCGTGCCGACTCTGTGACGACGCCATCCTCATTCCGGGTGTCCTGGAACTGGCTGCGCTCCGGCAACGTAACGCTATCGGACGTGATGGAGTAAAAGGCACGCCCACCAGCCCGGTAGTGAACGGGCACACCCATTTTTTCGATCAAGTCCTCGATACGCGAATCCACCTCCCATTGGGGCGTAGGCTCCACTTCCGGCAACGGCGGCATGTTGGCGATGGCCGCAGCCGGGAACACAACGTACGTGCGCAAAAATGAACGGCCACGCACGACGCTGACGATGGGCTTGCCCTCTGCATCCAAACGTGGCTTACCAGCGGCATCGAGCACTGGATTTATCTTTTCAACGAAACCCAGCTTGTAAATGGTCAGCCCCTTGGCGCCGGTTTTCACATGCGGCAGATCCTTGGGCTCCACCCCTTGCTTGGCAAGGCCTGCGGCAAGCGACTGAACCTGCCGATAACTCATGAACCGCGCATCGCGCCAATCATTGGCGAGCATCTCACACATCAAAGTTACCCGGTTGATACCCGCATACGGCAAGCCCGTGCTCGCGTTGTGAGGAAGTGACTGACCAGGGGGCGCGACCCACGGCTTTTGCCAGATCGACGTTCCTGCATCCAGGGCAGCCACCCCTACGCGTCAACAGCGAGGGCCAGGCTGAACCAGCCGTGACGCACATGCATCACGCGGCAGTGCATCAGCTCTTCATCCAGGCCCCCATCTTTCGCCCCATCCAAAAAGGTGCACGCAACACCCCATGGGAATGCACCGGCAGGCACAAACGCGATGGGAACGAAGCAACTTACCAATTCAACGGACCACTGTTGCTCGACATCTTCGACCAGACGGTATTTCTGCACCTGACACGGCGATCCGGCGTGCCATCTACGATCATGGTGAAAAACACGGAAAAGCAATGGTCTCATGTGGTGAACTCGCTAAAAATGACCGCTTTCACCCTCGGAGACCAAGCTGCATGCATCGTGGTGTCGCTCTCGGATCTGATTCGAGACCAGCACCGCAGCCCTGACGCAAAGGGTAAAAAAGCTGTTCTAGCGAGCCTCCAAAGACTGGCGGCCACCACAGTCTCACGCGTCATCTATGGAATCGATGGCAAGCCAGAAAACACCAATAGATATCAGCTCATTGGCATTTTTGAACGTGACGAGGCTTTGTTGCACAAATCCCCCGAGCACAGCTGGTAGGCTCGGCGCATGAGTGAAGCGGCGCGTCCCCAGACCAAGTACAAGACCACCAACTGGGCCGCCTACAACGCAGCACTCAAGGCCCG
>Ga0116181_1004529_pt1 | contig 10413 bp, 10 predicted proteins | sample AD_UKC075_MetaG_FD_89752 | JGI IMG/M metagenome (GOLD analysis project Ga0116181, IMG submission 89752) | Active sludge microbial communities of municipal wastewater-treating anaerobic digesters from USA - AD_UKC075_MetaG | ecosystem: Engineered > Bioreactor > Anaerobic > Digestate | place: USA... | reverse complement strand
CGACAACGGGATCATATCTCAGACGCCAGAGGGTAAGACGCTTTATACGGTTTTGGAAAACGCCCGCGACAAGGGGAAAGCCACGGGGCTTGTGACCACCACTCGCATAACACATGCGACGCCTGCGGTATTTGCCACACATATAGATGACAGGGATAACGAAAACGCCATAGCGGAGCAGTATGTGGATTCCGATGTGGACGTACTCCTGGGCGGAGGCTTGCGCCATTTTATCCCAAAAGGGCAACAAGGAAGCAAACGGAATGACGAGAGGGATTTGGCCAAGGAAATGGAAGCCAAGGGATATGCTTTCGTAAAGGATCGCCAGGACCTCCTGGATGCCGCGAGCGAGGGAGGTAGAATCTTAGGTCTATTCAAAGGCAGCCACATGAGCTACGAGCTCGACAGAGACCCGGCCAAAGAGCCGAGCATCGCGGAGATGACAGAGGCGGCCATAGGGATCCTTAAGGAAGACCCCGAAGGCTTCTTCCTCATGGTCGAAGGGGGAAGGATAGACCACGCTTCGCACGCCAACGACGCCCCAACGACGATGGCTGACATGCTGGCGTTCGATGACGCCGTTAAGGCGGCCCTCGATTTCGCCAAGGCAGACGGAAATACCCTCGTCATCGTGACGGCAGACCATGCCAACGGGGGACTTTCCATAGGCATGGGCGAAAAACAGTGGGCAAAACCCGAGGTGCTCTTCGCTGTTAAGGGATCGGCCGAGGAAAAGATCGCGCCGATGCTGAAGAAAGACCCCTCCCCTGATGTTACCAGGCGATGAACTCTCGGTAAACACGTTTTGGTACCCAGATTCGTTGGCACGCGAACTATCCAAGGCTGAGCTCGTTACGGCCGGAGAGACCAAAAGCGGCGCAGAGCAGATAGGAGAACCGTCAGACCGATGGGCATCGATAAACTTGGGCGAGAAGGAATCGATCGTCGTGGGGTCGAAGTGAAGCACGTTAACGTCCGAGTCGACGCCACCGCAGGCGTGCAGGCCCTTTCGGGTGCCCACGTCGCGGAAGGCGACCCCATAGGGATAGACCCCGACGCGCAAGAGACGGTGCGCTCGCCAATCTCGGGGATCGTGGAGTTCATCACCTTCGATTCCGACACGTACACGCTAATGGTCACCATAAGGTCAAACTGCCGCGAATTGAGCTTCAAACGTTAAAGCCTATAAGGCAAAAGCGGCGCATTGCAAACTATTTAAAATACTTGCAATGCGCCGCAAAATATTTACATGAACACGACCGCATGTCAACCGTCGCGCCGTTTTGAGGCGGTATAATCCCGGCCAAGACGACCTCCCACCGGAGGTCATGCGGCGGCAACCTGGGCAGCTCGATGTTATGGTTTCAGCAGAGTGAGGATAGCTAAAAACTCATCCCAAATTCCCCTAATTATCAGCAAAACCATATAAAGCTATATTGACAGATACCTCATGCGTGGATACAATAAACTCAGGTAGCGAATATTGTATCCTGGGTAGGTGAAAAAGGTGGATATCATAGACCTCAAGATCAGGGATTATAAGAACGCGAGAGAGGCGGCCTTCGAAAAGATAAAAGAGGCCATCATAAAGGGACACTTCAAGCCCGGGGAAAAGCTCGTCGAGCAAACATTGGCACAGGAGATGGGCGTTAGCCGCACCCCTGTGAGGGAAGCCATCAGGAGGCTCGAGGCGGAAGGCTTCGTCGTCAGCATCCCCAGGAAAGGAGTGGTAGTATCCAGGGCCGACAAGGAGGAGATAGTCCAACTTTACTCGATCAGGGCCGAACTCGAAGGATTGGCGGCAAGGTGGGCTATCGAAAATGCCGATGAAGACGATATACGAAAACTGGACGAAGCAATTTCAAGAATGGAGGAAACCGCAGCCTCCGGCGACTTGGACGGAGTAGTGCAATCCAACGCCCTCTTTCACGACGCCATTGCGCAGGCCAGCAAGAGCCGTATCCTATGCACCTTGCTCAAGACCTTGCAGGACAACATCCAGCGCTTCCGCTTTCGATCGCTCCATCTTCCAGGGAGGCCCGAGGCAGCTCTCGCTGAGCATAAAGAGATTGTAGCGGCGATAAAAGAGAAAAAGACAGAAGAGGCGGACCGCCTTTTAAAGGAGCACTTGCAAAATGCATGTGCTGCAGCTCTTGCTCATATGAAGTAAAAGATAACAATCTAAATAACTCTATGGAGGGATCGCATTGGTTCAGATCAACCGGAAACTCTGCGTGGGATGTGCGACCTGTATACCTTACTGCCCAGTCGAAGCCTTCAAAAAAGAGGCAGAAGAAAGGAAAGTGTATGTGGACGAAGAGGTTTGCACGAATTGCTACGTGTGCATAAGAAATAACGTGTGCCCCGTCGGTGCCATCGAAGAGAGCAACCTCGATAACTTCATGAAGCAGTTTCAACACGTCATCTCGGACCCCACAGTCACGAGCGAAGGGACGGGCGTTCCAGGTAGGGGCACCGAAGAGGCTAAGACTAACGACGTGACCGGGCGATACGGAAGGGGAGAGTTCGGCATCTGCATAGACATGGGACGCCCCGGCATAGGCTGTCGCCTGCGAGATGCCGAAAAGGTGGCGATGGCTGTAGCGCAAGCCGGAGTTGTGCTCGAGGGTCCGGAAACCACACCGCTGGCTACGCTCATGACCGACATAAAGACCGGCAAACTCATGGATGAGGCCTTGGACACGAACGTCCTCTCAGTGATCATAGAGGGGAAATGCCCGAAGGAGAAACTGCCCGACGTCTTAATGGCTTTACGGCGCGTAGAAAAAGAGATAGAGACCACCTTTTGCCTGGGAATAGTCTCGCGTGCGGAGCAGGAGGAAGTATCTTTCTTCTTCGAGACCTTGGAGAAGTTGGGCATACCGAAGCCCTTCAGGGGCAAGGTAAACGTAGGGCTGGGTAGGCCTCTCATCCCATAATAGTAGGAGGTAGACGAAGATGACGCACTCACTGCATAGGTTCGGAAGCATAGAATCCCAACGAAATGACTTCGTATGGTTCATCTATCAGTCGAAGGGGATAAACGATGCTGACTTCGAGGAGAAGGCGCGCCGCGCTATAGCCATAGCGGAAAAGTGCGGCTCAGAAAACTGGGGAGACATCAAATTGGGCTGCAAGCTGAAATGCCCGGTGAACGAAATAGCGACCAACCTCTCAAGGCAATCGCGCATCAGGGGCGTCTTCACCAAAAGAGAACAGGTGGTCGAATTCTTGAAGGAGATGAAAGAGGCGGACTTAGGCCTTTCAGTCATCATAAGCGGTCTTTTGGATGAGGTCCTGCCGTCGTGCGAGGAGGCAGAACTTGCCCCTCACACCATAAACTACTCTTTGGGCGTTTGGGGCAAGAAGGACCTCCTCCCAGAGGAGGATGTGCTCGCCATAACCTCTATGTGCGGCCATCACATGATCGCCGCCAACCTCGTGCGAAAGAAAATGGAAGAGGTCAAAAAGGGCAGGAAGTCCGCAGAAAAAGCAGCCGAGGAACTCGCCGTCCTATGCCCCTGTGGCATATTCAATCAGGTGAGGGCCGCACGAATCTTACAAGAGGCAGCCGTTAAGGCTTGACCTTAAAGAGTCCGAAGGGCCTTTGGCGCTAAGCCTTCAGCCCTTCCCTTTGGACGTAATCGAGGAAGCCCCTTATGCTGTTTTGCAAGAAGAAGCGCTCTCTCGAGCGGATGTCTTCCGGTAGACGCGCAAACTCGGAGAGCAAGGGGTCTTCCTCGAGCAGCCTCGATAAGATGATATCGACCGCCTCTTCTCCCTCTCCTGCGCCTTCTTTCACCGCACGAACTGTGGTATCTTTAAACTGAAAGAGTTGCCCTTCATGAAGGCGCAGGAGGTTTTCCGGCTCATGAGAGGGGCCGAAATGGGGATAGCATATCCACTCAGCGTCCACGGCTTCGACTTTCTTCAGCGATTCCAATGTGACATCAAAGAAAAACTTGGGCGGCGTGGCCGGGCGGATGTAGGGAAAGCCGGCTGACGCCCCATCCGGATATGCTAAACCCTTAGGCAGAAACACGCCGGCCGCCTCGCCTGGGAAGAGGATTTTGCACCCAGAGGCGGCATAAACATAAGAGTTGTGATAAGGGGCATGCCCCGGCGTGTCTATCGATGTAACTCCATCCAAGCCTTCTATGAGGCGGTCTCCCGGCAACGGTATCATCTTGCCGTAGATTTCAGCCACCTTTCCCAAGGTCTTCAAACTCCCCTCCCAAAGGGCAGAAGGGTCGACCAGGTGGCGCTTTCCTTTTTCGGGAGCAATCACCTTAAGGCCGGGGAAGGCCTTCGCCAGATGTCCGACCCCTCCAGCATGGTCGATATGCACGTGGGTCAAAAGCAAAAAGTCGACCGCGCGAACACCCAGATCTGAAAGCCGTTCCAGAAGCAGGGGCGATGCCGAGGCGGGCCCCACATCTACGAGAAGTGTTTTACCTAAATGCCGATCTTGGATCAGCCATATGCCTATGAAATGATGAAACCCCTCCATATCCACAGGCAGATCCAAGAGGGTGAGCGCGACGTCCGGCGAAACCTCGATCGCATACGGCTCAGCGGCCCGCTCTTTTAATGCGACATTGCGTTCCATAACTCCATCTCCTTTGTCAGGTCAACTTGCCTCCTCATTTGTATCTCAACTGGAAAAGTTTTACAATAGGGAACAAAATCGAAACCGCCGGAAGGGGAGGAAGTCCCTTGGGTAAAGCCAAGATGTCTGCCGAGATCAAAAACATATCTCCTGTGGTCAAAGAAGCCGTTAAAAGTTGGCTTGAAGAAGCATTATTACGCCAGGGCGAAGAAAGCGAAGAAGCAGGCCCTCCTGTAGAAGGGCTCGCAGAAAGGGTTATAAAAGTGCTCGTAAAGGAGCACAAAGGCAAAGGGCCGAAAGCTGTAAAGCAAGCCTTCAATGAACTGAAGCCTCAAATCGAATTTGTGGGCCTTTTAATTTACAGCATAAACGACGATGTTGATAACAAACAGAGAGAGATGATCATTGAAACAGAATTATTGTTAGAAAAATTTAAAAGGATCGCTGCGGCCATGTCTATCGATGACTCTGCAAGGGCAGTAGCCTTAGGATTAGGGGAAATGCCCTACCCATTATCTCAAGAGATGGCTGAGTTATTCTTAAGCCTCGACGAACATGCAGTAAAGTCTTGGAGCGAAATAAAAAACGAGATATTGCCGTTTATGGTTAAAGAACATTTCACGTCACAGGGCAGGAAAGAAATACCAGCGGCGTGGCTCCGCTTGCTGTATCCATTGAATTCATCAGAAGAAGCAGAAATAGATGAGGATTTAAAAGAAGAAATGGAAGAAGCGCGCTCGGCTTTTGAATCTCCTGAGGCCTTTAGCGATTTTTTAGAAGGTAAAGACTTCACTCATGGCCTCGCTGACGTAAGAAACGAAGAATTCGACATGGCCGTCGAAACTTTAGCAAAAGAGATCGAGTCGCTCTCTGAGGTCAATGTGCTTGAAAAAGAAAATCTCTTAACACCCAAAGATCCCCCTAACAATTTTATGACAAGCATTCCATTAGTTGAAAGAGAATGGATAGACAAAGGGGCCCTGGAGTTGCTTGAGTGGTATAAAACCATTCTAAATATGGGATACGAAGCGCTTCGCCTGGAAGACAATTCCGTCGCTTGGCCGATCATAATAGAACCGGAAAAGGGTGAGAGTGAAAGTGAGAGTGAATGTGAGGATGAAGATGAGAGTGAGGGTGAAGATGTAGGCGAAGAAAGATACGACGAAGAAGAAAATGATGATGAAGATGATGATGAGGAAGAGGAGGAGGAAGAAGAAGAAATAGAAATAGATGATGATGAACTAAAAATTCTGGATAAGCAAAAGCAATATGAGATCTTATGGGATGTAAGAAGGCGCCTTTCGTCCATCGCTCTAAAAGAGCGCGTAATAGACGGGAGGACTTATGTATCTTTAAGCGACTATCTCAGCCAAGAAGACTGCCTATTCGGCGAAGAGGACCTTGAGATAGAGGAGGGCATAACGGTAAGGTCATGGAACAAGTGGTTTGAAGAGCAAAAAGATGACGAAGCAGGATCAGCAAAATTGGCAGGCTTCGAAGTTTTCGACATCGCCAACGAAATCGAACCCGACGAAATTCATATATTGGAATCGCAAGAAGAGGCGATTCACCTTCAGGAACTGCGCGAGGGGCTTAACTTAATGGTGACTCGAATGCAGCTTTCTACTCCTGTCATGCCTTTTTATGTAAAAAGAAAGGGGATTGAAGACGGGTGGTATGTAAATCCATGCCTCCCGGGAGACCAACCTGTCAGGGAGCTAATAGCCACACTGCGTGAGATGGTCTTTTACGCTTTTGCGAACTACACAGGTATGAAAATGGCTATTTTGTCCTTGGCCGATGAGTTTTTAGATGGTACGAACTTTTTGCACGAGACCGCAGCGGAATCTCTTGACCATACTATAGAAAGAATAGCCGAGATAACGAGGGCTTACAACGAAATCATAGCAAACCAGCTCGAAATATTGAAAACCTTAGGGCTAATAAATTGGGCGAACGAGCCTCCCTATGGTTGGGAAGCGCTTTTCCCACAAGGCTTCTTTATAGACTTAGATGATGTGGCCGAGGCCGCGAAAAAATATGCCTTTGTCTATCGGAAAAGATGTATCAATATGGCGCAACCGAAGTAACGAGTTCAGTCAAGCAAATGCCTTCATCCCTTCATCGATCATAGACGGCTCTGTCTTTTATCTGGTGCATAGAGGGACACGTTGACATAGGCTGAATGGCATAATGTGGCACTATTAGCCCGTTCCCAGTTTGATTGATGACGCCTTCTTTTGCCGATCGCTGGCTATTGCAGTCTTAGAAACGAGCGATGAACCGAACCCGGCGCCACTACATGCCGAGGTAGGCCTGTCTCAAGCGGTCATCGGCGAGGAGCGCCGCCGAAGGTCCTTCCATTACTATTCTGCCGTTTTCGAGGACGTAACCTCGGTCAGCCAAGGCGAGCGACTGTCTTACGTTTTGCTCCACCAGCAACACGGTGACTCCCTGCTCTCTTATAGCCTTCACCATGTTCAAAACTTGAGCTACCAAGATAGGAGCAAGCCCCAAAGAAGGCTCGTCCAGCATCAAAAGCTTGGGCTTGGCCATTAGCCCTCTGCCTATGGCGCACATCTGCTGTTCCCCGCCAGAGAGAGAACCGGCCAGCTGGTTTTGTCTTTCTTTGAGAATGGGGAACATCTCAAAGATATCTCTGAGCGTCTTTTCGTAATCCCTCCTCGCCCTGGGCGTATATGCGCCCAGAAGCAGATTCTCCAGCACGCTCATTTGGGGAAAGAGCCTTCTGCCTTCGGGCACCTGGACGATCCCCAACTCTACGATCTCGTGAGGCTCGAGAGTATCAACCCTAACACCATCGAACAAAACCTGGCCGCGCCATGGCTTTATAATGCCGCTCAAGGCCTTCACCATGGTGCTCTTGCCGGCAGCGTTGGCCCCCACGAGACTTACGATCTCACCTTCGTTTATTTCCAAAGAGACGCCTCGAAGCACTTGTATGTCCCCGTAGCCGGCATCTAATTCTTTAACAGAGATCACGCTCTATCGCCCCCAAATCCTCACGCTATAAACGCTTCTTCGCCGAGATAGGCCTCTATGACTTTAGGGTCTTTAGTAACCTCTTTGGGAGTGCCTTCGGAGATTTTTTTGCCATGATGGATCACCACTATCCACTCACAAAGCCGCATAACCGCAGCCATCACATGCTCCACCACGATGATGGCCACGTTGAACTCTTCTGCGAAGCGCCTGATCATGGGGAGTACCTCTGAGATCTCGGTCGGCGTAAGTCCCGCCATGACCTCGTCCAAAAGCAATAGTTTGGGCTCCGTAGCCATCGCCCTGGCCATCTCAAGCCTTTTCCTGCCGGGGAGGGTGAGGCTGCGCGCCGCAACTTCTTTATACCCCCACAGTCCTACAAACTCGAGCATCTGCCTTGCTCTCTCTCTGGCTTCGCCCATATCAGGATGCCGTGCAAGAGCCCCTATGGTAACGTTGTCCCAGACCGTCAGGCCTCCAAAGGGTTTGACTATTTGGAAGGTCCTGCCTATTCCGGCCAAACAGCGCGCAGCCGGTGGCTTAAGATGCGTTATGTCCATATCTAAAAAGCGAATACTGCCAGAGGTGGGGAGGAGGTGCCCAGATATGAGGTTGAATATTGTGGTCTTTCCAGCGCCGTTCGGGCCGATGAGGCCCATAAGTTCCCCTTCGGCTACCTGAAAACTTACGCCATCGACGGCCACCAAGCCGCCGAAACGCCTGGTGAGGTCTTTTACCTCAAGCACGTTCCGCCTCATCTTCTCTCCTCCTCAACTTTACGGGTAGCCTTAGTCTTAAGCAAGTTCTTTACGGTGACAACTATCCCCTGGGGTATAACCATCACTACCACGATGAGAACGATGCCATAAAAGGCCATGTGCAACCCTCTGGCGGCCCCGCCCAACCAACCGCGCAAAAACTCTCCCAAGGGGATGAGTAGAGCAGCTCCTATGACGGGGCCAAGCCACGTCCCCGCTCCGCCGATGATCGCCATAAGGGCAGCTTGGATGGAGACGTTGAGGTTGAATACGCCCTCTGGGTCTATGAAGAGCATATACTGCACATAAAAAACTCCGCAGACGGCTGCAATCGCAGCGCTAATCATCGCGGCGTAGAGTTTGTATCGCGCGCTACGTATACCGCACGCTTCCGCTGCATCTTCATCCTCCCTCACAGCCACCAAGTAATAGCCGAACCTTGATCTTTCCACGTGATAGCAGAGAAATGTCGAGAGAGCCATCATGGCCAGGCCTATATAGTAGTATGGGACTTTGCCCGAAAAGATCAGGTTGGCAACGCCAGGCCTAAACGGTATCAATATGCCCACGGCTCCTTCGGTCAAATCCCTCCAGTAAAGAGTCAAAAGCCTAACCACCTCGGCAAAGGCGATGGTAGAAAGCGTGTAAAAGGGCCCCCTAAGCCTGAAACAAGGGTAGCCTATCGCCGCTGACACGAGGACCGCTATTATTACGCCTATCGCAAGCCCGATGAAGGGGGAAATGCCGAATTTGACGCTCCCTATGGCGCAGGCATAGGCGCCTATCCCAAAAAACGCAGCGTGTCCCAACGATAGCTGCCCCGCATACCCGCCGATGAGGTTCCACGAGTTGGCAAAGGAGGCGTAGAGGAAGGTCAATATGAAGATGTGGAGATAAAACTGGGTCTCCACCACCAAAGGCAATGCAGAAAGCAAAGCCAAAATAAACAGGCTCCATACCCACCTCTTCATTCCTGAGCGACCTCCTCAAAACCGCGCCCCAGCCCAAGGATACCCGAAGGCCTGAACAGAAGTATCAAAATGAATATGGCGAAATACACGGCCTCCTTCAGGGCTGGCACATAGAAGCCGCTTATAGCCTCCACAAGGCCTATTATGATGCCTCCTATCCATGCTCCCCTTATATCGCCCATGCCGCCCAACACGACCACCACAAAGGCGGTGAGCGAAAAATACGTGCCTACGGTGGGAAAGACGTAATATATGGGCATGAGCAGTCCGCCGGCCACTCCGACGCATGCCGAGCCGAGGCCGAAGGCGAGCATATACATCCTTTTTTGGTTGATCCCCATGAGCATCGCCGCCATCCTATCCTGGGCTATAGCCCTTATAGCCCTGCCGGTGAATGTGTTTTTGAGGAACCAAAATATGATGATCGTCATGGCCGTAGCTCCGACAAAGGCCACGAGGCGAGGGTAACCTATAGCGAGCTCACCAATGGTTATTTTTGAGGCCTGATAAGCCGTTTGAATCGTCCTGTAGTCGGCCTTCCACAAAAATAGCGCCACATTCTGCAACGTTATGGAAAGCCCAACGGTGGCAAATATCTGCATAGATGCGGGCGACTTCAACAGCGGCTGGATTATTCCTCTTTGAGTGGCTGCTCCTATGAGGAAAAGGAGAGCGGCGAGCACGACGGCGGAGGCGTATGGATCCACTCCCCAATAATGCCACATCCAGTAGGCAAAATACATGGCGAGCATCAGGAACTCGCCGTGGGCAAAATTGATTACCTTTATGACGCCAAATATTAAGGTGAGACCTATACTTATGAGGGCATAAATGCCCCCGAGCAGTACGCCGGAGATCAAAACTTGAATAAATGTATAGCTTATCAAAGTGGCCACCTCTTCGCAAAGATATCACAGAAGCCCCGCATCCCTTACAGGTGTGTCGTAAAGGGATGCGGGGCCTATTTCATCCACTCCAAGCGATAGGCAAGGCTACTGTCCCCGTTCACGCCAAGTGGGCATGGGGACGATAATCTCAGCCACCGCAGCCTCAGGAGGATAAATCGTCACCT
>Ga0116181_1004528_pt1 | contig 10414 bp, 10 predicted proteins | sample AD_UKC075_MetaG_FD_89752 | JGI IMG/M metagenome (GOLD analysis project Ga0116181, IMG submission 89752) | Active sludge microbial communities of municipal wastewater-treating anaerobic digesters from USA - AD_UKC075_MetaG | ecosystem: Engineered > Bioreactor > Anaerobic > Digestate | place: USA... | reverse complement strand
GGGTAGTGCACGATCTTCGGGTCGCGCGCGATGATGTCGGCGCACTGCTCGGGCGTGACGGTGGGGTTCTTGAAGAAGCTGCCGGCATTGCCCAGCACCCGCGGGTCGGGCAGCTTGGTGCGGCGGATGTCGCAGATACAGTCGAACAGCTGCTGCGGTGTGGGCTGCGCCACTCCCAGGTCGGCCTGGCGGCGCTCCAGGTCGGCATAGCCCAGCACCGCCCGCCAGGGCTTGGGCAGGGCAAAACGCACCCGGGTGATGAATGCTCGCCCGGCCAGGCCATGCCCACGTGCGCGGCCCTGTGCATCCAGGGCGGCCTCGTGTTTGAATACCGAGTCGCGGTAACCAAACGCACATTGCGCGGCCTGCAGCGTAAACCCCTGCCCCGTCTCCAGGTCGATGGCATCGAGCGACTCGAAGCGGTCCTGCAACTCCACACCATAGGCCCCGATGTTCTGCACCGGGGCCGCTCCCACGGTGCCCGGAATGAGAGCAAGGTTCTCCAGGCCATAAAAACCCTGCTCCAGGGTCCAGGCCACGAAGTCGTGCCACACTTCGCCCGCACCGGCCTCCACCACCCAGGCGCGCGGGGTCTCGTGCACCAGCCTGCGGCCCATGATCTCGGCCTTGAGCACCAGGGCTTTGACGTCCCCCGTCAGCACGATGTTGCTGCCGCCACCCAGCACGAATTTGGGTGCGTCGCGCAACGCAGCGTCGGCCAGCACGACGTGTAATTGCGCCTCGCTGCGTACCCGCACCAGCTGGTGCGCGCGCGCCACGATGCCAAAGGTGTTCAGGGGCTGGAGGGGAACATTTTTCTCGACTAACATCGGCCTCATTGTCTCACCCGGCACCCGCCGACTATCTCCTCCATACCCACCATGCCCTCCTTTGATACCGTCTGTGAAGCCGACCTGGTCAAGGTCAAGAATGCCGTTGAAAACTCCGCCAAGGAGGTTGGCACCCGCTTCGACTTCAAGGGCACCTCCGCCTCCATCGAACTGAAGGACAAGGACATCACCCTGATCGGGGACGCCGAGTTCCAGCTGGACCAGATCCAGGACGTGCTGCGCAACAAGCTCACCAAGCAGGAAGTGGACGTGCGCTTCCTGGATATCGGCGACGTCCAGAAAATGGGCGGCGACAAGGTCAAGCAGGTGCTGAAAGTGCGCAACGGCATCGAAAGCGAGCTGGCGAAGAAGATCCAGCGCCTCATCAAGGACAGCAAGCTCAAGGTACAGGCCGCTATCCAGGGTGAGAGTGTGCGTATCACCGGCGCCAAGCGCGACGACCTGCAGGCCGCCATGGCTTTGATCCGCAAGGACATTGCAGACATGCCGCTGAGCTTCAACAACTTCAGAGACTGATGCGCCACCCTGCTTCTCGCGCCCTGGCTGCCGTGCTGCTGATGCTGGCATCCCATACACACGCCGCCACCAGCGTCGTGCTGTCGGGTGTGCTGGGCTCCAAGGCCTTGCTGATCGTGGACGGCAGCACGCCCAAGGCGGTGGCGGCGGGTGAGTCGCACCAGGGGGTCAAGGTGCTGTCGGTGACGAAGGAACAGGCCGTGGTCGAGGTGGACGGCGGGCAGCAGACCCTGCGCCTGGGCGAAACACCGTCGCGACTGGGCCGGATGGACCCACCCTCCTCGGGGCGGCGCATCGTGCTCACCGCCGACAGCGGCGGGCATTTCACGGGAGCGGGCAGCATCAATGGCCGGGCCATGCGTTTCCTGGTGGATACCGGCGCCACGGCCGTAGCCATCGGGGCGGCCGAAGCCGAGCGTATGGGACTGGACTTTCGCAACAACCCGCCAGTGACCATGCGCACGGCCAATGGCAATGCACAGGGTTGGCAGATCAAGCTGGGCTCGCTGCGCATCGGGGATGTGGAGCTGCGCGAGGTGGACGCCATCATCACCCCGACCGCCCTGCCCTATGTGCTGCTGGGCAACAGTTTTCTCACGCAGTTCCAGATGACCCGGCTGACCGACCAGATGGTGCTGGAAAAGCGCCTGTGAGTACCCCGCACCCCACCCGCATGCCGCAGGTTGTTGACGACGACAGCTACGAAGACCTGCTGAGCCTGTGGTCCGACCTCGAATCAGGCATGGGTGTCCTGCTGGCCCACCCGGCCAGCGTGCAGGACTTTGCCCGCAAGATTGCGCAGTACGACCACTGGATGCAAACCCTGCTGCAGCAGGACACCGACGCCTCGCTGTACCTGCTGTTCCAGCTGGCCACCACCTCCACCATCGGCTACAGCACCTCCCATGCGCTCGTGTGTGCCGCCCTGTGCCACATCACGGCCGTCGAGATGGCCCTGCCCGCCGGACACCGGACCAGTCTGGTGCGCGCCGCGATGACGATGAACATCACCATGACCCATCTGCAAGACACGCTGGCGCTGCAAAAAGAGCGCCCCACCTCCGCGCAGCAGGCGGCCATCAGCACCCATGCGGCACACGGCCGTGCGCTGCTGGCAGAACGGGGTATCGCCGATGCCCTCTGGCTGGACATCGTGGGCAGCCACCACCAGCCCCTTCCCACCAGCGGCCCGGCCACCGATGCCGCGCGACTGGCTGCGGTGCTGCACACGGTGGACCGTTATGCCGCCATGATCAGCCCCCGCCGGTCGCGTGCCGGTGGCAGTGCGTCCGACTCGGCCCGGGTCATCACCACGGCCCGTGCCAATGCCAAACGTGACGACGTGAGCCATGCGCTGGTGAAAGTGGTGGGGCTGAACCCCCCGGGCACGTTTGTGCGCCTGGACACCGGGCAGGTGGCCGTGGTGCTGCGCCGCAGCGGCACGGAGGACCAGCCGCTGGTGGCCTCGGTGCTGGACGCCCAGGGCAACCCCATCCAACCGCCCAAGCTACAGCTGGTGCGCAGCCAGGGCCCGCACATCAAGGCCGGCCTGCCACGGTCTGCGGTGCTGCTGGATCTGGACCACCGTACGATGGTGCGGCTGGGTATTTTTGCGGCCTCACGGCCCGGCGCAACGCCTGCCTGAGCTCGGCTATTTGCGCCCTGCCTTCGGGGGGTTGGAGGCAGGCGCAGCGCCTGGCGCCGCGGCCTTCTTGCTGCCCAGGCGCGACTCCTTGCCCGCAATCAGGCGGCTGATGTTTTCCCGGTGGCGCAGCACCAGCAGCAGGGTCATGGCGCAGATGGCCGCCAGGATGCTGCGCTCCATCGGCCAGGCAACACCACCGACCATCACGTAGTACACCGGGGCAAAAACGGCGGCTGCCAGCGAGGCCAGCGAGGAATAGCGGAAAAAGAAGGCGATGATCACCCAGGTCAGTGCCGTAGCCAGGCCCAGCAGCCAGTCGATGCCCAGCAGCACGCCCAGGGCGGTGGCCACGCCTTTGCCCCCCTGGAATCGAAAGAACACCGGAAACAGGTGCCCCAGGAACGCGGCCAGGCCTACCAGCGCCACCGTGCCGTCACCTAGTCCCCAGGCCGGTCCATACCACCGCACCAGCACTACGGGCAGCCAGCCCTTCACCGCGTCCAGCAGCAGCGTGACCACAGCGGCCGCCTTACTGCCGGAGCGCAGCACATTGGTCGCCCCGGGGTTCTTGCTGCCGTAGGTGCGGGGGTCATGCAGGCCCATGGCGCGGCTCACGATCACCGCGAAGGACAGGGATCCGATCAGGTAAGCCGCCAGGGTGGCAAGCAGGGTGTAGGCAACGTCCAACAGTGTCTCCAGCGCTTGAAGAAGAAGCGAATTGGAAACGGATTGTGCCAGCCGTTGCAGCCAGCGACCAGACGATCAGGCGTCCAGAGCGCACTGCACCGGCCGCGCGCCCAGCAGGGTGGCACAGACCTGCGGGTCGAGACCCACCAGGTAACCCCGGCGCCCGCCGTTGAGGACGATGCGTGGCAGGGCCAGGATGCTCTCTTCCACATACACCGGCATCTCGCGCCGCGTGCCGAACGGTGAGGTGCCCCCCACCAGGTAACCACTGTGGCGGTTGGCCACTTCGGGCTTGCAGGGCTCCACCGTCTTGGCGCCGATCTGGCGGGCCAGGTTCTTGGTGGAGACCTTGCGATCGCCGTGCATGAGCACAATCAGCGGTTTGGCGTCCTGGTCCTGCATCACCAAGGTCTTGACGACCATGTGCTCGTCCAGCCCCAGGCTGGCGGCGCTGTGTTCGGTGCCGCCGTGTTCCAGGTACTCATAGGGGTGCTCGGTGAACGCCACCCCGTGGGCCTTGAGCCACTGGGTAGCGGGAGTTTCGCTGACGTGCTGCTTTTTGACCATCGGCTACAAAAAACTCGACTACTACGAAATTTATAGCGCAGGGTCACGTATTTCCCAGCGGATACGGTCTATTTCACTCAAAATTTCTGCGCTGAGCTGCTGACCCCAGACGTTCAGGTCTTCATCAAGCTGCGCCACCGACGTCACCCCAATGATGGTGCTGGCCACCTGCCACTTGGTGTAGCAGAAGGCCAGCGCCAGTTGTGTGGGCGTCAGGCCGTGCGCGCGGGCCAGCGCGTTGTAGCGGCGGGCGGCATCCAGCGCCTCGGGCCGGCCCCAGCGCTGCTTGCGCACCGACTCGTAGGAGGAGATACGTGCACCCCGGGGGGCATCCGCCCCCTGGATGCCGCTGTGGTCGTACTTGCCGGTCAGCAGGCCAAACCCCAGCGGCGAATAGGCCAGCAAGGACACCCCCAGGCGGTGGCAGGACTCGTCCATGCCGTTCTCCCAGGTGCGGTTGATCAGGCAGTAGGGGTTCTGCACGGTGGCCACGCGCGGCAGGCCATGCTGCTCGGCCAGCCGGACGAACTCATGCACGCCATAGGGCGTCTCGTTCGACAAACCGATGGCGCGCACCTTGCCCGCCTTCACCAGGCCGGCCAGGGTGTCGAGCTGTTCATGGATGGGCGTGGCGGAAGTTTCCTTGGCGGGGTCGTAATACAGCCCGCCAAACGCCGGCACATGGCGCTCGGGCCAGTGGATCTGGTAGAGGTCGATCACGTCCGTCTGCAGGCGCTCCAGGGACGCATCGCAGGACGCCACGATGTCGGCCGACGTCATACCTCTGCCCTCACGCACCCAGGGCATGCCACGCGAGGGGCCGGCCACCTTGGTGGCCAGCACCAGCTTCTGGCGCACGCCAGGGTGCTTGCGGAACCAGTGGCCGATGATGGTTTCCGTAGCGCCGTAGGTCTCGGCGCGGGTAGGCACGGCATAGATTTCGGCGGTGTCGAGGAAGTTGACGCCCCGCTCCAGGGAGCGGTCCAGGATGGCATGGGCATCGGGTTCGCTGACCTGCTCACCAAAGGTCATGGTGCCCAGGCAGATGGGAGTAACAAACAGGTCGCTCTGGCCTAGCTGGATTTTTTGCATGGGGTATGCGGCAATGGTCGAAGGAAACAGACTGGCAGTTTACGTTTCTTCCCAAGGGTTTGCTCGGACGCCCCACTGTCCTCGACATGACTCCCGGGCCATGGCTGCACCCGTAAGATTCCGTCGATGTACCAGCCCCGCAAACCCTCCCGCAGCGAGCAGGTGCCCGTGCGCACCCTGCAGTACCATGTCCGCCTGTGGGGCACACCCCGACCGGACAAGGCCCCGCTGGTGCTGCTGCATGGCTGGATGGACGTGGCCGCGTCCTGGCAGTTCATGGTGGACGCCTTGCAGCAGGACCGGCTGGTCATCGCACCCGACTGGCGCGGCTTCGGCCTGAGCCGCACCGCACCTGCCCCAGACAACTACTGGTTTGCCGACTATCTGGCCGATCTGGACTGGCTGCTGGACCACTACGCCGGCGCCACTCCCGTAGATTTGGTGGGCCACAGCATGGGCGGCAACGTAGCCATGCTTTACGCCGGCATCCGCCCGGAACGTATCCGCACGCTGGTCAACCTGGAAGGTTTTGGCATGCCGGCCACCCAGCCAGACCAGGCGCCGGCCCGTTACGCCCGCTGGATCGACGAAACCAAGGCCCTGCACAGTGGAAAAATGCAACTAAAGGCATACGACAATGCCGACGCCGTAGCCCGCCGCCTGATGAAAACCAACCCCCGGCTGACCCCGGACAAGGCTGGTTGGCTGGCCCGGCACTGGGCGCAGCCGGTGGCTGCCGAGGCCAGCGCAACGGCCTGGGAAATCCTCGGCGACGCCGCCCACAAGATCACCAGCGCACACCTGTTCCGGCTCGATGAAACCCTGGCAATTTACCGCCAGATCACCGCGCCCACCCTGGCCGTCGAAGCATCAGACGACAGCCTCGCGCAGTGGCATGGCGGCGCCTACAGCCTGCAGGAATACCACCAGCGGCTCACCCATATCCGCGATTGCCGGGTGGCCGTGGTACAGGACGCGGCACACATGTTGCATCACGACCAACCGTTACAACTTGCGGGCCTGGTTGAAGAATTTCTCGGGTGAAATCGTCATCCTCGAAAGCCACCCGTACGTTGTGGCTACTTACACCCGGTAGGTCTTTGAGCAAAGGAAACATCGACATGTGGAAACGTCTGGCAATCGTCTGGGCTGCACTCAAGGGTGATCTGCGCCTTCTCTGGTTCGCCGTGCAGCAACCGCAATCGCCCGCCTGGCTCAAGGTCGGGATCGCGGCGGGGCTGCTGTACCTTGTCATGCCGATCGACCTGATCCCGGATGTGATTCCCGTCGTGGGCGCCATGGACGATGTGGTCATCCTCACCCTGCTCCTGCGCTTCCTGCTGGCCCGCCTGCCTGCAGACATCCGCGCGGCTGCACAGCAACGCGCCGATGGTGGCGCCCGCCGCGCCGTCAAGCTACGCCCCTGAGTTATGCACCCGCCCCCCGCCTGGGGAGGTCTGGAATGGGGTAGCTTGTCGGCTGCGCAGCTTGATTTACGCACTACCCTGGTTCAGCCCTTCCACGGCGGGGGGATGGGTGCACCCTTCTGACTTGGAGGGGTGATGCCCTCCCGTCCTGTGGGCATGAGAAAATGCCGGGTTCGGATGCACTCTGGCTGCACCCACTCTACAAACACCCGAAAGCACAAGCCCCATGGACGCAGAACACATCAATCTCATCGGTACCCAACTGAGCGACCTGAGCGCGCGTACCGAAGATTTACGGAGGTATCTTTGACTACGATGCCAAAGCCGAACGCCTGAGAACCGTCAACGCCTGGCTCGAAGACCCGGCGGTCTGGAACGACCCCAAGCGTGCCCAGGAGCTGGGCAAGGAAAAGAAGTCGCTCGACAGCGTGGTCGTCACGCTGAACATGCTGACCAGTGAGCTGGCGGACAACTCCGAGCTGTACCAGATGTCCAAGGACGAGGGCGACACCGACGGCCTCGCCGCCATCCAGGCCGAAGTCGAGAAACTCGCCAAGACGGTGGAGGACCTGGAGTTCCGCCGCATGTTCAACAACCCGGCCGACCCGATGAACTGCTTCCTGGACATCCAGGCAGGCGCGGGCGGCACGGAAGCCTGCGACTGGGCCAGCATGCTGCTGCGCCAGTACCTCCGGTACGCCGAGCGCAAGGGCTTCAAGCCCACGGTGGAAGACGAAACCGCGGGTGACACGGCCGGCATCAAGAGCGCCACCATCAAGATCGAGGGTGAATACGCCTTTGGCCTGCTGCGCACCGAGACCGGCGTGCACCGCCTGGTGCGCAAGTCACCGTTCGACTCGTCGGGTGGCCGGCACACCTCGTTCGCCTCGGTCTTTGTGTACCCGGAAATCGACGACTCGATCGAGATCGAGATCAACCCTTCCGACGTGCGCACCGACACCTTCCGTGCCAGCGGCGCGGGCGGCCAGCACATCAACAAGACCGACTCAGCCGTGCGCCTGACCCACATCCCCACGGGCATCGTGGTGCAGTGCCAGGACGGCCGCAGCCAGCACAGCAACCGTGACGTGGCCTGGAAACGCCTGCGCTCGCGGCTGTATGACTTCGAGATGCGCAAACGCCAGGAAGAACAGCAGAAGCTGGAAGACAGCAAGACCGACGTCGGCTGGGGCCACCAGATCCGCTCTTACGTGCTGGACAACAGCCGCATCAAGGACCTGCGCACCAACGTCGAAGTGTCCGCCACCCAGAAGGTGCTGGACGGCGACCTGGACGTGTTCATCGAAGCCTCACTCAAGCAGGGTGTCTGAGCTTATGACCCTGCCTATCGAAGCCCTTATCTTCGACATGGACGGCACCATGATCGACTCCATGCCCTGGCATGCCAGGTCGTGGGTGGAGTTTGCACAGCGCCACGGCATCACCATGCCCGCCGAAGAAATCCTGCGGCGTACCACCGGTCGCACCGGTGCCGAATGTATGCGCGAAGTGTTCCAGCGTGACCTGGGTACCGACGAGTGCCTGGCGCTGGTGCATGAGAAGGAAGACATCTACCGCGAGATGTTCGACGCGGTTTTCACCGAGGTCGCCGGCTTCACCGCCTTCGCGCGGCACGCCACGCAGTTGGGGTTGAAAGTGGCCGTGGGCACCGCCGGTGACCTGCACAACGTCCAGTTCGCCATGACGCGCCTCAAGATGGACCCGCTGCCACTGACCATCGTGCGCGGCGACGAAGGCTTGCGCGGCAAGCCCGAACCCGACATCTTCCTGGAGGCGGCCCGGCGCATCGGCGCCAACCCCGCCCGCTGCATCGTCTTCGAGGATGCCCCCTTCGGCATCGAGGCTGCGCGCCGCGGTGGCATGCATGCCGTGGCGGTGTGCAGCACCATCAGCGCCACCGACCTCGCCGGACCCCATGTCCTGACTGCGGTACGCGACTACCGCGAACTCGCCCAATCAAACTTCCTGGAGAGCCTGCATGTTGCGTGAAGGACAAACCAAAGTGATCCACCGAGCCGACTACCAGCAGCCGGCCTTCTGGATCGACACGGTCGAGCTGTGCTTCGACCTCGACCCCGCCAAAACCCGGGTGCTCAACAAGATGAGCCTGCGGCGCAATGCCGCCGTGCCGCCCCAGCCCCTGCGGCTCGACGGCGAGGACCTGAACCTGGCCCGGGTGCTGGTCAACGGCGCCGGCACCTCGTTCAAGATGGACGGCAACCAGCTCGTGCTGGAGAACCTGCCCGAAGGTGAGGCGCCTTTCTCGCTGGAAATCTTCACCACCTGCGAGCCCGCCAAGAACACCAAGCTGATGGGCCTGTTCGTCAGCCAGGACACCTTCTTCACCCAGTGTGAAGCCGAAGGGTTCCGCCGCATCACCTACTTCCTGGACCGCCCGGACGTGATGGCCAGCTACACCGTCACGCTGCGCGCCGACAAGGCCCGCTACCCGGTGCTGCTGTCCAACGGCAACCTGGTGGACAGCGGCCCGCTGGACGATGGCCGCCACTTCGCCCGCTGGGTGGACCCGCACAAGAAGCCCGCCTACTTGTTCGCTCTGGTGGCCGGCCAGTTGGTGGCGCGTGAGCAGCGCATCACCGCCCGCAACGGCCAGGAGCACCTGCTGCAGGTCTACGTGCGCCCGGGCGACCTGGACAAGACCGAACACGCGATGAACTCGCTCATGGCCTCGGTGGCCTGGGACGAAGCCCGTTTCGGCCTGCCGCTGGACCTGGAACGCTTCATGATCGTCGCCACCAGCGACTTCAACATGGGTGCCATGGAGAACAAGGGGTTGAACATCTTCAACACCAAGTTCGTGCTGGCCAGCCAGGCCACGGCCACCGACACCGACTACGCCAATGTCGAATCCGTGGTGGGGCATGAATACTTCCACAACTGGACCGGCAACCGCGTCACCTGCCGCGACTGGTTCCAGCTGAGCCTGAAGGAAGGCCTGACGGTCTTCCGCGACCAGGAGTTCAGCCAGGACCTGTGTGCCGACCCATCGGCCCGCGCCGTCAAGCGCATCGAGGACGTGCGGGTGCTGCGCACCGTGCAGTTCCCCGAGGATGCCGGCCCCATGGCCCACCCGGTGCGCCCCGACAGCTTCATCGAGATCAGCAACTTCTACACCGTCACCATCTACGAGAAGGGTGCCGAAGTCGTCCGCATGATGCAGTCGCTGGTGGGTCGCGACGGTTTTGCCAAGGGCATGACCCTGTATTTCGAGCGCTTCGACGGCCAGGCCGTCACCTGCGACGATTTCGCCCAGGCCATTGCCGACGCCAACCCCGACAGCGACCTGGCCCGCTTGCTGCCGCAGTTCAAGCGCTGGTACAGCCAGGCCGGCACCCCGCGCCTGAGCGCCACCGGCCACTACGACGCGGCTGCCCGCACCTACACGCTGACCCTGTCGCAAAGCTGCCCGGCCACGCCGGGCCAGGACGCCAAGGAGCCGTTTGTCATCCCTGTCAGCCTGGGCCTCATCAGCCAGGGCGGGCGTGCATTGCCGCTGCAGCTGGCCCACTGGGATGCGCCGGAAACCGGCAGCCGTACCTTTGTCCTCACCCAGGCCAGCGAAACCTTTACCTTCACCCAGGTGGACG
>Ga0116181_1004524_pt1 | contig 10418 bp, 8 predicted proteins | sample AD_UKC075_MetaG_FD_89752 | JGI IMG/M metagenome (GOLD analysis project Ga0116181, IMG submission 89752) | Active sludge microbial communities of municipal wastewater-treating anaerobic digesters from USA - AD_UKC075_MetaG | ecosystem: Engineered > Bioreactor > Anaerobic > Digestate | place: USA... | reverse complement strand
TCTTCCTGCGCAACCTCAATCGCCACATCAAGCCCGACAACTACTCCGCCCCCATCGACCTGTCCGATGTGGTGCTGACCAGAGTCAAGCAACTGGACCGCGGCAAGACCGACATCGGCCTCGGGGTCCGGACCGGGCTGCACGGCATCGCCGCCGCCGGTTCCGGGGAGAAACGCGACCCCAAGATGGTCGCCTTCCAGCAAGTCCTGGACCGCCTCAACGACCTGTTCGGCTCCGAGGACTTCACCCAGAACCAGAAGGTGTCGTTCCTGGAGTCCCTGCTGGGCACCCTGCTCGACGACCCCGCCCTGGTGCAGCAGGCCAAGGTCAACTCCGCCAAGCAGTTCGTCGAGTCCCCGGACTTCGACGACGCGGTCACCGGCGCGGTCGCCGACAACCAGGGCGCCCACCACAAGATGAGCGAGTACTTCTTCACCAACGCTCCCGGACGTGCGAGCCTGGTCGCCGACATCGCCAAGTGGTTCCGCGAGGTGGTTGCGGAGGGCGGGGGGAAGCGCCCCGGTGGGACGACGGGATAGTGAGCGGCGACTCGATTCGAGTTCGACATCAGCGGGCCGGCACGGCTGTGGGGGAGCAGCACTCGTTGCTGCCCGCGCGGCCCGGCAAGGGGGAGTAGCACTGTTTGGAGACGTCAGTCTCGGCGGCGCAGCCGCTCGTAGAGCGGGTTGCGGGCCGCGGCGGTTCGGGTTTCCTGCCCGGCACCGTCGACATACCGTTGCGAGGTGGCAATGGATTTGTGCCCTAGGAGGGTTTTTAGTTCGTAGACACTGACTTGCGCGTTGGCCAGGTCGGTGGCGTACGTATGGCGCAATCCGTGCACTAGGGCACCGCGCTGGCGTTCAGAGTCGATGCCCGCCCGTCGAAAGAGGCGCAGCACGCGGTATTGCACGGTGCTGCGCGTGATCCGCGTGCCGTCCTTGGCGCTGACGAATAGCGGCGCGTCGGCCGGCCAACTGGCCAGTCCCCCGGCGGGGGAGGAGCCCCGCCGCTGCCCACCCGGAAACCGGGCCCGCCGGCTGGCCAGATAGACCTCAAGGGTGGTGATGAACGGGGCCTCGACGGGTACGCGCCGGTCCTTTCGGCCTTTGCCGCGCACGTGAACCACCGCGCCGTCGCCGACGAGACGGATATCACCGAAGTTGATGCCGACCAGTTCCTCCAATCGGAGCCCTGCGAGCAGCGAGGTCACGAGGATCGCCCGGTCCCGTTCGACCCAATTGTCCCGCCGCCGGGATTCCTGATCCGAATCCAGGCTGTCGAGAAGAGCGTCAATGATGTTTGACGGCAATGCTTTTGCCAGAGTTTCGTCGGTCTTAGGACGGCCGATGGTCGCCATGGGATTGGCGGCGATCAACTCATCGCTGTAGAGATGGGTACACAGGGTGTTCCACGTCGACCAGCACCGCCGCACCGAGGCAGCGGCGTGGGTGCTGGCGAACAGCGCGAACGCTGTCCGCAAGGCGTCCCGGTTGATGTCGTTCAGGCGCAACGCCGTCAGATCGGCGCCGCCCACGATGATCTCGGCGATACCATCGAAGTCTCGGCAGTAGGCCGCCAAGGTGTGCGTTGAGAGTTTCTCGGAGCCCTTGTCGGCGAGGAAACCGAGAAACCACTCCGGGCGCGCCCGCTGCTGCGGCGCGGTCATACGGATTTCAATGTGGGCGGGTGATACGACACCCGGCACAGCCGGGTCGACGGGGCGGGCAGCCACCGGCCGCCCCGGGCAGTGGCCCGCGGCCCGACCTCGCCGACGATCCGGGCTGCCGGGTCAACGAGGGACAGGACCAGCGGCAACACCGTCCAGGCGGCCAGTCCAAACAACTGCGTCTCATCCGAGGTGCCCTGCAAGGCCCTCACGTTGCCGCCGATCGCCCCGGTGGCGGCGGCCTCGGCATTGGCCGACATATCGTTGATGGCGGCACCCAGTGTGGGCCGATCGAGGTACACCGGAATCGGCAACAACCCCTCCCACGTGCCATCGACATCCAGCACCAGCCGCAGTTCAGGACGGCGACTGTGCGTATCGAACTCCAGGTGCACGAAACTTCCCAGGAACCGGAAAGCGCCACCGAGCCGGTCATACACCTGTGTCGGAAGCTCGACGTAGCAACACCATTCGGGCAGACGAGTCCACGTCTCCACCGGCGGCAGCATCGCCTGCTGCCAGTTCTCCGCGCCGCCGCCAGCGGAATGCCACAGTGCACCCACCGACGCCCCGGCGACCTGCGGGTCGATCTGGTACACACCGCGACCGAGCCGCCACTGCGTCAAGGCCGCGACACGGCCGATATCCGGGCCAAGCCGACCGCCCGGATCAAGGTGGGATGTCAGGTATGCCACCGTTCCCGCCATCGGCAACCAACACCAGTCAGGCCAGTCCAGGCCCGGCTCTCCGCGGCGCTCAACCAGCCCGCCACTGACCGCCAACGCATCGGGGTAATACCTGCGGAACTCGGCCAGCAGCGCATCGACGCGCGCAACGCTGGGGACTTCGCTAGTGCTCATCCGGGGCGTCCGTCCGAGCTTCGGTTCATCGGATGTCCGATCTCAAGTGATTCCGGATCACTGCCAACAAGTCCCGGATCGGGCAATCGCCGGCGATCCCGCCGGATCGGGGAGACTGGACCACCTGATCAGAGTATCCCGCATATTGCCTGTTATGCGTGAAACGGTAACCCGTGGTGGTCATAAAGTGCTGCTTTGCTGAAGGCGTGTCCGACGACGACGACCGATTTCGGCGTGCCGGGCCGCGACCATATGACAGTGCCCCGACGCTATTCCCGTTGTTGATCGGCGCACTGCGCCCGACGAGTTCACAAACAAAAGCAAGTCATAGTTCTAGGCGTGGGGCGAGGTCGCTGTCGTGTGCGCGCGCATGCTGTCGCGTCGAAGAGCGGCCGCTAGGTCGACGTCATCGGTGAGACCGGCGGCGGTCGTCAGGGTTCGGGCGATTCGGGCAAGTACGGCGGGCGGAACGGCGATGGGTCCGTTGCCGTTGTGTTCAGACTGGATTAGCCCCGCCAGTGAAAGAAGCTGGGTGGTTTCGTGGCGACGCGCGCTTCGATCGGCGTCGGTGATCGGTGGATGGGTTTCAAAGAACAGGAGAGTTTCGGCCAGTCCGGAAATCAGCCGGCCGAAGTTTGCCACGCTGATATGGCCGGTGCGCGGCAGCGCGAAGAGATTGGCGCCCGGTTCTTCGGCGGCGTAGGAGGAGACAATCTGATCGGCGAGGTCGTCGAGAACATCGTCATCCAGATAGGGCATGGCATGGCGACCTGAAGTCAGACCGAGGAGTCCGGCGACCGCACTGCCCTGCTCGGCCAAGAAGACCGCGACGGCGCCCACGGGAATCGTCATTCCACGCTGCGCCACTCGGTCGACCAGCGCGATCGAGGCCACATCAAGCCATCGGGGGGGCTGGGAAGCTGAAAATTCAGACACAGCGAATCGTTCCTTGGGTGCAGAAGTGGTCACGGCAGGAGCGCCGCCGATCCGACCCATCCTGCCCGGCGCTCGAGTCTGCGTCGGCTATTCGTGTCGCGCGTGTTCGCAGGGAACTGCGCAAGGCAGGCGGCGGGCCGGCCGGCGAGGGCTTGAGCACGAAAGTTCGTCGACGTTGGGTTCCGGACTTTGCGGAACGTTTCGCCACTGTGACATTTTCTCCGTTCCGGAGAGGGCGCTCAGTTTTCGGTTGAGACCCAACTCGCGAGTCATTAGCGCTCGTGTAGTGGGGACTCTGCGGTGTTGACTTCGCTCGGAATGTGCTGGAGCTGAATGCCCCCAGGACGCTGAATCACCCCTACCCACAGCCCGAATCACCACCACCGGCGCGCCGGCGCGATCTAAGGCTTAGCATTCGGTCGCCCAAGTCGCTTCCACAGCGCACGCCAGATCGAGCTGCCACGGCTGCGCGAGGTCGAGGAGAAGTTCGTCCCAGCTGGGCGCTGCGGCTCGGCGCTCGGCCGAGAAGTCGCTCGCCACTTGGAGTGCCGCCTTACCCGCCATGATTAAGGTCGGGAAATTCACGTGGCGGATCTGTGCGGGGTGTACCCCGTATTCGAAGACGATCCCTTGAGCTACGGCTTTCCCGATGGACGCGGCGCCAACTAGTGAATGGGCCGCTAGGCATAGCTCATTGCGTTTGCGGGCTTCTTGGCCTGTGAGCTCAGCCGAGCCCCGCTCTCGCAGGGCGGTGAGATGGACGTGTGTGCGTACTACGGTCTCTGTGGCGATTGCCGTCATCCCGGGGGCGACGAGGGCGGATCGTAGGTTCAGCCCCTCTCCGGGACGGATTCCGGCGTAGGCATGGTGGGCGAATTTGCTGATGGTTTGGCTGTTGCTTTCGTAGAGCAAGGAAAAACCGGGGATGGGCAGGCTCATCGGGGTGAGAACGTCGGCGATCAGGTGCATCACCCACCGCAGCAAAGCTTCTTCGAAGGATTGGACTGGCTCGAAGGCCTTCGTCGCTGTTACGCGCTCACCAAATGACCAACGGATCCCGTCAAATTGACCATCCATGATCTGCCTCAACGCGGTAAAGGGCCGTGCGAGGTCGTGGCCTGCTGACTTGACTCGATGGGCCCTCCCGCCGAACCCAGGACCCATGTAGTCGATTGGAAGTTGCTTGCCAGCCTTCTCAAACGCCTGAATGAGACGCGTCTGATTCAGCGGTTTTAGCCATTGACGGATCATCCGGTCAATCGCCGCATCAAACCAGACGCAAGTTCCGCCAACCATGCCCGCAAGGCCTACCGCCGCGATGTCAGCAGTTGACCACGGAATGCGCTGGAGGCTGCGCCATTGGTCGAGCTTGGCCGCGAGTTCGGGCGTGAGCGCCGCGTCGAGATCTACTTCAGTCCAGCATTTCTCGTTGCGCAGGCGATCGTTGAACGCGGTGAGTTCCGCATAGGACTGCGTAGGTGAAGCGATGGGCAGTTCGCTCGGTGTCGGATCGTCGGAAAGCGCATCGACTACCGCAGCATCCATCGCTTCAAGTCTTCGACGAATGGTGTCAAGGTTTCGATCGAGTTCGTCGGCGTTCATGAAACAGGCTCCGCAATCCGGTCACGGATGACCTCGAGGGTGGCCACCGCTTCCTTAGCTTCCGTGCGTGCTTCTTTCAGCTTGTTCAGCTCCTCACGAAGCGCGTTGTTCTCCTGCTTCAACCCGCGGAGCTCATCGGAGAGTGCGTCATGATCGCCAGCGATTTGCGCCTTCTCATCTCGGAGTTTCCTTATTTCGGAACGCTTCTCCACAATTTGCTCGCTGAGCAGATTGATCTTTTCGGAGAATTCGTTGAGTCGATAGTTGAGGCCTTCGACCACTCGACGGATCTTCTGGTCACGATCGGGTGAGTCATTGAGGACTAGTTTGGCCAATAGCTCCAGCTTGATCGCATCTAGAATGACCTCACCTGCGCCAGCGGGGCTGTAGCGCGTCGCGGCTCCTGCAGCACCCCCGGCGACTACTCCGCCGACCCCACCGACGAGGATCGTCCCACCGAAGACACCGAATCCGCCAGCAGCCAGAGCACCGCCTCCGAGCGCCGCCAGTCCTGCAGACGTGGCAGCCGCACCCGATAGTCCCATCGAGGCGCCGATCATCCCGCCGATGTAGGGGGCAGCCAGACCGCCCGTGGCGACTCCGACCGCTGCCCCAACGATGCCTATTGCCGCGACTCGCCCCCACTTGATCGACTTTTGACGCAACTCCTTGAACAGTGCGTCGAACTCCTTGGTAGCTGCCGCCAGATCCTCGGTACTGACACCGGCCAATTCGTCGGCGGCGGCCTTCAGGGCTTCCTTTCTGGCGGTAGGTACCCATTTGTCCTCTGGGTGCCAGGGGTTGAAGGTCATTAGGTCGACGAGCAGGATCATTGCGCGGGAACGTTTGTCGATGCGTCCTGCGAGCCTTTTAGCGGCGTCGGTGATGTCCACATGGGCAATCAAGGATTCGTCGTCTACCGATCCGATCGTGGCGAGGAACTCAGAGTGATGGCGTCGAATCGTGTCGCGCTTGCGCTTCCGGGCTTTGGCGTTCGTCTCATTGCGCAGATCGGTTCGCATCATCTGCCGACGTAGCGCGTGAAGCGCGAACATCTCAAGGGTTGAGAGTTTGAACTGCTCAGGTGTACCGCTGTCTTCTGTGCGCACGAAAGTCTGCCCCCTTATTCCCGTGATTTGCACATTATCTGCTGAGGCTGACGGGGAACCCTCCAATTTCGAACCTGGGAAGAAGGGAAACCGAAAAACCGGATCGTTGCCGGTCAGTCTTTAACGCCAGAACTGAAACTGCGACACGCCTCTCTCGACTGTTGGCCGCTGGCCCCCCGCCCGCCACCCCTCGGAATGAGCATTCCGGCAGCGCAAGAACATTCCCGCCCCGGCGGTGATCACCCCGTCCGCTGCGGGTGGTGTACGCGCGTCTCGGCACGCCGGGGTCGAGATGGTGACCACCTGGTCCTAGTTGCGGGGGGTCGGCGGCACGGCGGCGGCGGGCGGCGATCCCCGAGCTGCGACCACTGAGCCACCCCGCTGGAGTCCTTGTCCTGCTGTTCAAGCTCTTACCTCCTAACGGACTGGCGGCCCGTCACGAGGGCCCCGGCAACCTTCGTGTCCGATCCGGAACTTTCTGAGAGTGCGGGGGAGTGCTGACCGGCGCACTCTCAACTGGTTGTGGACGGCATCAGGCCAAGAAATCCACGACAACGTGAGAGTGCCGGATGAAATCCAGAAAGACCTGAGAGCGTCAGAGTGGCTCATCCGGTCGATCCAATGGCGTCACGGGCACCGGATCGCGCCGTGCGATTTCCATACGCGCGTCGCGCCGCGCAGCGGCGGATGTGCGAGCGGGCTGCGGGGGCGTAGCGCTACTGACCTACCATCAAATCGCTCGCAGGCACCCCGAGCGCGTCGGCGATACGAAATAATCGCTCGTACGGCAATCCGCGCTGGCCGCTTTCGACTCCGCTGAGCACGGAACGGTCCACACCGAAGGGGCGCCGTTAGTGGTCACGACCCCCTACAACATCTACAGCAGCTCCTGGATCGACGAGTCCGGGGTTGTTACCCGCACCGTTGACGTCCTGGGCGCTGCGTTGGTTGCGGTGCTTGGCGACACCGCGGCCAGGAAGTCGTCTGCGATCTTCGACCCCGCGGCGGTGAGGTCGACGGTGGCGAACCGGATGCGCCGTCCCTGGATGACGACCTCCTCGTCGAAGCGGCCGTCGATCACGGGATGCAACATCAGCCCCTCTGACGGGTTCTCGCCTTCGGTCGCCGCCTGGGACATCAGGTAGGCGTAGATCTGGTAGACGTAGTCGCTTTTCAGGGTCGTTGCGCGGTAATAACCGGCCTTCGTGACGGAGGTGAACTTGGTGTCGATGACGATCCGGCGCGATCCTTGGCCGTCAGGGTTCGGATGTTCGAGGACGATGTCGAGCTCCATGTGCGGGAGCACAGCGTCCATACCGGCTGACGCGTCGGAGATGTCCCACTGCTGAGTGGGGCCGTGCTTCACCTTCCATCCCTTTCGCGTCAGGTGATGCCGGTAGATCCCGTGGGAGGCATGCTCGAACAGCTTGCGCAGGTAGTGGACGTCGTCCGCCGGCAGCGGCAGGCGACGGTCGCCCTCGTCCGTGGTCGGGATGGCGAAATTAAGCAACAGCTCAGCGGCGGCCAGCATTGTCCGGTCGCGTTGGAGCAGGCGCTGCTGTCGCAGGCGGGGCACCTCCGCCAGGCGGGGACACGGACCCCGCACACCAGCGGTCCCCAACTGGCGGGCGAGAGAGCGGTACCGCGGCTCCCTCGGTAAGAGGACGGCGGCCCGTTCGAGCGCCGCTCGGACAAGCCGGTTGGAGGGGATGTCGGTGACGATCTCGTCGAAAGTGCAGTTGACCTGGCCGCGGCTGAGCAGCTGGTGACGTTCGGTCGCGAGCTGATTGATCCGCCCACGCACCCGCCGCTCGTTTCGGGCCACGGAGCGGAACCCGACAGACAGAGGGACTTGACCCCGTGTGTTGGACACGCTCAATCCCAGGAATGTGCTGGGGGAAGCGAGATGATCCAACCCGATGGCAAGGAAAAATTACCCCGATGAGTTCAAGCGTGACGCGGTCGCGCTCTACCGGGACACCGAGGGCGCGACGATCGCCCAGATCGCTGCCGAGCTCGGTGTCAGCGAGGCCACGCTCTCGGCGTGGTGCAAGTCGGCCGGGGTGCCGATTCGGCACCGCCGCGGTGTCGTAGTGGCCGAGCCTGTGCCAGGGGCCGAGAGCCCTGAGCAGGAGCTGGCCCGCCTCCGCAGTGAGGTCAAGGCGTTACGCGCCACCGAGGCGCGGTTGTCCACCGAGCGTGACATCTTGCGGTCGGCGGCCAAATATTTCGCCGGGGAGACGAACTGGTGAGCCGCTTTCAGTTTGTCGCCGACCACCTGCACGCCTTCGAGGTGAAGTGGCTCTGCGCAGTCGTCGAGGTTGCGCGTTCGTCGTTCTACGCGTGGTTGGCCGGTGCTGACGGACGAGCGGCCCGTCGGGCTGCTGACGAGGCGCTGGCCGAGCGTATCCGCGCCGTCCACGACGAGGACAACACCTACGGGGCGCCGCGGATCACCGCCGAGCTCAACGACGGTGCGCCCGAGGGGCAGCGGGTCAACCACAAGCGGGTGGCTCGGGTGATGCGCGGCGCCGGGATCGCCGGTTATCGACGCCGACGTCGGGTCAAGACGACCGTGGCGGACCCGGCGAACCAGAAGGTCCCCGACCTGCTCAAACGGGATTTCACCGCCGCGCAGGTCAACACCCGTTACGTCGGCGACATCACCTACTTGCCATTGGCGACCGGCGCCAACCTGTACCTGGCCACCGTGATCGACTGCTGTTCACGGCGGGTCGCCGGGTGGGCGATCGCCGATCACATGCGCACCGAACTGGTCATCGATGCGCTCAAAGCCGCTGCTGCACTGCGGGGTTCACTGGCTGGTGCAATATTCCATGCAGATCATGGAAGTCAGTACACCTCACGGGATTTCGCGAATCTCTGCCGCGATCTGGGGGTCGTCCAGTCGATGGGTGCGGTGGGGTCAAGTGCCGATAACGCGTTGGCCGAATCGTTCAACGCCGCCCTCAAGCGCGAGATTCTGCAAGACCGTAACTGCTGGCCGGACGCGGCGATCTGCCGCCGTGAGGTCTTTCGGTGGCTGGCCCGCTACAACACCACACGACGGCACTCCTACTGCCGTCATTCCAGCCCCGCGACCTACGAAAGGAACCTGACACCGGCTACGCTGCCCGAAGCCGCATAACCACAAATCCCGTGTCCACTACATGGGGGCAAGGCCCAGACCACGATGGAGCCGCTGTGCGACCTCGTCGGCCAGCATTCGCGCCACCAGGTTCGGCAGCTCTTCGGGTGCGTCCTCCGCCGTGACCGGTCCGTAGCCCTCGGTGCGGAAAAAGTCGGAGGCGAAGAACTGCAGAAGCCACAGGTTGCGAACCGGGATCTGCATACTCAGGCGCCGAGAAGCTTCTTGCAGGCCTCGTCGGCGAGGTCGGGACGGTCGAACCAATACTCCTCGAGCAAGGGGCGGACGTCGGTGTCGGCGACGCGTTCCCACCATTGCTTGGTGTCCAGGCCGGTGGTGTCGAGCGCGACAGTAGGGGTGAAGTAGGAGTGGCCGACGCAGTACTGGCGCCCCAGCGCGCTGTCGTTGCTGATCTGCTCGTTGAGGGCATGGACGCGCTGGCCGTAGACCTCCAACAGTTTGGGGTCGTAGCCGAGTTGGCTGATGTACTCGACCCAATCCTCGCCTAGCCGGGGTCGGAGCTCAATGAACGCGAACCGGCGGCGCAGCGCCATGTCGACGATCGCCAGGGAGCGGTCGGCGACGTTCATGGTTCCGATGAGGTGCAGATTGGATGGCACGTGGAACCGCTCGTCGGGTGTGCGCGGGTACGCAAGCCGCATGGCCGAGCTCGGGTTCCGCTTGTCGGCCTCGATGAGGGTTAAGAGCTCGCCGAGGACTTGGGCGGGGTTGCCGCGGTTGATCTCCTCGATGACTAGCACGTAGTCGCGGGCGGGGTCGTCGGTTGCCTGCTGGCACGCTTGGAGGAAGGGCCCGTCCTCGAGGGTCAGCGCGCCACCGGTGCTGCTGGTCGAAGGGCGCCATCCGCGAACGAAGTCCTCGTAGGCGAGTGAGGGATGGAACTGGAGGATCTGGACGCGTCTGGTGTCACGTTCGTTGCACAGCGCCCAGCCGAGTCGGCGGGCGAGCCAGGTCTTGCCGGTGCCGGGAGGGCCCTGGAGGACCAGGTTCTTTTTCGATCGGAGTCGTTCGAGCATCGGCTGGAGCTCGTCCTCGGCGAGGAAGCAGCCGTCCTCGCGGATCGAGGTGACGTCGTA
>Ga0116181_1004515_pt1 | contig 10429 bp, 9 predicted proteins | sample AD_UKC075_MetaG_FD_89752 | JGI IMG/M metagenome (GOLD analysis project Ga0116181, IMG submission 89752) | Active sludge microbial communities of municipal wastewater-treating anaerobic digesters from USA - AD_UKC075_MetaG | ecosystem: Engineered > Bioreactor > Anaerobic > Digestate | place: USA... | reverse complement strand
CGGTACTGGAATCCTGACGGAATTCGGTACGCAGCGACACCCGGCCGGCAATGTCGATAAACGGTGTCTTGCTCGGCCCACTGCTGTACTGTGCATTCAGTGTATTAACAATTGCGGCGAGCGGTTCGGTAATGCCACGCACGTTCTGATCGGCCAGAAATCCATTGACCACATCGGTCTGCCAGTTTTTCAGGGATTGCGCCGTGCCCTGTTCAAGATCACCGGATTTCAGATAATCCTTTTGATAATCGACTAAACGTTTAGTGGTCGTGGTCGCGGCGGTGATCTTAGCAAAAGGCACAGTATTGAGGCTGGTCAGAACAGTGTTATACGCAGTGCCATCAATCACCACATTGCCCAGTTGACTGACGATAGCATTGATGACGGTGATCTGGCTGGAGATTTTATACAGCTCTTCGTTAATACGCTTGAAGCCTTCGTTCAAGGCGTCCAATACCACCTTGTTCGGATCCTCGGCCGGAAACAGTGCCGCAAAGAGCAGCGAAACGCCAATCTTGGTAAAAATGCCGCCTAGCGCCGAGGAAAATTCAGCCCATTTGGCGAATTCCTTCAGACCAGTCGATACCAGCTCCTTGGCGCCATCGGATACCAGGTCTTTCCACTCCCAATCAAAACCGAGGCTTTGCGGAAACGGCGCGCAGCCATTGATTCCGGCAGCCAGCGCTGCCAAACCACCGCCGTCCATGCCAAGATCAACTTGGTCATTAGTTAGCAGTGATCCGTGTACGCCACCCAGGCATGCAGTTAATTCCGGCGGAGCGAAGAGCAGTGAGCCGCGTTGCAGTGCGCCGGCAACCCATAAGGGGTCCAGATTCAGACGTGTGCCCAGAGTCTGGGCCAGTTCAGATTCGCTTTGGGAGCGCGCCATCAACCAGCGGGTTAGATAATCATTCTGCGGATTCAAGTGCAGCGCATAGCCGCCTGCCTCGCCCTGTGGCGTCAGATACGCCAGCAAATTTTCACCGCTATCCAGGCGTTTTTCCACCTGTCCGGTTGCGCGGTTGTAAATCTGCCCATCATGCACCGCCGCCCGGATCTGTGTTGCGGCGATGCTTTGCGGTAATTCAAAATGGAAATAGCCGAGATGATCGGTGGTCACGGTCTGCCAGGGATAGGCGTCGTCACCGACATACAGATCGACGCTGGCGCCTGCCAGACGCAGGCTGTCATCGAGCATGGCGGAGCCGGAAATGGTGATCATTGCTTCGGGTGGGGCATCGCTGTCGTTGTTGTAGGCCGGGGCCAGCATCAGGAGCAGTATCAGCAGGGGCAGATTGAGAAAGGCGCGGATGTTCATCGTTATAATCTCCATCTTCACGCACGGGACCGGCACGGCTGATGTTAAGGCCGCTCATATGCAGTCTACCCGAAACCCTGATAAAAAAAATGGTTATCACCACCCATGCGTGGCAATCGCCTATTATGCCGCCTGCACAATCCAACCCAATGAGCGCAAACAGTCATGGATATTTATCTGGTCGGCGGCGCAGTGCGCGATGAGCTGCTGGGTCTGCCGGTCACGGAGCGTGATTGGGTGGTGGTCGGGGCTACGCCTGAACTGCTGCTCAAGGACGGCTTCCGCCCAGTGGGCAAGGATTTCCCGGTATTCCTGCACCCACACACCCATGAGGAATATGCCCTGGCGCGTACCGAGCGCAAGAGCGCACCGGGTTATCACGGTTTCCAGGTGCACGCGGCCCCGGATGTGACCCTTGAAGACGATCTGCGCCGCCGCGATCTAACCATTAACGCCATGGCCCGCGATGCCGAGGGCCGCCTGATCGATCCCTGGAGCGGCGTCCGCGATCTTGAACAGCGCTGGCTGCGTCATGTCTCGCCGGCGTTCACCGAAGATCCGGTCCGCATCCTGCGCATCGCCCGCTTCAGTGCCCGCTATGCACCACTGGGCTTTCGAATCGCGCCGGAAACGCTTGATCTGATGCAGCGGATGGTCGCCAGCGGTGAAGTCGATCATCTGGTGGCGGAGCGGGTATGGACGGAAATGGTGCGCGCTTTGGGCGAGGCGCAGCCGGAACGCTTTATTGAGACTCTGCGCGATTGCGGGGCGCTGGCGCGCCTCTTTCCTGAACTGGATCGCCTATTCGGCGTGCCGCAACCGCCGGCGCATCACCCGGAAATTGATACCGGTGTACATACCCTGATGGCGCTGGCGCAGGCGGTGCATCTGGGCGCTGATCCGGTGACCCGTTTCGCGGTGCTGGTGCACGATCTGGGCAAGGGCAGCACGCCGGCGCTGGAATGGCCACGCCATCTGGGCCATGAGCAGCGCGGCGCCGAGCTGGTGCGCGTGCTCAGCCAGCGCTTGCGCGTGCCCAACATGTACCGGGAATTGGGCGTACTCACGGCTCGCTATCACACGCACGCCCACCGGGCTCTGGGATTGCGCCCGAAAACCCTGCTCAAGCTGCTGCAGGGGCTGGACGCGCTGCGCAAGCCGCAACGCTTTGCACAGTTCCTGCTGGCCTGCGAGGCGGACGCCCGTGGCCGGCTGGGGCTGGAAGAACGTGCCTATCCGCAGGCGGAGCTGCTGCGGCAGGTACAGCACGCCTCCGCGAGCGTAGCGGCACGCACCCTGGTAGCGCAGGGTCTGAGCGGCCTGGCGCTGGCCGAGGCGCTGTTTCAGGCCCGGCTGGCGGCGATTACGGCAGCACGACGGGCTTTTGCACCTGCTGGCGCGTGAACGGCTGCCGCCGGGCGCTATTGCGCAGGCAAGACAGCCGCCATCGCCCCATCCGGCAATGCCGCATCGCTGCAATCCTTCAGCTCCACGCCGCTCAGACCCAGACGCAAGGCCTCGCGGGCCAGCCAGGTCAGCTTGACTGCGGCAGCGGCATGGCTCAGTCCGGCGGTGCGGACATTGGAAATGCAGTTGCGTTCAGCGTTCTGCCGCCCGGCCTGCGGCGCGAAGGTCAGGTAAATACCCAGACTGTCGGGCGCACTCAGTCCAGGCCGCTCGCCAATCAGGATCACCGCCAGGCGCGCGCCCAGACATTCGCCCACTGCATCCGCCAGCGCCACCCGCGCTTGGCGCGCCAGAAACACGCTCGGACAGACCGCAATGCCCGCTGCCGCCAAACGCGGCAAGGCTTCCGCCAGCAGCGGCAGGGTCTGCCCGGCCACGGCGATGGCTGACAATCCGTCGCCAACCACAAAAACCAGTTCCCCACTGCCGGCCGGCGTGCCGCGCAGCGCTGCCACCCGCGCCTGCGATGGCGCATCAAGCAGGCGGCCATGATCGGGCCGCTTCAGGTAGGCAGCGCGATCGGCCGCCTGGCTGTGCAGCTCGACCGCGTTGCATCCCAGCGCATGCAGGCCCGCGGCCAGCGGTGCGAAATCCAGGGGTTGCAGCACGGCATCGCGCGCCTGGGCATGGGCAAGCTGGAAACGCAGCACTTCATCAACCGGCACGGCGTGTCCGGCACGCCCAAGAGCAATGCGCGCGGTGGTAAAGCGGCGCAGGGACTGCCAGGGATCCGCGTTCAAGGTGCCTCCGCCAGATAGCCGAGCAAGGGACTGGCCGGACCGGGTGCGGTCAGGCAGCCATCGGCGCTGAGAATGCCCAGCCGCTGCAGCCAGGCTTCGAACTCCGGTGCTGGGCGCAGACCGAGTACCGCGCGCAGATAAGCGGCATCGTGAAACGAGGTACTCTGGTAATTGAGCATGATGTCGTCGGCGCCCGGCACGCCCATGATGAAATTGACCCCGGCGACACCGAGCAGGGTCAGCAGGGTATCCATGTCGTTCTGATCGGCCTCGGCGTGGTTGGTGTAGCAGATATCCACGCCCATCGGCAGGCCGAGCAGCTTGCCACAGCAGTGATCCTCCAGTCCGGCGCGCATGATCTGCTTGCCATCGTAGAGATATTCGGGACCGATGAAACCGACCACGCTGTTGACCAGCAGCGGCTCGAAACGCCGGGCGACCGCATAGGCGCGCGCCTCGCAGGTCTGCTGGTCGAGACCGTGATGGGCTTCGGCGGACAGCGCACTGCCCTGGCCGGTCTCGAAGTACATCACGTTATCGCCCAGCGTGCCGCGGCGCAGACTCCGCGCTGCATCAAGCGCCTCCTGCAGCACGGCCAGCGAAATGCCAAAGCCCCGGTTGGCCGCCTCGGTACCGGCAATGGATTGAAACACCAGATCCAGCGGCGCGGCCGGTTCCTGTTCGAGAATCCGCAATTGCGTGGTGACGTGGGCCAGCACACAGCTTTGCATGGGAATCTGATAGGCCTGGCGCAAATCGTCGAGCAGGCCGAGCAGAGTGCGCGTGGCAGCGGGGCTGTCACTGGCTGGATTGATGCCGATCACCGCATCGCCGCTGGCCTGGAGCAGACCATCCAGCACCGCCGCGAGGATGCCGCGCGGATCGTCGGTAGGATGATTGGGCTGCAGACGCGTGGCAAGCCGGCCCGGCAGGCCAATCGTGGTGCGAAACCGGGTCAGTACCCGGCATTTGCGCGCCACCGCGATCAGATCCTGATTGCGCATCAGTTTCGACACCGCCGCGACCATTTCCGGAGTCAGGCCGGGCGCCAGCGCTGCCAGCGCCGCTGTATCCGCCAGCGGACCCAGCAGCCAGTCACGCAGTTCACCCACGCTCAGGCTCGCTACTGGTGCGAAGGCAGCGGCATCGTGGCTGTCCAGAATCAGTCGGGTGACTTCATCAACTTCGTAGGGTACCAGCGGCTGTTCGAGAAAGTGGCGCAGCGGAACCTCAGCCAGCGCCAGACAGGCCGCTGCCCGTTCCTCGGCGCAACTCGCCGCTACACCAGCCAGTTGATCACCGGAACGCTCCGGCGAAGCCCGCGCCAGCAGGGTTTGCAGATCAGCGAAGCGGTAGCGGCGAATGCCAACGGTGTGCATGTACATCGGCAACAGCTCCTAAACACCCCTCTCCAGAGATGGAGAGGAGTTGCGGGGACCCGAGACCGTTCAGGCTTCGACGTCGGCCAGCGCTGGGCGCAACGGCGCAGCGGCCGCTTCACCCCTGGCCAGCGCGAATTCCTCTTCCGGCGACAGCACCAGGCGATGGCGACCCAGCAGGGCAAAGTAGAGAATGCCTGCCGCGTACCAGGCCGCCGCACCCATGACGCCGGCGCGATAGACCGGATCGGCCAACTGCATGCACAGGGTCACGCTGGCAATCAGCAGCACCAGCCAGGCGCCGGTTTCACCCAGCGGACTGACAAAGGGTCGCGGAATATGCGGCAGACGCCGGCGCAGCAGGATGAAGGACACCGCCTGGAAGCCATAGGAGATCATTGCGCCGAACACCGCCATGTTGAGCAGCGTACCGCCAATCACCGCCGCACCCGCTTCACCGCCGGCCACCACCCAGATCACCAGCATCACCGCCAGTCCCATCAGCGCCCCGGTGATCAGCGCCACATGCGGCGTCTGCCGGGTGCCATGGGTCAGCGATAGAAAGCGCGGGAAGTAGCCCGCCCGCGACAGCGAGTAAATCTGCCGGCCAAAGGCGAAGATGATGGTGTGAAAACTGGCGATCAGGCCGATCACCGCCAGCAGGGCCAGCACGCTGGCATAGTCGCCAAAGGTGACGCGGAAGCCATCCAGCAGCGGCTCGGCGGCAGTGCTCAGATAAAAGGCGCCGCTGGCCCCGTCCTTGCCGACCGCGATACCCGAGTTCAGGAACAGCACCATGAAGGCTGAGAATAGCAGGGTAGCAATACCGAGCAGCAGACCGCGCGGCATATCGCGCACCGGATCATGCGATTCCTCAGCGGCCAGCGGTAATTGCTCAATCGCCAGGAACAGCCACACCGCGAACGGCATCGCCGCCAGAATGCCCTTGATACCAAAAGGCAGAAATTCGCCACCCCCGTTGGCCAATTCCACCGGCGCGCCATCGGCCCCAACGCCAATGTTCAGCGCCCAGCGTGACAGGTCAAAGTGCGGAATGGCGCTGATCCAGAACACCGCCAGCACCGCCAGCGCCAGCAGCGTCACCACCAGCGACACCCGGAACGACAGTTCCACGCCCACCAGATTCAGGCCGACAAACAGCGTGTAGCCGGCCAGCCACCACAGCGGCTGCCATTCCGGTGGCGTAGCAAAGATGCTTTGCAGATAGGAACCGATGAAGAACACGATCACCGCCGGCGTCAGCACATATTCCATGTTCTCGGCCAGCCCGGTGACAAAGCCGCCCCACGGGCCCATCGCTGATCGGGCGAAGGAATAGGCGCCGCCGGTATGCGGCAGCGCCGGCGACATTTCCGCCAGACTGAAACTCAGCGCCACATACATCGCGCCAATGATCAGCGCGGCAATCAGCAGGCCGCCAAAGCCGCCGCTGGCCAGGCCCAGATTCCAGCCCGAGAAATGCCCCGAGATCACCGCGCCCACGCCCAGCGCCCACAAGGACCATACGCCCGCGTAACGGCGCAACTGGCGGCGGGCAAAATACCCGTCGTCGACCTGCTCGTAGCGGACACTGCCGACCTGCTGTTTTTCCGTAGCCATCGCCTACCCCGAATGGTTGAAGACATCAGGATTGGCGCGATGCAGCATGCGTGCCGCATGCGAGAATTGGCCAACGGGCAGGCTTTCAGGCGCTTTTGCCATGCGCTGCATGCGCCAGCCACGCGCCGGCGCGGTGCACCAAGCGCTGGGCGCGCACCAGCCTGGCTTTCAGATCCAGTCACCCCACAGTGCCTGCAAGGCCGCCAGCGCCGCCAGTCCAGCGGTCTCGGTGCGCAACACCCGTGGCCCGAGACGCACGCCGCTGAAACCGGCAGCGCGCGCCCGGGCGATCTCCGCCGCATCCAGACCGCCTTCGGGACCGATCAGCAGAGTCACCGCGCCCGTGGGCGGCGTCAGGGTCCGCACGCCCTGTTCAGCCAGCGGATCGAGCAGCAGGCGCAGACCCGGTTCCGCCGCCAGGCGCAGCCCGTCATCCAGCGGCAGCGGTGGCCGCAGCTCCGGCAGGCGATTGCGCCCGCACTGCTCGCAGGCGCTGACGACAATGCCGCGCCAATGCTGAATGCGCCGCTCCAGCCGCTCGCCCTGCAAATCGACTCCGCCGCGACCGGTGAACACCGGCTGGAAGACCGCCACGCCCAGCTCGACTGCCTTCTGCAGAATGAAATCGGTTTTTTCACCCCGGGCGATGCCCTGCACCAGCACCAACCGCAACGGCGATTCCACATCCCCCGGTAGCGTATCGGCCACCTCGGCCCAGGCCGCGCGCTTGCCGATTTCCACCAGCCTTGCCGCACAGGCCGTGCCCTGGCCATCGAATAGCCGCAACGGCGCGCCGACTTTCAGGCGCAGCACGCGCACGGCATGGTTGAATGCGCGCTCATCCAGCGCCACGGTCGCGCCACGGGTGAGTGGTTGAGGCAGGTAGATTCGGGGGATACGCATCAGCGGGTTCCTCGGTCGCTCGCGGACAATTTTGCCAAGCATCGCCACGGCAGCGCCGCGAATCAATCTCTATCCTTACTTCATTCTCATGACTTGCCTGGGAGCACTGCGATGGGCATGACCCTGTGGATTCAAACTCTGGATGATCGCGATTACGCGCAGGACAGTGACGACTACAGCCTGCTGTACCGCTACACCGAACCCCTGGATGCGCTGTGCGCTACGCTCGGCATGGCGCCGCTCTCCAGCTTTTTCGACGACAGCGATCTGCTGTTCAACTTCAGCGAATCGGACGATGACGAGGATGAGGATGCCCGCGAGCTGGACCCGGAAACCGGTCTGGGTTACGGCATCGACGATATGGCCTGGTTCGACGCCGCCGCCGGGCTGGCCACCCTGTGTGCGCTGCGCCAGCACCTGGCCACGGTCGCACTGCCCGATATTCCGGTCGATGATCAGGCTGATCTACTTGAGGAACTCGATAGCGGCATCCAGCGACTGGAAGCGGCAACGCAGCGCAAGGCCCGCTTTCATCTCGCCCTAATTGAATGAGCCGGCGCACGCAGCGCTCGCGAAGCACCGGCTTGGCCGCGCAATTCTGGTAAGCTGCGCGAAAACCGCACTACCCGGCCTACCGATGCTCACGATCGCCACCTGGAACGTCAACTCCCTGAACGTGCGCCTGCCGCAGGTGCTGGACTGGCTGCGCGACCAGCAGCCCGACATCCTGGCCCTGCAGGAAACCAAGCTCAGCGATGCCGATTTCCCAACCCTGGCGATCGCCAATGCCGGTTATCAGACGGTGTTTGCCGGGCAGAAGACCTACAACGGCGTGGCGATTCTCAGTCGTTTGCCGGCCAGCGCAATTGTCACGGATCTGCCCGGACTGCACGATCCGCAGCGGCGGGTGCTGGGTGCGACCGTGGCCGGGGTGCGCGTGCTGAATCTGTATGTGCCCAATGGCCAGGCGGTCGGCTCAGACAAGTACGCCTACAAGCTGGCCTGGCTGGAGAAATTGCACGACTGGCTGCGCGCCGAACAGGCCGCCCATCCACATCTGGTGGCGCTGGGCGATTTCAACATCGCCCCGGAAGATCGCGACGTGCATGATCCTGCCGCCTGGACCGGGCAAATACTGTGCAGCGCGCGCGAACGGGCTGCGTTCCAGCGCCTGCTTGATCTGGGCCTGCGCGACAGCTTCCGCCTGTTCGAGCAGGAGGAACGCAGCTTCAGTTGGTGGGATTACCGCGCTGCCGCCTTTCGCCGCAACCTCGGTCTGCGCATCGATCACATTCTGGCCAGTCCAGCGCTGGCGGAGACCTGTACCGCCTGCATGGTGGACAAGGCGCCGCGGCGACGGGAACGCCCCTCCGATCACGCTCCGGTGATCGCCCGTTTCAACCTTGACCCGACCTGAACGAGCCTCCCATGGAACATCGCCCCCGCAACATCCTGGTGACCGGCGGCGCCGGCTTCATCGGCTGCAATTTCGTCCGCCACCTGCTGGCCAGCGACCCCGCCGCGCGCGTCGTCACTCTCGATCTACTCACCTATGCCGGCTCGCTGGACAACCTGCGCGCACTGCCTGACCCGGCCCGGCATACCTTCGTCCAGGGCGACATCTGCGACCGGGCGCTGATCGAACGCCTGCTGCGCGAACACCAGATCGATACCATCGCCCACTTCGCCGCCGAGAGCCACGTCGATCGTTCCATCAGCGGCCCGGCGGCCTTCGTGCAAACCAATCTGGTCGGCACCTTCACCCTGCTTGATGCGGCGCGGCAATTCTGGCTGGACGGCAGCGACCGGGCTACGCAGTGCCGTTTCCACCATATCTCCACCGATGAGGTTTACGGCACGCTGCAGGCTGACGATCCGCCCTTTACCGAAACCACGCCCTATGCGCCCAATTCGCCCTACTCTGCCTCCAAGGCCGGTTCCGACCATCTGGTACGCGCCTATTTCCATACCTATGGCCTGCCGGTGGTCACCACCAACTGCTCCAACAATTACGGCCCGTTCCAGCACGGCGAGAAATTCATCCCCACGGTGATCCGCTCCTGCCTGCTGCAAAAGCCAATTCCGGTCTACGGCAATGGCAGCAACATCCGCGACTGGCTGTATGTCGAGGATCATTGCCGGGGCATTGATGCAGTGATCCGGCGCGGCACGCCCGGCGAGACCTACAACATCGGTGGCTGTAACGAATGGGCCAACATCGACATCGCCCGGCTGATCTGCCAGTTGCTCGACCAGCGCCGCCCCGCACATGCGCCTCATGAGCGGCTGATCAGCTTTGTCACCGACCGCCCTGGCCACGATTGGCGCTATGCCATCGACGCCGACAAGATGGCGCGGGCGCTGGACTGGCGGCCCCTGGAAACCTTCCAGACCGGCATTGCCAAGACCGTAGACTGGTATCTGGCCCAGCACGCCAGCGATCCCGCCTGGGGCGGCATGGCCGGAGCCTGAGCCCGTGAACCACCTGCGCATTGGCCGCTGGTCGGTGATCATCGGCGTCATCTTCACAATCATCGGCCTGGTGGGCGGTTTTGGCGTCATGTTTGCCGGCGCCCAGGGCAAGGTATTGAACCTGCTGGCCCTGGCGCCGATCGGCATGCTACTGGCTTTCTTCGGCGCGATCCTCGTAGTCCTGACCGAACCGCGCAGCGTCGCGCCCCCGACCGAACCCACGCCGCCACCGGCCCCTGATCCCTGCGAACCCGGCGAAACGAAATCATGAGTCATCCCGCCTTTCAGCATTTGCGCAGCCATCCCGTTCCCGCTCTGCGGCTGGAATTTCAGGAATACCGCCATATCGCCACCGGCGCCCGGCATTTGCATCTGGCCGCCGACGACCCGCACAACGCCTTCATGGTGGCCTTCCTGACCGTGCCGCAGGATTCGACCGGGGTGGCGCATATTCTTGAACACACCTCGCTGTGTGGCAGCCGGCGCTATCCGGTGCGCGATCCGTTCTTCATGATGATCCGCCGCTCGCT
>Ga0116181_1004511_pt1 | contig 10433 bp, 9 predicted proteins | sample AD_UKC075_MetaG_FD_89752 | JGI IMG/M metagenome (GOLD analysis project Ga0116181, IMG submission 89752) | Active sludge microbial communities of municipal wastewater-treating anaerobic digesters from USA - AD_UKC075_MetaG | ecosystem: Engineered > Bioreactor > Anaerobic > Digestate | place: USA... | reverse complement strand
TCCCGCCCTTGGAATAACACCGCCAAGTACTGCATTACCGGGGTTAATTGGGCCAGGATTTCCTTATGCCTCTGGCTTTTTTCCGTCTATAGTGCTTTCTGTGCTCGAAGAATCCGGGGTTGCGGTAGCGTTTGCGGGTGACCCACTCGCAAGTGGAGATTCTCCGGAAAGATTGAATACCGACGTCATAATGAAGTTCCTGAGCACCTCGCTCGTCACGGCCTCCTCACTGATTACAATTTGGGCACCTGCCTTCATGAGGGTCTTGCGGGAAGACTGATATCGACACCGCACGGCAATCGTGCAGTTGGGGTTGATTTGGCGGAGATTGCGTGTGATCGTTCCGGCCACCGTGTCATCCGGGACACATATCATGGCTAGGTGAGCCTCTTGCCCACCTGCCCGAAGGAGAATCTCGGGATCGCGGGCATCGCCGCACACGGTCCGAAATCCCTGCTGCGCAAACGGTTGGAGATTTACAGGACTTTGGTCGATCAGGCCAACGTCCATACCGCGTAATTCCAGTTGCGACGCCACCATGCTGCCAATCGGCCCAAGACCCACCACGATGGCCTTGTTGACATCCACGCTCGGGACGTCGAATCCCATGCTCGTCGGTCGTTTTGACGAGTCGCTGCGCAACACACGCAAGCCGATCCGAAAAAGTTCGGGTGAGACGATCATAGATGCTAGTGCGACCATTAGCATCTTTTCGTATTCAGTGCCTGTGAGAATCTGGCTCCGGGCAGCTTCGGAGAGGAGGACAAACGAGAGCTCGCTCATGGGTACCAGCAGCGATGCCGCTCCCAGTGAGGTTCTCCAGGTGAGGCCGGAAATCCGCAAGGCGACCCCGCCAGCCACGCTCTTGAGGGCCAGGAGTAAAGGAATGGCTATCAGGAACCAAAGGGGATCTCGCCAGAGGATTCGCCAGTCAATGTAGCTACCGAGGCTCACAAAAAAGACAACACCGAAGGTCTCCCGAAACGGAAAGACCAGTGCGTCCAGTTGTTTCGTAAGGCGTGTTTCGCTCAAACTGACCCGGCCGCGAGGGCACCTAGCGCCGGAGGCAAACCGAATACCTGAGCCAGCCAACAAGCCATGAGGAGAATGACCAGGACGAAAAGCATAGTTAGCTCAACGCTCTTAACCCGAATCAGAAACGGGACAATCCATTTTTCAAAGACATAATGAGCGAGGGGCACAGCAGCAGTGAAGACAACGGCCATGCCGGTGAGAACCAAAGCAGAAATCAACCCCGTGGAGCGGGCGCCGGAATAGCACGGCATAAACAAGAGCGAGGGAATGAGTAGGAGGTCCTGAAATAATGAAATGCCTAGCGCTCGACGACCGATGGGCGAGCTTGCTTGCCCCCACTCCGTAAGTGTGCGATAAGCGAGCACTGTTGAGCTAATGGCAACTGCTGCACTCAATACGATGGCTCTTTCAATGGAAACTTCTAAAAGCAAAAACACCACGAGGAGGGGGACCGTCACGAGGAGCACCTGTGTGGTACCGGCCAGGACCATGTGCCGACTAAGGCCGGCCAATTCAGCCAGTGAGAACTCAATTCCCATGGCAAAAAGAAGCAAAAGCACTCCCGTCTGGGCAATTTGTTCCAATTCCTTGCCATGACTGGCGATAAGATTCAGCCCTCCGCGGCCAATCATGATACCCGCGATGATAAAACCGACGAGGCCAGAAATCCGCAATTGCCGGCAGATAATCCCTGAGACAAGACCGGCTAGCAGGATCGTGACAAGATCTCCAAAAATGGGTCCCATGCTACAACCTTTCGCCCTCACGATGCACGAAGAGACTTTTTGTCGGGAATATACCCATTCTAGCCTAAATTCCTTTTTGTCTGGCTCATTTTTCCGCAGGCTGGGCGGCTCGTGAGGCGATCTCCTCCGGCGTCAACACGCGGCTATACAGACGTACCTCATCCAGTTCGCCCACAAAGTGGGCCGCGTGGTCCACGTCATAGTTGCCCACAACGATCGGCCGGTTGTTGTTGCGGACGCTCCCGGATCGCTCCATCCTACCGACTTCGTGACCGTCCATATAGAGGCGCATCGTGGTCCCATCAAACGTGCCAGCAATGTGGACCCAGCGGCCTTGGGGTAAAGGCTCTTTTCCCACCAAATGATGACTCCAAGCCGTCACGGGAATCTGAAAACTGGGCCTTCCCCGGAGAATCCCCAAGCGAAATCCCGATGTCTCGGCACCGCCAAACACCCGATTGATGATCCACCTATTGTCCTGATCAGGTTGATCGGTGCGAATCCAACATTCAACTGACATCTGCGCCCAGTCTGAAAGCCGCTCATCGGTGGGAACGATCATGGAGCCTCCGCGGCAATCGAGAGCCGTCCCCCGCCACCCCTTCACGCGTTCGATCTGATGGAGTATCCCTCCCAGGCGATGCCCGGAATAGTCAAAGGCTGCCACCTCATCTTTGTTTTCGTCGAATGTCCAATAGGCGACCAAGGCTTCGTCAGACACGATCGGTTTCACCCAAGTTCGGGCCTTTTGCCGACTTTCCCGCTCCCGCTGGTAATACGCACGAATCGGCAAATCATAGGGACCAAGGCCGATATCCTCGGGAAGGAGATCAAGATGTGTTGCAGCGTTGCCGGCAAAAACACGACGGACAGCGTCCAGATAACCGAAGCCGAATTCTCGATGGGGGCCAATGTAATGTCCCTCGCCCCACTCGTTCCAGTTATCCAACAAGATGATGCGACTTCCCAATTGTTCTGGGGGCAAGGTCTTGGCGAAAGCTTTGGCTTCCCGCATCAACCTTTCAAAATCCTCCGGCGGCAGTTTCCAGATGGAACCTTCGTCGCGCCAGCCGCTCCATCCCTGGGAAACCGTAATCACTTGGGGCAAGATATTCAATTCCTGCGTCTTCTTGATGTAGTCCAGCTGGGCGCGGATTGCCTCCTCAGGACTCGGGTTATTGGGGACTGGCCACACGTAGGCAAACGTGTAATCAAGCCCCAGGTCTTTCATAAGCTGCAGGTGTTTGGGGTTTGTTCCGCGGTATTCACCCAAAAGATAAATCCCGTCAAATCCAGCTTGACGGCAGAGTTCACGGGCCTTGGCAAAGGCCTGGGCGACCTTCTCAACGCTGCCCAAGTCCTGGATGAGATACTCTGGGCGATAAATGAAGAGGAGAGGCTTTCTGTCAATGATCAAATAGTTTGGCCGGCGAAAATAATTTTCGATCCAATACGGTAAGAGGTTTTGCAGGAAGTCCTCCTCGTTGGCAATTCCTGCAACGCCCCGACGCTGATTTTCCCACATGATGGCAAATCTTATCTTGTCTTGGAATCGCGAATGAAATAGGGCTTCGTGAATGGCACTGGACAGTCGGGTTTCCACAGGCCCGCCTTGGCTGGCACGGTACCAACAGTAAACGAAAAACGAAATACCGTGTTCGACGGCCCATTTTGTTTCCCAGTCCGCGACTTCGGGCTGCTCCTGGCAGTAGAACCCCAGAGCCGGTGTCCTTTCGGGATGCCTAATGACGTTTCTCCAGATTTCGGGCCTATCTTTCTCCCACAGGGGACAATGATGCGCACCCACAAGGATGTCTGTGGCCACGGGCTGTGGATCCGGGATTCTGTCCGCTTTTTCGATGGTGACCGATGGCAAGAAGAGGAGGTTAAGTGTTTGCCGAACCGGCGACCCACTTACGGGTTTGACCTCGACTGCCAATTCGTGCCGGCCTTCCTGCGATGCCTGCACCGTCCAAGACAGGGTAAGCTCCCCTGCTCCGTCGCGAAACGCGAACGGGGTGTTGCGGTTTCCTTTGATAAGTTCCACAACAGGGGGCAAATGAAGTTCGACAGTTCCCTGCTCGTCACGAGCGCCGTCATTGCCCAGTGTCAGGTGCAAAGTGATAAGTCGTTCTGCCCGACAGACCGGTACATCCGGCTGAAATTCTAGAATCTTGATCTGCGCCGCTCCGAGTGCGGGGCTTAGTGAAAAGGCAAGGAAAAGGATAAACAACCGCGCTCTAGCGGGGGCATGACCAAAGCTCATTCTATGTTTCGCCACGCTCGTCATCATGATCGCGTTCCTTTGAGACTGCAATTCTTGAATGGCCGGCTTCACACTTAGAGAAAATGATATCCCCTACCCCACAGCGGAACCACATTAAAGGATTAACCTACGGTCCCGCTCCGAGCAGCAAAACTCCCCATGGATTTAAGGCGGGTATCTCGACACTAATCTCGGCGTTGCCATGCTCGGTGGGCGTGATTTTTCGAGGGGCCTGGCCGGGTAACAAGAGCAATATGTGTTTGGATACCCCACTTGGAAACTGCCTGGGGTCAATGCGGATCACGAAAGGAGAGGGAGTGTCTTGCCAACTGACCAAATGGATGACCACCGGGGCGGCTGGGTCTTGTGGCTTTGCCCGAACCACACCCATCACTTGTGTCGCATCCACGCGCAGAGGTGGATGGCCAGAATATCGCTCATCGTGAAAGCCATCGAAGACGAAGGCCGCCTCTTCATATTCGTCAAACCACTGGGCAAAATCTCGTACGAACTTGTAAAGGTCGGCATAATCTTCGGGCTTGCCGTAGTAACGCGGCTTCTGGGGACCAGTGTAAACATCCCAAGGTACAATGAGATGCCCACCCAGGGCATAACACGCGGCAATTGTCCGTCGGGTGATGGGGACCTCTGAGCCGTCGGCGGTTTGTGGGACAAGAGTGAAAATCTGATGCTTTCCCCGGGCGGCGGCTTCGCGGTAGCGTTCGTATAGTGTCATGGGAGTTGCCTCGCGCTGAGGGAGTTCGGCCATCCCCAGCTCAAACAGGTTGTACGGAAATTCCCAGCTCCCCCGGTAGTTGTTGGAAGAGAAGACGATGTGGCGACCAACCCGCCGATCGATTTCCGCCCGCACGTAGGAGAAGAACTGCCCCACAGACTCCGTTTGAAACTCAGTAAACAGCTTTTTCAACTCACCACCATCGTATTTTGCGAAGGCATCGCCTACAGGGGCCTTTCTCTCAATCAGGTACTGCCGATAGTCGAACGTATCGAGATTGCCGATTCCCCATTCCGTAGCCGTCTCCTTTGATACCCGCTGCTTGAGGAAGTGTCGGAAGCTCTCCATGCAATGCGGACAGAAACACGCACCCCAGGCAACGGCTGCCATGTTCATTCGAGGATCGTCCATCTGTAGAGCCGTTGCCCCCGCTTCGACGGCGCGAACCGCGTACTCGATGAAGCCTTCTCGATACTCCGGGCTGTTTGCGCAACCCCAAGCCGGATCGGCCCAGGAACGCATCCAGGGAGCTGTCACCGGACGATTTTCAAGATCGACGATTCTCCCGCGGAGGCGGCGACGAAAATCCGGAGGGTCTGGGACCATCGAATTCACGGCGAGGAATACACGATGGCCCATTTGTCTCAAACGTCCCACAAATTTGGGATCAAGCGAATAGGTCCAAACAAAATCGGTGGCATGAAACGCCTCGGCCGCTTTGAAAGTGTCATGAGGATCGTCGCGATTCACGGGGTGAAACCAACGGCTGGAAAAGCACACGGCACTGGCCGGGGGAATTTCCGGCAACCGTTCCCGACGCTGGGCAATCTGATAAACCGGAATAGGCTCGTCCGCCTTGACCTTTTGTGCTTTACCCAGGACAAGCGTGGACCACGCTACCACCACCGTGATTGCCAAGGGCCGACGCCAATCTTTTGTCAGCATTTTCATCAAGCCCTTTCGGGTCTTTTCGTCGAAGTTTTGGTAAAGGGATGTAAAGGAGACTTCGGGACACTCTGAGAATGGACCTGTCCCAATGTTGGTAGATCCCGGCCTCATTCAACAGGTCGGAGATCGGTCGGTTGACGCCACCACCCGAGGAACCCTTGGTTCTTGATGGGAAAGAATCGCTTTGAGCAAAGGTCGCGTCCTTCCACCAAAATCGTTTGGGTGGAGCACTGCGGCTAAAAATCAATCGCAACCTTGAGATTCCAACGAATCTGGGTTTACTCCGCTCTCCGATGCCACGCTCCTGTCAGTTGTGACGGTGCTTTCCTTTGGAGGCTCGCCTTGTGTCTCAACTTGCGGTTCCGGACGAACGCGCCAGCGCAATTCCTCTCGATGTTCCTCAATAAAGCGGCGGATGTCATCTCCGAACGCCAAAAGGCGGTGCCATTGGTCCGCGTATAACGTGACGGGCATCCTTTGCAGACCGTACACGCTCACCGCGCCCTTAGGGCTTACCTTGCAAGTGAGCACGGCAGACTCAGAATCCAACTCGGCCAATAACCGGTCAGCTTCCTCCGGCGTTAGTTCGCCCGCCGCCACCTTTGCGAGAATCTCTTTTCGTTGCATGGGTCATCGTCTCCTTCACAGAATAGGTCTTCCTCTGCTAACGAGTTCCTACATCTCAGTAACTCTTAAGCCGCCTAGCTCCGGCCATGCATCGGTCGCCTCTCAAACCGCCACAAAGAAAACGGCCGTTTGGCCACCGCAGCCTCAGAATCCAAGACCTTTTGTTTTGGTTTTCACTCGCAGGAGGTACATATCCGCAGTGATATAAAGAACAGACCCGTCGTTGCCGAAGGCACAATTTGCCGCCGGAACTGTGATGCGAATCCTTCCCAGAAACGTCCCATCCGAAGTGAAGACATTCACTCCCCCCGGACCCGTTGCGAAAATATTTCCGTGGACATCAACCTTCATCCCGTCGGGCAGTCCTTTCAATCCTGCTTCCAGCCACGGCTTGGCATCGAAAAAGACCTTCCCTTCTTCCAATGTTCCATCTTCCTTCAACGGAAATGCCATCCAAAGAGGACGCTCCGGATCGGATTGGGCCACGTAAAGCGTCTTCTCGTCGGGGGAAAACGCAATGCCATTCGGCCGGGTCATGTCGCTGACAAGGAGCGTCAGTTCGCCCGTTCGACTAATGCGATATACCCCACAGAAAGGTAAGGCGTTGGGATCGCGCCGTGATTCCGCCGTCATTCCGTAAGGTGGATCTGTAAAGTAGATGTCGCCATTTGACTTGACTACCAAATCATTGGGGCTATTGAGTGGCCGCCCTTGATATCGGTCGGCAAGCGTGACAAAGCGGCCATTTTCCCACCGGGCAACCCGACGATCGCCGTGCTGACACAAGAGGAGTCTGCCTTCGCGATCCAGGGCCAGTCCGTTGGACCCCGATTCGCCCCCGCGTGCGACGCTCCCGGTATAACCTGACGGTTTGAGAAAAACGTCGATGCCCTGCCCTTCCCTCCAGCGATATACAACGTTTTGTGGCACGTCGGAGAAAAGCAAACAGTTGTCTCGAGGAACCCACACAGGGCCCTCTGACCAGTCGAAGCCTTCTGCCAATTTCTCGACCACGGCATCCGAGTCAATCAGGGCATCCAAACGCGGGTCAGCGCGTTCAATCCAACCAAGTTTCTCTTCAGCTCGCAAACTTTGATTGCTACCTCGAACGTCCCATCCGCCAGTGATGACAAGAAGCCCGACGATCGCTGCTAGGGGCATAGTCCCTCGGTTTCGCCATGGTATTGGTAGCATCGCACACCTCCGGCTCTACGCAAGCCCGACAAGATACTGACGATCGACGTGAAACACTCCTTCGTGCTCCAGGACAAGTTCAACATTTTGCGGAAAATCATAACCCTTCCGACTTGCGTAAGCAACCGGTTGGTAGTAGGAAATTGTTGACCCCGGAAACTGGGCAAAATATCCAGGAAGAGGAATGAGGGCCAAGGCTACTTGCGTGCCGACGTCTTGCATCGGCTACGGGTATTCGGTGGACGATATTTTTGAGCCCACGCGTCCCAACTCCAGGCGGGGCCGCAATCCTATTGCCGCAAAAGGACGTGGTCTCATTGACTACCATTTTATGCGGCTGGGAATTGCTTCCAACAAAATCCCGATTTGCGTACTCCACTTCCCCGTCCGCTGTGGCTTATCTTGGTCTGCGGAGGCGGTAAATATGCACCGCCAGAGGGGCAAAGGTATCGGTGAATTGTCCATCCCGTAGGGGCAAGCTACGATCCTCGTCAATGACTTCCACAGTTGCTGATTGCGAGTCATCTACAGAAGGGATGTGAAACGTCACTTCCGCCGTCTTGAGACCTGAATCGTAATTGACTGCGAACACATACATGAACTCTTCATATTCCGTGGAAAAGGCGGCGATGCGAACTTCGGGTGAAATGCTTAGTCGAAGTTCTCTTGTGTTTCGCTTGCTCAGAATAGCGGGTGCCAGACGGGTCAGTTGGTCATTGATGGCCCGAAGTGCCACTTGGTTTTCTTCCGGGACGCCAAATTGCCGATAGGATGGCTTCCAAATATGGGTGAAATAGCCGATGGCTGTCGCGCCACCGCAAAGGGCCATCCATACTTCCGCGCGAATGTGTTCGGGTCGCACATCTTTCTGTCGTTCGAGGTCCCCCGTGTATTGCCCGCCTTTACTCGTCTCAATCCAGGCATAAACTGGGCGATGACCCCCCAAGGCTGTGAGTTGTTCTGTTGCTTCATAGACCAAATGGATCCACTCTGGCTTGTTCCATCCGTAGATGGGATAGATGTCAAACCCCACGACGTCCGTGGCCTGGATGTAAGCAGGATACAGATTCTGTCGTTGTTCGTCGCTCCATTTGCCAAAATGGGGATGAAAGTAGCCGGTGAACGTCATGAACATACGCCGCGAGGGATCAGCAGCCTTGACGGCGCGATAGACCTTCAGCGTCTCCTCAGGCATCGCCCGGGGAACCCAACGTGGCGGGCTGAGGAAGACGTTTTTGCCTTCGGCCGTGTAGGCCGCAATCTCACTGATCGAACCCCAAACCTGCTCGCCAGGCTTAACTTTGGTCACCGTAAAACGCCATTCCTGGGCGGTTACCGGGGAAGGAAGCGCAAATTCCTGCTTACCCCGTTTTGGCTCAAGGGAGAATCGCCCTACCTCTTTGTCCTCGGCGGAAAGAACAACTTCTTCGGGCAAACTCAGGCCCGGTGAAACCGTGACCCAGATGGCCACACGTTGCACCGTCTCTGGCTGGTTGAGTGTGACTGTCCATGTGGCGTTCTCCAGGGGATCCAAGACCGACCAGGAACTTTCGTCCCCATCAACCATTCTCCACAAAGGTGTGCGAGCGTTGATCCGGAGGCCTTCCCCCGGGGTGACCTTCGCATCGCTCACCTGTCGCGGGAGATCGGGCTCGTCATCGTGGATATAAGCTAAAAGATTCGGATGGTTGTGAAGTGCCGGATGATAAGGCATCACGCCGTAGAGGCCGGCTTCTCGAACTCTCGTCATATAATCCGCGACGTCTTTTGTTCCACCGGACCCCGGCCAGTAACCGGCTGTCGTGTTGATTCCACATTTTTTCAGAATTGCGAAATTATCCGGCGGCTGGAGCCAGGCCATGATGGGTAGAAATGGGCGTCCGTTCACGACGATGACGCGATTCGGGGTGGTGGTAACAGACTCAATGGCGGGAAGGTCGCTCAAGGCCAGATGAGGACGAACGAACAATAACAACGTTAGCAGAACCGGCAGCGACCAATTTCTCATACGGCATTCTCCTTATGGAAGTGCAATCCGACTCATTGATTGGCACATCTGATGTTTGGGGTAAGCTTAGCCCACGGCGAACCTCTCGTCACGATGTCAAAGCTCTCATAACTTGGATCTGAGCATGTAACGACGAGAATTGTACCCTGCGGCGTGCCGATTCGGAACACGAGGACGACAACCTTGGCAAGCCTCGGGGACAACTACCAGGACATCTTTCAGGCCGAGCTTGCCGCTGGTGGACGTGAGGATTACATTGACGATTTTGCCAACGTTCGTGTTTGCCCGTTATTGGTGGTTACATCCGTTGTATTTGCACGACCCAACGGAGGGTTCGAGATGGGAATAAGACGGTCACCGGCAAATCTTATGATTGGGAACAAGTGGTTGTCTGGATTTGCTGTGCACGGGGTTCCGCGCCTGGTGTGGCAAATGCTCGTACTGGTTTTCTTGGCCGCCGCGGTGTTAGGGGGGTACGGTTCTTCACAAGCCTGGGCGGCAGAGCCGGGAGTCGATGCCACAACGACTCTGAAGGTGCAATTGTCAACAATGGATTTGATCATTGTGTTCGGGTATCTCGTTGGCATTATTGTGTTGGGATGTCTGGCTGGCACTCGGCGTCGTCAAGCGAAGGGGACCGATTACTTTCTAGCAAGCAAATCCCTTACCTGGCCCATGATTGGGATGGCACTTTTTGCCACGAACATCTCCACGATTCACCTGGTGAGTTTTGCCCAGAACGGTTTCACATCGGGGCTTACCTATGGCAACTATGAGTGGATGGCAACGTTCACGTTGGTTATCCTTTCCCTCTTTTTTGCCCCGTTTTACTTGAGGGCGAATGTGGCAACGTTGCCAGACTTTCTGGAACGC
>Ga0116181_1004508_pt1 | contig 10434 bp, 3 predicted proteins | sample AD_UKC075_MetaG_FD_89752 | JGI IMG/M metagenome (GOLD analysis project Ga0116181, IMG submission 89752) | Active sludge microbial communities of municipal wastewater-treating anaerobic digesters from USA - AD_UKC075_MetaG | ecosystem: Engineered > Bioreactor > Anaerobic > Digestate | place: USA... | reverse complement strand
TGTACGTTGGTGCGCTTGCCGAACAGGGCGTCGGCCTCGTCGAAGAAGAGCAGGGCGGCGTAGCCCTCGGCGGCGGCGAAGAGGTCGGAGAGGTTCTTCTCGGTTTCGCCGATGTATTTGGACACCACCAGGGACAGGTCCACCGACAGCATGGGCAGGTGCAGGCGGGTGGCCATGGCTTCGGCGGCGAGGGTCTTGCCCGTGCCGGATTCGCCGTAGAGCAGACCGATCACCGAGCGGCCGCGGCGGCCGGTGCTCATGCCCCAGCGCAGCTGCACGCTGACGCGCCGGCGTACGCGGCGGATCAGGTCTTCCAGGCGGTCGCGGGTCGGGGGCGGCAGCACCAGCCGGGCCCAGGGCACCGCCGGGGTGGAGCGGGTGGCCAGGCGCAGGGCGCGGGGCGGGGTCAGGCGCGACAGCTCGTCGAGGATGTCGGGCAGGCTGGCGTCGGCCGGCAGGGCGGCGGCGACCAGGGCCGGGGTGTCGTCATCGATCCAGTTCCGGCCGGCGAGCTCGTCGGCGTCGGCCTGGTTGCAGCCCAGGGTCTGCTGCCAGGCGTCGGCCAGTTCGAGGGGGTCGCTGCTCCCCACTTCGAGGCGGCGCAGGTGGGCGCCGGGGCCGTGCAGGGAGAAGCCGGGGGGCGCAATGACCATTGTCGGGGGCGGCTGCCCCGAGGCGGCGAGCTGGCTGGCGGCGGTGCGCAGGGCCACCCGGGCGCCGGTGGCGAGCTGCAGCAGGTGCGCCTCGGCCCAGGGCGGCGGCGTGCTGTCGTCAGGGGCGTCGAGCACCAGGGCCGGCGCCGGGGTGGCGGCCACGGCCAGGACTTCCTCGGCGCGCTCGGCCTGGCCGGAGAGGTGCAGGCACACGCCTGCCATGGGGGTGATCTGCCCGGCCGCGCGGCGGATGCTGGCCGCCGGGCGGGCCGGTGGCGTCAGGGGGCGCACCCGCCAGCCGGCCCCGACTTCGGCCGGGGCCAGGCCGTCGAGGCCGGCGAGCAGGGTTTCGGTGGGGTCGAGGCGGCGCTCCAGCAGGGGGCGCCGGGCTTCGTCGGGGCGGATCAGGCCGGTGTGCCACAGGGGCGAGGCGCGCAGGGCGCTGCGCACCGCCAGGGGGTCGGCCAGGTCGCCGAACAGCAGCTTGAGGGCCAGCCCCACGGGCACCCGCCGGGTGCCGCCGGTGAGGGTGGCGATGGTGCCGGCTGCGTCCTCGTCGAAGCAGGGCAGCACGGCCAGGGCGAGCAGGTCCAGGTCGAAGCCGGACAGGCGGCAGCCGCTGGCCATGCGTGCCAGGGGTTCTGCGTCGGGGCCGGCTTCGAGGGCGGAGAACAGGGTGTCGGCGCCGCGGGCGATGGCTTCGGCGAGGTGCTGGGGCGTGTCGGTGGCCAGATGGGGCGCGGCGAGGCGCTGCAGGCCCGGGTCATCGGGGCGGCGCAGCAGCAGGCGGCCGGCGGCCAGGGCCAGCCACAGGTCGAGCAGGGCGTTGCCGCGGGGGCCGGTCACGAGGGGTCTCCGAAGCGCAGGAGAAGGCTGCGGCCCAGCCAGGGCAGCCAGCCCGGGTCCTGGTCCCAGCCGGCGCGGCGCAGGGCCAGGTCGATGCTGGCGAGGGGCCAGCTCAGCTCGGCCTCCCAGGGGGTGAGGCTGAGCAGGCCGGGGCGCAGCAGCAGATGCGCCAGGTGGGTGTCTGCGCGGGTCGGGAAAGCGGGGGGCAGCGGGCCGAAAACCTGGCGCAGGGCCCCCGGTGCGGCGGCAATGTCGGCAGGGATGCTTGCCACCAGGGCGTCGAGCAGCAGGGTGGCGGCGGCGGGATCACGCACGGGGATCAGGGCGATGGGCTCGCGCCAGTCGCACTCCGGCGCAAACACGCCGAGCAGCGGGCGCTCACGCTCTTCGGCCACGGCCCGTTCGCCCGGCGGCAGGGGGGCGAGGGCCCGGCGCAGGGCGCACAGGGCCAGGTCGCCCAGGGCTGCGCCCAGGTGTTCCGGTGCCGGCAGCAGGCCCAGGCGCACCAGCGGGCGCAGCAGGAGCAGCAGCCCGCCCGCGTTCACCCCATGGCGGGCGATGGCGTCGGTGTGCGCTTCGGCAGGCCCGGCGCCGGGCGGGTTTGCGTCGAGCGTGGCGGTGACGGGGGAGGCCACTGGCGCGGGGTGCGGGGTGGTGACGTGTTCCGGTGCGTCTGCCAGCACGCCGGCCAGCCTCGCGGCCGGCAGGCCGCTGAGGGACGGGGCCTCGGCCAGCAGCAGGGCGGCGAGCCAGGGGGCGGCGGCGCGGTGGCTGCCCGCGGCGGCGGCCAGGCGCTGGTGAAGGGGGGCCAGGCGGGCGAGGGCCGCCAGCAGCCGGGGCGGGAGCCCATCCGCTGCCGACGGGTCGGGCTGGGGGCTGGGGTCGGCCCGCCCGGCGGAGGTGGACAGGGGGCCGACAGCGTCCGGCGCGGCGAGCCGCTGGAGCAGCAGCGGGGTGAAGGCGGCCGCCTCATCCGGGCTGAGCAGGGTGCCGGCGCGGGCGTCGGCCCGGGCCATTTCGGCCAGGGTGCTGACGCTGCGGGCCGGGTCGCGGCGCAGCCAGCGCTGCAGGATGGCGATGGGGGCCAGGGGGGCGGTGGTGCCGGGGGCGTCGTCGTCCCCGGCCAGGTCGGGGGCCCACCAGGCGTCGGGCATGCCGGCGAGGCGGCGCTCCAGGTGGCGGCGTTCGGCGGCCCAGGCGTCGGCAAACCAGGCGGCGGGGGTGTCGTCGTCCACATCACCGGGGGCGATGGTGGCGAGCAGGCGGGCCAGCCCGGCCTCGAAGGCGGCTGCCCAGCCCGCGGCGAGTTCGTGCACGGGCACATCGGCGGCCACCCTGAGCTGCAGATCGAGGCGCTGCACGGCTACCACGGCGCCCGCGGGCAGCCGGGCGCGGGCCAGGGCCCGGCTGCCCGCGCCCTCCATGGCCCGGGCCAGTTGCCGGTCGGCCAGCTGGCGCACCTGCCCGGCAAGCGCCTGGGCCTGTGCCGCATCCGGGCTGCGGATGCGGGTGCTCAAGTGGCCGATGTCCACGAGGTCGCTCATGGCGGTGGCTTCAGGTGCGCTTCACCAGCTTGAGGAAGCCGGCCTGCCCGCCGGTGATGCGCAGCAGGGTGGCGGTCTGGTCCAGCACCGGGCGGTCGGCGCTGCTGGCGGCAGTCTCGGTCTTCAGCGTCTCGACCACGCTCTCGGCGGGCTTGCCAGCCTGGATGCCGGCCTCCACCTTCACCGCCAGCGCATCCGGCACGCCCTTGGCGAGGGCCTCGGCCCCGGCGATGGCGGCGGCCCGGTCGGCCTGGTAGTTCTTGCGGAAGCGGGCATAGTCCTCGGCGCCGAGCAGCTTCTCGGCGTCTTCGGGGGAGCGGGCCAGCACCTCCTTCACCGTCAGCGCACTGTCGCTGCCTTCCACGTAGTCCGATACCTTGCGGCTCTCCAGGCTGGATTTGAGGTCGGCGTAGAGGGGGCGGGCCTCGTCGGTCTTGAGCACGGCGGGGCCGTCCTTGACCAGATCGTCGGCGAGGGTGCGCTTGAGCTCGGCGCTGCGGGTCACCGACAGCTGGCTCACCACGGTGAGCGTGTGCTGGGGCTGCACGGCGGCGAGCACCTGGACGAGCTGGTAGTCCGGGTATTCGGCGGCGTAGCTGTCGGCCACCTGGCCGAGGGCCACGCGCTTGCGCTCGGCGGGGTCGGCGATGCTGTTGGCGAGGGACGATTCGGTGCTCTGCACCTTGTCCAGGAAGGCCTGGTTGCGGGTGGTCACGGCGATGCCGGAGCCGCTCAGGTCGGCCGCCCGGACGATGCTGGCCTGCACGTCGGGCTCGGCCATGATGGCTTCCACCATGGCGCGCTTTTCGGCGGGCTGGCGCAGGTACTGGGCGCGCACCTGCTCGGTGGACACGCTGGTCTGGGCGTTGCCGGTGCCGGCATTGCCCAGGCTCTGGATCTCGCGCATGAAGTTGAGCAGGAACTGGAGGATCTCCAGCAGGTAGAACAGCAGGTCGAGCAGCACCAGGCGCTGCTTGACGTACACCACGAAATGCCGCGGCAGCATGTCCAGCCCGAGGCGCGCCACCAGCCCGGCCAGGGCTTCGGCGCTGTTGTTGAGGCTGCCCAGCTGGCCCAGGGGGTTGGCGGCGGTGAGCAGCGGGTTCACCCCCCAGGCCTGGGCCTGGTTGAGGGCATCCTCCTGCAGCCGGCCGACCAGCGGGTGCTCCCGGGTGAGGCCCTGCAAGGGCGCCACCAGCTTGACGATCTCGGTGCGCCGATTGACCAGCTCGTCCATGCCCAGCACGTCGAAGAGGTTGGCCAGCACCCCCAGGAAGCCGGGCAGGGCTGCCGTGCTGGTGGTCTGAACCGTGCCGGCCTGGTACAGGGAGGGCTTGAAGGTGCTGGTGCCGGCGGCAGCGCCGGTGGCCGGGTCCACGGTGCTGCGGGGCGGGCGCAGGCTGAGCTGGATCGGGTCCTTGTCGAAGACGTTGGAGAGGTCTTCGAGGATGTCGTCGTCGTGCAGGGCCACCACCCCGTAGGTGATCACCCGGGTGCCCTGGAAGTAGTCTTCGGCCTGCCCGAGGGCGTTGCGCACCAGGGGCGAGACCAGCCAGCGGGCCCCCTGGGTGCTGCCCAGCAGCTTGTCGAAGAGGGGGATGCCCATGGGCCGCTTGTCATTCGCCGGGCCGGGCTTGACGGGCAGGAAGCCGATGGGCGGGATGTGGCGGAAGCCGCGCAGGAAGAGGTTGCCGTTTTCTGCGTTGGAAGGCCGCTTGAGCAGGCTCTCGGAGAGCATGGCCTGAAACTGGTGGATGCGCGCCCAGGCGGCCGCCCGGGGCGGGGCACCGAAGCGGGTGCGGTGCCAGTCTTCGGCCGGGGTGTCGCAGATGGTGCGGCGGGGAATCCACTGGTCCATGAACAGCACGCTGCCGTCCTCGCCCAAATACACCATGGCCAGGGCGATGGCGGCGGCGTCGTGGCGGCCGGGGCCGGTGTCGGTGCCAAAGGGGCCCTGGGTGGCAAAGTCCGGGTCCCAGCGCTTCCACAGGGCGTGCTCGAAGACGTCGAAGAAATAGGCCGACAGGGTGCCGCGCAGATCCCAGGCGGACTGCAGATCCTGGCGGAAGGGCAGCTCCACCGGAAAGCGCACCAGCGACAGGCCGAAGCCACCCCGCCAGGTGTCGGCGCGGCAGTTGGCCGAGGCCGCGCCGCCGCAGATTTCGCCCATCACCTTGGCGCCGCCCTCTTCGCTTTCTCCGGGCTGGATGATCAGCAGGAAGGGGCCCGAGGGCAGGGCCGCGCTGCCGCCGGTGGGGCCGGCCGGGTCGTTCACCAGGCACACGCAGGGCATGAAATCCACGCCGCCGCCCACCACCTTCTGGGGTGTCTTGCGGTAGGCGCCGATGAGCTGGTCGATGCTGAAGGTGAAGGGCGCGGACACCAGGATGGGGCGGCCGATGTGGTCGAAGGCGAGGCCCCGGCGCAGGGTGATGGTGCGGCTGGAGGGCAGGCCGCCAAAGCGGCCCTCGGTGTCGATGGGGGTGCTGTTGAGCCCGTCGGCCGACAGGCCCAGGCCCCAGGCGATGCCGGGCATCTGGGCGTGGGCGGCGAGGCGCGCACGGGTGTCGAAATACACGTCCTGGCGCGACAGGGCCTCGGCGGTGAGATAGCGGCCGTTGAACCAGTTGGTGCGGCGCAGATTGTTGCTGCCGCGAACGTCACCGCTGGGGCCACCGGCAAAGCCGGGCTCGGCGCCGGCCCCCGCATAGCCCTTCAGAAAATCGGCGATGGAGACCTCGTCGGCGGCGCTCAGGGTTTCGTTGCGGGCGACCTTGGCGATCATCGTCAGCAGGCCGGCGTCCATGTTCTTCCACTTGTTCGTGCTCATGTCGGCCTCCGGCTCAGGCGGTGGTGGGGTGGAGGGTGAACAGGCTGGCGTCGCGGCCGGTGCCCGCGGGCACCACCTCGCCCATGGCGCCTGCCAGGGGCTGCCGTCCGTATCGAGGATGGCTTCCGGGCCGCTGCCCAGCAGCAGCACCTGCAGCGGCGCACCCGCCGGCAGGACTTCATCGACGATCAGGCTGATGCCCGTGGCGGTCAGGGTCTGGCTGGCAATGGCCACCGGCTGCCACTGCTTGTTGGCCTCGTCGAAGCGCAGCACGCGCAGCGAGCCGAGGGCCAGGCTGGCGGCCATCACCGGGCGGGTGGTGCTGAAGTCGATGAAGCTGCGCGCCGCGTCGGCGCCTTCGCCCGCCCGGCTGCGCAGCGCGCCGGCCTGGAAGCGGGCTGCGGCACCCGCGGCTTCCAGGTGGATGCCCAGGGCCAGGTCGGCCACGGCCTGCACCGCCGGCAGCAGGGCGCGCACGCTGTTGTCGATGCTGCCGACGAGCTTGACGCGCTCGGCGGGCTCGCCCACCGGCTCCAGGTCGAGCACGGCAAGGAGCAGCGGGGCGTCGTCGGCGCCGCTCCACAGGCGGGCGGGGGGCGGCGTGTCGGGGTCGAGGATGTGTTCGAGGAGGCGGGCGCGGGCATCGGCCGGCGGGTTGGGCCGGGTGGTGATGTCACGGACCGGCAGGCCGGTGAGATCGGGGGCCGTGGCCTCCAGGCACAGGCGGTAGCCGTCCAGCACCCGGGAGGCGGCCAGGCCGGCGTCCTGCCCCGAGCAGGGGGCGGCGATGGCGGGGATGGGTTCGGTGAGGCAGGCTTGGTAGCGCAGCACCACGTACACCCGGCGGCGGGGGCTGTCCGCGCCTTCCTCGGCGCCGGGGGCTGGGGGGGGGGCCGCCAGGTCGGCCCAGAAGCGCGTGGCGGCCAGCCCGGTGATGTCCAGGCAGACCTTCTGGGGCACGTACACCTCGCGGCCCAGGGGGTCGATGGCAAGGCCGGTGTCGCAGGTGAGGGTGAGAGATGTCTCGTTCTCCTGGCTGCCCACCTTGAGCCCCCACACCGTGCCATAGCCGTGCAGGGCGGCATTGTGCAGGCGGCTGCGCAGCAGGAAGTAGCGCTGCTCGGCGGTGAAGTCCTCCGCCCCGAGGAGCTGGCCGTAGCTGTAGCGCAGGCGGGTGAAGGGGGCGCCCGGGGTGGCCGGATCGGGATCGTACAGGGGGGTGAAGATCTCGGCGGAGGTGGGGGTGCTCATGGCGATGCCTCCCATGGGTTCATGGGTTTGAAATACGGGTAGCGGTCTTCACGACGGCCACGGTGGAGGGTGGTGAAGGTGGACAGCACGGCGCTGCCGAGCACGGCGGGCGCGGCCCGGTCCACCGGCCCCAGGTGCGAGATGCCCACCAGGCTGGCGCTGCCGACGCGGAAGCCGGCATCCAGCCAGCACAGGCGGTGCAGGGTGTGGGCCGGCTTGGTGGTCTCGATGGCCAGCTCCAGCACGGCGGCCAGGGTGCTGCAGTGGGTGCGCGGCACGATCACGGTGAAGCGGTGGGCGTGGCGGCGGTAGAAGGCCAGCAGGGCGTCGTCGGGCAGCGGGTCGTCCGGGTCGCGGGCCGGGCAGGGGCTGTCCTGGGCGGCGCGGCGCAGCAACAGGGCGGCGTGGGCGCCGGCCAGTTCCTGCTCCCAGTCTTCCAGGCCGGCGGCGTCGAGGGTGCTCTCGCTGCCACCCAGCTCAAGGGCCGGCCCCAGCAGGGCGTTGCCTACGAAGGCGGCGGTGGGCCGGCGCAGGCGGAAGCCCTCGATGATCTGTACCGGCGCCTCGGCCAGGATGGAGAGCAGCCGCGTCAGGCCGGGCACGGTGCCGCGGGCCCGGTACAGCTCGGCCATGTGCAGCAGCAGCTCGCGGCGCACCCCTTCGCGCACCCGGGTGTCGAAGCTCAGGGCCAGGAAGCTGCCCAGCCAGGGCAGGGCTTCGGCGGGCACCAGGCGTGGGTCGATGAGCCGGGGCAGCACGTCGATGCGCTGGTCCATCTCGGTCATCCAGGCTTCGAAGAGGGCCAGGGCGCGCTCGGTGGCGTCGGCGCCGGCCGGGTCGGAGCGCCAGTAGGCGGGCAGGTAGTCGAGTAGCGACGGGCGCGGGAAGGTGGCGCGCAGGGCGAACAGGCTGGGCCCCTGGCGCCGGGTGCCGGCAAGGCGCACGCGCAGCCACAGGTAGCGGCCGGGAGGCGCGGTGAGCAGGTATTCCAGGGTACGCATGCCCGCCGGAAGCGTGGCGGCGGGCTGGCGGGCGGCGGCCAGCGGGTCTTCCGAGGGGCGTTCGCCGACGCTGCCGGCAAAGGCCACATCGGCCCGGGCCGGGCGCCGGTCGGCCACGCCGAGGGGCACCCAGCCTTCGGCGGTGTCGTCCACGATCGGGCACAGGGGTGGCCATGGGTCGTCGATGGGCGCCGGGCGGGTGTCGCCCACCCGGTCGGCGGGGAGGCGGGCGCGGCGGCGGATCTCGAAGGGCGGCAGGTCGTCGGCGCTGCGGGCTTCGATGTGCACGCTGCAGTCGGCCGGCAGGCACAGGTCGACGAAGAGGCGGTGCCACTGGCAGCCGAAGATGCCCGAATCCAGCGCCCAGGTCTCAACCACGCCGCTGCCGCTCAGGTCGGCCTCGCGGGGGTAGAGGGGGCGGGCGCCGGCGGCGGTGCTGGCCATCACTCGGGGGCCGTCGCAGCCTTGCTGGGCGTCGTTTTCCAGCCACAGGGCACGGCCGTCGAAGCTGCGCACGGCAAAGCCGCGCTCGGCCTCCACGCTGTCGGAGCGCAGGGTGTATTCGCGGAAGAGCGTGGGCAGCGGGTCGCCCGGGCGGTGGGCAAGCTCGCCCACCAGCAGGCGGTCCGCGGCGGTGAGGATCATGGGCAGCGGGGCCGTGGCCATGGGCAGGCTGTGCAGCACGGCGCCGCCCGGACCGACGCGGAACAGCTGCCACTTCTCCGGCCCGCCTTCGACCAGGGCCATGGCCTCCGGCCAGGCCGGGTTGGCGGCCAGGGAGACGATGCGCCGGCCGGTGCTGACCGGGGGCTGGTAGCCGCGCCAGGCGCCGCCCCAGGGCTGTACCAGCAGCCGCGGCGCGGCGCGGTCGGCCAGCACCAGGCCGAAGGCGCTGCAGGCGAAGCTGCCCGGGTCCACGCCCGGGGGCAGGGGCGCGACGGCGAGGACATGCAGATCGGGGGCCAGCACGATCAGGCGGTGCCCGGCCCGGTCCAGCAGCCAGCAGCGGCCGGCCGGGTCGAGGGCGATGGCGTCGGGCGCGGTGGGGGCCGGGGCGGGCGTGAGGGGGGCGAACTCCAGGCCGGGCGTCGGGGCGGCGGGCGCCGCCGCCGGGGCGGGCAGAGGCAGCCAGCCCTCGGGGGTGAGCACGCAGAGGGGCTTGCCGGGCACTGCGAGCAGCACCTGCGCCGCCGTGCATTGATCCGGCGGGCAGGGCAGGGTCACGGCGCTGCCGAGGCGGGCCTCCCAGGCGGCGTAGTCGGCAGGGCTGGGCGCGGCGCCGGGCGGTGTGGCGTCGGTGGCGCCTGCCGTGGCCAGCACTACAGCGGGCGGGCTGCCCTCGATGCGCGTGCCCAGGTGGTCGCAGTGCTCCCACATGGGGCGGCCGGTGAGGTGGGCGAAGCGCGGGCCGCTCATGGCTGCCGCTCCCGGGCCGGGCTTCGGGCAGCAGTGGGCGCGTGGCGATGGGCGGACATCAGCAGGCCTCCTTGCCCACCGGCACCGGCATGCTGGACGGGGGCGTGGCCGCGGCTTCCTCATCCAGCGGCGGCAGGGCTTCGGCGGTGGCGTTGGCGCCGATGCTGACCTTCACCTCCAGCAGCACCGGCAGCTGCCAGGGCAGCAGGGTGACGCTCTGTTCCACCGGGCTGCGCACGCCGCTGCGGCTGATCTCCTCGCCCACCACCCGCACTTCATTCACCAGTCGCACGCCCTGCACCCGCAGGGTGGCGGCTTCGATGTCCCGGTCGCGCACGTCGCGGCCGAAGGGCCAGCCCTGGCCGTCGGGGCCGTAGGGCGGCAGCGGGGCGAGGTGCTGGCGCAGGGCCAGTTCGATGTGGCGGCGCAGGGTCTCCTCGCCGGCGCCGGCGTCGGGTTCGACCGCCACCGAGCAGGACAGGCGCACGTACTGGGGCGGGGTGATGTAGAGCTCGGTGGTGACCAGCCGGCGGGGCTCCAGCCAGGCGCACACCCGGCGCAGCATCTCCTTGTCAGGGGTGGGCTGGTCGGGCTGCAGGGGGTCGTAGGCGGGCAGCACGATCAGGGTCACCACGCCGGGCACACCGTCCACCTGCTCGTGGGGCTTGTGACGGGGCAGGACGTGGGCGCGGCCCACCTGCACGCCGGGGGTTTCAAGGGCCAGTCCGGAAAAATCGTCGGTGGCCACGGCGCGGTCGTTGTGGCGCAGGACTTCGGGAATCCGTGCGCTGGCTTCGGGAAGGGTTTCGGCGTCGGCACCGAACTCGGCCGGCAACGGGTTGGCGGCTTTCAGGGCCAGGGCGGCGGCGGGCGCCGCGCGAAACACCCGGTTG
>Ga0116181_1004507_pt1 | contig 10434 bp, 8 predicted proteins | sample AD_UKC075_MetaG_FD_89752 | JGI IMG/M metagenome (GOLD analysis project Ga0116181, IMG submission 89752) | Active sludge microbial communities of municipal wastewater-treating anaerobic digesters from USA - AD_UKC075_MetaG | ecosystem: Engineered > Bioreactor > Anaerobic > Digestate | place: USA... | reverse complement strand
TAGAACGGCGGGCGCGAATCATCGAGGATCGTCGCGGGGGGCGTGGCCCACTCGATCGCCTCTGCGGCCTTGCTCCAGAAGGCGTCCGGGTCGGAGATGGACTGCTCGTATGCCGCTGCGTAAGCGCCGGTGCTCATGTCTCCATCGTGGCGCGAGGCCCTCGCCGGCCGCCACCGATCCCGGTGTGACCTAGGCCCAGCGCGCGAAATGTCGCGACGAACGGAGACAGGAGTGGAGGGGGAACGCCCGCCCTGTCAGTTCATGGTGGCGCGCAGGTCGCGCTTGAGGACCTTTGGCGTCGCCGGTGTCGGCTCGGCTGGGTTCGTCGAGCGCCTCCCGCCCTGACGGACGCCTCTCACAAGGACCGTGGCTACCGTCACCGGTGTGCTTCTCCAATCCTGGCCCGACGAGATCGCGCACCGGCTCTCACCGGCAGCGACCCCGCCCGACCTGTCGCTCAGCGTGCTCGGCGTCGTCGTTCTCGCCGCCGCCCTGGCAGCCCTCGTCGACCCGCTGTGGCGAGTCCTGCGCCTCGGGGTGACCCTCGTCCACGAACTGGGGCACGCCTTCGTCGGCATGCTGGTCGGTCGGCGATTCACCGGGTTCGTCCTGCGCGGTGACATGTCCGGGCACGCCGTCACCGTCGGCCCACCTCGAGGAATCGGTCGGCTGGTCACGACGTGGGCTGGTTACCCGATGCCCGGCGTCGTCGCCCTCGGCCTGGTCGCGGCGGCCTCCCAGCGGTATGCCGCACCGCTGCTGACGGCGCTTCTCGTCGGTTTGCTCATCACCGTCCCGCGGGTGCGTTCCCTCCTCACCGCCATCGTTGTCGGCCTGACGACCGCAGCCCTGGGCTGCCTGTGGTGGTGGGGTACGGCCGCGGTGCAGGCCCAGGTCCTCATCGGGATCGCGCTGATCCTGCTGGTCGGGGGCTGGCGCCACCTGGGTGCCGTTGCCTCGGCGACCACGGCGGGAAGCGACCCGGCCGTGCTGCGCCAACTCAGCGGCATACCGGCTCTGGCGTGGAACACGACCTTCGCCCTCACCCTCGGGGCGTGTTCGTGGGGCGTCTGGACCCTGCTGGCTCCCTGACGACGCCCGCGGTGGGCAGAAGTGGTCACAGATGCCCACTTCTGCCCACCGGCGGCAATGCAGAACGCCCCGCACGAAGCGGGGCGTTCTGGTTGGCGGAGGATGGGGGATTTGAACCCCCGAGGGTTTTATCCCAACACGATTTCCAATCGTGCGCACTAGGCCACTATGCGAATCCTCCAACGGAGGAAGATACCGGAGCGCACCGGTCGGGCCGAAATCGGCGGTCCGGCGCAGAGGGGTCGGCGACGCCGCAGGGGTCAGGTCAGGGCTGCACGGACCAGGTCCACGGGGGGCAGAGGAGGAGCGCCGTCCACGTGAGGAGTTCCGCCCGGGCCGCGAGCCGGAACAATTGACGGGCCCGCACCCACTCTGTCGTCCTCGGATTTCGAGGCCGGCCGCCCGCAGCCTAGAGTGGTGCCCGGCACCCCGCGTGGTGGTACCTCACTGAACCCCCCCAGGGCAGGAATGCAGCAAGGGCAGGTGAGCTCTTCCAGGTACGCGGGGTGTCCTCGTTCCCGGGCGGGCCTCAGTGCTCAGTGCGCGTGCGCAGCATCCTGCGCGGTGGCCTGCTCGTCGTGGCCGCCGCAGATGCCGCCGCCACCGCAGCCGCCGTCGCCGCACCCATCCGCGCCACAGCCGGCAGTGGCCAGCGCACCGGCCTGGTCCACGTCGTCGGCAGCGCCCGATCCGCACGCACCGCCGCAGCAACCTCCACCACATCCGCCACCCGCGGCCTCGGGACGGTTCCCCTGGTCATCCCAGGCGTACTTCACGGCGCCGAGGAGAGAGTCGACGCCCTGGGCGCCGGAGACGCCGTACTTCTGGTCGAGGACGAACGTCGGCACCGAGGTGATGCCGATCTGGTTGGCGAGGGCGAGATCGGTGCGGACCTCGTGGCCGAAGTCATCGGAGTCGAGGACCGCCCGCACCTCCGCCTCCTCGAGGCCGGCCTCGGTCGCCAGGCGCACGAGCGTCTCGTCGTCGCCGATGGCGGCTCCCTCGGAATACCACCCCGTCATCAGGCGGTCCATGAACTCGGCCTCGCACCCGACGGAGCGGGCGTAGTGGTGGAGCCGGTGCGCGGCATACGAATTGCCGGGGACGATCTTGTCCCACTGGAAGTCGAGGCCGACTACGGCGGCCTGCTCGGCCATGGAGCGGTGCTGCTCCTCCATCTGCTCGAGGGAGACGCCGTACTTGTCCGCGACCCGTTGGACGTTGCTGCCCTCGCCGACGGCCGGGGCGTTCGGGTCGAGCTGGAAGCTGTGCCAGATCACCTCGACGTCGTCAGCGTGTTCGAACTCCTGGAGCGCGAGCGCCAACTGGCGCCGCCCGAGGTGGCAGAAGGGGCAGAGGAAGTCGGACCAGACGTCGATGCGCACTCCCCAAGGGTATGCCGTCGGGTCGGCCTCCCGAGCACGCGCGTCGCGGCGTCGGGTCAGTCGCGACGCGCAATGGTGCGCACCCAGTTGGCGCCATGACCGGTGTGGGCCCGGGCCATGGAGCGCAGCGACCCGTCGGCGCCGACCGCCACGAGCTCGACGGTGGTCGCCCGCTCGCCGGCGACCACGGCATACCGTCCGTCGGTGGTGACGGCGAAACCGCGCGGTTGCGGCTCGGTGTCGGCGAGGTCGAGCATGGGGCCGGCGACGCCGTCGTCGGCGATCCGCAGCGACGCCAGGGTGCTTTCGCACCGTTCGCTCGCCAAGACGAGACGCCCGCCGCGGGCGAGCGCGATGTCGGCGCCCCAGATGAGGTGCTCGGCCGTGGGATCCGCGCCGAAACGGCTGTGCCGCAAGCCCCGGTCGGTCGCGTGGGCGCCTGTCGCGCCAGCCGCCGCGAGGGTCCCGGTTGCCGTGTCACGGGTGTAGGTGAGTACCTCGCCGGAGAACTCGGTGACGACGTAGACATGGGTGCCGGCCTCGTCGATGACCAGATGGCGAGGGCCGCTGCCGGGCGGGGCGGGGACGGTGGGTGGGTCTAGCGGCGTGAGTCGTCCGTCGTCGCCGAGGAGGTATTGCGCGAGGAGGTCCTCGCCGAGCGAGACGACATAGAGATGGGCTGCGCGGGTCGCGACGGCGTGGGCGTTGCGCCAGGCGACCTCGGCGACCGGGTCGCTGATCCCGCCCTCCCCGTCGAGGACCCAGGTGGTCGCCTCGCCGGAGTGGTATGCCGCGCCGGCGAGGACACGCCCGCCGTGCGCGAGTGCCAGGTAGTGGTAGCCGGTCCCGTCGACGTGTCCGAGCGGGGTGAGGGCGCCGGTCGTGCGGTCGAGGCGGAAGGAGTCGACGCCCTGGCCGTGGCCGTCGGCGGCTCCCTTGGTCGCGGCATACACGAGGTCGCGGTCCTCGTCGACAACGAAGGTCGAGCAGCCCCTGCCGACCGCGGAGGTGGCCAGCGGCTCGAGGCGTTGACCGGCGGCGTCGAGCGCGAAGGTCGAGACCGTGGCATCGGCGGCATTGGCAACGAGGACGAGGTCGGAGGCCATGAGGTGACGGTACCCATCGGACCCGACCCGTCGACAGGGGTGACGGGGGAGCGGGCCGGCTGTGGACGGCACACCGGGTGACGGGGGGCGCGACTAGGGTGACAGCGTGTCCGTCGCCCTGTATCGCCGCTACCGTCCGGAGACCTTCGCGGACGTCATCGGGCAGGAGCACGTGACCGAGCCGCTCATGCAGGCGCTGCGGACCGGGCGGGTGAATCACGCCTATCTCTTCAGTGGTCCGCGCGGCTGTGGCAAGACCACGAGCGCCCGCATCCTGGCTCGCTGCCTGAACTGCGAGCAGGGGCCGACGCCGACCCCGTGTGGGACGTGTGACTCGTGCGTGGCCCTGGCCCGTGGCGGCCCCGGCACGGTCGACGTCATCGAGATCGACGCGGCCAGCCACGGTGGCGTCGACGATGCGCGCGACCTGCGAGAGCGAGCGTCCTACGGGCCGGCGCAGAGTCGCTACAAGATCTACATCATCGACGAGGCACACATGGTGACCTCGGCAGGCTTCAACGCGCTGCTCAAGATCGTCGAGGAGCCACCGGAGCACGTGAAGTTCGTCTTCGCGACGACCGAGCCCGAGAAGGTCATCGGCACGATCCGCAGCCGGACCCACCACTACCCCTTCCGGTTGGTGCCGCCGGGGCAACTGACCGACTACATGGAGCGCTTGTGCACCCAAGAAGGGGTGAGCGTCGAGCCTGGCGTGCTGTCCTTCGTCGTGCGGGCCGGCGGTGGGTCGGTGCGTGACTCGCTCTCGGTTCTCGACCAACTGATCGCGGGGTCGAGCGACGCCGGCCTGACCTATGAGTCGGCGGCGGCGCTGCTCGGCTTCACCGATGCCGAGCTGCTCGACGCGACGGTCGAGGCGATGGGTGCCGGGGACGCGGCCGGGCTCTTCCGGGCCATCGACCGGGTCATCGAGAGCGGCCTGGACCCGCGGCGCTTCTGCGAGGACCTGCTCGAGCGGCTGCGCGACCTCATCGTCGTCCAGGCCGTGCCCGATGGGGCAGCGGCCGTGCTGCGCGCCGTGCCCGCCGATCAGTTGGAGCGGATGCGAGCCCAGGCCGCGGCCTTCGGTGCCGGTGCGCTGTCCAGGGCGGCCGATGTGGTCTTTGCCGGGCTGTCCGAGATGACCGGCGCCACTGCGCCCCGGTTGCAACTCGAGCTCATCGCCGCCCGTGTGCTGCTCCCCGGCGCCGCCGGCGAGGGGGGGTATGCCGCGCGCCTCGACCGGCTCGAGCGTCGCCTCGACGTCGGCGGCGTTCCCACCTCCGCCGCCCCCCTGACCCCCCTGACCACCGAGGCTCCCGTGGCCTCGCGGGCCACCGCACCCGTTGCGTCCGCGAGTTCCGTCGTCATGGGCGCGCCCCACGCGGACGCACGCGCCCCTGCCCCCGTTGCGTCCGCGGGATCCGTCGCCATGGGCGCGCCCGACGCGGACGCAAGCGGTGGAGCCGCGTCGGCCCCCTCACCCTCCAAGGGCCCGGGCGGCCTCGACGCCGCCGCGATCCGCCGCGCGTGGCCCGACGTGCTCGCCAAGATCTTCGAGACCTCCCGCGGGACCTGGACCTTCGTCAGCCAGAATGCCCAGGTCCTCGACTACGACGGCGAGCGGCTGGTGCTCGGCACCGCGACGGGCGGGCTCCTCAACGCCTTCCGCAGCGGCGGCCGCACCGAGCATGTCCGACAGGCGCTCATCGACGTCCTGGGGGTCGACGTGCGCATCGAAGCCGTCGCCATGGACGGGACCGGCGAAGGCGGCGCCCCCGCGACGAGGGTCGCACCGATCCTGGCCCCGACGGTGACCGCCGAGCCTCCCGCGCCTCCGGCGCCGCCCGCGGCGACCGCTCCTCATCCTCGGCGCCAACCCCAGACCCCACCGCGGCACCGGCCCGCGGCACCCGCCAACGCACCGAACGGCGAGGGGCCGACCTGGTCCCGGGCTCCCGGGGACCAGGGCACCGCTCCGTCCTGGGCCACGGCTGATCCCGAGCCACCCCCTGAAGAGCCCGAGCCGCCCGAGGACGACGAGCTCACGCCTCTCGAGCGCGCCCGCGTCGAGGCGGCCCGCACGCCGGACCCCGAAACCCATGTCGCCGACGACTCGGCCGTCAGCGCCGATGACGAGGACATCGAGGCCCTCGGTGAGGTCGGCATACCCGTCGTCGAGCGCATTCTCGGCGGCACGATCATCAAGGACGAGCTGTCATGACCGTCTTCTACGCCGTGGGCAAGGCGATCACCGTCCCGCTCGCCAAGGGCCTGTGGCGACCGACGATCACCGGACGTGACAACATCCCGCGATCCGGCGGCGTCATCCTCGCAAGCAACCACCTCTCCTTCATCGACTCCTTCGCGATCCCGATCGCGAGTCCTCGGCCGGTGTCGTTTCTGGCCAAGTCCGACTACTTCACCGGCACGGGGGTCAGTGGCGCCATCCGCCGAGGCTTCTTCGTCGGCTCCCAGGCCATCCCGGTCGACCGGCACTCCTCCCGCGCCGCCCAGGAGTCCTTGGAACTCGCGCTCGAGGTGCTGCGCGAGGGTCGGGCCTTCGGGATCTACCCCGAGGGCACACGCTCGCGCGATGGACGGATCTACCGCGGACGCACCGGCGTGGCCTGGCTTGCCCTGACCGCCGGGGTCCCCGTGGTCCCGGTCGGGCTCGTCGGCACCGACAAGGTGCAACCCGTCGGGGCGAAACTCCCGTCGCTGGCCAAGGTCCGGGTCGCCTTCGGGACCCCCATCTCCCCGCAGAGGTATGCCGCGATGCCCGCTGGCCGCGCCCGCCGCGAGCTCACCGACGAGATCATGCTGGCCATCGCCACCCTCTCCGGTCAGGAGCGGGTCGACGCCTACAACGAGTTGCCGCCGGGCTCTGATCCCGCGATCGGCGTCTGACGCGGCCTCGGACCCGGCCATCCTCGGTTCGCGCGGCGCCGGGCGGTTGTCGGGGTCACGGCATACGCTGGGCGGGTGTATGAAGGCGCGGTCCAGGACCTGATCGACGAGCTCGGCCGACTGCCGGGCATCGGTCCCAAAGGCGCGCAACGGATTGCCTTCCACCTCCTGCAGGCCGATCCCCAGGACGTCGAGCGACTCTCCGACGTCCTGCTCGCCGTCAAGGAGAAGGTCCGCTACTGCGAGCGTTGCTTCAACGTCGCCGAGAGCCAGTTCTGTCGGGTCTGTGCCGACCAGCGCCGCGACCAGAGCGCCATCTGCGTCGTCGAGGAGCCCAAGGACGTCGTGGCCATCGAGCGGACCCGCGAGTTCCGCGGCACCTATCACGTGCTCGGTGGCGCCATCAGCCCGATCGACGGCATCGGTCCGGGCGATCTGCGCTTCACCGAGTTGATGACCCGTCTGGCCAGCGGTGAGGTCACCGAGGTCATCATCGCGACCGACCCCAATCTCGAAGGTGAGGCGACCGCGGCCTACCTGTCCCGATTCCTCAAGGGGATGGACCTCAAGGTGACTCGCCTCGCCTCAGGGCTGCCTGTGGGCGGGGACCTGGAGTATGCCGACGAGGTCACCCTGGGGCGGGCCTTCGAGGGAAGGACACTCGTGCATGTCTGAGGATCTGTCCGCGTTTGCCGACGACTGTGCCCAGGATGCGCGCATCTACCTGCGCACCCTGACCGATGTGGCCGAGGGGGCCGCACCGGACGCGGCTCTCCCGCTGACCCTTCTCGCGCTCTCGCAGGTGCTCCTCATGGGCGCGCGGCTCGGCGCCATCGTCGACGTGCTGCCGGCCGAGCGGTTCGAACCCGACAGCGGGCCCGACGCCGAGATGGAGCACTTGCGCGCCGGGCTCGCGATCATTTTCGAGGGTCTCGACGACTATGCGGACGTGACCGACCCGGTCACGGATCCGACTCCGGCCAGCGGCACCCTCGTCGGTGACCTCGTGGATGTCGCCGAGGCTCTGGCCCACGGCCTCTCGCACCACGAGCGCGGCGACATCGACGAGGCCCTGTGGTGGTGGCAGTTCAGTTATCTGTCGGGGTGGGGTGAGCGCGGCGCGATGGCGCTGCGGGTCATCCACTCCGTCGTGGCGCATGTCCGACTCGATGCCGACCCCGACACGGTCGCCGAGGCGGAGTTCGACGCCCTCAATCGGTGAGTGGCAGGACGGCGTTGCCAGTCCGCAAGATGGCGGCAGTTTCGCGCCCCCCTGAACCTGAGGCATGATATTGGGGCTTTACCTGCGGCTCAGGGTGCCGCCGGCCTCGGGAGGGAACGCACAGTGAAGAAGTTGACGAGGGTGCTCGTCGCCACCACGGCGACGCTGGCCATCGCCGTGGGTGGGGCGGCCACGGCGTATGCCGCGCACTACCAGGACCGTGCCCTGCCGGGCAGTTCGCTGGCCGGCGTGCAGGTCAGCGGTCAGACCCGCGCTGAGCTGGCCACCTCCCTGCGCCAGCGGGTCGCCGACACCAAGATCACCGTGGCCACGCCGTCCGGGAGGGCGACCGCCAGCTTGGCCGACCTGGGCTACAAGGTCGATGTCGACGCGACCGTGGCGCGGGTCTTCGACGAGAACTCCCAGCTCTCCTCCTACGTCAAGGCCCTCACGACCGATCGGTCGGTCGGCGTCGTCTCGACCTTCGACCCCCAGGTCATGGACTCCTATGTCGCCGAACTCGCCTCCACCGATGGAACGCCGGCAGCCAACGCCAAGGTGATCCGGGCGGAGGGCGCCAGCGCCTTCACCGTGACCCCCGCCGTGGCGGGCAAGACCATCGACCCTGCCAGTTTCCAGGACGTCGTGAAGAAGGCGGCGACCGACTTGGTCGCGGCCACCGCCAACGCGAAGATCATCGACCTGCCCGCGGCTGTCTCGACCGAGTCCGCCCAGGCGATCGCCGATCAGGCCAATGCGATCGTCACGGCACCGGTCACCATCACGGCCGAGGGCAAGACCTTCACTGCCACCGAGCAGGAGAAGGCCGCTTGGGTCACGGTGGGGGAGAAGGACGGCGCCCCGACGGCGCCGACCGTGGACGCCGCCAAGATCGGCGAGTGGGTCACCAAGCAGGCGGGGTCGGTGACCGTCAAGCCGGTCAAGGGCGTGCGCAATGTCAACTCCCAGGGCGCAGTCCTGTCCGTGGTCACCAAGGCCAAGGACGGCGTCGACGTGGGCAACGCCCAGCAGGTGGCCGAGGCGCTCGCCGCCAAGTTGACCGCCGGCCAGGGCGCGCAGGAAGCCTTCACGACGACGGTCGTGCAGGCCACGTGGACCGAGCGCAAGATCGCCGACGGCGCCCAGAACCTCGCCTACCAAGCCGCCGACGGCGAGAAGTGGATCGACGTCAACCTCGCCAACAAGACGATGACCGCCTACGTCGGCGCGGCTCCCGCCTTCGGGCCCATCTCGGTCGTCGACGGTGGCGCCCAGACCCCGACGGTGACGGGCACCTACAAGGTCTACCTGAAGTACCAGAAGCAGACCATGCGCGGCGAGAACGCCGACGGCACCAACTACGAGGCGCCGGACGTGCCCTGGGTGACCTACTTCTACCGCGGCTACGCCCTGCACGGCGCACCGTGGCGCTCTTCCTTCGGCTACTCCGGGTCGCACGGGTGCGTGAACCTGCCGGTCAGCGTCGCCAAGCAGGTCTACGACTTCGCTCCATTGGGCACCCCGGTGGTCGTCCACCGGTGACCTGGCCCCGCGGCATACGCGGGAGGGCGTGTGGGCCCGGCATGTGGGCCTCGAGTCCGCGTGCCGGGCCGCTCGTTATGCTGGATCGGTCCGTTCTCGGACACAACCATCACCTCCAGGAGTGCTGAGTCGTGCCCATCGTCGTCCAGAAGTACGGTGGCTCGTCGCTCGCCGACGCCGCGAGCATCAAGCGAGTCGCGCGACGGATCACCGAGACCAAGCGCGCCGGAAGCGATGTGTGCGTCGTGGTCTCCGCGATGGGGGACACGACTGACGAACTGCTCGACCTGGCCCAGGAGGTCAGCCCGCTGCCGCCGCCGCGCGAACTCGACATGCTGATGACCGCCGGTGAGCGGATCTCGATGGCGCTGGTGGCGATGGCGATCTCGGACCTGGGATTCTCGGCGCGTTCGTTCACCGGCTCGCAGGCGGGCGTCATCACCAGTGCCGAGCACGGCAAGGCCAAGATCATCGACGTGACGCCCGGGCGGATCACCAGTGCGCTCGATGACGGTCACATCGTCATCGTCGCGGGCTTCCAGGGCGTCAGCCAGGACACCAAGGAGATCACCACCTTGGGTCGCGGCGGCTCGGACACGACGGCGGTGGCGCTGGCGGCTGCGCTCAAGGCCGAGGTGTGCGAGATCTACTCCGATGTCGACGGCGTCTTCACCGCCGACCCGCGGATCGCGCCGCGCGCGAGCAAGTTGGACCGGCTCAGTGCCGAGGAGATGCTCGAGTTGGCCGCCGGCGGTTCCAAGATCCTGCACCTGCGCTGCGTCGAGTATGCGCGCCGTTACAACATCCCCATCCACGTGCGCTCGACCTTCACCGACAAGATCGGCACCATCGTCGTGGACCCCGCAGAAGGAGAGACCGTGGAAGCACCGATCATCGCCGGCGTCGCGCACGACCCGGGTGACGCCAAGGTCACCGTCGTCGGTGTGCCGGACCGTTCCGGCATGGCGGCCGCGATCTTCGAGGCCGTCGCCCGCGCCGGCCTCAACATCGACATGATCGTCCAGAACGTCTCCGCCGTGGAGACCGGTTTGACCGACATCTCCTTCACGCTGCCCAAGGGCGACGGCAAGACGGCGCTCAAGGCGCTCGAGGAGATCAGGCCGACCGTCGGGTTCCACTCGCTGCAGTTCGATGACCAGATCGGCAAGCTCTCGCTCGT
>Ga0116181_1004505_pt1 | contig 10439 bp, 9 predicted proteins | sample AD_UKC075_MetaG_FD_89752 | JGI IMG/M metagenome (GOLD analysis project Ga0116181, IMG submission 89752) | Active sludge microbial communities of municipal wastewater-treating anaerobic digesters from USA - AD_UKC075_MetaG | ecosystem: Engineered > Bioreactor > Anaerobic > Digestate | place: USA... | reverse complement strand
GAAGGGATCGAGCTTCAATCCCCTGTATTCTACGGGCACAGCCGCGCGCTCCTCCTCGGAAACAGGGAATTCGATATCCGGCGCAAAAGCCGCCACAGAACGCGACAGTTCCTTTTTGCGTCGACGCTCTGGACCATGCTGTGTCGGCCTTTTGGCATTGCCGGGGCCGTGCAAGTCCGAGGATTTCCTTGAACGGTTCTTCGACGAGCCCGGCTGTTGCTTCTGCCTAGCCGTCGGCGCGGCCGCTCCGCCGCGCCTCTTGTGCGACGACTCTTTTTTGCGTGCCTTGGAATGTTTTCGATCCTGCATCAGTTCATCACCTCAGTAGAGACAACGCGGCCCCGAGCCCGCTCTGCTTTGAAGGGCAAGCTCTAGCTGCCATCTTGAGTATACAGGTTCTCGATGCCTAGGACAATTCAGTCGGCGATATTCGAGAGCGGTCGCGCCGTCCAGCCCGGCCTATATGGTTTAGTACAGCCCCATGCCAGCCCTAACTATTCAAGGTATCGCGATCGAGGCGCGTTTCGCGGAGGCTCGGAGACAATCTGATTCGCCTGCACGAAGACGCGGAGCTGCTTCCGAAGAATTGTCAGAGGAGAAGCCAATGTGGAATTGGAGGTAGTGATTATGGACCCGAGGGTGTGGGAGCTGGCAGAGATTCTTGTAGACTACTCAGTCGGTGTCCAAGATGGCGATGTGGTGATGATCAGCGCGGATCTCGACGGTTCGCAGCTGATGGAAGTGGTGTACAGAAGAGTCCTCCAACGGGGAAGATATCCCAGGTTCAAAGTCTCCATGCCCGAGGTGACGCGGGTTTTCTATGCGGAAGCATCACAAGAGCAGTTGGCCACTTTGCTCCCGATCGACCTCACGGAATATGAGGCATCGGATTGCCTGATAAGCATATCCGAGACTGCGAATGTGAGCCCCGCCAAAATGGGGGTTAGGCGCCGAGCCGTACAGCCTGTCTCCGATTGGTTGATGAAAAGCAGTGTGAGGTGGTGCTGCTGCAACTTCCCGTGCAATACCCTGGCTCAAAATGCCGAGATGTCGCTGGGGGAGTACGAGGATTTCGTCTTCGGAGCTACAAACGTGGACTGGCCCGAGATTATCGAAGCGCCAAGTGGCGGCCGCAAAGAAGCGACTGATCTACGGTTCTCCATAGCCGACAGGCCGGGCATCAAGTGCGACGGACATTACAATATGCCCGATGGCGAGGTCTTCTTTTCGCCTGTGGAGGATTGAGCGGAAGGCCAGTGCTGAGAAGAATGAGGAGTTTCTCATGGAGATGCTCGATACCGACCCGGGAGCGAGGTATATAGGGGAATTCGGGATCGGGTCGAACATGGGGATAACCAAGTTCACCCGGGACATATATGATCGCAGACCTTCGAAAGGGCGGCGAGATCCAGTTGGATGGGGTGCCCGTCCAACGAAATGGGACATTCCTGAAGTAGGATCCTTCAGTCAGCACTGCCCCCTCAAGCATGCCGAAGCCAAATCGCAGCGTTCTGATGGGATAAGATGCTTCTTTTTTGCCTAACGCCAAAAGGCCCATATTGGAGTTATTTTCGCCAAATACCGATAACGGGACACGCAAGTTGGCAGACTCTGCGCCTTGAACAAAACGCGTCTTTGGCTGCAATCTTCATCACATGCGTCCCCCCGCAAGCCCGATGTTAGCGCGACTATTGCCGCCAATTAAACCACGACACTCATTGCCAAGCAACTCTTCTCAATTGCGTAGGCCAACCTGAACAGCAGCATCTTGCAGTACCCGGGCGGATTTCTCAAAGTTCTCACATTCATCCTCTGTGAGGGGGATGTGGAGGAAACGGTCGACACCTGAGCGATTAATCACCGCGGGCAATGAAAGACATATGTCGCGGGCGCCGCAGAATCCATCTATAAGGCAAGAGACAGTCATAACAGCACTCTCATCGCGGAGTATGGCGCGAGTGACTGCGGTGAGAGCCAAGGCTATTGCATAGTACGTGGCGCCTTTTCGCTCTATAACTTCATATGCTGCATCGCGCACTTCCTCAAAGATTCGGGTTCTGATGGAGCTGTCGCATGCCCTCCCGCACACAGGGCAATACTCGTCCAGACGCAAGCCTGCAATGTTTGCGGTGCTCCAAAGAGGCACTTCTGAGTCTCCGTGCTCGCCGATGATGTATGCATGAACATTTCCAGGCGCGACCTTGCAATGCTCGCCGATGAGTTGCCTCAACCTGGCGCTGTCAAGAAGGGTGCCAGAACCTATGACTCGACTAGCAGGAAACCCCGACATCACGATCGCGGCATACGCCATGAGATCGACTGGGTTGGTGACGACGAGCATTATCGAATCCGGACTGGCGGCAGCAGCCTTGGGCACTATGTCCCGGAAAACCTCCACGTTGCGTTTGGCGAGGTCGAGCCTGGTCTCTCCCGGTTTCTGCGCCGCTCCGGCAGTTATCACCACAATGTCCGAATTGGAGGTGGCCTCCCAGTCTCCGCTCCTTATGCGGACAGGAGGCGCAAAAGGAGCGCCATGCGAAAGATCCATGGCTTCGCCCTCCGCCCGCTGGACGCAGGCGTCCAGCAGGACTATCTCTGACGCTGCCCCGCTAAGCATCAAAGTATATGCATAAGTCGACCCTACAAGGCCAGCGCCGATCACAGAGACTTTATTCCGCCGCCTAGTGTGGATAAGGTGTTTCATTGCGAACTCGCTCCTTCGATGTGCTCATGAATATGCTCCCCAGAGAAGCGAGTAAGCAAACGCCCTCCCCGCCTGAAGTGGAAAGGGCGTCTTGTCAACAACTTATGCAGCCTGTCAACTCAGTTAATCGGCGGCTACTTGTGCTTCTGCATTACAATGGGCCTCTCCATAATGCAGTGGGCGCCTCGCTTTGCTATTGGAAAGTCAATCGGCCCCGCATCAGCGTATCCATCCATCTTCGCCGTCACTTTGTACATATCGCACTTAACTTTGACCGGAGTAAACCAATATCCATTTTCGTCAGTATCACAGTTCAAGCTGTAATCGGGGTTGGAAGCTGATGTGAGTGTTACTATCGCGCCACAAACAGGAATCTGAATGACCTGCCCCTCGCTGCCCTCTGCGCACTCAACGACACGACCACTGGCAGTTGCCCACCCTCCGAAGTACAGAGTGCATCCGGTCAAGCATGTGCACATCAGAACAATAGCTGCACCGAGCAAAGCACGCTTCATCTGCCATTCCTCCATTTAGGGCCTATGCGCAAGATTTCGTCATAAGCAACAATTATCCTGCAGATCTTGGACCCAAGCGAGCTAAGACAACCCGGCTTTTTCAGACCAAGCCCATCTACACTCTTTCGAATTCCGCAGTGAAGTGGCGCAGCACCGGAGCCTCATACGTAATTCGCAGTCCCCGGATGGAGCTCCGCCTCTCAAGGATGCCCTCGAAGGCCCTTGCCACTTGGAGCATGTGCCTGTCAGTGTAGACTCGTCGCGGAATAGCCAGCCTGACCAGTTCCAGCTCTGGATAGATAGTCTCGCCAGTGGCCGGATCAGTCCGGGCGAAGGCGCATGCGCCGAGCTCCACGCCACGAACCCCGCCCTCGATGTACAGTTCCACCGTCATCGCCTGGGCCGGAAACTCAGATTGCGGAATATGGGGCAACACGGCTTTGGCATCAACATATACGCCATGTCCGCCTGCGGGCGTTATCACCGGCACTCCCCTCTCCAGTAAAAGGTCGGCGAGGTAGGCAACTTGACCGATGCGGTCCTCAAGGTAGTCGTCGTCCAACACTTCCGAAAGACCCTGCGCCATGGCCTCGAGGTCTCGTCCGGCAAGGCCGCCGTATGTCAAATAGCCTTCGAAGGGTATTTCCCATTCGATGGCCTTATGATAGATGTCGGGGTCACGCACCGCGGCAAACCCTCCGATATTGACCAGCGCATCTTTCTTTGCGCTCATTATACAGCCGTCTCCGTAGGAGAACATCTCCTGGGCGATCTCGAGCAAGCTCTTATTCTCATATCCGGGTTCGCGATTCTTGATAAACCACGAGTTTTCGGCAAACCTGGCACAATCAAAAAATAGCGGCACATTGTGTTTGTGCGCTATCTCACTGGCCGCCTTTATGTTCTCCATGGATACGGGTTGCCCGCCATTGCTATTGCACGTTACCGTCATGAGCACGAACGGAACCTTCTCGGATCCGCGCTTATCAAGCTCCCTCTCGAGGGCCTCAATATCAATGTTGCCTTTGAACGGTTCGGTGCTTTCGACCTCATACCCCTCCTTCTTCAAGACATTGACCGGTTCTGCGCCTCGGAGGAGAATGTGACCCATGGTGGTGTCAAAGTGCATATTTCCGAGGACCGCATCCCCATCTTTCACAAGTGCCGTCATGATCACGTGTTCAGCGCCCCGCCCCTGGTGAGCCGGGATCACGTATTCGTAGCCCGTGATGTTCCGCACTACGTCCCGGAAGCGGTAGAAACTCTTGCTGCCAGCGTAGGCTTCATCCCCACACATGAGGGCAGCCCATTGAGTGTCGCTCATTGCTGGCGTTCCACTGTCGGTGAGAAGGTCGATGTATACATCTTCGGCTCTGAGGTTGAAGACGTTGTACCCAGCACCCTCGATTTTCCCGATTCTTTCCTCCCTCGTGGTCATCTTGATAGGTTCAACCATCTTGACTCGATACGGTTCTGCATACTCGTCACGCGGTCGCATGGCAAATCACCTCACAGTTAGGAGATATTCGCCATTGTATACTCCCATCCTTCAAAAACCCGTTTCCCTTTTGGAGAAGCCCGGAGATTACGCCAAGTCTAGGCTGCCCCATTGCCTGTCACACCTACAAATGTCATGGATATGTTGAGGCAAGTCAAACGGCAGAAGAAGAGTTTGCCGAAATCGAGAGTGCGCGTGCGTCCTCACAGCCACAAATGGGCAGCCCTAAAACCTGACCTTCAGCTCTCCCTGAATGAAACAGTCTAAATCATGGGGGGCCATCTCCGGCCCCTTCCACGCCCGCGTTGCATTTGCCCCTATCGCCGCCTCCATCCAAGGCTTGGACGCGTACCGTAGCCAAACTCTAACCTTTAAAGCGTCCTTAACACTCTCCGGTTCAGCGTCCCCCGCCCCGAATGCGCGCGAATCGTATGCTGTTGCATTCAAGCCCCCAATGAATAATCCTGCCGCGATGGGGCGGGACAACGAAAGTGAAACCTCAAGGTCACGTTTTTCGTAACCCGCAGTATCCCTGACTGATCTGCTCCATCCGGCCTTGACAACATATTCCGTCTCTCCTATGCTCCCAGCGCCTGACATTGACAGAAGATCAAGCGCGTCACGAAAGCGACCAACGTGGTCTATGACAACGGAATGGATTGCCCTAGTGCCAACATCGACAGTGCCCGGCCCCATCTTTACAGGAAAAGCCGACTCAATAGACGCAACGTGCTTTGTTTTTATGTAGTTCGGCGCCGGTTCCTCATCTGATTCCCAGTGCAATACTGTGTATTTCCCTTCGATGAGCTGGCCCCGCCCGGAAACGAGGGTCACCTGAGATTCAGCCGAGCGTTCCACATTCTGAACGGGCGCCGAGCCATCCATGTTGTCGGCAGCTAACGTCCCGGTGACTGCAAAACGCATCGCATGCCCTGCTGAGCTTCGCAGCACATCGCCTGACCACGAAATCGACGTTTCCGCATTGCCCCCTTTGCTACCTGAAACCGCCGGATTAAGCGAGACAAACTCATCGCTGGCATATTTGCCCGACAGAGACAACACTCCGCCGCAAGCAGGCACTCTGGCGCCTGCAAGCGCAGTATAGCCCGACTCACCTACCGGGTTGTTCCTGGATCCGACAAGCTCTCCTGTGATATCGGCATTCCCTAGAGCAGCCCAGATTCGCGCTCCGACCAGATCAACATCGAAGCCGTCCCGTTCGCCCGAAAGACCGCGCAACGACAGGCCAATCTTTCTACCAAAGCTGGCTTCTGCAGAGCCTCCACTTACTTGGTATGAGTTAACAGTAAAGCCCGAGCTCACGGCATTCGTTCCGCAGAATCCTGTTACGGTGCCAGAAACGCCTCCCGCACTGCCCCATACACTTCCGACCCCTCCATGCAAGGACCTGCCCGCCAAGTAAAGCCCTGACATGGTGGGAATATAGACATCTCCCAGCTGTAGGGAGGCCATTGGCGCTTGCAATGAAACGCTCCACCTTTCCGTCCATTCACCCAAAGGTCCCAACATCAGCGCCTCACCTGGAATTCCCCAGTTAGCCGCCAACACCTTGGCCTGCACTCCTACCCTCAATGGACCCGTGGTGCCAAAGATATACAGACTTGTGGAGTTATCGATCCTGAGCGCATTCTGCCAATAGACCTTAAACGCCGAACTTCCTCCATATTTCCATTGTCCCTCGTGCGCTCTAGCTTCACCCGACAATAGAAAAAAAGACAGCACAATGGCGACAGAAATGCAAACAGCCGCTAAAACACGGGATTTTGCGGAGTATCGGGGTTCTTCCATGAGCAAGCCCCCCACCCTTCACTTGACGTCGACAACTGTATCAAGCAGTTGCCGACATCGCCGTCATTTGATGGTATTACTTACGTCATGGTCCCATATTTTCCTGCATCTGCTAACAAATCACCCGGGTGACCCCCATTGCATCCCCTGACCCAACAAGAAGCAGGGGGCTTCGACATGTTCGAATCCCCCTGCAATCATCGGTGCTGTCAGGCTCTGCCGCCAGTGGGCAACAGCTGACAAACGACCATTCCATTTGAGAACAAGCGCGAGGCGCTTCCCTAAAAAGAATACCCCACCGTGAATCCGACCTCAGTCCCTGCCACTCCGCCGGTAAGGCCCATAGAAGCGTCAACTCCCAGGAAAAGCGGGTCTGAGAGAGCCATCCGCGCTCCTACATTGGCCACGAGTCCGCCACCTGAGGCGTCTAGCCTTTGCCTGAACACGAGACCCCCATGGAGTCCAAGACCTGTCACCCCGATCTTCTCAGCAAAAACCCCCGCCGAAAGAGCCTGTGAGGTGTAAACATGATCCCCGATGAGCCTGCCCTCGAAGACCGGGCCTGCCACTACAGAGCTCCTGTAAAGGGCCATCTTGTACCTTGCCGCCACATCATACCCCCCGGGAAGCACCGTGTAGGAGCCTTCAACAGACGAACCCCGGCCCAGATCGTACCTGCCTCCAAGCGTGAAGTTGAGTTGCCCATCGCGGGATATATAGCCTGCAGAGAGGTGTGACGCAGAGGCCAGTCCACTTGCAATAACAAGAGTAAAAGCCAGGATAATCGGCACTGCATACTTTTTCATGATGTCTCCCCCTTTGCTGTTCGTATGCCAGCGGCCCACATTGTTGCCGCTTCTGTGCTTCTGTTAACAAGCAATTCCATTAACAAAATAGAGAGGGCCGCCCGCGCGGGCGGCCCAGTAACTGCCTAAGAATAGCTGCTCTCGAGAGTAGCCCGTTCCTGGGCCTCTAGAAGGTGTATCCGACACCGATCGAGAAGAGAGGCTGCTTCTTGACGTACTCGATCTGGCCCTTGACCGCGATCTTGTCGGTGAGCTTGAAGTTGATTCCGCCAAGCCCGCCTACGCCCTTCTCCTGCATCCAATACATGGCCTGCCCATAGATGGTGCCCGTCTCGCCCAGAGGCTGCTCGGCAAAGATGCCCGCGCCATAGTCGACTTTGCTGGGTTCAGCAGCAGGATCGTCTGTCCCAGATTCTACGTCCTCTTTTGGGACGATGAATCCGTTGTTGAAGTTGACTCCCGCAACCGCGCCGAGCTTCAGCGCATCGAAGCTGGTCAGTGCATACTTGCCGTAAACGCCCCCAAAATACGTGGGCTCCTCGAACTTCGGCATGGTGAACGCCGCGTCGGTGGCCAGAGGCTCCTCTTCAACCTTCTGCTTGAACTCGATGTAGCCGTTGGCAGAGAGCGTCAGCTTCTCCATAACGTCAAAGTCGAGGCTGAGAGCGCCTATGATCCCCTTTGCGTCACTTGCATCAGCTGCCGCCTTGATTCCTAGCCCGCCGCCGACATAATTGGCCGCGGAAGCAAACGCGCTGGCCGCCAGGACCAACACTAGGGCTAGTCCCATAATTGATGCCTTTTTCATTTATACCCCTCCTCAGTGACAAGGTCTTGCCCTTCATATTCTAGCCTGCAACGCAAACTCCTTCGACGATTCACAAAGAAAGTGTGCTAAAATCGGCGGTTTTGCGATTTCATGGCACAAAGCCCCTTAATCGCCCTAGAAGCAAGGCATATCCCTGCCATTGTATGTATAGAGAGGAGTTTTCACGTTCACGAAGAAACTTCCAATTAACATCTTGCACTACTGTGCCTAAAAAAGGAGGATCATCATGCCCAAGAAGTCCAGACTCAATCTCTCGATAGTCTTTGTCCTCATCGCGCTTCTGACAGTCTTCGGACTCTACGGATCGGCATTTGCAGCAGAAGGCACCACGCACATCACCATACTCCATGTCAACGACGTCCATGGACGCATGGAGCCATTTGTATCAGACGGGACTGACCCCATTGGCGGAATGACCAAGATCGCCGCATACATCGACGAGTTAAGGAAGGATCCCGAAGCCAATTTGCTTCTGCTCTCAGCCGGCGACATGGTCCACGGAACGAATATCGTCAACCTCTTCAGCGGAATGCCCATGATCGAAGCCATGAACGATATGGGTTTTGCGGCCACGGTTCTCGGCAATCATGAGTTCAACTACGGGCAGCAAGCTTTGAAGGACCTGGAGTCCGCGGCAAACTTCCCATTTCTCGCCTCCAACGTGGTCTACGCAGATTCAGGCGAGCTATTCGTAGAGAACTCGTTCATCACCGAAATCGGCGGCGTGAAGATAGGCATGTTCGGTCTCAGCCCGGTTGAGACCCCCATCGTCACCCACCCGAAAAACGTGATAGGCCTCACGTTCGCCGACCCGATCGAGACTGCCCGGGCAGTCGTTCCAAAGCTTCGGGCCGAGGCCGATATCGTTCTCTGCCTTTCACACCTTGGATACGACACTGACCTGAAGCTCGCCGCAGCGGTCCCTGGAATTGACATAATCGTTGGCGGCCACTCCCACACCGAGGTCCCCGAGCCGAAACTTGTGGGGGGTGCCATAGTGGTCCAGGCCGGTGAATGGGCAAAGCACCTTGGAGTGTTGGAAATCGAAGTCGTCGACGGGAAGATCGAGAGTTTTGGAGGCGGGCTGGTTGCGATGGACGCATCCCGGCCAAACTCCGCGCCTGACTCCGGCATCGAAACAATCATAAGAAAGTACAATGCCGCACTCGAGGACAGAATGGCCCAAGTAGTAGGACACACCAAAGTCGCCCTCGACGGCGAGCGCGCCAATGTCCGAACCCGCACAACCAACATGTCGAACTTGATCACCGATGCCCTGAGAGAAGCGTCCGGCGCCGACATCGTCATAACCAACGGCGGCGGCATCAGAGCTAGCATCCCCGCGGGCGACATCACGATGGGCAACGTCTATACTGTCCTGCCCTTCGACAACTCCCTCGTCGTCATCGAGCTTAGCGGCGACAAGATCCTGGCCGCATTAGAGCACGGACTGAGCAGCTACCCGAATCAAGCGGGTTCCTTCGCTCAGGTTTCAGGGCTTACCTTGAGATTCGACCCGTCGAAGCCCGCCGGATCACGCATCCTGGAAGTGCTCGTAGCAGGCGAACCCCTAGATCCCGACCGACTCTACACCGTGGCCACAAATGATTTCATGGCAGCAGGCGGCGACGGCTATGTATGGTTCAAGGAGGCCAACATTATCTTCGACAGCGGCGAAATGCTCAGGGACATCGTCGCAGGATACCTTATGGAACATGAGAGCGTTGAGGCCTCTTCCGAGATAAGGATCGTGCCGGTCAAATAGGGAAACTCGCTTCGCCAGGCGCAGAAGATCTAAACGAATAACATGAGCCCGGGGCAACCGCCCCGGGCCTCTTTTCCATGCACCCGGCACGTTCAGCAACTACAATGGCAAGGTCTGAGCGTTGCGGTATATGAGGCGGGCACACTGAGAGTCGCAGTTGAACTGGCAGACGTTACAAGTGGGGATAGTGCGGTGGAGAGACTACAGGAGTGCCGTACTGTGGCGTGATGATGCTTGGCGTCCCAACGATTTTCGGCCGGCTCATTCACCAAATTCTCACGTCCCTCTTCGACCCGGAGTTCTCCAATTCAAGCTGCGGCTTTCGCCCCGTTGGACGGGCTAGGCACTGCGTGGCTCGGGGATACACACAGGTTGTGGCTATGGATAACAGACAAGGGGCTGCTCAAGCTTATCAGACAAAGAAGGAGGGCGGACAAACCGCCCCTGTTTGATCTCTATTACTTTCCAGATAACACCATGCTACCCGTTGGCATTGATGCTGTCTAGAATCTG
>Ga0116181_1004502_pt1 | contig 10442 bp, 10 predicted proteins | sample AD_UKC075_MetaG_FD_89752 | JGI IMG/M metagenome (GOLD analysis project Ga0116181, IMG submission 89752) | Active sludge microbial communities of municipal wastewater-treating anaerobic digesters from USA - AD_UKC075_MetaG | ecosystem: Engineered > Bioreactor > Anaerobic > Digestate | place: USA... | reverse complement strand
ATCAGGTGGCGGCATGTTGCTTTCCGATGATGGAGAGGCGATAAAAAAAGCAAGGTTCTGGGCGACACAGGCCCGCGATCCTTTCCCGTGGTATCAACATAGTGAAATTCGATGTCCACTGTTGCAATGCGTGTAACGCGCGCAAAACTTTTGCACACTAGGGCGTTACTTTTTAGGTCTGTTTTCTGGTGGTAAATTTGAATGAACATGAGAGTTAAAGATTCTCTAAATTCGATTTAACATAAATTTACAGAGTTTTTAGTACGCTCGACCGTTTAAATATTTGAGTTTGACGTTTATTTGATTTCAACACGATAGACCTTCATGAGAATTAATGCAGGGCAAGTAACAAATAGGAGGTGCTCATATGAATCTTTTGATATTAGGTGCCGGTGAATATGGGCAGTTAATCAAAGAACTGGCACGAAACAAATATACGACGATAGATTTTCTTGATGACAACTCGAGTGTTGCGATTGGGAAATTTGAAGAATACAAGAAGTTCGTTTGTGAATACGAAGCAATCGTGGCTATTGGGAACAATGAAGCGAGACTTGCCTGGATCGAGAAGTTGACTGAAGTGGGATTTGTAATTCCGACCTTGATCAGCCCTCAGGCGTTCGTCTCACCGTCTGCAAAGATAGAAATGGGTTGCATTGTTGAACCGATGGCGGTGATTAACGCCAACGTCAAAGTCGAGAAGGGGACAATCGTCTCTGCAGGAGCGGCGGTTAATCATAATGCGGTAGTCAAGCAAGGCTGCCACATCGATTGCAACGCTGTCGTTGGCGCGGATGCTGTGGTTCCCGAAAAGATGCATTTAAACTATGGCCAAGTGATCACAAGGGTCACGAAACCTGACAATTGGGAGTTTAGCGAGTGATGAAGAAAAAACCGATATATTCATTTTTTAAGCGATGTTTTGATATATTTTGCTCATTGCTAGCCATTATTATTTTGGCTTTACCAATGTTGATAGTAGCGATAGCAATCAAGATTGACTCAAAGGGACCAGTGTTTTTCAAACAAGATCGAATAGGTAAGAACAAAAAGATATTCAAAATACTTAAATTCCGTTCGATGTTTACTGACACGGATCCAAATGCACCAACCCATCAACTAGGTAATGCGACCTCGCATATTACCAAGGTTGGCGGTTTTATTAGAAAGACATCGATAGATGAACTTCCACAGTTATTCAATATCCTTTCCGGAAAGATGAGCTTTGTCGGTCCTAGACCAGCACTTTGGAATCAGGACGATTTAATTGCAGAAAGAGACAAATATCACGCAAATGAAGTGAAACCAGGTCTAACAGGACTTGCTCAAATCAGTGGACGTGATGAATTAGAAATACCAGTCAAAGCCAAGTTTGATGGTGAATATGTAGAGAAGAGAGGATTCTTCTACGACATTGGTTTGCTATTTAGAACTGCATTCAGTGTATTCAAACATGAAGGCGTTGTTGAAGGCGGAACTGGTGAATTAGAGAAAGAGAAAAAAGAACAGGAGGAAGCCAAATGAAAAAGATCTTAATAACAGGCGCAAATTCGTATATTGGTACTTCTTTTGAAAAATATATGAGCCAATGGCCGGACGATTATCAAGTTGACACGATTGATATGATTGATGGTTCTTGGCGAGAAAAGAGTTTCGCTGGGTATGATGTTGTTTTTCACGTTGCAGGAATAGCTCATCAAAAAGAAACCAAACAAAACGCTCATTTGTATTATGAAATAAATAGAGATTTGGCAGTAGATGTTGCAAAAAAAGCCAAAGAGGATGGGGTCAAACAGTTTATTTTTTTGAGTTCCATGAGTGTTTATGGGTTGGATACTGGAGTCATTACAAATGAAACAAAACCTAATCCAAAAACAAATTATGGGAAGTCTAAACTTCAGGCCGAAGAACAAATTGTAAAATTAAGAGACTGCATATTCAAAGTATGCATTTTAAGGCCGCCTATGGTTTATGGCGAAGGTTGCAAGGGTAATTACAATAGAATTATTTCATTGGTCAAAAAGTTTCCATTCTTCCCAAGAATTAGAAACAAAAGAAGCATGGTGAGTGTTGGTAATTTGGGCCTATTCATTAAAAAGCTCATCGACAAAGAATCGGAAGGTTTATATTTTCCTCAAGATAAAGAATATGTAAATACTTCTAAACTTGCAAAGCAAGTTGCTGATTCAATTGGCAAAAAGATTTATATGAGTTTTTTTCTTGGTTTTATTGTTACATGCTTAAAGCCATTTAGCAAAACTGTAAAAAAAGCTTTTGGAAACCTGATTTACAAAGGTTTGTAAAAAGCGAGGTGAGACATATGAGCGCAAAAAATCGAATTGAACACGTAATAAAACACAATTTGTTTGTCCAAAAAATATATAAACTTTTAGGGAGCTTATTTTTTAGGTTTTTAGGCTTTTTTATCAAAACAGATGACAAGCTTGTCCTAATGAACGGACATGGTTTTAAATACAATGATAGTCCTAAGGCTATTTTTTTAAAAATGAAAGAGCTTGGATATCTCAGAGAATACCATGTTGTTTGGGCGTTGAAGAATCCGGATGATTATAGTATACCAGACTGCAATGTTGTGAAAATGGATACGTTGAAATACTTTATTGTGGCTTTGAAGGCAAAATATTGGGTTTCGTGTGTTAATATTGAACGCGGTCTAAGATTCAAAAAAAAGAACACCGTTTACTTAAACACCTGGCATGGTGCTAGTTTGAATTATGTTGGTAATGCCGTTAATGGAAGAAAAGACTTCAATTTTAACCACGTGAATTTTTTTTGTTATAACTGTGAGTATGAAAAAGAATTTATTATCCGCGATTTTAATGTTTTGCCTTCTGCGTTAATTCCTACAGGTTATCCAAGAAATGATAGTTTGTATACTTGCTCTAATACAAAAATAGAATTACTTAAAAAACAATTTAAAGTTCCTAAGAACAAGAAAATAATCCTATATGCTCCTACTTGGAGAGAAACGTTAAATGGAGGAGACACCTACGATTTGACGCCTCCAATTAATTGGGCTTTATGGAAGAAAAAACTCAGCGGCCAATATGTCATTTTTTTAAGAACTCACCCATATACAACAAGACTAATGAATGTTGTTTTTGACGATTTTGTTAGAAATATGACCGACTATCCTGATGTAAATGACCTTCTCATTGCTGCAGACGTGTTGATTTCAGATTATTCTTGCATTCAACTGGATCAGTCAATTTTATGCAAGCCACAATTTTGCTTCGGATATGATTTTGATATCTATAGAAAAACACGCGGATTTTATTTTGACATGGAAAAGACGATGCCAAATGGAGTTATTAAAGATGAAGAGCAATTAATTGAAAGATTGCTTAATCTTGATTACGACAAAGAGTGTGAGAAAACAAAAAAGTTTAGAGATGAACATATGCAATATGGAGGAAACGCGACTGTCGAATGCATCAAATATTTATTCGGAGAGAAAAAGATATGAAAATTTTGTTTCTTTCAAACTCAGTCAAAACGTATTCTCTGGTTTTTAAAAATGAATTAGAAGTGCTTTCTGATATGGGGCATGAAATTATCTGGGCTGCTAATTTTGACGGTTTTATAGGAAATGTTCGCGATGATATCCCCTTTAAAACTATAAATATTCCGTTGAAAAGCCACCCTCTACACTGGTGCAATTATCGGTCTTTTAAACAGCTTTTTATGGTATGTAGTTCGGAAAGTTTTGACGCAATTATTTGCACAACGCCAATTGGCGGTTTTATAGGGAGATTTTTGGGGAAAAAGGCAAAAATTAAAAAAGTAATATACTCGGCTCACGGTTTTTTATTTTATAAAGGATGCCCATTAATCAAAAAAATAATCTACAGGTTTCAAGAAAAGATTATGGCAAGATGGACGGACTATATTGTTACTATCACGAACGAGGATTATCAAAATGCTTTGCAATTTAAGCTAAAGAAGGGTGGCAAGGTTTTTTTAATTCATGGAGCTGGAGTGAAGGTTGGGACGATGCCAACAAAAAGTAAAAAACAAATGAGGAGCGAACTTGGTATTGATGATAAAGATTTTGTGATTACTTCTGCTGGTTTTTTAAATAAGAACAAAAACAATTGCGTAGTAATTAAATCTTTAAAATATTTAAAAAAAGACTTATCAGATTTTAAATATTTAATTTGTGGCGAGGGCGAAGAAGAACAAAAACTAAAGAAGCTTACCACCAAACTAAAATTAGAAAACAATGTTCTCTTTTTGGGATTTAGGACTGACTTACAAGATATTTTAAATTGCTCCGACTTGTTTGTGATGCCTTCCTATCGTGAGGGTGTTCCAAGGTCTTTGCTGGAGGCAATGGATTTAGGACTGCCATGTGCTGGTTCTGATACAAGAGGAATAAGAGAACTTATTGATGAGCCAAAAGGCGGATTGCTCTTTAATCCTAATCAACCGAGAGATGTCTACCGAGTTTTGAAAGAGTTTGCGTTACATAAAGTAGATTTAAATAGTATTTTTAGGAGAAATAAAAAGGAGGTTGAGCATTATTCTTGCGAAAATGTTGTTAGAGAACTAACAAACATTTACCAGGAAATTCTATAATGCAATTTATTTATGAAAATAATGCACTTATTATGCTCTTCACATTTTTCGGGCGCTGAGAACGTCGTTTGCCAAATAATTGACTTGTTTAGTGGCGATGATAGAATCGAAATGATTTATTGTTCTCCCAATGGCCCTATCGAGGATTATTTAAAAAGAAATGGCATTGCTTTCTACGGCTTGAAAAAAATGTCTATGAGAGAAGTGAAAAGAGCAATTGACTTCATCAAGCCAGACTTAATACATGCTCACGACATGAGGGCGTCATTTTATGCCACCCGTGCATCTAAGAAAGTCCCCGTAATTTCTCATATTCACAATAACGCCCTAGATTCAAGAAGACTGTCTCTTAAATCCATTACTTATGCATTTTGTTCCAAAAAAATAAGCCATATTTTTTGGGTTTCTAATGAGGCGATGGAGGGATATAAATTTTCCAATTTGTTAAGCAAAAAGTCTAGCGTATTACAAAATATAATTAATTGCGAAAAAATATATAATTTGGTTGATGAAGACCAGAAATCATATTCATTTGATCTTGTATATGTTGGGAGGATTACGAAAATTAAAAATCCTCATAGGCTCATATCAATTTGCTCTAGGCTTGTTGCTGAAAAAGAAGATATTAGAATTGCGATTGTTGGATCAGGAGATATGTATAATGAGATTCATGATTCTGCCACCGAATTAAATTTGCTTGGTAATATCGAGTTTTTTGGGTTTGTTCGAAACCCTTACAAAATAATAATGTCTTCTAAATGTATGATTATGACATCAATTTATGAAGGATTGCCGATGGTGGCTCTTGAGGGCATGTGTTTAGGGGTCCCCTTAGTATCTACGCCAGTTGACGGTTTGAAAAGCGTGATTATCAATGGCTACAACGGATATTTATCCGATTCCGATGATGAAATTGTTAAAAATATACTGAATATTTTAGATGATAACGCGTTATTTAATTATTTACATAAAAACCAGTTGGAATTGTCGCAAAAAATGAACAATATAGATGTATACTATAAGAATATTTTGGACGTGTACGTCAAAACGGTGGGTGAAAAAATATGATTTTTTTTATTATTTTACTAGCCCTGCTTTTTCTGATTTTTTGTTTTATGCTTCTAAGGAAGGCAAGTGGAAAAGTTTTAATATCTATCGACAATATTATAATTTTGTTTTTCGGGCTCGTTTTTGGTGTATTATTCCCATTCGATTATATATATTCAACCCATTACCCAAACAGCAGAGATTATTTGACTATTATTTCTAATTATTCACCTGGTGAATGCTTGGTATATTATGCACTTATTACTCTTTTTCTTTTCGTTTTTATATATGTATTAAGAAGAACGATGAAAAATAAGAAAATGTCAAAAGAAGCTTCGAGCGGATCAAAGAGATTCGTTCAAGCAACATATATTGTTTTTTTTATTGGCGTCGCTTCTGAATTTTTATACTTAAGGGCTTATGGAGGCTACTTAAACTATTTAAATTATTCCGCTTTCATTAGAAGCGGGACTAATGATTTTTACAATCCGTTTAGCTTTTTGATTGTTTTTAGAAACTGCATTATTCTATCTTCGATTTTCTTTTTTAGTAAGATTAAAAAGACAAACAAAAAGATTAGCTTTCTTTCTTTGTTCTTCTTTATTGCTTCGTTTAGTTATTCGTTATTGATTTTCTATTCAAACAAGGGAAGACTTTCGTTTGTTTTATATATTTTGATCTTCCCTATATTTTTGATTGGAAAATACAAACAGAATAAATATATTGACCTCAAGACAATTTTATCTTTTGGAATTGTTGGTGTCGCGTTTCTTGGCTTAATAGTATTTTTGGGAAATATAATGTCTAGAAATTCAACAACCGGATTCGTTGATACTTTGGCAGAAGAGTCAAGTTTTGTTTTTGCAAACTTCAAAACAATATTAAACAACGAGCCAAATTATAGATTATTTGTAGATATCATTCTATACCCTATTTTTGTTTTACCATCATCAATTTGGCGTGGTATTATGCCCAATACGGCTTCTGATGTAATGACTATTCTGATTAGCGGTAGCAAAAAGGGGACAAATGGCGTTTATGGCGAATCACCAATCGATTTGATATCCCTTTCTTACATTCAGCTAAATGTTGTTGGAGTTTTGGTTTGTTCAGTGGTATTTGCCTTGTTTGCGGCATGGATTTTTAGAAAAATAAAAATAATAAAAAACGAAAACATTAACTTGATGATAACAATCTATGTCACCATAAACTTAATCATTAGATCTGTTTTCTATGGGGATTCATATAACATTGTCCAACGAGCTTTTCCATTAATTGTGTTTGCTATAGTTTATTGGGCTATTGGACCATTTCACAAAAAAAATAATTATAAAGTTAGGAGTTGTCGCAATGAAATTGTTGATTTGCATTCCAAATCTTGATATCGCCGGCGCAGAAGTGATGTGCACAAATTTGGCCATTCAGTTAAAGCAAAAACATGAAGTGGTTGTAGTAAGCTTATATAATAAAAAAACAAGACTGACAGACTATCTTGAAAGAAGTGGAATTAAGTTGCTTTATCTAAACAAAAAAGGAGGGTTTGATTTTTCAATTGTTAAAAATTTGAAAGTCATTATTGAGAACGAAAAACCTGACGTTATTCATACACATTTATATGCATTCAAGTATGTGTATTTCGCCAACAAAAGAATAAAAACGCCAATAATTCATACGGTCCATAACATTGCACAAAAAGAGGCAACTAGACTAGATGTGCTAATACAAAAAATAGCTTTCAAAAAGAATTCTATTGTTCCTGTTGCTTTATCCCCCGAAATTGCATGTTCCATTTCCAAACTTTATAAAATTCAAAAAAACAAAATACCTATAATTTATAACGGAATCGAAATTTTGAATTATAAACCAAAACAGAGTTATGAGTTTTCAGACTGCATTCGTATAATAAATGTTGCTAGATTTTTTCCGCAAAAAAATCACGAGAGTCTAATTTTTGGGTTTTATGAAGCACTGAAAAAAAGGTCCAATTTGATATTAGATCTAGTAGGAGATGGGCCTCTTTACAATAGATGCTGTCAAATAGTTAAAGAACTCAACATTGGAGATAAAGTAAATTTTTGGGGCGTAAGGGATGATGTTCCTCGTCTGCTTTATAATTCAGATATTTTTATCTTACCAAGTTTATATGAAGGAATGCCAATGACTGTTGCTGAAGCTATGTGTGTCGGAATGCCGATCTTATGTACAAATGTTGGAGGAATTTCAAGTATGGTGATCAATGGTTATTCGGCTTTATACATAGAAAATGATCCCAATAATATCTGCAATTCGATTTTGCATATTTGTGAAAATGATTTTTTCAGAGAAAAAATTGGGAAAAATGCTTTGTCGGATAGTCTTAAGTTTAGTTCATCGTCAATGGCTGAAAATTACAGTGAATTATACAAGAAAGTTGTAAAATTAGGTGCCGCTCGTAATGGAAAAGAATAAATATAAAAAACTTATATCAAACACCTTTGTTTTTACCATTGGAAGTGTCGGATCCAAATTGATAACGTTTTTCTTGGTACCGCTACACACTAATGTTTTAACAAAAGGCGAGTATGGTCTTGCCGATCTAGTTAATTCCATTTCTAATGTCATTGTTCCATTTTTGGGGCTCGTAATTCAAGATGCTATATTGAGATTTGCTTTGTCAAAAAGTTCAAATAAGGGTTCAGTAATTAAAGTCGCCTTTATTTTATTTTTGCCAGGAATGTTATTGTGTTTTTGCTTGATCCCGATATTTGATTTGTATCCACCTGTTTCGGGCTGGGGTTTTTATATAGCAGCTCTTTCGTTTTCTTCTATGCTTTATAACATCTCTTTTACTTATGCAAAAGCCAAAGAAAAAAATATTTTATATTCTGTTGCGAGTATCCTTTCAACGCTTATTATAGCTTCTACAAATATCTTGTTGCTCGTTTGTTTTAATGAAGGCGTTCGAGGATACTTAGTTGCTAATATCCTTGGGTTATTTATACCCAGCATGGTTGTTATCCTAGCTACACATTCGCTCAAAGATGCATTTTTGGCTCCGTTTGACAAACGATTGATGAAAGAAATGGTGCTTTATTCTCTCCCTCTTATTGCCAATAACTTATCATGGTGGATTTTAAGTTCTTCTGATAAAGTCATGATTGAATATTTTTTGTCCACAGGCGACCTTGGTCTTTATACGGCTGCCTCTAAAGTTCCGGCTTTATTGACGGTAATAACGACAATCTTTGCATCAGCGTGGACTATTTCATCGATAAAGGAATATGATGAAGGAAAAGATAAAGTGTTTTTCTCAAATGTATTTAAATACTACTCTTTACTGTTATTTTTAGCCTCCTTAGTAATAATTTTCATTTTAAAACCATTTATGCAAATATATGTCGGCGCAGATTTTTATGATTCATGGCGGCTTGTGCCGTTTTTAATAATCGGAGCGGTTTTTTATTCATTTGGGTCTTTTTTTGGGGCAATATTCGGAGCTTTGAAAAAAAACAGTGTGTGCACGATCACGACTATAATTGCAGGGTTTATAAATATAGTTGTTAATTTGGTTTTAATACCAAGGATAGGGTTGATAGCAGCGTCTTTATCTACGGGAATTAGCTATATTGCAATCGGCGTTATTAGAATGTTTTTTAGTCGAAGGTATTTTAGGTTTGATATCGACTTTCTTCGTTTTGGTATTAACTCTTTAGTTTTAATTCTATGTACCTTATTCGTTTTTTTAGATATTTTGAATATTTATATTTATTTGTTGTCAAGCTTGGGACTGCTTTTTCTAATTTTGTTCAATTTTCAAGATTTGCTCGGTTTATTTAGATTTATTAAAATTTTTTTGATGAGAAAGAAGGAGAGCAATGAGACCAATTAGTTTCGAAGAAAAGAAAAAAATCGGATTAGACATTTTGATTGAGATAGATGCGTTTTGCAAAAGAAATGACATCAAGTATTTTTTGGCTTATGGTACTCTACTTGGGGCCGTTCGCCATAAAGGATTTATTCCGTGGGATGATGATGTCGATTTAATAATGTTTGACAAAGATTATTTAAGATTCATTAATTCGTTTAATGATAGTGAAAACAAAGACTTGTTTTGTGCCTCTTATGAAAATGGAGATTTCCCCCTTCCTTTCGCAAAAGTTTTTAATTTGAAAACTAAAATTTATGCCAAAAATCGCAAGGACACGATGAATCTATCAATTGGTGTTGACATATTCCCTTATTCAGTTTTATCTGACGACAAAAAAAAGTGTATAAGGATTTCGAACAAGTGCTTTTTCCTATTAAAAATGAATAGATATAAACTTTATAATTCTTTTTCCGAAGTGTGCACGAGCAATTTTTCTTTTTCGAAATTTTTATTTTTTTGGTTTGTAAAACTACATTTTAAAAAGTGCATTTTCAAAAAGACTATTAAATTAAAAAAGAAATTTGTTACCCAAAACGAGGGTTTTTGTAAATATCTATTTGATTCGAAAAAAACAAAACTATTTAGAAAGGAATGGTTTAACGAATCAGTTGAAGTGGTTTTCGAGGGTCATGCATTTCCTGCCCCAATAGAATACGATTTATATTTGAAAGAATATTATGGTGATTATATGGAACTTCCTCCTGAAGAACAAAGGGTTCCGCATGTAACTGAAAATGCGTTTTGGATCGACTAGTTTACATAAGCGATTGATAATATTATGAGGTATATATGAGTAAAATAACTATCCTTGGTGGAGGAAATATGGGCAGCGTTTTGGCTGTTAAGTTTTCTCAAAAAAATAATGTTAATTTGTATCTGAATAGTCCGT
>Ga0116181_1004499_pt1 | contig 10443 bp, 7 predicted proteins | sample AD_UKC075_MetaG_FD_89752 | JGI IMG/M metagenome (GOLD analysis project Ga0116181, IMG submission 89752) | Active sludge microbial communities of municipal wastewater-treating anaerobic digesters from USA - AD_UKC075_MetaG | ecosystem: Engineered > Bioreactor > Anaerobic > Digestate | place: USA... | reverse complement strand
TTTAGGGGTGTAGTACAATGGTAGTATAGGAGTCTCCAAAACTTTAGACGTGGGTTCAATTCCTACCACCCCTGCCATTTAAAATATTAAAACTCTAGATTGATTTCTAGAGTTTTTTTTATTAAATATATTGTTTAATATTTAAATTAATAATTTATGAAAAGGAACTTATTTCTAGTTTCCTTAATATAATATGCTTCCTTAATTTTGTAATTCAGCAAATGTAACACTAATTGAAGGTATAGTTTTACTTGCACCTAAAACTGTAGTATAACTATAATCTCCATCTACTGTTCCCCATAATTTAACCATATCATCTTCAAGCAACTTTTTCTTTGAATCAAACATGCCATCAAGATAAGTAATATATATGCTATCATCACATACATATCCGCTATCGGAAAAACTATTTTTAGTACAATTAACTCTTACTAAATAAGAATAATCATTTATAACTTGGGCTACTTCTCCAAACCAATAAACTCTAGTTCCTTTATATGATTCTGAATCACGTAAAACATCTTTATAATTTAATTTTTTACATGAATTTTTATAATCTTTCATCTCTTTAGTTTTAGCTTCTTCTTCTTCTTTTTCTAAAGTATCAATCGTTTTATCGACCTTATTACCTGATGCATCATAAATATTTAGAAGTTCATTTTCTTTTTCAGTACTATAAGAATTACTCATATCACTTACTTCTACATACCCTATTGAAGTTGTATTATCAAAGCAAGTATACTTTGCTATGTCAATATTTTTAATTTTCTTAATTTCAGTCATTGTTGAAAATAATGTTGTTGCTGAAAGAGCACAAGAATATAAACTACTAACATTATCATTATTTATAATAACATTATATGAATCATGATCATTTTCACTAACTAATGTAATAGTCTCATCATCTCCACTTATACTATTCTGTATTTGTGATTTGATTGTTTCTTTCTCTTCATCCTTTTTTTGCGTCGTTGTTGTGTTTTCTTGTTGATCATTTGATGTATCACTTTGTAGATTTTTAGAAGGAGTTACAACTCCAGCTGCTATGAAAAAAACAATTGGTAAAATTACAGCAACTTTAGTTAAATCTTTCTTATCCTTCACAAATTTAGAGATAAAATTACTATAAATAATTGGATATAAACTAATACCAACCAATATAAGTAAAAATCCCTCACCTTTTGGCATTTGCGTTAAGCCACCTAATATAAAAAGTGACCCCAGTGAATATCTAATAAAATCCGAGAATTCATTAGACGCCCTCTTCTTTTCTTTTTTCTCCATACTACACTCCACCTCTCATCGTTATTGTAAATCTAATAAGTAACTTTTACAATTGAAAATTAAAACACATAATTATTGGAATAAATTTATATTAGTTTTACTAGATTTATGATGCTTATATTCAAGATAAATTTTTTCGGAAAATATCGTAGCAAATTTCTATGTATCATGAAAATCAAATCTAATAAAGATTACTTCTAAGTTTAATATATTAAAATTTTTATTTGTTTTGATATATTTTCAATTGCTCAGATTGTTTTATAAAAAATATATTAGTTTTTTCTAATATATCTTTTCTCCAAGATAGCTTCTGCATTTCCTGATTCAGCTCTAATATTTACTATTATTTCATGTTTCATTTGCATTAATTCTTTCTTGTTATTCGAATTTAATACATAGTAATTCACAAATATTTCAGCTTCTTTATATAATTTGTTTTTAACATATAAATTCACTAGCCAATTTAATCTATCAATAGTATGGAATTCTTCATAGAACACTATAATATATTCTAATCTTTTATAGTCTGATTTTGATATATTATAATTTAAATCATTTAATTTAGATATAATATCCATGAAATTATTAAATATATTAACGTGATGAGTTCCAATGGTAATAAATGTTTTATTACTTATATCATCAGTTAATTTAATTACATATTCTCTTGCGAATTTTAAGTAATTAGTTAATTGTTCTAAATTATTAATTAAATTAATATCTAATAATAGCAATTTATCTGGATCATTTATGTAACTTAGTCTTAATTCTTTTAGTGATTTGTTATCTAGTTTTAAACTAGAAATAATTTGTTTTCTTAAATCTAATACTTTTAAATATGATTCATTAAAATATCTAGAAATATCTTCACATGAATAATTATATTTTATATATAATGTTTCAATTTCTTTTTTTAATGCCTTATTATTTTCTTTTTTCTTTTCTTTATTTCTTGCTGATTTAGCACGAGAAATATCATTCTTACTTATTAAATTAGTATTTAATAATCTTTTTTTACTTGTCATTATTCTTCCAAGTGTTAAATAGCCATCTGGATCATCTTCGATCATTTCTTTGGCAGTGTATCCTCTTAATAAATACATCCTTACTTTACTATCAGTTTCATAGGTACCTGATGGTGCAAAGAGTTGATATTCTTTTATTCCTTGTTCAGTTAATATTCCATCTTCAATAAACTTAGAAATGGTTCTTGATAACCATGCTTTATTTATTAATGTTTCATGGCTATTAAATTTTGTCATAATATCTGATTGAGTATAGCCTTGTCTTATTAATGATAATACTTCTTGCTTATAATTATCCATTTTTTCTATTTGCTGTTGTTTAATAGTATGTAAGCATAGATACTTTCGATTTTTTAAAGAATAAATGGTATTCATTAATTTATGTTTTTCTATGTTTAAATGCCTACTTATATAATTATAGGTATATCCTTCATTTAATAAATTTATGATATTTATTTCTTGCTCAGTTAATAAATTATCTATTGGCTTTTGTTCATATATTTTTCCAGCATATCCATTTCTCTTTTGTTTAATACCTGTTTTGTATTCTTTTTTTACCATGCTTACATAACTTTTAGAAATATGATATTTTTTTTGAATTTCTTCATATGGTAAACCATCTTCAATTGATTTATATATCAATTCTTTTTTGGGTGTTATTTTTACTTGTCGATATTTTAAATCTTCTTTTGTTATACGATTCCTTTCAAGCAAAATATTAGTATAACGACTTAGAGTACCACGAGTTAAATTTAATGTTTTAGCAATTTCTATTGGATATTTATGTTCTCTAATTAAAGTTTCAACTTTATCAATGTTATCTTCAATAATAGTTTTTTTCTCTTTAGTTATATGGTTTATTTCAGGATGTGTTTTTAATATTCTAGATATTGATTGAGTTACATCATAGTAATCATGATTAGTTTCTGCTTGAATATATGTCTTAGATTTTCCCTGAAGTAAATATTTTAATACTAATTCATCAAACAAGTCATTTTCTTCTTGTTTTCGTGTTTCTAAATATTGTTTTACTTCTTCCTCCGTGATTAAATTACTTTCAACTAAATATCTTTTATATTTTAAAGCTGATTGTAATGATATATTTAGAGTTGATGCTATTTCATGAAGATTAAGTCCCTCTTTTAAATATTCTAATTCTTTATTATGTATTTCAATTAATTGTTGAGCTGTGTGTTTCATATTTATCCACCTATGTTTTATAATAGCATCTTTTTACTATTTTAATAAAAAAAATATAATTTTTTAGATTATATTTTTAATATTTGTAGAATCCTTCTCCTGATGAAAATCCTAATTTGCCTTCATCAATATATTTTTTTAAAGTGGATGCCATTAATTTGAAATTGTATGGTGCTAAGAATGATGGAATATGTGTATACATTAGTATTATGTTGTATGCTGTTTTTAATCCAACTTTGTCTAATATTTCAAATGGTCCTTCTGGTGCACCAGTTCCCATTTTCCAAGCTATATCAATACTCTTAACATCTGATATTCCATTTACATATAAGTCTAGTGATGCAAATAGAAATGGTATAAGCATTGAATTTAATAAGTATCCAGCTTTTTCTTTTTTTACTGGAAGTGGAATCATATTAATATTTGAAGCAAACTTGATAATGGTATTAAAACTATCTTCCGATGTATATTTTTGTCCCATGACTTCTGCTGTATTATTTTTCCATATAGAATTGGCAAAGTGAAGAGCAAGAAACTTATCACTTCTACCAGTAAACTTAGCCAATTTAGATGGTAATAAAGATGATGAGTTTGTAACAACTATGGTATCTTCTTTTAGTAATCCAGATGCTCTTTTATAAAAAGATGATTTTACATCCATATCTTCTGCAAGTGATTCAATTACTAGATCCGCATCCTTTAAAGCACTTGGCATATCTATATTAATCTTTATATTATTATAAGCATCTTCTACTTTTTTTAGACATTGATCTTTATTAAATTCTTCAGTACCTGAAATACCTCTAGCCCATTTATCTAAAGTTTTACCATCACTTGATGCCATTTGATTTATAGTATCAATATAAGTGCTTTTTAATTTATCTAATTTTGGTTGAGTATGAGCAATACTGCATTCTTCTCTTAACCAAATTGTTACAGGGAATCCACAGAACGCCACTTGAAAAGCAATTTGACTTCCAAGTACTCCACCGCCAGCAACAACAACATTTCTTATTTCCATATTTATCATATCCTTTATAATAAAATATTAGCATTTATATTTGTTTGTTTCAATAAGAAAGCATGTTTGAATACTAGACTATTTACTATTGTGCTTGTGATAAAGCATCATTTACGGCTTCAATAATTCCTTCACTGGAACGTGTTGCTCCTGATACTGTTGAAACTGTAGTTGATTGTTTAGAGATAATAGCATTTTTTATTGTACTCCAAGCTTTTGTAAAGAATTTATCTGTATCATTTGTTGAAACTAAAGTAATGCTTGAAATCTTGCCATTAGAAATTGTTACTGTTACTTTCGTATATGGTTTGTAACCTGTTCCAGTACCTGTGTAAGTTCCATCTTTATAAGTTGTAGATGTTGATGAAGATGCAGTAGTCGTTGCGGTAGTAGTAGTTTTTGTTGTAGTACTAGTGGTTTTCGTTGTAGTTGTTCCAACACTTGTTGTGGTTGTTTCACTTGCAATTGTTCTTTCTACCTTTTGTGCTTCTTCTGCTTGAGTTAAAGCATTGTTAACCGCTTCTATTATTCCCTCACTAGAACGTGTTGCTCCTGATACTGTATTAACATCTGTTGATTGTTTAGATATAATAGCATTTTTAATAGTATTCCAAGCTTTATTAAAGAAGCTTTCTGTTTCATTAGATGAATATACTGTTATATCTGTAATTTTCCCATTAGAAATTGTAACTGATACTTTTAAATTGGGTTTATATCCTGTACCTGTTCCTATGTAAGTTCCATCGGCATATTTAGAAACGGAAACTTCAGATGTTGATGAAGTATCTATATAATTAGAGGCAATCTTATCTGTAGCTAAATATAAACCTGTAGTCCCGGCAACGGCAACTGCCACTGCTGCATATTCATTTACCGCCTTTTTATTTAAAGCTAAATGAGCATTGTTTTTAGGACATATCTTTGTACAGTTTAAACAATTTATACATTCTCCACTTGTAACATAGTCAACATTATCAAGATTAATTCCCATAGAACATTTATGAGTACAAGCTTTACAAGGTGAACAAACTGTTCTTTCTTTCTTAATACTCAAGATTCTACCTTTTGATACGATAGAAAATATAGCTCCAAGAGGACATAGATAACGGCAAAAGAACCTTTCAACAAATAAGTCACCAATAGTGATAAATACGAGTATTATTAATCCTATTAAATAATTATTAAAAGCATAAGTTGGATTAGTTAACTGCATTAAAGCATCCCATGAACTAGAACCTGATGGAATAGTTACTAATGATGTCCAAATAAAACATGTAATAAATATTAGTACCACATATTTTAGATATTTTAAATAAGAATCCACTTTAGGATTTATTTTATATTTTATTTTAAAAACTTTCTTACCTATTAGATTTACTATATCGTTATAGGTTCCAAACATACACATCCATCCACAAAAGAATCTACCAAAGAAAATAGTCGATAATAATAATACTATTATTAAGGAAGTATCTCCAATTATTGAAGCAAAATTTGCAGTGAATATATCAACAAATAATACTTTTATTTCTAGAAATGCTGACCCTACTAAGCCGGGTAAGAAAATTAAAAATAATATTTGAACGATTAATCTTATTATTTTATTTATATTATATTTTTTCATTTACACTCCTTTATATGAAATTTTGAATTTGTTATTATTAACTTATTTTTTAAGTTATTAGATAAATAAATATGATGATGTTTATCAATGATAATAGCATCTATATTATTTAAATTATTTATAGTATTTAAACTGGAAATTCCTTGGACAAAAAAACCTGTTGATAATCCTTCAGCATCGAATGATGAATCAGCAATAATAGTTATACTTTTTATAGATGTAGCAGGACGTCCATCCTTTGGGTTAATGATATGATTCCCACGTTCATTTGTTCCTGATGTTACAATAGACTTATTGGATAAATTCAAGTATCCCATGATTTCTCCAGTTTTCTTAAAAGGATCTTGAATACCTACTTTCCATGGTTCTCCTTTAAAGTTACCTTTAACAAAGATATTACCTCCTAAATCAATTATGGCATCATCAATATTATATTTGTTTAAGATATCAACTATTTTATCTGTTGCATATCCTTTTACCATTGAGCCTAAATCTAAAGACATTCCTTTAACTCCTAATTTAACTAAATTAGGTTCTTTAAGCATTATGTTTTTATAATTAACTAATGTTAAATAGTCTTTCGTCTTTTTCTTATTATGAATAGCATCAATCAATGGTTTAATAGTTATATCTCCATAGCCATCGGTAATATTGGAATAAGTAAGGCTTTTTTTGATTATATTATAAACTTGGGCATCAACGGGGACATAATCTAAGGATTCATTAATATGGGTTACATCACTGGTGTCTTTATATATAGAACAAAGATCATCTAATTTATATAATAAAGTTAATATTTCTTGTTCGGCTTCAGCATTATGAGCAAATTCAAGATTTACTATAGTGCCAAATACATATAAGTTTTTAATATTAATCACTTCCTTAGGAACAATAATATATAAGAAATATGAATGTTAAATGAAAATTATATTTTTATTGAAATAAATTAATAATATGCTAGAATAGTAGTTATTTAGGGGACAATGGTATGGATAGTTACAATTTTTTATATACATGTGATAAGAATTATTTTCCTCATATGTATACTTCCTTATATTCTCTATTATTACATCATCAAGATTGTTTTACAACAATTAATATTATTGAGGATGGTTTTAGTGAGTCCGAATATTCCAAGATAAATGGACTTAATAAACTATTTAAAAGTACTAAGATTAATATATATCCAATTAGCATTGTTTCTAATTTGATTAATTATTATGAAATTCCTAAATGGCGTGGTACTGATATTGCTAATGCTAGATTATTTGCAGGTGAAATATTTAGTGGCATTGATAAATTATTATATATTGATAGTGATACCTTAATATTAAATAGTTTAAAAGATTTATTTAATAAAAATTATGATTATCCTGTTAATGCTGTAAGAGAATTAGAAATACCTTTGCATTTTAAAAGTGCTAATGTTAGAAATTATTATAATAGTGGTGTATTAATGTTTAACTTAGAAAGCCTTAGAAAAATGGATTATTTAAGTGTTATAAGTGATACTTTAAAAGATAATCAAATACCATTACTATTTCCTGATCAAGATATTTTAAACTTAACATTAAGGGATAAAATTGGTGACTTAACACCAGATTATAATTTGGTTCCTTTGATATGCCAAATGATGAATTATCCTTATCTAGCTAAATATAAATTTAAGTATAATAATGAAAATTATTATTCATATGATGAGATTTGTAATTCATTAAATAAAATACATATTGTTCATTTATTAGGTGGCTTATTTGGTAGGCCATGGGATAATAATAAGATTAATCCTTATAATAAATTATATGAAGAATATAGAACTATTTGGGATAAAGATTTTACAAGAGAAGAAAACGATTTGTTCTTAACAAAAATGCTTACCACTCCATTGTTAAATGTTTTATTCGTTTCTCTAATGCCTGCTGATTTTGTATTATCAACGAAGAATGAATTAATTAATTGTTTTTACAAAAAAGGTAAAGCCCAATAGGTTTTACCTTTAAAATATACCTTCTATTTCATTTATATCATTTAATTTTATATCTTCATATGCTGGTTCTTTTGGTAATCCTGGCATTGTAACAATTGATCCAAGAAGAACTGTTATAAAACTTGCGCCATTGTAAAGTCTTACTTCTTTTACATGAATTGTATTATTAATTGGAGCTCCAAGAGAAGCAGGGTCATCACTTATAGAATATTGAGTCTTAGCTATACATATAGGTAAATTATTTCTTTTTAATTTATTTATATTGTTTATTTGTTCTAACGATTTTTCTGTATATTCTATATTATTTGAGTGATAAATGTTTTTCGCAATTAATTCTATTTTATCTTTAATAGGTAAATTGTAATCATACAATGGTTTATATTCATTTGTATCTTTTAAATCAAATATTTTATTGGCAAGTTCTACTGCGCCTTTTCCACCTTTGGTATAGGCTAGAGATTCCACAAATTCAGCATTGTTTTTTTCACATGTTTCTTTAATTAATTTTATTTCATTTGGCGTATCTGTATTAAACTTATTTAAGCATACAATAACTGGAATATGATATTGATTCAAGTTATTAATATGTATTTCTAGATTAGGTATTCCTTTTTTTAAGCCTTCTATATTTTCTTTTAGTATTTCTTCTTTAGGAATTCCTCCATTGTATTTTAATGCTTTAATAGTTGTTACTAAAACAATTGCACTTGGTTTAATACCTGCTATTGGACATTTAATATCAAGGAATTTCTCAGCACCTAAGTCGCTTCCAAATCCAGCTTCCGTAATTACATAATCCGCTAGTTTTAAAGCAGTATTTGTAGCAATAATACTATTACATCCATGAGCGATGTTAGCAAATGGTCCCCCGTGAATAATGGCTGGTGTATGCTCAAGTGTTTGTACTAAATTTGGCTTTAAGGCATCTTTCAATAGTACAGACATAGCATCTGCTACTTTTAAATCAGCTGCATAAACAGGTTTGTTATCATATGTATAACCTATTAGAATTCTATTTAATCTTTCTTTTAAATCTTTTAAATCTTTTGACATGCAAAATATCATCATTATTTCACTAGCTGCTGTTATTTGAAAATGATCCATCCTTTTAATTTCTTTTTTTAGAGATGTTCCTATTTCAGCATTTCTTAGAGCACGATCATTCATATCCATACAACGATAAAAAGAAATGGTTTCTGGATTAATATTTAATTTATTCCCTTGGTACAAATGATTATCAATAGCTGCACATAATAAATTATTAGCTGACGTAATAGCATGAAAATCACCTGTGAAATGAAGATTAATATCTTCCATAGGTACAACTTGTGACATTCCTCCACCAGTTGCTCCACCCTTTAAACCAAATACTGGTCCCATTGATGGCTCTCTTAAAGCTAAGCAAACACTTTTGTCTAATTTATGCATGGCATCTGCAAGTCCTATACTAACGGTTGTTTTACCTTCTCCATATGGTGTTGGACTAGTTGCTGTTACTAAAATCAACTTGCCGTTTTTATTTTGCTTTATATCTTCATAGTTAATCTTAGCTTTATATTTTCCATATAATTCTATATTATTTTCGATATGTAGTTTTTTAGCTATAGTCTTTATATTGTTCATTTTGTTATTATGAGCTATTTCAATGTCTTCCATGATATCCCTCTTTTCAACATTTATATTATAGTATAAAACCAAACAAAAAGAACTAACCAATTGATTAGTTCTTCAAATCATACTTTTAGTTTATTTTTGATTGAATCATAGAAATTAGCATTTGTTGTAGCCATATATGGAGTTAACCATAGGTAACCAATTCCAAATGTAATTGTAGCTAATATAGCCCAGCCAATGAAACTTAGTTGTAATACAAAGTAATCCATCTTATGGCCATTCATGATTTCTTTACTCTCTTTAATTGCAGCCATGGCATCTATTTTTGGATCATCAATGATGATATACATTACTTGTGAATAAGATATCGCAGCAATGATTCCAGGAACAATTAATAGTAAAGTCCATAGAGTTGTGAATATAGCAACTAAAATAACTGTTAATATAACTACACCAATTAAATTGGTATAACTAAATAAATCGTTAACTTTAGCATCTTTACCACGGGCAATATTCATAAAATATCCTACTAAACCAACAGCAATAGTACCATCTATTAGAATACCAACTATTGAGTTAAGTAGTTCTGTTGCATCCTTGCTTAGTCCAGCTGCTTGGGAAATCCAATAAACTAAACCACTTATAGCTACAACAATAATTGCATAAACTAGAACTGTTAGAACACTTG
>Ga0116181_1004497_pt1 | contig 10446 bp, 9 predicted proteins | sample AD_UKC075_MetaG_FD_89752 | JGI IMG/M metagenome (GOLD analysis project Ga0116181, IMG submission 89752) | Active sludge microbial communities of municipal wastewater-treating anaerobic digesters from USA - AD_UKC075_MetaG | ecosystem: Engineered > Bioreactor > Anaerobic > Digestate | place: USA... | reverse complement strand
CCCAAAAAAAACTTAAAAACCCAAGATTACTGAGGGGAGAAAAAGCCTCCCTCAGTGGATTCCCGATAAAAGGGCTCGGGAATGACAAGTAAGATAGGACAAAACTCGAGATCACCACGTAAATGAAACTACGAGTTCTCAATAACCATATTCAAAACAAATATTACCGTAAGTTTTGCAGTCAGCTATACTCCTCAAGGAAGAAAAACAATTTTCCCTCCTTCTCCTTTTGCTGCCTTTTCAAAAGCTATTTCATAATCCTCTAAAGAAAAACGGTGAGTTATGACCGGGTCTACTTTCATTTTCCCCTCTACCAGTAATTTTTCTGTTTTTTCCCAGGTATCCCAGATTTCCCTTCCAAAGAAACCATAAATCTCTGCTTCTTTAAATACTATATCTGGAGACACTCTCACTTCTAAGGGGTTAGTAGATTGACCCAGGATGAGAAGCTTGCCCCCTACCCGGAGATAATCCAGCGCCTCACGCAGAGCTGAAACGTTTCCTGAAGCCTCAATCACCACTCCCGGTCCTTTTCCCCAGTCTTTGGTTAGCTCTTTTATTCTCTCTTTAACCTTTTCCTTCTCGGGATTCAAGAGATAGTGAGCACCCATAGCTTCAGCAATTTTCAGCCTCTCTTCATTCACGTCCACAGCGATAATTTGACCCGCCCCCATTACATGAGAAAAGCCTATAGCAAATTGACCAATAGGGCCACACCCCACCACCACTACCGCTTCTTTTTCTACTTTTCCTTTTTCTACTGCCCGGTAAGGTATCCCCATAGGCTCCAGCATGCAGCCTTCTTCAAAAGTAAGAGAGGAGGGGATTTTTCTGGTAGATACCTCGGGAATAACCGCATATTCAGCAAAGCACCCGTTGATATTATGACCGAAAAGCTTCATATTTTCACAGGTATGAGGTCTACCATGAGTGCACTGCCAGCACTGACCACAGGGAATATGAGTCTCTGAAGCCACCTTATCCCCCAATCGAATACTTTTCACTCCTTCTCCCACTTCCACCACTTCTCCTGCACACTCATGCCCGGGAATAAAAGGGAGAGAATGAATTATACTTTGAGCGAAAGAATCCCATTTATATATTTTTATATCTGAGCCACAGATAGCCGCTGCTTTAATTTCTACTAAGACTTCTCCCTTCTCTGGCCGGGGAACTTCCATCTCTTTCAATTCCAATCCTTTTTCTTTCCTGATTTTAACAATAGCTTTCATGTTCATTCCTCAATCATATTTCTGGTAAAACCCGATAAAGCTCTCCCACAAAAGAGGAAGATTTTCCCCTTCCACCCGGACTTTTACCTCATTAATCTTTTGTAAACCCGGAAATCCTTCCATCTTCTGTGCTCCCTCTTTTTCGAAAAATTCCACTTCTATAGAATAAGGAGGGTCTATTCGAAAAGGTGAGAATCGATTAATATTTTCCGTTGCTTTTTTAGCTTTTTCTTTTATTTCTTTTCTGGTTAACTCCAGAGGTAAACACAGAGCGCTATGCTCATTTATAGCGTATTTTACCGTTGCCGTTTCTATTTCTCCCAGAAGATTTTCAGCCTCTTTTACTCCTTCTGAATCTCCAGTAACTAAAATCAGTGGCACATGATAATAACCGGCCATTGCTGCTTCCATGCCTATCTCTCCCACCAGAATTCCGTTCAAATAGATGGCCTTCATAGAATGGTCATAAGAATGGGTCAACAACCCTCCTGGAGCTTGAGCCATGGCATGAAACCCCACCATCATTACTCCCTTTATTTTCTGGTAGAGCTCAGAAAAAAAGGGGTAAATTTTGCGTGGTTTTCCCATCACCACCTTAGCCCGGGGATGAATTTCCTCCAGGTTCAAGTTTAAACCAGAATAGTGCATATCAAAAATTATAACTTCATCCGCTCCCCCTTCTATTGCTCCTTCCACCGCTCCACCTACATCAGAAATAAGGTAGTTTCTTGCTTCATGGTAAAGAGAAGCACCGGGCTTAGCCTGCTGCTCATTATCCACCACTCCCGAGGCCCCTTCCAGGTCAGCAATTAAAAGAATTTTCACGAGATTAACCTCCTACTAATGAATTATGTGTAACCCTTATGTGAATGGGTTTTGCCCATTGACATCGAAACCGGTAAAATAGGAAAACTCCGCTTTACCCGAGCTAAAAATCTCTTTAAGAAGTTTGCCCCCTGCCCTTATCCCAAAGCCTTTAACGAAGATATACTCGCACATCAAATCTTTATCAAGCTGAATATCTACCAGGCTTTCCTTCCTATCCGACTACCATACCTCGATTATCAGTCCTTTCTTTATTCCCTGATTTTACGAATTTCTTTCATAAAAACCCCAACTGACAAAAGATACCTCTATCACTACTTGCTTTCTGGCTCTTGTCTTCTAATCTATTATGTCCCTCAAAAGAGCTAAAGAAACTCTCTGTAAGAAGCTACTCTCGCTTAACCTACAAACTTATGAGAGTTATTCTTTTCATGCTTTACCCATAAAACTTGTTTCCTGGTAGAGAAAATCTCTTTGAAGGAATATTTGTCTTCCCACCGATTATTCTATTATTCTCAAGCACGATGTCAACTCCAATTATTGACACATGTTCTCCAGACCAAACTCGTAATCCCAGTTAATCACTTAATTCTCAAAGAATAAAGAGATGTTATCCTTTTAGGTAGATTTACCATTAAGATTTAAAATTACTGCTTGATCGCTCCTCCAGTTAAACCAGATATAAACTGCCTTTGGAAAAAGATAAAAGCAATAAGAGGAGGAAGAGAAGCAATAACTGACCCGGCAAACAAAGGCCCCCAGCGGGTCTGATATTGACCCACGAAAAGGGTGAGAAAAGCTGGAATCGTCTGCATTTCCTGGGAAGGAAGATAAGAAAGAGCGAACATCAGTTCCCCCCAGGCAAATATAAAAGCGTAAATTGCCACCGCAGCGATACCAGGAATAGCCAGAGGAAAAATAATCCTGACAAAAGCTTGTATCGGAGTACAACCATCTATCATAGCTGCTTCTTCCAGCTCTCCAGGGATCCCCTGAAAAAAATTTCTTAAAATCCATATTCCAATCGGGGTAGTAAAAGGAAGGTAAGATATCATCATTCCTAAATGAGTATTTATTAAACCAAGTCGCCTGAATATCACAAAAAAAGGGATAACAAAGGTAACTTGAGGAAACATTTGACAAACTAAGATAGAGAGAAGCAGAGGTCTTTTTCCTCTAAAAGATAGCCTGCCAAAAGCATAAGAAGGTAAAGCAGCTATCACAATAGTCAAAACAGCAGTCCCTATTCCAATAACCAAACTATTTAGAAAATACCTCAGAAAATCTAATCGGATGACGTAGCCATAATGTTCCCAGGTAACCTCAGAAGGCCAATAAATAATGGGAAAGTGATAAATATCAGGATAAGTCTTTAAGGAAGTAATAACTAACCAAATGAAAGGGAAAGCCACAATCAAAGCAATAATAGATAAAACCAGATAAAGAATCCATATCTTAATTTTTCTCATTTCTCTTCCTCTCGAAGTAAATAGCGAGTATAGACCACAGCAAAGACTAAAATCACCAAAAAAGTGAAAGTAGATAAAGCGGCTGATCCAGAAAAATCCATAAAGCGGAAAGCTTTACGGTAGGCAAAAGTCACTAAAGTATCAGTAGCATTGGCTGGTCCTCCTCCGGTCATGGTAAAAATTAATGGAAAATAATTGATAGTCCACATAACAGTGAGCATAACTGTGGTTAAAATAAAAGGGCTGATTAAAGGAAGAGTGATGAACCTAAACTTCTGCCACGTAGAAACTCCATCTATACTTCCTGCCTCATATAGATCTTTGGGAACTGTTTGCAAAGCAGCTAAATACAGCATAGCCGAGATTGGAAATCCTTTCCAAACATTGGCGATAATTACTGCTAACTTAGCCAAGTTAGGTTGACCTAACCAGGGTAGATATGTGTTAATCAATCCCAATCTTACTAAGATGTCGTTAAATACCCCATACATATCGTTGTACATCCATTTCCACGCCACAGCAGCCACAATATCTGGAGTAGCCCAGGGGAGAACCAGAATTATTCCCCGGAATATAGCTCTTCCCTTTAAAGGCTGGTTCAGGAGTAGAGCCAACCCTAAACCAATCACAAACTGAAGTCCCACACTGGCCGCTACCCATATACCAGTATTACCCAGAATCTTAAAGAAGAGAGGATTTTTAAACAAATTCTTATAATTTTCTAAAGAGAGACCAGATTCAGTTTGAAAACTCTGGTAAAAATTGGTGTACAAAGGATAAGCAATTAACAAAAGTAGCACCAAAAAGTAGGGAATAATAAAAAGGAATGCTGGTTTTTGAATTAGAGATTTAAAATAGGAAGCCACGTTTGACTCAGAGAGGGGCCACAATAGGGCCGGCCCCTCAACTTAGAATTCTCACTCATTTTCCCAATATAGCATTTACTTCGTTATCCGCCCATTCGATAGCCTCTTCAGAAGTCATTTCTCCAGTTAAAACTCTTTGAACCATAGACTGTATAGCATGGGATACTTCTGGCCATTCGGGAATGGGTGGTCTCACTTTAGCATAGGGGAAAGTATCCAGAATTACTTTCCACTTAGGATCCTGAAATTGGGGGACATCGCTACATACATCTATCCGAGTAGGCATAGGCCCTCCATGCTGCTCAATCCAGTACACCCACACATCATAACTGGTTATGTACTTAATAAACTCCCAGGCTATTTCTTTATTCTGAGAAGTAGCTGATATAACTGAAGCCCAACCTCCCAAAACACTGGCTGGTTCCCGGAGATAAGGATGAGTTGCTACCATATAGTTACCTTTAATCTCAGGATTAGCCAATTCGATCAAGGGGAACGACCATGGACCTCCGATAGCCATAGCGATCCTGTTTTGGGCCATCATGGTGCGATAGTCATCTTCAGTGTAACCAGGGGTTCCTGGAGGAGATACCTGATGCTTGGTGTAAAGATCGGTATAAAACTTCAAAGCTTCTAATCCCTCACTAGTGTTAAAGGCTGCTTGACGGTAATCAGAAGTTAAAAGTTCTCCTCCTGCACCAAAAAGAAATATCATATAACCCAGGGTAGTTGTCTCACTCATAGCTCCCGACACACCATATCCATATTTCATCTGACTGGCATCAGTAAGAAGTTTAGCGTATTCCAAGAGCTCATCCCAACTCTGAGGAGGATCATCGGGGTCTAAGCCTGCTTCTTTAAACATGATTTTATTGTAGAGGAGCAACCGACAGTCAGTATACCATGGAAGGCCGTACTTTTTTCCTTCGTAAGTAACTGTAGGCCATAGGTTCTCCCAAATTTGGTCAACACCTTCCCAACTGGCTAACCAATCGTCCAATGGTTCTAACCACCCCTGGGAGGCAAAAGTAGGAACCCAACCCCCAAGATCAGCAAAACAAACATCTGGCGGTTCTCCTGCCTCATAAGCAGTTACTAAGCTATCATAATAAACTTCAAACCCAATGAGCCGGTATTCAACGTCAACCCCAGATTGCTTCTCAAAGTCTTCTACAATTTTAGCCCAAGTTTCTTCCTGTTCTACCACATGCCCGCCTATCCAAACCACTAATTTTTCCTGAGCACCACCCACAGAAATCAAACCAAATAGAAAACAAACGGTCATCAAAATGGTAATTAAAGACTTGCGATACATTTTTTTCCTACCTCCTCCTGTAATAGTTTGATAAGTCATACCATCCCCACCTCGAAAATTAATATTACTTTCAGGGTATTTCCCAGTTATCATGTGGCCGGAAGCTAGATAGAGGCAATAAATTGTGCTTTCGCAACTTTCTTCAGAAAACCTAAAAGTCTATTGCCCCGGTTGAGACGCATCCAGTTAACAATAAATACCCTACTTTGCTCCTATCCTAACAGAAATAACAATGAAAATCTCCACGGATTATTAGGTAAGAGAGGGTTGATTTTGCTTCTGGCTGCAATATTTAAAAATAAAATGGGTAGCAAGTAAACAATTATGTATGCTTCTTTAATCTGAAGTAGGCATCTAAACTGGCGATTTTGAAGGTTTTGAAGGAGAAGATAACCGTTAGCCTGATTAATACTATATACTATCTTGTCAAAAGCGCTAACTACTTGCAATTAAACAGCGAGAGTGCTAGTGTTCCTAGCGCCTAAAACACCACGAAATTAGGATACTAGTACAAAAGGAAACCACTGATCTTTTCAGGAAATTAGCATGACCGGTTTTTTGTCTTACTAAGTATAAACCAGAGCTTATTAGAAAGGAGCTGATAATTACTATTTAATTTTCAAGGTACGTATGGCATTTAGCCTGAACCTGACTTTTAACCTCTCACTTCTTTCCTGATGAAATGTTTTTCTCTCCAGTAATATTCTATTATTCTCAAGCACGATGTCAACTTATTAACGGAATTTTTTCCCCGACCGTTGGCAGGACCCTAAGGGATATCTCCCTCCTCCAGAGAAAAATTTCTGCAGGGGCAAGCCTATGTATTCTCCTTTTCTGATAAGAGCAGCTTGCACCTTTATCTTATACCGCAGGCTGCTCTTATCAATTATCAATTATCAATTATCAATCATCCATCAGGCTCCCAAAAAAAGCTTCAATTATAAAATAGCTTGAGGCAGCTCCCGGGTCAATATGACCTCGGCTCCTCTCTCCCAGGCGACTGGAGCGACCACGCTTGGAGACCAAATCTTTAGTAGATTCCATACCTTCCTGAGCTCCTTCAATTGCCTCCCGGAGCATCTCCTTCAAGGATTTTCCTTCCTCATAAGCTTTCTGAAGAGCTAAAAAAGAAGGATAAATAGTATCATACATAGTTTTATCTCCTAACTCTACCTGTCCCCTTCTTTTTATCCCTCCAGCAAAAGCTTCCCACATCGTGACTAAATCTGCAGGGGTAAGCTCTTCTTTTCCCAGTACTGCCTTTCCAGCATCCATAAAAGCAGTGCCGTAAAGAGGACCCATAGCTGCACCCCCAGAGAGAACGATAGATTTCCCTACTGCTTGTAAAAGCTCACCGATATCTCTTTTCTCTTCTGGGAATTTATCTACTATCTCTTGAATCTTATGAAAAGCATTACAAACACTCTCTCCATGGTCAGAATCACCAATGGGGGAATCGAGGTCATTCAAATATTGGCGATTCTTTTCCAGGTTTTCCACTACCTTATGCAAAGCATATTTTACTTTCTCTATAGATATAGATTGGGACATAATTTCTCTCCTTCAGTGCTGAACAAAATGTATTCCATCACAAGGAGCATCTATCAATCTTTTTAGTTCTTCATCCATCTTAGTTAGGGTTACTGAAAAGCCTCCCATCTCTAAAGAAGTAAAGAACTCTCCCATATAGGTACGATGAATTTTTATTCCATAGTCAGAGAGAATTTGGGCTACTTTACGGAAACAAATATACATCTCTAAAAGAGAGGTAGAGCCTAAACCATTAACTAAAACGGTAACTTCATCTCCTCTTTGGAAGGGAAGGTCTTCTAAAACCTGGCGAGTGAGAAGTTCGGTAACTTCATCGGCACTCATCATTTTCGTTCTTTTAATCCCTGGCTCGCCATGATGTCCCACTCCGATTTCCATTTCATCTTCTCCAATCTGAAAAGAAGGTTTTCCAGTAGTGGGTAAGATACAAGGAGTATGAGCTACCCCCATACTACGAGTGTTAAACACTGCTCTTTCTCCTACTTCTTTAATCTTTTTCAAATCTGCTCCTTCTTCAGCCAAGGCTCCTGCTACTTTCCAGAGTATTACCTCTCCGGCTACTCCTCGCCGGTTATCCATTCTCTCTTTGGGAGAAGACGCTACATCATCATTAACTATGACACTTTCTACTTCTATTCCTTCTGACTGAGCTAACTCTTGAGCCATACCAAAGTTCATCACATCTCCAGAATAATTTCCCAAACACAGAAGCACTCCTTTTCCGGCATCGGCAGCTTTAATAGCTTCATACACTCTCTGCACCGGAGGAGCAGCAAAAATATCTCCCACGGCTACAGTATCCACTAAACCCCTCCCAATATAGCCAATGAAAGCAGGTTTATGTCCTGAACCACCCCCAGTAACTATTCCTACTTTCCCTGTAACTGGAGCGTCTTTTCTTACCAGAACTCTTTCAGTTTCTAATCTCTTTACTTTATTCTGGTTAGCTATTACAAAACCTTCTAACATCTCCTCAATTAAGTTTTCTGGTTGGTTAATGAATTTTTTCACTTTCATTCCCCCTTGAGATATTTATTTTCTATCTCCTTGATTTTAGCTACCTTAGGAAGAGACCGCCCTCCTTGAAACTCACTTCCTAACCAGGCATCTACTAACATTTTAGCTAACTCTGGCCCTACAATGTGTCTTCCCAAAGTTAAGACATTGGAATTGTTGCTCTTTTTAGCTCTTTCTGCCGAATAAATATCATGAGCACAGGCAGCGTAAACTCCCGGAATTTTATTAGCCGCCATAGCCATACCGATACCTGTTCCACAGATTAAAATTCCATACTGATATTTCCCTTTGCTTATTTCCTCCCCTATCTCTCGGGCCACATCAGGATAATCTACCACTTCGTCTTCAGAGTTAACTCCTCGATCTGCAAATTCAATATTCTTTTCTTTAAGATGCTCCACAATAACTTTTTTCAAAGGATATCCAAAATGGTCAGAAGCAATAACCAGATACAAAAATAACACCTCCTCTTACTTCAAATAATTTCTTTTTGAAGAGAAACAAAATCAGGATAAAAACCCCGGAGCACCTGATAGAGAGCTCGGTATTTTTCAAAAAGAGTTTGATACAGTTGAGAATTTCTCTTATCAGGTTGATAGTGCTCTACTGGCTGAATAAAATTCTCACAAACTTCGGAGAAAGAGGCAAAAGCTCCCGTCCCCACTCCGGCAATGAAAGCTGCTCCAGTGGAAGCAGGGTCTTCTATGTTAGTGGTTTCCACTTCCATATCCATCACATCAGCCATAACCTGACACCACAGAGGACTCCGGGCTGCACCTCCAGAGAGGGTTAATTTCTTAGCGGTTAAAGAAAAACTCTTTAGTATCTCTACTGATTCTCTCTGAGAGAAAGCTACTCCTTCAATCACCGAGCGAATCATATGACGAATATCATGTTCATAGCTTAAACCGAAAAACACCCCTCGAGCATTGGGGTCAGAATGAGGGGTTCGCTCTCCAATGAGATAGGGAAGGAAAATTAACCCTTTACTTCCCGGGCTTATTTCTCCGGCTAAGGAGTTCAATTTATCAAAGCTCAAATCTTTGTCTAACTTAGCTAAGGAGTTAAATAGCCACTGATAGGAGCCGCCAGCAGCTAAAGTACAACCCATCAAAAACCATTTTCCAGGAATAGAATAGCAAAAAGAATGCAGTCCTCGATTTTGATGGTCCATTTTGGCTTCTTCAGTTTGGGCCATCACCACTCCGGAAGTTCCCAAAACACAAGAAACAAGCCCCGAATGTATCACCCCTAATCCTATTCCTCCAGAAGACTGGTCTCCTCCTCCCCCTACAACTGGAATACCTTCAGGAAGACCAGTCTCTAAAGAGGCTTGAGGGGTAACATAACCGGTTATCTCTGGAGACTCAACCACCTGGGGTAAAGTATCCCGGTTAATCTCAAAGAGGTCTATCATCTTCTCTGACCAGCGGCGATTAGCCACATCAAACAAAAAAGTGCTGGAAGCATCAGACACCTCAGTTGTGAAAGCACCAGTCAGTTTAAGTCGTAAAAAGTCCTTGGGAAGAAGCATTTTGAAAGTCTGAGAAAGCGCTGGGGGTTCATGTTTTCTTAACCATAGAATCTTGGGAAGCCAATAACCGGTGAGAGGAGTGTTAGCAGTATATTTTAAAAGCTCTTCCAGGCTCACCTTTTCCTTTATCTCTTCTATCTCCTGGTAACTTCTCTGATCACACCACAAAATGCAGGGACGCACTGGATTACCTTTTTTATCTAGTAGAACCAAGCCTAACATCTGACCTGACAACCCGATAGCCGATAGTTTATCCAAATCTCCGACCCGGGACCTCAGCTGGGAAATTAACTTACAGAATCCCTTCCACCAATCTTCAGGATTTTGCTCGGCACTAAAAGAATCAGGGTAAGATACTGATAACTCTACCGATTCCCGGAGAATAGAGTGAGTTTCCAAGTCTAAAAGAGAAGCTTTAATAGAAGAGGTCCCCAGATCCACTCCTAAAATATATTTTTTACTCAAAGGTAGCTCCTCCTTTAGTAGTAAAGAATCCCTCCGTCTACATTGATAGCTTGCCCTACTATGAACTCTGATTCATCAGTACACAAAAAGATGGTTAATCCTACCATATCTTCTGGAACACTGATTCTCCCTTTAGGAGTCATCTCAATAAACTTCTTTCGTTTCTCGGGGT
>Ga0116181_1004492_pt1 | contig 10451 bp, 7 predicted proteins | sample AD_UKC075_MetaG_FD_89752 | JGI IMG/M metagenome (GOLD analysis project Ga0116181, IMG submission 89752) | Active sludge microbial communities of municipal wastewater-treating anaerobic digesters from USA - AD_UKC075_MetaG | ecosystem: Engineered > Bioreactor > Anaerobic > Digestate | place: USA... | reverse complement strand
GCAAGCAGCAGGGCATGACCAGCAAATGGATGGGTACCTTCTGGACCATGGATAGCTCCACCGTCATGAAGATGGGCGAGGTGGGCGACGGCTTCATGGGCGTGATGCCCTTTCGCTACTACTACGACACCGAGAAAGCGCCCATGCTGGAGAAAATCCGCGCGGTGCGATCGGAGTACCAGAGCACGGCCTATATCCAGGGCTTCCTGGCCACCATGTTGTTCACCGAATCGGTCAAACGCTGTCTGGACGCGGGCAAGCCGCTCACCGGCCCCAACCTCAAGGCCGCGCTCAACACCCTCAAGGACTTCGACACGGGCGGCCTGATCGGCGTGCCCATCACCATCAGCGGCAACTCCATCCCCGTCGGCCGGGTCTACAAAGCCGACATGAAGGCGCAGAAGATGGTGGCGGCCTCCGACTGGATCAAGCTCTGATGCCGTACATCCCCCTGGGCGGCCCCCTCGCTGCGGGGCGGCCCTTGCTCGGCGCCCCGCGCCCAGGCCATGTCACAACTCACAGCGCTGGCCATACACGCGCAACGAAGTTCTACCCATACCCATGACAGACATCGGTACACCCAACGTCCTCGAAGTCAACAACATCGAGGTCATCTACAACAAGGTGGTGCAGGCCCTGCGCGGCCTGTCGCTGGCCGTGCCGCGCGGTCAGATCGTGGCGCTGCTGGGCAGCAATGGCGCGGGCAAAAGCACCACGCTCAAGGCCATCTCCAATCTGCTCACGCTCGAAGATGGCTTGCTTGCTTCGGGCAGCATTCGCTTCAATGGGAACGACACGGCGCATGTCGCACCGCAGCAACTGGTGCGTCAAGGTTTGTCGCATGTGATGGAGGGGCGGCGTGTGTTCGAGGACCTGACGGTCGAGGAAAACCTCATCGCATCGACCTACGCCCTCACTGGGCGCAGCGATGCGATGAAGCCTGACTTCGACCTCGTGTACAGCTATTTCCCGCGCCTGCACGAGCGCCGCAAGGGGCTGGCCGGCTACCTCTCGGGTGGTGAGCAGCAGATGCTGGCCATCGGCCGTGCGCTGATGGCCCAGCCCGAGTTGATCCTGCTGGACGAGCCCTCCCTGGGCCTGAGCCCTAAGCTCACCGAGGACATCTTCTCCATCATCGTCCGTATCAACGCCGAGCGCGCAACCAGCATGCTGCTGGTGGAGCAAAACGCCACCGTGGCCCTGGCCGTGGCGCACCGCGGCTACATCATGGAAAACGGCAAGATCGTCATCGACGGCACGGCCGAGCGCCTGGCCAGCGACCCCGACGTGCGCGAGTTTTATCTGGGCATGGGCGGCGGCGGCGAGGCCAAGAGCTTCAAGGACATCAAGCACTACAAACGGCGCAAAAGATGGCTGTCATGAATCTTCCCGAACTGACTCTGCCCCAGATGCTGCGCCAGCGTGCGCTGCAAGATGCCCAGCGCGTGGCCATCCGGCAAAAGGACTTCGGCATCTGGAAGCCTTTCACCTGGGCGCAGTACTACGAGCGCGCGGCGCATTTCGGCCAGGGCATGCGGCAACTGGGCCTGCAGGCGGGCGGCCATGTGGGCGTGATTGCCGAGAACCGCATCGAATGGGTGCTGGCGCAGATGGGTGCGGGCCTGGTGGGGGGCATCACCGTAGGTGTGTACCCCACCAGCCCCACGGCCGAGGTGGCCTATGTGGTGGGCCATGCCGACATCTCCCTCATGGTCTGCGAGGACCAGGAGCAGACCGACAAGGTGCTGGCGGCGCTGGACCAGTTGCCGCACCTGAAAAAAATCATCGTCATGGAAACCAAGGGCCTGCGCAGCTTCGCGCCCGAGCAGCGCGCCCTGATCGCCACCTTCGACGAGGTCGAGCAACTGGGCCGCCAGGCACACAGCCAGGCACGCATCGACGAGTTGCTGGCGCAGCAGAAGCTGGACGACATCGGGCTCATGATCTACACCTCGGGCTCGACGGGCAAACCCAAGGGCGCCATGGTGTCGTGGCGCAATATGCGCGGCGTCACGCCCGGCATCGTCGATCGGCTGCAGCTGGGCGCCAGCACCACGCACCTGTCCTACCTGCCGCTGTGCCATGTGGCCGAGCAGATGCTGACCACGTTCTGCCCCATCTACCTGGGCTCGCAGGTCAACTTTGGCGAGTCGATCCGCACCGTGCAGGAGGACCTGCGCGAGGTGGCGCCCAGCATGTTCCTGGGCGTTCCACGCATCTGGGAGAAGCTGCACTCGGCTATCAGCATCAAGATGCAGGAGACTGGCCGCCTGCGCCGCGCGCTCTACGACAAGGCCCTGGCTGCCTGCGCCCCGCTGGCGCAAAAGCCGCGCAGCCAATGGTCTGTGGCCGAGCGGCTGACCTACGGCGTGTACTACTGGCTGGTGCTGCGTGCGCTGCAGAATTTCATAGGCCTGCGCGAGGCCCGGGTGGCACTGACGGGCGCGGCACCCATCGCCCCCGAGGTGGTGCGCTTCTTCCGCACCCTGGGCGTGCCCCTGGTCGAGGTCTATGGCCTGACTGAATCCACCGGCATGGTCACCGGTCATCGTCTGGACGACGTGGCCGTGGGCACCGTGGGGCCGGTTACCGAGGGCGTGCAGTACCGCATTGCCGACACGGGCGAGCTGCAGATCAAGGGCGAGATGGTGTTTGCCGGCTACTACAAGAACCCCGAGGCCACGGCGCAAAGCATCGTCGATGGCTGGCTGCACACGGGTGACGTGGTGCGCGAGGAAGGCGGGCAAATCAAGATCGTCGATCGCTTGAAGGACATCATGATCACCGCCGGCGGCAAGAACCTCACACCGTCCGAAATCGAGAACACCATGAAGGCCAGCCCCTTCATCAAGGAATGTGTGATCGTGGCCGAGGCGCGCAAGTTTGTCGGCGCCCTGGTCATGATCGACTACGAGACCGTGGGCAAATGGGCTGAGGCACGGCGCATCGCATTCACGCATTTCCGCTCGCTGGTCGAAACCCCCGAGGTGCGCCAGCTCATCGACCAGGAAATCGCCGGCGGAAATGCCAAACTGGCCCAGGTGGCGCAGATCCGAAGATTCCACCTATTGACCAAAGAGCTGGACCACGACGATGGTGAAGTGACTGCCACCATGAAGGTGCGCCGCTCCAGCATCTACAAGACCTACGCGGCGGAGATCGAAGCCTTGTATGCCTAGAAAATGACTTCTAGCGCGCATCCGTCAATAATAAGTTGCTATCAATTGTGAAGTAAAAATGGCTGAGTCTCCTCTGCTCGTCTCCCGCCAGGGCGCCATCGCCACCCTGCAGTTCAACCGTCCCGAGGCCATGAATGCGCTGGATTTGCCCACCGCGCTGGCGCTGCGCGACGCCGTGCGCGCCATCGCGCACGACGCCAGCGTGCGCGCCGTGCTGCTGCGGGGCAGCGGCCGGGTCTTTGTGGCTGGGGGCGACCTGGTCATGCTCGCCGCCGACCCGGTGCAAGGTGCCCAGGATCTGCTCGGCCCGCTCAACGAAACCCTGTTGCTGCTGCAGGGGCTGAATGCCCCGGTCATTGCCCAGGTGCATGGCGCGGCGGCTGGCGCCGGCCTGTCGCTCATGCTGATGTGCGACTTCGTGCTCGCGGCAGAGGGCAGCAAATTCAACCTGGCCTATATCAACCTCGGTACCAGCTGCGACGTGGGCGCCTCCTGGGCGCTGCCGCGCCTGGTGGGTCTGCGCCGGGCGCTGGAGATAGCCCTGCTGGGCGAGAGTTTTGGCGCCGACGAGGCGCTGCGCCTGGGCCTCATCAACCGCGTGCTGCCCGCCGCCGAGCTGCCCGCCGCCGCCCAGGCCTTTGCCGAGCGCATTGCCAGCGGCCCTACCGTGGCCTACGGCCATATGCGACGCCTGATGCGTGCCAGCCTGGACCACAATCTGGCCACGCAGCTGCAGGCTGAAGCGCAGGCCTTCGACGCCTGCGCCCGCACGGATGACCTGCGCGAGGGCATCGAGGCCTTCTTTGCCAAACGCAAGCCGCAATTCAACGGCCAATAAACCAGATTGAAAGGAAACCCCATGACCCACCGTGACGTCTTCGTCGTCAGCACCGCCCGCACCGCCATCGGCACTTTCGGCGGCAGCCTGAAAGACGTGCCCAACACCCAGCTCGCTACCACCGCCGTCAAGGCCGCCATCACGCGCGCCGGCCTCGCGCCCGACGCCGTGGGCCATGTGGTCATGGGCAACGTGATCCCCACCGACACCAAGGACGCGTACCTCGCCCGCGTGGCCGCCATCGACGCCGGCTGCCCCATCGAGACGCCCGCCTTCAACGTCAACCGACTCTGCGGCTCGGGGCTGCAGGCCATCATCAGCGCGGCGCAGGCCATCGGCTATGGCGACTGCGACGTGGCCGTGGGCGGCGGGTCCGAATCCATGAGCCGCGGCCCCTATTTCGACCAGGCGGCGCGCTACGGCGCCCGCATGGGCGACACCAAGAGCATCGACTATATGCTCGGCATCCTGCACGACCCCTGGCAAAAAATGCACATGGGCATCACCGCCGAGAACGTGGCCGAGCGCTACAAGATCTCGCGCGCCATGCAGGACCAGCTCGCGCTGAAAAGCCAGCAGCGCGCCGCCGCCGCCATCGCCGCAGGCTACTTCAAGGACCAGATCGTCCCGGTCGAAATCGCCACACGCAAGGGCACGGTGCTGTTCCAGGAGGACGAGCATGTGCGCGCCGCCACCACGCTCGATGTGCTGGCTGGCATGAAGCCCGCATTCAGGAAGGACGGCGGCACCGTCACCGCCGGCAACGCCTCCGGCATCAACGACGGCGCCAGCGCCGTGGTGCTGGTGGCGGGCGACCGACTGCAGGCCCTCAATGTGAAGCCCCTGGCCCGCCTCGTGGGCTATGCGCACGCGGGGGTGGAGCCCGCCTACATGGGCATCGGCCCCGTGCCTGCCACGCAGAAGGTGCTGGCGCGTACCGGCCTCAAGGTGCAGGACATGGATGTGATCGAAGCCAACGAAGCCTTCGCCGCCCAGGCCTGCGCCGTGGTGCAGGAGCTGGGCCTGGACCCGGCCCGCGTCAACCCGAATGGCTCGGGCATTTCGCTGGGCCACCCGGTGGGCGCCACCGGGTCCATCATCACCACCAAGGCGATTGCGGAACTGCACCGCACGGGCGGTCGCTATGCGCTGGTGACCATGTGCATCGGCGGTGGCCAGGGCATTGCGGCCATCTACGAACGGGTTTGAGTCTTTTTGGCCTCCGGCGCTTGATTTTCAAGCGCTGACAGCTCTTATTTTCATAGCGACATGCTTCCCAACACCCTCCTCACTGCCGACGAAAAATCCGAACTGGAACTGTTCACCGAATCGCTGGAGCGCTTCTGTGACGCCGAGATCGAGCCGCATTACCGCGACTGGGAAAAGGCCGGACTGGTCAGCCGCGAAATCTTTCGCAAAATGGGCGCCAACGGCTACCTCTGCGCCGACGTGCCCGAGCAGTACGGCGGTCCGGGCGCCAGCGTGCCCTTCTCGTTCGCCGTGGTCGAGGTGCTCGCGCGCCGGGGCTACGGCGGCTTCGTGGGCGGGCTGGAGGTGCACAACGACATCATCCCGCCCTACCTGTTGCACTGCGGCACCGAGGCGCAGCGCCAGTACTGGCTGCCACGCATGTGCAGCGGCGATGCGGTCGCGGCCATCGGCATGACCGAGCCTGGCGCAGGCAGCGACCTCAAGGCCATCCGCACCACCGCCATCAAGGACGGCGACCACTACGTCATCAACGGCAGCAAGATCTTCATCAGCAACGGCCAGCACTGTGACCTGATCGTGCTCGCCGCCAAGACCGACCCGGCTGCGGGTGCCAAGGGCGTGAGCCTGTTCCTCGTCGATGCGGCCACGCCCGGCTTCACGCGTGGCCAGAACCTGGAAAAAATCGGTCAGCATGCGGGCGACACCTCCGAGCTGTTCTTCAACGAGATGCGTGTGCCCGCCGACGCACTGCTCGGCGGCGTGGAAGGCCAGGGCTTCGTGCAGATGATGCGCGAGCTGCCGCGCGAGCGCCTGATCATCGGCGTGCAGGCGGTGCACGGCGCCAAGGGCGCGCTGGGTGCCACGCTGAAATACGTGCAGGAGCGCCAGGCCTTTGGCCAGCCCATCGGCCAGTTCCAGAACACGCGCTTCACGCTGGCGCAATGCGCGAGCGACATCGCGGCCGCCGAAGCCTTCTTGAACATGAGCGTGGCGGCTTACCAGCGCGGCGAACTCACGCCCGAAGCCGTGAGCGCGCTCAAGCTGCACACCACCGAGCTGTTCGGCCGCGTGGCTGATGCCTGCCTGCAGCTCTTTGGCGGCTACGGCTACATGGCCGAGTACCCGATCTCGCGTTTCTGGACCGACGCGCGCGTGCTGCGCATCTATGGCGGCACGTCAGAGATCATGAAGGAGCTGGTGGCGCGCTCACTGCTGGGGCGCTGACGCTGCATGCTGCTGCACGCGGAGCCTTTTGCAGCCGCTGGCGTCGTCATCCAGCGGAGGAACGTCGCCGAGCAGCAGACCTGAACGCATACACTCCCGGTGCCTGGCCAACGGCACCGCCGCTTGACGGGCCCTGTGGCGTTGCTCGTCCGTGCCTGGCACGTCGATAGCGGTACCGCTGGGTGCATCCCATGACCGAAAATTGGCTGAAGCCAAACGCGGCGAAAATCGGGATGCTGTTTGAACAGCACAAATCTGTGGATCGTGCGCCAGGAATCCTCGTCATCGGACGTGGGTCGGGCGCGTTCCCGCCCGCACAAATGGGTGGGCTGCTCCAGCCGCCGAGCCGGCGTCTTGCAAGCCAGATACCAGCGGAAAAAGGCTGGACTTAAGGCGACGTCTGCACGATCCAAACCATCAACCGCTCGCAGTACCCGCAGAAATGGGTGCTGCTGGGCATTCCTTAGCAAAGTGCCTCATGGCGAGTGTTCCGTTTTTCATCAATCCCACATCCTTGCAGACCCAGGTCAGCAGCACCACCTTTGCCCGGGGGGCCGCGCTCTACCGCAACCATTGCGTGCTGGATGTTGAGATCGATGAGGTCGAGCCGGGCGCGCTGGAGCTCGAAGGCGAAGTGCAGGGCAGCTTGCCCGAGCCCTATTGGGTCAATGTTTCGCTGCAAGCCGACGCAGGCGGCCAGATAGGGCATTTCGATGGGCATTGCACCTGCCCTGTGGTCATCGACTGCAAACATGCCGTGGCACTGGCGCTGTGGGCCGCTTACGCGTCTGCGCCGTTGCAGGCCGTCTCTGCCATGGCTGTCGATACGCTGTCTCCCTCCGCGCGCAAGGCAGCCGTGGCCGAGCAGACGCGTCTGCTGGCACAGCGCAACGTGGATCAGTGGCTGGAGCAGTTTGCCGAGGCGGTGCCTGCCCCGGTGGCCAAGGAGCTGGGCACCCCGGCGCAGCCCGACCAGGTGGTCTACATGCTGGCGCCCGCCAAGCGGGGCAACGATGCCGTGCTGCACATTGGTTTTGGCCTGTCGCGCCCCTTGCGCAAAGGGGGCTGGGGCCAGGTGCGCGCCATGGGCTATGGCACACCGGCCTCGGCGACCCCGCAAGACCGGGAAGCCATACAGCTGCTGCAGACCCTGGGGGTGCAGACCTATGGCTACAGCGTGTCCACCATGCTGCGCCCGCTGGGTGGCGAGGTGGGTCAGCTCGCACTGCGGCTGGCCGCCAGCACCGGGCGTTTGTTCTATGCCCCCGATGGGAGAACCCTGGAGCTTGCCCTGGCGCTGGGGCCTGCGCGCGCCCTGGCTTGGCACTGGGAGGAGGACAACTCCAGCCCCGGCAACCCGGCCTGGGTGCTGCAGGCCCGGCTCGACGGCACCGATGCCCAGCTTCTGCGCAACACACCGCCGCTGTACCTCGACCTGGTCGCCGGCGTGTGCGGTTGGGTCGAAGCCCCCGGCGTGGCGGCGCACGACCTGGGGGTGCTGTTGAAGGCGCCACCGATTCCGCAAGCATCCTTCGACCGGCACCAGGCCACGCTGCTGCGGCGCCTGGCGCACCTGCCCCTGCCGCCCGCCATCGAGCGCCCGCAGCTGCTGCAGGGCGTGGCCCCGGTGGCGCATCTGCACCTGTCGCCCGTGGTCCGGGCCGAGGTGGCGCTGCGTGGGCTTGTGGAGGCACGCCTCGCATTCGACTACGCCGGCTACCGGCACCAGGAGCGCAGCCCGCTCAACCCCCTGCTGCTGGATGCGCAGGGCACGCAGGTGCTGGTGGAGCGTGATCTGGATGCGGAACAAGCCGCCCTGCTGCACCTGCGCCAGCTCGGCCTGGTGGAAGACCCGCAGGGGCGCTGGGGGCTGCCGCCGCGCGTGTCCGTGCAGCCGCCGGTATGGCTGCAATGGGCCGATGCCGACTTCGCCCCGCTGCGCGAGGCGGGCTTTGTGCTCACGCTGGACAGCCAGCTGCACCACTGGATCACCCGGGCCGACAAGCTGCATGTGGAGATGGAGCCTGAAGGCGGCAGTGCTGCCTGGTTCGACCTGTCGCTGGGGGTGGAGATCAACGGCCAGCGACACAACATCCTGCCCTGGCTACCGGCCCTGATCGACCAGATTGGCCCTGCCAGCACGTCGCCCGATAGCGTGGCCGGCACGGCTCTGCCCGAGCATGTGTACCTGCCGCACGCCGATGGCAGCGGCTACCTGCGGGTACCCACCGAGCCCCTGCGGCCGTGGTTGCAGGCCCTGCTGGACCTGGTGGGCGAGCGTGACCATGGCTTTGACGTTGACGGTCTGCGCCTGAGCCGCCTGGAGGCACTGCGTGTGGGGGCGGCGCTGGGAGAGGGCGCGCAGTGGTCAGGTGCTGCCAGCCTGCAGCACCTGGTGCAGCAGCTTGCCGGGCGTGCCAGTCTGCCGACAGTGCCCGCACCCGCCGGCCTGGTGGCGGCGCTGCGGCCCTACCAGCAACTGGGCCTGGATTGGCTGCAGTTTCTGCGTGCGCACGGCCTGGCCGGTGTGCTGGCCGACGACATGGGCCTGGGCAAAACCCTGCAGACACTGGCCCACATCTTGGTCGAGAAGGAGGCCGGCCGCTTGCAGCAGCCTGCGCTGATCGTGGCGCCGGTCAGCCTCATGGGCAACTGGCTGCGCGAAGCCGCTCGCTTCACGCCCGGCCTGCGCGTGGTGGTGGTGCATGGGCCGCACCGGCACGCCACCGCCAGCGACCTGGGGCTGTGTGACATCGTCATCACGCCCTATTCCTTGTTGCAGCGTGACCGCGAGCGGTGGCTGGCGCAGCCCTGGCACCTGGTGGTGCTTGACGAGGCGCAGAACATCAAGAACGCCAGCACCGGCGCGGCCCAGGTGGCGTCCGAGCTCAACGCCACGCACCGCCTGTGCCTGTCGGGCACACCGATGGAAAACCACCTCGGAGAGTTGTGGAGCCTGTTCCACTTTCTGATGCCCGGTTTTCTGGGGAGCCAAAAGCGGTTCAAGGAGCTGTTTCGCAGCCCTATCGAAAAAAACGGCGACAGCGAGCGCCTGGCCCAGCTGCGCAGCCGCGTCACCCCCTTCATGCTGCGGCGGACCAAACGGGACGTGGCCACCGAGCTGCCCGACAAGGTGGAAAACATCGCCGGTGTCACCCTCGACGGCAAACAGGCCGACCTGTACGAAACCATCCGCCTCACCACCGAAAAAGCCGTGCGCGAAGCCCTGGCCGACAAAGGGTTGGCGAAGTCGCAGATCCAGATCCTCGATGCCCTGCTCAAGCTGCGCCAGGTGTGCTGCGACCCTCGTCTGGTGCCCCTGGCTTCGGCGCAAAAGATCAAACACTCGGCCAAACTCGATCTGCTGATGGAGCTGCTGCCCGAAATGCTGGCCGAAGGCCGCCGGGTGCTGCTGTTCTCGCAGTTCACCAGCATGCTGGAGCTGATCGAAGAGGCGCTGCAGGCGCGTGGGCTGTCGTGGGTCAAACTCACCGGTCAGTCGAAAAACCGCGACGCCCTCATCGACCGCTTCACCAGCGGCGAGGTGCCCTTGTTCCTCATCAGCCTCAAGGCCGGTGGTGTGGGCCTGAACCTGCCGCAGGCCGACACCGTGATCCACTACGACCCCTGGTGGAACCCGGCCGTGGAAAACCAGGCCACCGACCGCGCCCACCGCATCGGCCAGAAGAACCGCGTGTTTGTCTACAAACTGGTGGCCCACGGCACCATCGAAGAGCGCATCCTCGCCCTGCAAGAGCGCAAGGCCGCCCTGGCTGAAAGCATGTACAGCGGCGCGCAGGCGCGCAAGCAGCCGCTGTTTACCGAAGGGGATATTGCCGAATTGCTCAAGCCGCTGGGGGCGTGAGGGCGGGGTGGGGCCGGGCTGGTTGAAATGGTCCCCTCGACAGGAATCGAACCTGTATCTGACGCTTAGGAGGCATCCGTTCTATCCATTGAACTACGAGGAGCGACCGGGCCCGATTGTAGGGGAGGGCGCG
>Ga0116181_1004491_pt1 | contig 10455 bp, 11 predicted proteins | sample AD_UKC075_MetaG_FD_89752 | JGI IMG/M metagenome (GOLD analysis project Ga0116181, IMG submission 89752) | Active sludge microbial communities of municipal wastewater-treating anaerobic digesters from USA - AD_UKC075_MetaG | ecosystem: Engineered > Bioreactor > Anaerobic > Digestate | place: USA... | reverse complement strand
TACCAGATAGTAACGCCAAGGATGTAGCAGCAGCTGTTGAGTCAGCTATAGCGGCTTTCCCTTCTTGGAGCACCACTACTTTAGAGGAACGGTTTAAAGTATTAAATAGAATTGCTGAGCTAATAGACGAAAACCTTGAATCGTTAGCACTAGCCGAAACCAATGATAATGGTAAACCGCTTTGGCTTTCTAAGAAAGTAGATATTCCCCGCGCTTCCAGCAACTTCAGATTCTTTGCTACCGGCTTAATGCACACTTCCACCGAGAGCCACAGTATGGAAGATAGAGCTATCAACTATACGCTTTGTCAACCGATAGGTGTCGTAGGGTGTATTTCTCCTTGGAACCTACCCTTATATTTATTTACTTGGAAAATAGCTCCTGCATTGGCCGCCGGCAATTGTGTGATAGCTAAACCTAGTGAAGTAACTCCTATGACCGGATATTTACTAAGCGTCATTTGCAAAGAGGCAGGGTTGCCGGATGGGGTATTAAATATTGTTCATGGTAATGGACAGCATTGTGGTAGTGAAATTGTAAAGCATCCTGAAATAAAAGCAATTTCATTTACCGGAAGTACCAGAGCCGGAAAGGATATCGCTTCAATAGCTGCCCCCATGTTCAAAAAATTATCCCTAGAACTAGGAGGGAAAAATCCGAATATCATTTTTGCAGATTGTGATTGGGAAAAGATGATAAGAACAACAGTTCAAAGTTCATTTGCAAATCAAGGGCAAATTTGTCTTTGTGGAAGTAGGATATTGGTAGAAGCTTCAATCTATGAAAAATTTAAAACTGAATTTATTGCTCGAGCTGAAAAACTTACTGTTGGTGATCCTTTAGACACCAACACGAAGCAAGGGGCATTGGTTAGTAAAGTACATTTCGAAAAGGTAATGAGCTGTATTGAGTTGGCAAAGCAAGAAGGCGGAAAAGTCTTGTTAGGAGGTGAAGCTACTAAAGGCTCCGGACGATGTGAACAGGGCTATTTCGTAAAGCCTACAATCATAGAAGGGTTGGGAGCACAGTGTAAGACTAATATGGAAGAAATTTTTGGACCTGTAGTGACCCTTCAACCGTTTCATACGGAAGAAGAAGCACTCGAGCTCGCCAATACATCCGACTATGGATTAGCCGCTACAATCTGGACTCAAGATATAAGCAGGGCACATCGGATGGCTGCTAAAGTACATAGTGGTATTATCTGGGTCAATTGTTGGCTGCTTAGAGATTTAAGAACTCCATTTGGTGGTTTTAAAAACTCAGGCATCGGACGAGAAGGTGGCTGGGAAGCATTGAAGTTTTTTACTGACCCTAAGAATGTTTGCATAGAGTTATAAGCACCACAAATTTTTGAATAGAGAAATAGTATCTGCTTTCTTTTTCTGGAATAGGAATACCGGGTTTATGTTTAAAGGCCTTGTCAGAAAAGGGTTTTAAGATACTATGGAGTAAAACTCTTTTTAGGAAATGAAAATGAACGGCTGCCATTAACGAAGCATTGGTACAACAAACAGTCAAAAAATATATTTTTGCACCTTAATCAAACTATAACCGAGTGAATCAATATATGCTACCCAAAGGCTTTCTAGTAGCTGTAGGCGGTGCAGAAGATAAAGGCACAGATTTAGAAAAAGGTATTATTGAACGTAATCGCCTCAATTTTTTTGAACTAGGCATTCTAAGTAATATCATCAACCTGATTGATAAATCTCAAGAACCAATAGTAGAAGTAGTTACTACAGCTTCATCTATTCATGACGAAGTTTTTGATAACTATAAAAGTGCTTTTGAAAAGTTGGGTGTTAAAAACATCGGCCATTTCAGGATTCGTAATCGTGAAGATTCGGCAAATCCGGAATACTTAGAACGATTGAAAAAAGCCAATTGTATCATGTTTTCAGGAGGTAATCAGCTTCGCTTGTCTTCTATCTTCGGCGGCACGGAGTTTTTACAAATACTCAAAGAAAAATACATGAATGAGCCGTTGGTAATCGGAGGAACAAGCGCCGGTGCTATGGCTATGAGCAATACTATGATATATGAAGGCACTGCTTCGTTGGCTCATCTTAAAGGGGAAGTGAGAATGACTACCGGTATAGGACTTATTCAAAATGTCATTATTGATACCCATTTCGACAAGCGCGGAAGATTCAATAGACTGGCACAAGCAGTAGCTGCCAACCCCGGTACTATCGGTATTGGTTTGGGGGAAAATACGGGTGTGATTGTAAAAGATGGCTTTAACTTAACGACTATTGGACTTGGCTCAGTGATTGTAATTGATGGTAAAAACATTGATTACAACAATATTGCGGATATAGAATTTGGAGCTCCGATTTCTGTTGAAAATCTAATCGTACATATCATGTCTGCCGGAGATGTCTATAATATTCGTGAAAGAAATTATGCCGGAAAGGATTTAAAAGTTGATATAGAAGACTAAGAAATAATAACAGACTATTTTACGATGATCACATTAAATCTTACTGGAAAAACAGCGTTAATAGCCGGTAGCACACAAGGCATAGGATTAGCTACGGCACAAGCCTTGGCGAGCCTAGGGGCTACTTGTGTTTTATTAGCACGCAATGAATCAGCATTGCAAAATGCCATTACAACTTTAGATACGAATCATAAACAAACCCATCATTACCTGGTGGCAGATTTTAGTAATGCAAAACAAGTGCAGCAAGTAGTACAAGAGTTTGTAAGTAAAAATCCGATACATATCCTTGTCAACAATACGGGTGGCCCTCCGGCAGGTGCTATTGTTTCTGCTACTGCTGAGGCATTTCTTACAGCGTTTCAGCAACATTTAATTTGCAACCATCATTTAGCTACTGCCGTTTTACCATCCATGAAAGAAGCCGGTTACGGTCGTATCATCAACATTATTTCCACTTCAGTAAAAATCCCTTTGAAGAACCTTGGTGTTTCAAATACTATTCGAGGAGCGGTAGCGTCATGGGCTAAAACCATGGCAAATGAAGTCGCTAAGTTTGGAATAACCGTTAATAATGTATTGCCAGGAGCTACGGCTACAGCTCGTTTACAAAATATTTTAAACAATAAAACCCAACAAACCGGAGTAACCTTAGAAGCAGCAGAACAGGAAATGCTTCACGAAATACCTGCGGGTCGATTTGGTAATCCGGAAGAGATAGGAGCCGTTGTCGCATTTTTAGCCAGTCCTGCGGCAGCCTATGTAAATGGGGTTAGCCTACCGGTAGATGGAGGAAGAACCGGTAGCTTATAAGTAAAGGCAAAACTATTTTATCAATGCCTCATTAAAGAAAATGGGGCATTGTTTTTATAACCAATATCTAACAAAAAATAGCTATCAAAAAGCCGTTGGGACGATACAGAATTCAATTAAATTTGTGGGCATGACAAGACTACGGATACATACCGAAGGTTTGATAAAAAAATATGGTCGCCGTACGGTAGTAAACCATGTTTCATTTGAAGTGAATCAGGGAGAGATTGTGGGGTTGTTGGGGCCTAATGGTGCCGGTAAAACCACTTCATTCTATATGGTGGTAGGCATTGTAAAACCCGATGCCGGTGATGTGTTTCTTGATGGACAAAATATTACCAAACTTCCCATGTACAAAAGAGCACAAATGGGAATTGGCTACTTGCCACAAGAAGCTTCTGTTTTTCGTAAGCTTTCAGTAGAGGACAATATCAAAGCTGTACTTGAGATGACGAAGCTGACCAAAGCGGAACAAGAAAAAAAGTTAGAAAGTTTATTGGAGGAATTTAGATTGACGCATGTGCGTAAAAGCCCGGGTGATGTGTTGAGTGGAGGAGAGAGAAGAAGGACGGAAATAGCACGAGCCTTAGCCGTAGATCCCAAGTTTATATTACTTGATGAGCCTTTTGCCGGTATCGACCCTATAGCAGTTGAGGATATTCAAACTATTGTTGCCAAACTGAAATTTAAAAATATTGGCATTTTGATTACGGATCATAATGTCAATGAAACCTTATCCATTACAGATAGAGCCTACTTGTTATTTGAGGGAAAGATATTACGTTCCGGCACTGCAGAAGATTTAGCTAATGACGAACAAGTGAGAAAAGTGTATCTTGGTCAGCATTTTGAATTGAAGCGGAAGACCTATAATATAGAGGAGTAATAATTAACTTGAACAAATAAGCTTTTATAATTTAATCAATGGGCATCATTAATCCCACCTTGCGAAGCATCATGAAGTTGCGCCAAAGCGCTATAGACAACTTCGTGTTGAACCCAATTGATACCCAACAAAAGGTATTTAATGACCTAATAGGAAGTGCACAATTTACCGAGTTTGGAAAGAAATATGGGTTTGAAAAAATTAACACTATAGCGGATTTTAAAAGAAACGTTCCAATAAATAATTACGATACTCTAAAGCCCTATATCCAACGAATTTTAGAAGGTGAACAAAATATCCTTTGGCCTTCTCCTATCAACTGGTTTGCTAAGAGTAGCGGTACTACCTCAGACAAAAGCAAGTTTATACCTATCAGCAAGGAAACCTTAGATGACAACCATTTTAAAGCTGGGAAGGATGTTCATGCCTTGTATCTAGCACAGTTTCCTGATGCCAATATTTTTAATGGAAAGTGTTTAGTAATTGGAGGAAGCGCTCAAGTAAACCAACTCAATGCCGACTCTTTTTATGGAGATTTATCGGCAGTCATGATACAGAATATGCCGTTTACCGGTCAGATTTTGCAAACCCCCTCTCCGGAGATTACGTTAATGGATGAATGGGAGGCAAAGATTGAGAAAATTGCCAGTACAACAGTGCATGATAATGTAACCTATATAGCGGGTGTACCTACTTGGATTATTGTATTAATCAAAAGACTTTTTGAACTAAACAATACACAAAACCTACATGATATATGGCCGGGACTAGAGCTCTATATTCATGGTGGAGTTAATTTCAAGCCTTACCGCAAACAATTTGAAAGCTTTTTTCCGAATGGCGGTATCAATTTTTTAGAAACCTATAATGCTTCTGAAGGATTTTTTGCAGCACAAGATGAACAAGATTCTGAAGGGCTTTTGCTTTTCCTCAATCATGGAATTTACTTCGAGTTTTTACCAGTAGAAGAATATGGAAAGGAACACCCTCAAACACTTTCACTTAAAGAGGTGGAACTTGGAAAACAGTATGCTATTGTTATTAGCACCAATAGTGGTTTGTGGCGATATATCGTAGGCGATACGGTGCAGTTCACCTCGCTTTCTCCCTATAGAATCAAAGTAACAGGGCGGCTCAAGCATTTTATCAACGCCTTTGGTGAAGAACTTATCATTGATAACGCCGACTATGCCATTACCAAAGCTTGTGAAGCAACAGGAGCCATAGTGACTGACTATACCGCAGCCCCTATTTATATGAGCGATAGTAGCAATGGAGCTCATGAATGGCTGATTGAATTTGCAAAACCTCCACATTCATTAGAGGCGTTTACCATTGCTTTAGACAATGCTTTGAAACAAGTAAATTCAGATTATGAGGCTAAACGAACAAAAGATATAGCGTTAAGAATGCCGGTGATTCATAGTATATCTATCGGCTGTTTTCAAAGTTGGTTAAGAAGCAAAGGGAAATTAGGTGGTCAGCATAAAGTACCAAGATTGAGTAACGAACGTACCTACCTTGAAGAGATTCTAAAATTCTCTACACAATAATTTTATTTCAATGCTTGGTATAGATAAGCTATTGCTCTAGCATCTTGTTAATATAGTTTTCCTGAAAAATTAACTGCAAGTAGTAGATTTGTTATCGGTATGATGCAATCATTTCAATTTCCTTCCGGAAAAGTTCAGTATTGGTTTCAGTCAAGTATTCAGCAATTTCCTGAGATAATATCAAACGCTCCATGTGTATTGCTAACCGATAGTCATCTATACGAATTATACCCTTCATTTTTTTCTTCTTATCCTACTATTGTTATTGCCGCCGGTGAGTCCACCAAATCAATGGAAACCTTGTCTGTTATCATGCAACAATTGATAAATTTTGAAGTTGATAAGACTTATTACTTTATTGGAGTAGGAGGGGGAGTGGTAACAGATATAGCAGGCTTAGTGGCATCCACCTATATGCGTGGCATTCGATTGGGACTAATGCCAACAAGTCTTTTAGCCATGGTAGATGCAGCCATTGGTGGTAAGAATGGTGTTAATGTAGATGTCTATAAAAATATGGTGGGCACTATTCGTCAACCGGAATTTATTCTTTTTGACCATCAATTTCTAAACACCTTACCCGATGAAGAATGGAGTAACGGCTTTGCCGAAATCATCAAGTATGCTTGTCTTTTTGATGAAGTGATGTTGATGACTCTAGATAAAAATGACATCAATTATTATAAACAACAGGAGGCAGATTTGCAGCAGTTGATTCAACAATGTGTGCTGCTGAAAAATAAAGTAGTCCTGGAAGATGAAAGAGAACAACAACAAAGAAAATTGTTGAACTTTGGACATACTGTTGGTCATGCTATAGAGAATAATTACTCCTTATCACATGGTAAAGCGGTAGCAATAGGAATGGTGGTCGCTAGTAAACTTTCGGTGATGCTGGAACAGCTACCTTCAACTTTTATCCATACACTTGAAAAAATTTTACAACAATATCAGCTGCCGATAACTTATGCATTTGACCCGGAGGTAATTTCAAGAACACTTAAGATGGATAAAAAACGCCAACAAGAAACAATAGATTTTATCTTGCTGAAAGCAATAGGTAAAGCAAGGATTAGAAAAGTAAGCATCGAACTACTGACACAAAACTTAATCACTATAGCCTCAACAGAAAAATCATAAGCTGCTATGAACTCATTGGGTACCTTTTTTAAGATTCAGATTTTTGGAGAGTCGCACGGACCAGCAGTAGGCGTGGTGATTGATGGATGTATAGCCGGCATCGCTATCTGCGAAGAAGATTTTAATTTTGATTTAGAACGAAGAAAGCCAAATCAAGTAGGAACCACACCTAGAAAAGAAGAGGATCAACCCAACATTCTCTCAGGTATTTTTCAAGGAAAAACTACTGGAGCTCCATTGACTATTATTTTCGCAAATAACAATATTCGCTCTGCTGATTACGAAAAACAACAAGATACACCTCGACCAGGGCATGCAGATTTTGTTTTACAACAAAAATATAAGGGCTTCAATGACTATAGAGGTGGCGGACATAGTAGTGGTAGGTTGACAGTAGCTTTAGTAGCAGGAGGAGTAGTCGCTAAAAAAATGATAGGCTCTTTAGCACCCACAATATCTATTAAAGCTAATCTGTCGGAAGCCGGTGGTAATAAAGATATAGAAGCAGCGGTTGCAAAAGCCATCAAAGAGCAGGATAGTATTGGGGGTATTGTTTCTTGTCACGTTGAAGGATTGCCTATTGGTTTGGGGGAGCCGTTTTTTGATTCTGTTGAAAGCTTGATTAGCCATGCGGTATTTGCGATACCAGCAGTGAGGGGTATTGAGTTTGGTAGTGGTTTTGAAGCGGCAAAGATGAAGGGAAGTGAACATAATGATGCCATCATCAATGCAATAGGAGAAACAGCTACCAATCATGCAGGGGGTATTAATGGGGGCATTACTAATGGAAACACGCTAAGCTTTAAGGTGGCGATTAAGCCTACTAGCAGCACACCCCAGGAACAACAATCTTGGAATAATTCCACACAAAAAATAGAACCTTTTCGAGTGAAAGGTCGCCATGATCTTTGTATAGCATTACGAGCGCCGGTAGTGGTAGAATCCGTTACAGCTATGGTTTTAGCCGACTTATTACTTGTAAAAAATTCGAGAGATTAAAGTTTGTAAATTGATTAAGCTCTACCCAAAGTATTCAACATATATACGAGGTGTTTCATAAAGCCGGATGGTGTGCAATTGAACGGCATATTGCTGAATAACAGGGTTTAATTCATTCCAAATGGCAATGCATAAATTCTCTGCACTGGTGATAGTATCCTTCATAAAAGGAACTTCTAAGTTTAGGTTTTTATGATCCACTTTTTCAATGATATGCTCTTGGATAATTTCACTTAGCAGTTTTGCATTGAAAATATAACCGGTATCCACACTAGGTACGCCTTTGATGGTTACATGTAACTCATAGTTGTGCCCATGCCAATTAGGGTTCGCACATTTTCCAAATACAGCCGTATTCTTAGCATCATCCCAGTTTTTATTGTGTAATCTATGTGCTGCATTAAAATGTTCTACACGAGTAAGATATACCATCGTAATTTGATTATTTTGCAAAAGTAGCCCTACAGCTTGGTTTATCAAATTCAATAGCATGAACATTTTATTAGTAGCAGCAACAGCACTTGAGATACAGCCTTTCTTGCAGCATTTTGAATTGGAAATTTATTCTGGAAATGAATTTCTAGTTAAGTCAGACAAACATCAAATCACGATATTGATTACAGGTGTCGGTATGGTGGCTACTACATTTCAGCTTACTAGAATTTTAGAACATCAACAATTTGAATTTGTGATTCAAGCTGGTGTTGCCGGCAGTTATGATAAAAAATTACAGCTAGGTACTGTGTATTGGGTAGCAAGCGATCGGTTTGGAGACTTAGGAGCAGAAGACCACCATCAATATTTGGATATATTTCAATTAGGACTACAAGAAGAACATCAATATCCTTTTCAGCAAAAGGCGTTTAAAAACCCAATAGAAAAATTCCCATTCATCCCGTTAATTCCACCCGTAAACTCCATTACAGTAAATACCGTTTCTGGGAATAGTGCTACTATTAAGTTACGTCAAGAACATCATCAATGCCAGCTAGAAACTATGGAAGGAGCTGCTTTTCATTATGTATGCTTGATGAAACAAGTACCATTTCTGCAAATAAGAAGCCTTTCCAACTATGTAGAACCTAGAAATAGAAGCTCTTGGAAGATGTCACAAGCAGTATTAACATTGAATAAATGGTTGCTTTCGGCACTGGTATAAAATTATTTGAAATAAGAAGCGCAATATTAAAATTATTCTCTTACCTTTGCCGTCCGAAAATCTTTCCGGCTACTAGAAGGTGTAGAAAACTATACTAGAAAGTATCCAGCGTTGCTGCCGGAACGATTGCAGGAAATTATTTTTTTAATTAATAAAATTTATGGCAACAGAAAACAATCTACAAAGCTATGAGCTTATGGTCATCTTCACGCCAGTATTGGCTGATGAAGAGTTTAAAAATGCTCAGAAGAAAGTTACAGACTTCATTACCGAAAATGGTGGTGAAATGATCAACTCCAATCCTTGGGGGCTTCGTTCTTTAGCTTATCCAATCGACAAAAAAACTACAGGTTTGTATTGGGTAGCAGAGTATAATGCTCCTACAGAAGTAAATGCTAAATTAGAAATCCAAATGAATCGTGATGAAAATTTCATGCGTCATATGATTACTCGTTTAGATAAATATGCTGTAGAGTATAATGCAAAAAGACGCAACAAAGGCGCTGATTCTAAAAACGAAAACTCAGCTGTTGCAGCTAATTAATTCACTCTCTAAATCTGTAAAAAATGGCTAAGCAAAACGATATCAAGTTCCTTACTTCAACTAAGATTGAAAAATTACCTAAGAAATATTGCCGTTTCAAGAAAATGGGCATCAAATACATCGACTATAAAGATGCAGAATTCTTGAAAAAATTTGTGAACGAACAAGGTAAAATGTTACCTCGTCGTATAACAGGTAACAGTTTGAAATATCAACGCAAAGTGGCACAAGCTATTAAGAAAGCTCGCCAAATGGCATTGATGCCTTACGTAACTGACCTATTGAAATAGAATAGAACCGTTTGTTCACTTTTTAAAAACTTAAAACAATGCAAGTAATATTAATAAAAGACGTTGACAACTTAGGAGCTGCAAATGAATTAGTAGATGTACGCCCTGGTTATGCACGCAACTATTTGATTCCTCAAAAATATGCTTTAGAAGCTAGTGAATCTAACCGTAAAATGTTGGAAGAGCGCCAAAAGCAATTGAAAAAGCGTGAAGATAAATTGATGGCTGAAATTAATAAAGTACGTGAAGTGCTTGCTCAGTCTGCAGTGAAAGTAGGTGCTAAAATTGGTACCAGTGGTAAAATCTTCGGTTCTGTTACCGCTATCCAGATTGCAAGAGCTATACGCGAACAAAAAGGTTATGAAATTGACCGTCGTCGCATAAGCATCATCGATGAGGTTAAAGAAATCGGTACTTACAAAGCTCAAATTGATTTCGGAAAAGAAAACATTGTAGAAATGCAATTTGAAGTAGTTGGAGAATAAAAAACTCAACTGATAAATCAATTGATATATAGAAACACCTTCAGTTTGAAGGTGTTTTTTTTATTACACCCATTCGAACATCTATAGGGCTATTACTACCACTATTGATTTCAAATTAATGCGGCTATAGACAATTCTAT
>Ga0116181_1004488_pt1 | contig 10462 bp, 9 predicted proteins | sample AD_UKC075_MetaG_FD_89752 | JGI IMG/M metagenome (GOLD analysis project Ga0116181, IMG submission 89752) | Active sludge microbial communities of municipal wastewater-treating anaerobic digesters from USA - AD_UKC075_MetaG | ecosystem: Engineered > Bioreactor > Anaerobic > Digestate | place: USA... | reverse complement strand
GACGGGGGTTATGTCCAGTCGATTACCCTGGGCACTTATACCCTGAGCTTCGATCCGGACGCCGACGCCGTGACGGGCACAGGTACGCCCGGTGCGGTGGATAGCTGGAATTTCGATGCCGCGAGCGATCAACTCACGATCAGCACGACGTCCGGCGAAGTCGTCCTCGTCGATATGAGGACCGGAGAATACAGCTATGCGGCCCTGGCCACGGCGGCGGCGCAGGCCGCAGGCCCGGTAGTCAACGTCAATGCATCGGCGAGCCTTCTGGGGCTCGTCAATGCGGATGTCTTGGGAATCATCGGCATCGGCACCGATCAGATGCTGACCGCAGTCGATCCCAACAACGACATCATGCAGGTCCAGGTGAGGGCGGAAGCTCTCCTGGGCGCCGGACTGAGCCTGGGAACGAGCGCCGGCTATCATCTGGCCTGGTCTGCGGCACTGGCGGCTGAATTCGGCCTGACAGTGGTTGAGAGCAACGATATTTTCTCCCTTACGATCGGTATTCCACCGCTCGCCATCACCGTGAACACGCAAGGCTTTTCCAACCTGGTGATCACTTCGACCGATGGCCTGCCGATCGACAATCTTCGCCTCAACGAATTTCTCGCGACCGTCTATGTCCAGCAAAGCGGCGGGCTGAACCTGGCTACGCTCAACATCCTGCCGGATATCTCGATATCCGCGACCGATTCCCAGGGGCTGACGGCAACGGATACCGACAGCGACCTGCTGGGAACGAGCTTGCTTGGCCCCGCTAACGATCCGTCCGGCGTCTGGGAAGGCGATGGCGCGGCCAATACGCAGGCAGGAACAGCCGCCGACGAACGCCTCTACGGCTATGCCGGCGACGACACTCTCAGCGGCGGCGCAGGAAATGATCTGCTGCGGGGCGGCCTCGGCAACGACACGCTGAACGGCGATGCCGGCGACGACATCGTGATCGGCGGGAAAGGGAACGATATCCTCACCGGCGGCACCGGCAATGACCGGTTCGTCTGGGAAGCCGGCGATCAAGGCGTTGCGGGCGCTCCTGCCCAGGATATCGTCACCGACTTCAACGGTGCGCCGGTCAGCGGCGGCGGCGATATCATCAATCTTGCCGGGCTGCTGCAAGGCGAGGGCGCGGCAGGCACTCTCGCGGGCAATCTCGCCAACTATCTTCATATCGATCTTGTCGGCGGAGATACCGTCCTATCGATCAGTTCCAGCGGCGGCTTCGCTGGCGGATTCAACCCGGCGCTCGTCGATCAGCGGATCACCCTGTCCGGCGTCGACCTGACCGGCGGGCTGACGAGCCAGAACCAGATCATCGGCAAGTTGCTCGCCGGCGGCAATCTGGTCGTCGACCAGGCGACCAGCACGACGCAGGCCAATGGGCTCACCACCATCGATGTCGTTATTGCTGACAATGACGGTGACACGGCGAACACATCCGTGTCGTTCGACAGCCGGACGCCTACGGTGACTCCCGGAAATCAGGCTCCTCTCGTGCAGGCAACCGATGTCGATCTGTTGGGCCTTGTCGGCCTCAACGCGCTCGATATCATCGATCTCAGCCAGCAAGCCATGATCGCACTCGATCCCGATGGCAATCTCGAGCAGGTTACTGTCGCCTATGCGGCGCTCGCCAGCCTGAACCTTGCGGGCGCGGAATTGACCGCCTCAAGCGCCCTTGCCGCGCAGCTCGGCCTTTCCTTCACGGTTTCGAACACGCCAGGCATCCTCGGAGTGGTCGGGCCGACATCGACTCTCACGATCACCGCTGCGGAAGGAAGGCTGCTCGACAATTTCGCGGTCAATCAACTGCTCGCGACGGTACATCTGGAATCGAGCGTCAATCTGCTCAGCCTGTTGCCGCCCTCGAGCCTCGATGTCAGCGTACTTGGCAACTTCACCGTCACCGCCACCGATTCCGACGGACTGTCCGATACCGCTATCGTGTCCACTCTCGCCAATGCCTCGGTCCTCGAAGGATTGCTCGGACCGGATGGCAGCGACGATCTTGTCCAGGGCACCTCGGCCAACGACAGCCTCTCTGCAACCATCTCCGGCACCTCTTCCGAGCGCCTTTACGGCTATGCGGGGGACGATGAACTGAATGGCGGTTCCGGTAACGATTTGCTGGACGGCGGTTCCGGCAACGACACGCTGATCGGTGGAGACGGCGACGATATCCTGATCGACGGCAATGGCGCGGATATTTTCGATGCCGGAAATGGCGACGATATCCTCATCCTTTCAGGTCTCGATTTCCAATCGATCGATGGCGGGGCGGGCACGGATACGCTGGTGCTCAAGGGTATCGACCTTGTCCTCGACGGCACCAGCGCCATTCTCAATATCGAGAAAATCGACCTGGGCTACGATCGCGATACCAACGTCCTCGATCTTTCGGATGCCGGCGTCTTGGCCGCAACCAGCGGAGGCGTTCTCCAAGTCACCGGGGATGCAAATGATATCGTGAGATTGACCGGCGCCTGGACGGTCGAGCCCAGCCAGAATATCGGCGGCACAATCTACGACCAGTATATGCTGAACGGCACCACGGTGCAGATCGAGCAGGGCGTGCATGTGATCGCCTGAGTTCCCCACTCCGATCGATTGCATATGCATTCTCTCAACATACGTAATCACGCGGAGTTAACATCCCTATCCGATCGGGTTAAGCGCTGTAATTACAAGTCAAATCTGTTGCATCGTCACCCGAGCACCAGAAGGCTGGGGTGCCGCAGGGGGATGCGTGCCGAAAGAAAGATCCGGCCACTTCATATTGTTGCCGCACCTCGTGCTAGCCCCGGTTTTGCTGTTGCCGGCCGCTCTCCTTCCCGCGCCCCTATGGGCGCGGGAAGGTCGGCCCCCCATGCAGGGACCGCCGGACAACGGAGCGGAAAGCGTACAGGGGCTGCCTTGGATCGATGGCCAACTCGAGGCCCTTGTTGCTCGCGCCATGGCTGGCCATCCGTCCGTCGCCGCGGCGAAAGCTTCCGCGCGGGCTGCGGGGGCGGATCTGCGAGCTGCACGTTGGCAGCGCTTTCCCAGCGTCGGCGTCGAAGGATTGATACTCGGTCGGCACACGGATCGCGCGCAGGCCAGCGTAACCGTTGAGCAGCCGATTTGGGCCGGTGGCAGGATCAAGGGATCGATCAACCGGGCGAAAGCGGCCGAAGATGCGGCCCTTGCCGGATACGAACAGGCCGCGCTCGATATCGCCCTGCAAGTTGCCGCGGCCTACTATGAGATATATCGCGCCGCTCAGCGCCGGGCGATCCTCGACGACAGCCTGATGCAGCATCAGCGGATGCTTGCGACAATGGAACGACGCGTTGCGCAAGAGGTCAGCCCGCGTTCCGATCTCGAACTGGTCCGGGCGCGCACGGCCCAGGTATCCCAGCAGATCAATTTGACGACCGCGCAGCAGCAATCGGCAATGCAGCGTCTGCGCGAACTCGTCGGCGACCCGTTCTTCCAGCTTTCTGCGCCGCTCCCCGATCCGGCGAGTCTCCCGTTGCTCGATCGCGAGGCGGCTGTCGCCGAAGGGCTGAATTTCGATCCCGGCCTCCGGCGCGTGCGGTTCGACGCCGATGTCGCCGATGCCGATGCCCGAATAGCGAAGGCGCAGACGCTGCCCCAACTGAACGCTCAATATGAGTACGGGGAATTCAACGGGCACCAGGTCGGTCTCGCGGTTCGCATGCAGATGGACGGAGGGCTTTCCCGTTTCGCGACCGCGGATGCCGCGCGCATGCGCCAGCAATCCAGCGAAGCGCGGATCGGTGCGGCCGAGCGCGAACTGCGCGACATCATCGTGACCGATCATGTGGAATATGAATCGGCGCTGGCAAGGATGGAAACGGCCAATGCCTCCGCACAGGCGACGCAGCGGGTCACCGAATCCTACATGCGCCAATTCATCAGCGGCAGGCGGACCTGGCTCGATGTGATGAACGCGGTTCGCGAGGCCACGACGGCGCGGAGCGACGCGCTCGATGCGCGGATGAACGGGCTTGCCTATCTGAGCCGGCTCATGATGCGGACCGGGCGATGGCTGCCCCCTGTCGCGGAGGGCGACGAATGACGCTGCCGCATCTCGACATGATCGAGGCGCTGGCGCGGCGGCGCGGTGTGCGCTTGGCGCCGGATTGGGCGGCGGCGGCGCCTGCGGACCTCGATTTTCACGAGCCGGCGGCGATCGATCGGCTGGTCTCGGCGCTGGAATGGCCCGCGGCGCGGCGGGTGCGCGCCAGGCCACGCGCCAACGCCTTTCCTTTGCTGATCTTCACGCCGGGTTCGGGCTGGGCTCTCGCGGAGCAATGGGAAACGAAGTCGACCATTCGCGCGCTGGCGCTCGACGGGATCGAGGAAATCGCGTGGGACGGGGAATGCCTGCTTTATGAAATGACCTTTCCCGCGATGCACGAGCGCCAAGGGGGTTCGCGCGCGCGTGACATCTTCTGGTCCGCAATCATGCGCCGCAAGCACGTGCTCATCGAGGCGATCATCGCGACAGTGGTCATCAATATCCTCGCGCTCGCGACTTCGCTCTATTCGATGCAGGTTTATGACCGCGTGATCCCGCGCGGCGGCTTTGCGACTTTGTGGGTTCTCACGATCGGGATCGGGCTCGCGCTGCTGATCGATTTCCTGATGCGCGTGACGCGAGCGCTGATGGTGAACCGCGAAGCCATGGCGGTCGACGCCGAGGTTTCCGAGTATTTCTTCGATAGAATGCAGGCGGTACGCCTCGATGCGCGCCCGCCGGGCGTGGGCACTATGGCAGCGCAATTGCGCGGGCTGGAACAGGTCCGGCAGATCTTTTCCTCGGCCTCCATTTTCGTCATGGCCGATTTGCCCTTTGCCGTTCTGTTCCTGATCGTGATGGGTGCGATTGGGGGGATTGTGGCCATCGTCCCCCTGGTGATCTTCGCTTTGTCCCTGCTGCTTGCCTGCCTTTTTTCCCGCGCAATCCGGGAAAATGCCGACCGGGCGCAAGTGACGGGAAATCGCAAGAACGGTCTGCTGGTCGAAGCGTTGGACGCTTCGGAAACCATCAAGGCCAATCGGGGCGGCTGGCATATGCTGGCCGCGTGGAACAATCTGATTGACGCGGTGCACCGGCACGATCTCCAGGTCCAGCGCTGGTCGGCGCTTGCCGGTCAGACATTCACCTTGATGCAGCAGATATCCTATGTGGGCATAGTCGTGTGGGGCGCATATCGCGTCAACGCGGGCGACATGACGATGGGCGGACTGATCGCCTGCACCATTATCAGCGGCCGCATCAACGGCCCGCTCGTCGCATCGCTGCCGGGGTTTGTTGTCCAGTGGGGCTATGCCCGCTCTTCGCTGCAGGCGCTCGACCGGCTCCTTGCCATGCCAAGCGATCAGCCGCTGGATCAGCAGAAGATCAGGCTCGGCGCTGTCGAGGCCAGGCTGGAGGTCGAGAATGTCGTCTTTGCCCACGCGGACTCGCGCTTTGGTCTGGCGGTGCCGAAACTGACGATCGGCCCAGGCGAACGCGTCGGCATCATCGGCTCGGTGGGGGCGGGAAAATCGACGCTGCTGCGCTTGCTCACCGGTCTTGTTCCGCCCCACAAAGGGCATGTGCTGCTCGATGGCATCGCGCTCGATCAGATCGCCGAAGACGATCTGCGGCGGACGATCTGCTATTTCCCACAGGATTACCGGCTCGTGTCCGGAACCCTGCGCGACAATCTGACTCTAGGGCTTCCGGCCTGCAGCGATGAGGCGCTGCTCGAGGCCGCGTCGCGTTCGGGGCTCGACAATCTTATCAAGATGCACCCCAAGGGGCTCGACCTGCCTATTTTCGAAGGCGGCGGAGGATTGTCGGGCGGACAACGCACGATGGTCGGGCTGGCGCGCGTCTTCCTGCTCCGCCCTCGCTTCCTGCTGCTCGACGAACCGACATCGAATCTCGATCAAGAGAATGAGGCGCGTGTTCTCGATTTCCTCGCGCGGGAGAGTGGACTGGATATGTCGGTGGTCATCGTCACGCACAAATTGCGCTTTCTCGACACGATGACACGCTTGCTGGTCATGCAGGAAGGACGCGTCGTCCTCGATGGTCCGAGCGCATCAGTGATCCAGCAACTCCGTCGCGCGCAGGGGAAAGCGGCCACCGCCTCCCCGGCAGCCGTTGGCAATTGAAGACAGGGCATGCGTTTCTTCAGCTTTTTCCGCGGATCGAGCATGACAATCAACGTGACGGCTGCCGCGCTGGTCGGTGGGCTCGTCTGGGCGGCATGGGCGGAGATCGATCAGGTCAGCCGCGCGGTCGGGCAGGTCATCCCCGCCGGGCGCGTACAGGTGATCCAGAGCGCCGACGGCGGCGTGATCGGCCAGATTCTGGTGCGCGAAGGTGATCGCGTGCGTCGCGGTCAAAAACTGGTCGTGCTGGACCCGATCCGGATTCAGGCGGCCGTCGAGGAATCCCGCGCCAAGGTGGCAAGTTACAGGACGATCAAGAGCCGGATCGAAGCGGAACTCTTCAACCGGCCCCTGGCGTTCACGGACGACGTGCGCGCGTTTCCCGAATTCGTCGCCAACCAGACGCAGCTCTACAACCGGCGGCGCACTGCTCAGGCGGAGGATATCGCCACGCTGGAAAACATGAAATCGATCGCGCGCCGTGAGCTTGAAATGAACATGCCGCTCCTTGAATATGGCGACGTCAGTCGCAGCGAAATCATGCGATTGCAGCGTGCCGTTGCCGATATCGAGGGGCAAATCGCCAACCGGCAGAACAAGTATCTTCAGGACTTGCAGGCGGAATATAGTCGGGCCGAAGAGGAACTGGTGGTCGCCGAACAGACGCTGAAGCAAAGAATCGCAGCGCTTGATGCCACGGTCCTGATCGCGCCCACCGACGGAGTTGTCAAAAATGTCCGGTTCACCACCATCGGCGCAGTTCTGCGGCCTGGGGATGAAGTTCTACAGATCGTTCCGACTGGCGACAAACTCATCGTCGAGGCGAAGGTTTCGCCCGTGGACATCGCCTATTTACGCGTCGGGCAAAGCGCGTCGGTGAAATTCGATGCCTATGATTCTTCTATATATGGTTCGGCCGAAGGCCGGGTCACATATATCAGCCCGGATACTTTGACCGAGCAGAAGGCCTCGGGCGAGCAGATATTCTATCGCGTGAACGTCAATGCCGATCCTCGCACGATGCGCCCCAAAGCCGGCGAGAAGATCGAGATACAGCCTGGGATGACGGCGACAGTGGAGATCAAGACCGGCAGCAATACGGTTCTTCGGTATCTGCTGAAGCCCATCTCCAAGACATTTGGAGATTCGCTTACGGAAAGGTGATTTCCTTTCAATGGCGGCAATCCTGACGGGTGCAGGCCTGACAGGTGCAAGGCCTGACAGGTGCAGGACGGCCGGTCGCCATCCTGCCCCTCAACACCACCCGCCGCGATAGCCGCCGAGGTAGCTCCGCGCCTCGCCCTCGGCCTGCATGAAATCGGCCAGGCGGTCCTCGCGGCCGTCCGGGGCCAGGCGCTTCACGATCCGCAAGTCGCGGCCGTAGCGGTCGGTGGGCTGATCGAGGCGGGCGGTCATCTGGAAGGGGCCACGGTTGAGCCAGCGTTGCAGGGCGGCGGTGGAGCGTTCGGCCAGGATCGCCTCGGCCGGGCAGCGGGCATGGACTTCGGCCGCGTCGATCCCGACCACGCGCACCTTGCGTTCGCCCAGCTTGAACGTGTCGCCGTCGATCACGCAATAGGCGCCGCGCCCCGGACCGCAGCGGGTGAACGATCCCTGGACCCGCTCGGGATCGGTCTGGAGGAAAGCGGGCGGTTCGAACGCGGCGCCATCGCCCAGCACCGTCCCCAGCGTGAGAAAGACGATCAGCAGGAGGACCGGGCGCATCTCGGCGAAGGCCCGGCCCCATGTCATGCCGCTGCGGCGCGGCCCACGCGGCCCGCGCGGCGGCACGCCATAGTCCGCAGCGCGCGTCCATCGGCGCCGCCGGCGGCGGCGCGGGTCGAAGCGGATCGGATTGCCCATCGCCCCGTCCATATCAAACCGGCGCGCGCGGGCAATCCGCCTCCCGCGCGCCCGTCTCCACCTTCCCTTAACCCTGCGCTGCGATAATCCGGCGATGCTCGGGCCGCGCCTCAACACTGTGTTCGCCAGCCGCTGGAAAGCGTTGTGGTGGTCGGCGGGCATCCTGCTGACAGCCTATTGCTCCGTGCCCCAGGCCCCGGACGACACCCCTGCCACCCCGGCCCCGGCGCGCCCGGCGCAAACGCAACACCCTGCCAACCAGCACTCCGCCAATCCCTGGGCGCTAAAGTGATCTCGAGGCAGATGGAATCATCTGCCGACTCGGAAATCACCGTCATCAAAGGATAATGCAGAGGACTCCACCGCCAGCCCATCGCGCGGCTGAGCGGCAGGCGCGCGCAGCATTTTCCTACATGGCGGCGGCCTGCCATGGTGCGGGCATGCCTGGCCCCGCGTTTCACCCCCGATCGCACCGCTTCCCGCGGCTTCGCGGAAAGTCACACGGGGCTGGCGCAAGGCCGCGGAATTCCGGGGACGGCGCGATTTTCTTCAGGCCGTTCCGTGTCAACCTGACACCCCCAGGCGGGCATGAAAAAGGCCGGGCGAACCCGGCCCGCCCCGAAGGGCAAAGCGGCGCGGCGGCGGGTGGGAAGGAACCCGGCGCCGCGCCGCTGGACAGCGTGCTTACTGTGCCTCGCCCGCCTTCGATCCGTGATCGTGGCCCTGCTTGTCGGCGTGGGGCTTGTCACCGTGGGGCTTGGCGGCAGGAGCATCGGCCGATGCGGCCGGATCGGCGGGCGCGGCGGCTTCAGGGGCGCCTGCTTCGGTCGCGGGGGCATCGGCGGCCGGGGGTGCTTCCTGGGCGGACAGCGGGCCGGCGGCCAGCGCCATCAGGGCAGCGGCACCGAAAGCGGGAATCGCGAATTTGCGCATTCAAAACATCCTTCTTCTTCGCAGTTGTCCGGTTTCGGACAGCGCCCCAAACGACACGCACGGGCGAAGGCTCCCGCCGATGCGGCAGGCAGGGCATCGCCCGCGACGGATCGAACGAGCGGTTTTCCGCGCGCGGCGAGCGGTTCAGGCCAGCCAGGTTTCCGGATTGGGCATCGGCTGCTGCTTCTGCGCGTTCACCAGGCTCAGCACACAGCGCACGATCACCCATATCCCGACGGCAAAAATCAGGAGGAAGCCGATCAGCACGAGCATCAGCACTATGCTGACCAGCGCCCCGACCAGCCCGAGCCAGAACGTGCGGATGAGATAGGTGTAATGCGAGCTTTCCCATTCCTCGTGCGGTTCGCCCCGCCAGACGTAAGCGAGCACCAGCCCGACGAGGCCGCTGACCATCAGCACGCAGGAGGCGAGATAGAGCAGGCTGACGATGGTCGGCCGGTTGAAGCTGAACCCGGCGACGGGCGCGGACCGATCCCGCGACGGCGCGGCCGGCGCATCCTGCGGCGGAACGGGCCTGCCCTGATCGTCGAATTCCGCCATGTCGCGCCTCCTCCTGCCGCTGGATCGGGCAAGGGTAGCCCAACGGTCCGCCGGGCGATACCCCCCGCCGCCGCCCGTGGAACGAACCGATGGCGCACCCGTTGGCCGATCAGACACCCCGGAAAGGAGACACGATCATGCGGGAAGTCACTGACGAGGACCGGCGCAAGGAAGTGCGCGCGCTGCTGGACGCGATGCAGCAGCATCCCGAGCGGGACTGGAGCGAAGCCCGCCGGCGCGTCGCCGTGCTCCAGCACGTGCTCGACCGGGGCGCTCACGCCCCGGCGGGATGACCGGGCCGAGGCCTCAATAGGCGGTGGTCACACCCTCGATCCGGGTCACGGTTTCGCCCGCGCAGCCGATGATGACCGCGCCATAGAGGGTGAGCGAAGGCTGGAGTTCGCCGCGCACCTTCTGCCAGCCGCCCGTGCCGGCGCCGGGCGCAAGCGTGAGCGCGAACCGCTGGCCCGGCGGGGACATGCGATCCGTCGGGCCGGGCACCAGCGTGGCCGTCCGGCCCGCGGGCAGATCGACCTCGCCCTCGACGATCAGTCTGGGCTCCTTGCCGGGGCCGGGCATGGCATCGACCCAGGCGGCCCAGTTGCGGGTTTGCGGGCAGGCGGGCACGGGCTTCTCCTCGTTCGGCGGGGGCGTGGCGGTGCAGGCGGCCAGCGACAGCAGCAGGCTGCCGGTGACAAGGCCGCAAGCGAGAATGGACGAACGCGACATGATCGGTGGGCCTCCTTGCCGAACTGGCGCGGCCCCAAGCCGCCCCTTGCGGGCGACTCTAGCCCAGCCGGCCCCGGGAGGCCATGCCTTCCGCCTGGTTCAGTCCTTCCTCTTCGGCGCGCGATAGGGCGGGATCGGGTGGAGCAGGCGGAATTCCTCGGTCTGCGGCGCGTGGCCGAGATCGGGCCAGGCGATCGGCTCCTCG
>Ga0116181_1004487_pt1 | contig 10462 bp, 5 predicted proteins | sample AD_UKC075_MetaG_FD_89752 | JGI IMG/M metagenome (GOLD analysis project Ga0116181, IMG submission 89752) | Active sludge microbial communities of municipal wastewater-treating anaerobic digesters from USA - AD_UKC075_MetaG | ecosystem: Engineered > Bioreactor > Anaerobic > Digestate | place: USA... | reverse complement strand
GTTTTGATGCGTTGTGGGTGATGGGCATGAATGACGACCTGTGGCCGCCTCCCCCGCGCCCCAATCCGCTGCTGCCGGTTGAACTGCTACGGGCAGCAGGCGCCACGCACGCCAGCGCCGAAATCGAGCTCGATTTCGCCCGCCGCGTCCACGAACGCCTGACGCTGTCGGCGCCTGAAGTGCACTTTTCGTACGCGCTGGCCGACGGCAACCGTGTGTTGCGGCCCAGCCCGCTGGTTGCCGGCATTCCCCACGCCGACCCGACGCCGACGGAAAGCGCGACGCTCGCCCGGAAACTGGCCGGCGATGCAGGGACGGCCATCGAACTGATCACCGATGCCCTGGCGCCGCCGGTCACCGAAGGCGAAAAGGTTGCTGGCGGTAGCTGGCTGTTGCGCGCCCAGGCAATCTGCCCGGCCTGGGCCTATTTTCAGTACAGGCTGGGCGGCGAAGCGATGGACGAAGCGATCGAGGGCCTCGACCCAGCCGCCCGTGGCACGCTGGTGCATGAGGCGCTGGAGGCTTTATGGACAAGCTTGCGTACGTCGGCGGCACTCGCAGCGCTGGACCTGGCTGGCCGCCGGCAACGCATCGCCGAAGCCAGCGCCGCCGCGCTGGACAACTTCGAGCGGGAGCGCCGCATCACACTGCCTGCCCGCTTCCGGCTGCTCGAAGCGGCTCGCCTGAGCAGGCTGCTCGACCTCTGGCTGGAAGTCGAAGCCAGGCGCGGCCAGGCCTTCGAGGTGATCGCCTGCGAACAGGCGGCGGAAGTCGAGATCGAGGAAATCAAGGTCAAAATGATCGTCGACCGCATCGACCGCCTGGATGACGGCCGGCAGATCATCATCGACTACAAGACCGGCGCCGCCATCGATATCAAGAACTGGGCCGAACCGCGCATCACCGAGCCGCAACTGCCGATCTACGCCGCACTGGTCAACGACGAGGTCGCTGCCGTTGTCTTCGCCAAGGTGTTGCTCGACAAGCCCGGTTTCGCCGGAGTGGCCGATGAAAAGGACATCCTGCCGGGCATCCAGGGCATCGGCGACGACAAACAGAAAATCTTCGACCCGGCCGAATTCCCCGACTGGATCGCCGTCGTCACCCACTGGCGCGAACGCCTGCACGCGGTGGCCAAGGAGGTGAGCCAAGGGCAGGCAGGCGTCGTCTTCGCCGACGAAAGCGCGCTGCAGTATTGCGAAGTGCTGCCGCTGCTGCGCCTGGCCGAACGCCGCCGTCTGCTGGCGCGGATGTCGACATGACGCCAGCTGCCAACCGGCTCGAGGAAGACCGCCAGGCCCGCAAGCAGGCGCTGGAGATCGCCTCGTTCATCGTCGAGGCGCCGGCCGGGGCGGGCAAGACGGAACTGCTGACGCAGCGCTACCTGCGCCTGTTGGCCGTCGTCGAGCACCCCGAGGAAGTGCTGGCGCTGACCTTCACCAACAAGGCGGCGACCGAGATGCGCGACCGCATTCTCGGCAGCCTGGAGCGCGCGGCGCGCGGCGAGGTACCCGAGCTGCCGCACAAACGTCTGACCTGCGACCTGGCGAACCGGGTGCTGGCCCACGATGCCGCGCAAGGCTGGCAGTTGCTCGGCCACCCCGGCCGCCTGCGCATCATGACCATCGACGCGTTGTGCGCCAGCCTGGCCCGGCAAATGCCCTTTCTGAGCCGCTTCGGCAGCCAGCCGGGCGTCGCCGAAGATGCCGAGGCGCATTACGCGACAGCGGCGCGGCGAACGCTGGAAATGCTCGAAGCCGAGACGCCGGACGCCGACATCGTCGCCGCGGCACTGGCCTTCATAGACAACAATGCCGGCCGCCTGGAAAACCTGCTGATCGCCATGCTCGGACGGCGCGACCAGTGGCTGCACCACGCCTCGCGCATCGAGAGCGGGGCGATGAAAGTGGAGGTCGAGGCGGGCTTCGCGGCGCTCATCGAGCGCGACCTTGCCTCCGCTGAAAGCTTGCTCGATGCCCGTCTGCAATCCTTGTTGATGCCACTGGCGCGCTTTGCCGCCGCCAACGTACCCGACGTGCTGGATTCCATTTTCGACTGGAATTCACCGTTGACCGCATCCATCGCCGATCTTGGCCAATGGCAAGCCGTGGCGAACCTGCTGCTGACCAAGGACGGCACGCTACGCAGGCAACTCAACAAGAACATCGGCTTTCCAGCGGGCAAGGAGTTCGCCGAGCAGAAGGCAGCGATGGGCGCCTTGCTTGATGAATTGCGCGGTGTGGCCGGACTGGAAGACGCGCTGGCAGTGCTGGCCAGACTGCCGCGGCCCGAGCTGAGCGACGCCGAATGGGCCACCGTCGAATGCTTCTCGCGCTTGTTGCGGCTGGCCGCCGGGCAATTGTGGCTGGCCTTCCAGGAAGCCGGCGAGGTCGATTTCATCGAAATTGCCGCCCGCGCCCGGCTGGCGTTGGGCGACGACGAAGCGCCGACCGACCTCGCGCAGGCGCTCGACTACCGCATCCGCCACCTGCTGGTCGACGAATTCCAGGACACCAGCCCGAGCCAGGTCGAGCTGATCGAAATGCTGACGCGCGGCTGGATGCCCGACGACGGGCGCACGCTGTTCGTGGTCGGCGACCCGATGCAGTCGATCTACCGCTTCCGCAAGGCCGATGTCGGCCTCTTCCTGCGCGTCCGCGAGCGCGGCATCGGCGACATCCGGCTCGGCCATTTGCGCCTGTTTCGCAACAATCGCTCTTATCCGGGCATCGTCGATTGGGTCAATGCGGCTTTCCCGAGCATCTTTCCGGCCGCCGACAGCCCGGAAGCCGGCGCCGTGCGCTACGCCGAATCGGCCGTCACCCGGCCAGCGCGCGCCGACAGCGGCGTCGTCGTACACTCCGTCATCGCCCGCGAAGGCAGCGACCCCGTCCGGGACGAAGCCTGCCGCGTGCTCGACATCATCCGCCAGACACGCGCTGCAGCCCCTGAAGAAACAATCGCCGTGCTGGTGCGCGCCCGCAGCCATCTCGACGCCCTCGTCGCCGAAATTCGCCGCAGTTCGCCGGAACTTCGTTTTCAGGCGGTCGACATCGATGGGCTGGACGGGCGCCAGCACGTACAGGATCTGCTCAGCCTGTTTCACGCCCTGCACCATCGTGCCGATCGCGTGCATTGGCTTGCCCTGCTGCGCGCGCCGTGGTGTGGCCTGACGCTGGCCGACCTGCACGCGCTGGCAGCCGATGACAGGAAGCAGACGATCTGGCAACTGATGCAGGACGACACCCGTCTCGCCCGTCTCAGCGACGACGGCCGGCGGCGCCTGCTGCATGTCCGTGGTGTCCTGCAACTCGCCTTCGCCGGGCGCGACCGCCAGCATCCCCGGCGCTGGCTGGAAGGCGTCTGGCTGATGCTGGGCGGCCCGCGCTGCCTGGAAGGGCCGGAAGCCCTCGACGATGTCGAGGCGTACTTTGCGCTGATCGACCGCCTGGTCGCGGCGCGCGACCTGAGCGCCGAGACACTCGCCGCCCACGCGGCAGAGCTATATGCACCGGCCGACCCGCGTGGCGGCGCTTTGCAGATGATAACCGTGCGCAAGGCCAAGGGCCTGGAATTCGATACGGTCATCGTGCCCGGCCTGCACCGCGCGACCGGCGGCAACGACAGCAGCCTCCTGCTGTGGGACGAAGTGGCCGGTGCCGATGGACATGAACATCTGCTGGTCGCGCCGATGAAACAGAAAGGCGCCGACAACGGCGAGGCGACCGCCTACGACTTCCTTAAAAAGCTCGAAAGCGAACGCAGCGCGCATGAAGATGAGCGCCTGCTCTACGTCGCCGCTACGCGCGCCATACGCGCCCTGCATCTGGTCGGGGTCGCTGCAGCCGACGAAGCGAAGGAGGACGGACTGAAACCGCCGCCCGCCGGGACGCTGCTGAAACTGCTGTGGCCGGGCGTCGCCCAACCGGCATTTGCAGCCGCACTGGCGACCGGAACTGACGGACCGCCCCCGGTCGCCACGATCGACCCGGCCACGTTCGTCTCACCGCTGCTGCGTTTGCGCCAGCCGGTCACACCGGAAGCGTTGCGGGAAAACCCCGTCGCTACGTGGCCAGGCAGCAATCCGGTCGACCTCGATTTCCCGGTCGCCGGCGTCGCGCTGGAGGCGTCGGTCGGCACTCTGGTTCACCGCTGCCTCGAACTGATTGCCAATGACGACCTGCAGGCCTGGAGCAGCCTGCGCATACGCGCCCTGGCACCCGCCTACCGGCGCTGGCTGGCGCAGGCCGGGCATGCGTCCGGCGAAGCCGCCCGCGGCGCCGAGGTCGCAGTGGATGCGTTGTGCCGCACGCTGGAATCGCCGACCGGGCGCTGGATACTGGCGCAAACTGATCAGGCAGCTGCCGAGCAGGCATGGACGAACCATGCCACTGAAGATGGCAGGGCGGTTGCGGTCAACCACGTCATCGACCGCACTTTCATCGCCGATGGCTACCGCTGGATCATCGACTACAAAACCGTCACGCCTCCGGCAGACAGTGACATCGCAACCTATCTGAATGCCAGAACAGCGGAATACCGGCCGCAACTGATGCGTTACGCCGGCCTGTTCGGGCGCGAGGCCAGACCGCTCCGACTGGCCATCTACTATGTCCTCCAGGACGTGCTGGTCGAACTGCAGTGACCCGGCCCGGGGTTCGGCTATACTCGCAGGAAAGCCTTCAAAAAAATCAGGATAATGTTCTTCTTCCCTCGCCGCTTCGTCCGTTGCATGCTGGCCCTGACCTGCCTCGTGGCGAGCGCGGTCACGGCAGCCGAGCAGACGCTTAGGGTTGCGGTCCTGGAAAACTCGCCACCGATGTCCTACCGTGACACCGATGGCCGCCTGACAGGTTTCAGCGCCGAGATCATCCGCGCGGTATGCGCCGAAATGCAGGCACGCTGCGAACTCCAGCCCATCGTTCTGGAGCGCGTGCTGGACGCGCTGACCAGCGGCGAGATCGACATCGCCGCCGTGAGCCTGCTCGATACCCCCGAGCGGCGCGCCAGAATTTTGTTGGCTGCCCCTTACTTCCGCTCGACTACGCTGTGGTTCGCCAAACCCGGCGTGCAACCCGGCGACCGCGGCATCCGCGTGGCAGCAGTCAAGGGGTCGGCGCAGGAGCGCTATGCACGCAGCCAGGGTTGGGATACTGTCGCCGTGCCGACCAATGGCGAACTCGGCCAGCCCTTGATGGCTGGCATCGCCCAGGCTGTGATCATTCCCATGAACACCGCACTGGCTTTGACGAAAGACAAGGACTTCCAGGCTCTGGGACTTAAATCGACCGTCATGAAAGCGCCCGAACTGATCGGCAACGCGTCGTTCGGCATCAGCCCGCGTCGGCCGGAGCTCAAGGAGGCCGTCGATGGCGCGCTCGAAAGAATCAAGCGCAACGGCGTCTACGAGCGAATCAACACGCAGTTCCTGCCGTTCCGGGTGCATTGATGAAATGCATGCGCGCCCTTTGGCTCGTCGTCTGCCTGTTTGCCGGCATCGTCCAGGCCAGCGAACTCAGAGTCGCGATTGGCGTCCAGGATCCGGCCCAACTGGCCATGGGAGGCAATATCATTCCGCCCAACATGCCGGGCTCCGAACTGATTGCGGTTAACGATGACCTGGCGCGCGAAATCTGTCGCCGCATCCACGCCCGCTGCACCGTCAACTTCGTACCATTCAGCGAAGTTCTGCCCGGCGTCGAAGACGGGCGATTCGACCTCGGCTTTGGCAATCTCCTGCGCACGCCGGAACGCGAAAAGCGGGTCGCCTTCAGTGCCCCAATCTGGCACTCGTCATCGCGCCTGCTGGGAACGCCGACCACAGCCGAGGCCTTCGCCGCCAAGCTGGGCCAACCCGTAAGCATCGACAACCTGCGCGATGCACGCGTCGCAGCGCTCGAAGGCTCACTGCAACTCGCGTTCCTGAACACCATCGCCAACCAGCGCGGTCTGGCGGTGGCGTCGAAAAAGACGGCTCAGGAAGTCATTGAAGCCCTGCGCAACAATACTGCCGATTTCGGCCTGCTGTCGGTACTGAGCGCCTACGCCCTGCTGAGCCGCGACACGACCCGGCAGATCGAGTTCATTGGCAGCGCGGTCGCCGATCGCGGCCTGGGCGGCACGGTGCACATCGCGCTGCCTCTGCAAAATGACCCCTTGCGCAAAGCCGTCGATCAAGCGATCACAGCAATTCGTGTCGATGGCACGTTTCAGCGCATCACGCGTCGCCATTATCCGCTGGGACTGGACTAGACGAGATGGCGACACCGGATTTTGGCGAACGTTATCGCGCCCGCACTGCCTTCGTGTTTCTGGCAACGACCTTCGGCCTGCTGTTCAGCGTCGTGGTCGCCCTGCTCGCCATGGACCAGCATCGCGTTCTCGAAGCCTCGCAGCGCCTGCAACAGGACACGATTCCCCAGATCATCCGCTTCCAACGCCTGGCCCGCAATCTCGAACAGATTCGCCAGGAAGGCGAGCGCGTCTTTTCGGCCACCACACCCGAGGGCCGTCAGCAATCGCTGTTTCTCATCATGCTGGTGGCCAGCCATCCCAGCATTCTCGAACACCCCCAGTCGGCGGAAGCCGCCCGCGATGCCGAGCGCTTCCTGATCGAGACCGGCAACCTGGCCTCCGGAGACAGATCGCAGATCTCGCAACGACACGCCGAATGGCAAAACATTTCCAAGCGGCTCAGCCTGCTGGTCGATGACCTGTCGGTCCAGGGGGCGAGCCTGGCCACCGATGACCTGAACGAGATGGTTGCCGTGATGCAGTTGGCGCGTGCCAAATTGATCGGCGCCCTGATTCTGGTCGGCGGCTTCCTCCTGCTGTTGATCTTGCTGCTCAACCGCCACCTGATCCGCCCCCTGCAGCGCATCGACCAGACACTGTCGTCACTGAGCGTCGACCAGCCGGCGCCCGAATTCCCCGATGCCCGAATGGCCGAGATACACGCCGTCGAGCAGGCCACGCGGCGTCTGCATGACTCGCTCGCCGCCAATGAAGCGGCCCGGCGCGAACTTGAACTGCTCGCCAATCGCGACGGCCTGACCGGGCTGATCAACCGTCGCCATTTCATGGTGATCGCCGACGCCGAGTTACAGCACACCCAAGGCCAGGGCAGGCCGGCCGTCATTGCACTCGGCGACCTCGACTACTTCAAGCGCCTCAACGACACCTACGGGCATGCCGCCGGAGACACCGTACTGCAGGCCTTCGCGCTGCTCCTCGAAGAAAGTTTTCGCCAGTCCGATCTGGTGTGTCGCTACGGCGGCGAGGAATTCGCCTTCCTGTTCCCCGACAGCACGGTCGAACAGGCGCGGGCACTGGCCGATCGCTTTCGCCAACGCGTCGCCGACCATGACATCCGGCTGCCAGACGGTCTGCTGATTCGCGTTACGCTCTGCATCGGACTGGCCGATGCCAGCAAGAGCACGATTGAGAGTGCCCTGCACGACGCCGATTTCGCACTTTACGAAGCCAAACGCTTGGGGCGCAACCGGGTCATCGTGGCGGCAGAGACAGCCTGATTCGTCAGAAAACGGGAACGCTCAGACTCGACCCATCGGCCACAGCACGCAGGCCCAGATCAACGCGGCGTTTATCAGGCTGAATAACACCGCCGCGCTGCCCATGTCTTTGGCGCGCTTGGCCAGATCGTGCTTTTCCGGTGATGCCTTGTCCACCACCGCTTCGACCGCCGAATTGAGAATCTCGACGATCAGGATAAAGACAATGCTGCCAACCAGCAGCGCCCGCTCGACACCCGTCTTGCCGAGGTAGAAGGCCAGCGGAATCGCGACGGCGGCGAGGATCACTTCCTCGCGAAAAGCCGCCTCGTTTTTCCACGCAGCGGCAATGCCGTCACGCGAATACCCGAGCGCATTGAATAAGCGCGTCAGGCCCTGCTTGCCCTTGAACTCCTCAAAGCCACTCACGACTTTCTCTCCAGCAAGGGTTTCAGGAAGCGCCCGGTGTGGCTGGCCTTGCATTTGGCCACGTCTTCCGGCGTACCGGCCACCAGAATGCGACCGCCGCCGTCGCCGCCTTCGGGGCCGAGGTCGACGACCCAGTCGGCGGTCTTGATGACGTCGAGGTTGTGCTCGATGACGACGATGGTATTGCCGTGGTCGGCCAGCCGTTGCAGCACGGCGAGCAGCATTTCGATGTCCTGGAAATGCAGGCCGGTGGTCGGTTCGTCGAGGATGTACAGCGTGCGCCCCGTATCGCGCTTGGACAGTTCGAGCGCCAGCTTGACGCGCTGTGCTTCGCCGCCGGAGAGCGTGGTCGCGCTCTGGCCGAGGGTGATATAGCTCAAGCCGACATCGACCAGCGTTTGCAGCTTGCGGGCGATGTTGGGCACCGGGTCGAAGAATTCGCGCGCCTGCTCGACGGTCATGCCGAGGATGTCGTGGATATTCTTGCCCTTGTAATTGATTTCCAGCGTCTCGCGGTTGTAGCGCTTGCCGTGGCAAACGTCACAGGGCACGTAGATGTCGGGCAGGAAGTGCATCTCGACTTTTATCATGCCATCGCCCTGACAGGCCTCGCAGCGGCCGCCCTTGACGTTGAAGCTGAAGCGCCCCGGCCCGTAGCCGCGCGCGCGCGATTCGGGCACTTGCGCGAACAGTTCGCGGATCGGTGTCAGCAGGCCGGTGTAAGTGGCCGGGTTGGAACGCGGGGTGCGGCCGATCGGCGCCTGGTCGACGTTGATGACCTTGTCGAACAAATCCAGCCCGACGATTTCCCGGTACGGTGCCGGCTCGGCGTTGGAGCCATAGAGATGGCGGGCAGCGGCAGCATACAGGGTGTCGTTGATGAGCGTCGATTTGCCGGAACCGGAGACGCCGGTGATACAGGTAAACAGGCCGCCAGGTATGTCGAGCGTGACACCCTTGAGATTATTGCCGGTGGCGCCGACGACCCTGAGCTGTTTTGCCGCCTGTTGCGGTCGACGGCTTTTGGGGGCCGAAATTGCCTTGCGGCCAGCCAGGTAATCGCCGGTCATCGACAGCGGGTTGGCCTGCACCTCGGCCGGCGTGCCTTGCGCGACAATGGCGCCGCCATGCACCCCGGCGCCGGGGCCGATGTCGATCACGTAATCGGCACTGCGGATCGCGTCTTCGTCGTGCTCGACGACGAGCACGGTGTTGCCCATGTCACGCAGGTTTTTCAGGGTTTGCAGCAGGCGGTCGTTGTCGCGCTGGTGGAGGCCGATGGAGGGCTCGTCGAGCACATACATGACGCCGGTCAGGCCGGAGCCGATCTGCGACGCCAGCCGGATGCGCTGCGCCTCGCCACCCGACAGCGTTTCGGCCGAGCGCTCAAGGCACAGGTAGTCGAGTCCGACGTTAATCAGGAAACTCAATCGTGCGGTGATTTCCTTGAGGATCTTGTCCGCAACCTGCGCCTTGGCTCCGGCAAGTTGGAGGCAATTGAAGTAGTTGCGCGCCTCACCCAGCGGCAGGCGGCTGATTTCGTGCAGCGTCTTGTCGCCCACCCGCACGTGCCGCGCCTCGGTGCGCAGGCGCGTGCCGCCGCAGGTCGGACAGGGCGAATTGCTGATGTACTTGGCCAGTTCCTCGCGCACGGCGTTCGAGTCGCTGCCGCGATAACGCCGCTCGAGGTTAGGAATGACCCCCTCGAAGCTGTGGCTGCGGTCGAAACGCGTGCCCTTTTCGTTCAGGTAGCGGAAGTTGATCGCCTCCTTGCCCGAGCCGTAGAGGATCAACTGGCGTGCCGTTTCGGGCAATTCCTCGAACGGCGTATCGACCGAGAAGCCATAATGCGCGGCCAGCGATTCGATGATCTGGAAGTAGAACTGGTTCTTCTTGTCCCAGCCGCGAATCGCCCCGCCGGCCAGCGACAGCTGCGGCGCGGTGACCACCCGTTTGGGGTCGAAGAACTGGATGATGCCCAGCCCGTCGCACTTCGGGCAGGCACCCATCGGGTTGTTGAAGGAAAAGAGGCGCGGCTCCAGCTCCTGCAGGGCATACGAGCAGACCGGGCAGGCGAACTTGGCAGAGAACAGGTGCTCGACATTGCTGTCCATCTCCAGCGCAATGGCCCGGCCTTCGGCATGGCGCAGCGCCGTCTCGAAGGATTCGGCCAGGCGCTGGCGCATGTCGTCGCGCACCTTCAGGCGGTCGACGACGACGTCGACGTTGTGCTTGGTCGACTTGGCCAGCTTGGGCACGGCGTCGATTTCATACACCGTGCCATCGACGCGGACGCGGGCGAAGCCCTGGGCGCGCAGTTCGGCGAACAGGTCGAGCTGCTCGCCCTTGCGGTTGGCAACCACCGGCGCCAGGATCATCAGCTTCGTCTCGGCCGGCAGGGCCAGCACGCTATCGACCATCTGCGATACCGTCTGCGCTTCCAGCGGCTGGTCGTGATCCGGGCAATACGGCGTGCCGGCGCGGGCGTACAGCAGGCGCAGGTAGTCGTGGATCTCGGTGAC
>Ga0116181_1004485_pt1 | contig 10467 bp, 8 predicted proteins | sample AD_UKC075_MetaG_FD_89752 | JGI IMG/M metagenome (GOLD analysis project Ga0116181, IMG submission 89752) | Active sludge microbial communities of municipal wastewater-treating anaerobic digesters from USA - AD_UKC075_MetaG | ecosystem: Engineered > Bioreactor > Anaerobic > Digestate | place: USA... | reverse complement strand
CCACCTGATGATCGGCTCCGAGGGCACCCTCGGCTTCATCTCCCGCATCACCTACCAGACTGTCCCCGACTACGCCCACAAGGCCAGCGCCCTGGCCTTCTTCGAGGACATGGAGAGCGCCTGCCGGGCCGTGGTGGGCCTCAAGCAGCGGCCGGTGGATGCGGTGGAGCTCCTCGACCGGGCCTCCCTGCGCTGTGTCGCCCACAAGCCCGGCATGCCGCCCCTGCTCAAGACCCTGCCCGACGGCGCCACCGCCCTGCTCATCGAAACCCGCGCCCCCTCGGCTGCGGAGCTGCAGCAGCGCATCGCCTCGGTGCTCGAAGAGCTGGGCGCCTACACCCTGATCGAAGCCCCGGCCTTCACCACCGACGCCACCGAGATCGAGCGCCTGTGGAACGTGCGCAAGGGCACCTTCCCGGCCGTCGGCGCCGTGCGCAAGCCCGGCACCACGGTGATCATCGAGGACGTGGCCGTGGCCGTGCCCGATCTGGCCGCCGCCTGCCTCGACCTCCAACACCTGTTTGCCAAGCACGGCTACCACGAGGCCATCATCTTCGGCCACGCCCTGGAGGGCAACGTGCACTTCGTGTTCACCCAGGACTTCGGCATCGACACCGAAGTCGCCCGCTACGCCGCCTTCATGGACGAGCTGTGCACCCTGCTGGTGAAGAAGTACGACGCCTCCCTCAAGGCCGAACACGGCACCGGCCGCAACATGGCCCCCTTCGTCGAGCTGGAATGGGGCACCCAGGCCTATGGCCTGATGCGGGAGATCAAGCAGCTCTTCGACCCCGAAGGCCTGCTCAACCCCGGCGTGATCATCAACGACGACGCCGAGGCCCACCTCAAGAACCTCAAGCCCATGCCCGCCGCCGGCCAGCTCTACGCCCCGGTGGACCGCTGCATCGAGTGCGGCTTCTGCGAACCCCAGTGCCCCTCCCATGGCCTCACCCTGTCGCCGCGCCAGCGCATCGTCGGCTGGCGCGAGCTGTCGCGCCGCCAGGCCGCCGGCGAAGCCCCCGGCCAGCTCGGCGAGGACTATCTCTACATGGGCCTCGACACCTGCGCCACCTGCGGCCTGTGCTCCACGGCCTGCCCGGTGGGCATCGAGACCGGCGCCTTGACCCGCGCCGTGCGCGGCGAAAAGCTCTCCAGCGTGGCCCGCAGCCTCGGCCAGGTGGCCGCCAACCACTTTGGCGCCACCCAGGCCCTCGCCCGCACCGCCCTCAAGGCCGGCCACCTGGCCGAAAGCATCGTCGGCACCCGGGCCCTGGCGCGCCTCACCGGTGGCGCCTGGAAGGAAGGCATGCCCACCCCGCAACCCCTCGGCCGGGCCACCCGCCAGCAGGGCGACAAGGTGGTGTACTTCCCCACCTGCGCCGGCCGCATGTTTGGCGCCGACAGCCCCGAGCAGGCCCTCTCGGCCACCGTCATCCGGGTGCTGGAGCGGGCCGGCTACGCCCCCATCATCCCCGACGACGTAAACAACCTGTGCTGCGGCCAGTCCTTCGCCAGCAAGGGGCTGGAAGGCGACGCCGACCGCAAGTCGGCCGAGCTCGAAGCGGCCCTGATGAAGGCCAGCAACAACGGTGAATACCCGGTGGTGCTCGACGCCAGCGCCTGCTCCCTGCGCATGAAGACCTTCCTGGCCGAGCGGCTGACGGTGTACGACCTGGTGGAGTTTGCCCACGACGCCCTGCTGCCGCGCCTGATGCTGCACAAGAAGGAAGAGCCGGTGCTCATCCACCTCAACTGCTCGGCCCGACGCATGGGCGCCGAGGCCAAGCTGAGAAAGCTCGCCGACGCCTGCGCCACCCGCAGCGTGCTGCCCGCCGAGGTGAAGTGCTGCGGCTTTGGCGGCGACCGCGGCTTCGTGGTGCCCGAGCTCAACGCCCACGCCCTGCGCAAGCTCCACGCCGACGTACCCGCCGGCTGCTGCGGCGGCTACTCCAGCAACCAGACCTGCGAGATCGGCCTGACCAACGCCACCGGCCTGCCCTACCGCTCCATCGTGCATCTGCTCGACGAGTGCAGCGAGGAGGCTGCCCGTCTGGCCACCTGCTGAACAGACCAGATCACCTGTAGGGGCGACTTCAGTCGCCCGCGGACTTCGATCAACGCCATGCCTGTGATCAACGTGGAGGGCGACAGAAGTCGCCCCTGCAGCGCACCAACAAAAACAGCACCACACGCAGTACCAACGACACCGACCCGCAGCAATCGCCATAACCACCCGCATTCACCAAGGAGGAAAAACGAATGCAACCCTGGATGCAGATTTACGACCCCCTGGGCAACCTCTGGTTGTCCTCGCTGGTCGCCGCCCTGCCGATCATCTTCTTCTTCGTCGCGCTGGCCGTGCTGCGCCTGAAGGGGCATGTGGCCGGCACCATCACCGTGGCCATCGCCCTGGCCGTGGCCATCTTCTTCTACAAGATGCCCGTCGAGATGGCCCTCGCCTCGGCCGGCTACGGTTTCCTCTACGGTCTGTGGCCCATCGCCTGGATCATCATCGCCGCGGTGTTCCTCTACAAGATCACCGTCAAGACCGGCCAGTTCGACATCATCCGCGCCTCGGTGGTCTCCATCACCGATGACCAGCGCCTGCAGATGCTGCTGGTGGGCTTCTCCTTCGGCGCCTTCCTGGAAGGCGCGGCCGGCTTCGGCGCCCCGGTGGCCATCACCGCCGCCCTGCTGGTGGGCCTGGGCTTCAACCCCCTCTACGCCGCCGGCCTGTGCCTGATCGCCAACACCGCCCCGGTGGCCTTCGGCGCCATGGGCATCCCCATCATCGTGGGCGGCCAGGTGACCGGCATCGACCCCTTCAAGATCGGCCAGATGGCCGGCCGCCAGCTCCCGCTGCTGTCCGTCATCGTCCCGTTCTGGCTGGTGGCCATGATGGACGGCTGGCGCGGCATCAAGGAAACCTGGCCCGCCATCCTGGTGGCCGGCCTGAGCTTCGCCGTCACCCAGTTCCTCACCGCCAACTACATCGGACCGGAACTGCCCGACATCACCTCCGCCCTGGTCAGCCTGATCTGCCTGACCATCTTCCTGAAGAACTGGAAGCCCAAGCGCATCTTCCGCTTCGACAACCAGCCCAGCGCCGTGCAGGGCGCCGACGAGCAGCACAGCTTCGGCAAGATTGCCAAGGCCTGGTCGCCCTTCATCATCCTGACCATCATGGTCACCATCTGGAGCCTGAAGCCCTTCAAGGCCCTGTTTGCCAAGGACGGCCCGCTGTATTCGCTGGTGTTCCAGTTCCCGGTGCCCATGCTCGACAAGCTGGTCATCAAGATGGAGCCCATCGTCGCCAAGGCCACGCCCTACGCTGCGGTCTACAAGCTGGACCTGCTGTCCGCCACCGGCACCGCCATCTTCCTGTCGGCCCTGATCAGCATGGTCGTGCTGGGCATGCGCGGCGGCGAAGCCACCAAGGCCTTCAAGGAGACCGTGGTCGAGCTGAAGCGTCCGATCTACTCCATCGGCATGGTGCTGGCTTTCGCCTTCGTGGCCAACTACTCCGGCCTGTCCGCCACCCTGGCCCTGCTGCTGGCCGGCACCGGTGGTCTGTTCCCCTTCTTCAGCCCCTTCCTGGGCTGGCTGGGCGTGTTCCTGACCGGCTCCGACACCTCGTCCAACGCCCTGTTCTGCTCCCTGCAGGCCACCACCGCCCACCAGGTCGGCGTGTCCGACACCTTGCTGGTGGCGGCCAACACCACCGGCGGCGTCACCGGCAAGATGATCTCGCCCCAGTCCATCGCCGTGGCCTGCGCCGCGGTCGGCCTGGTCGGCAAGGAGTCGGACCTGTTCCGCTTCACCGTCAAGCACAGCCTGATGTTCGCCACCATGGTCGGCATCATCACCACCCTGCAGGCCTACGTGTTCACCTGGATGATCCCCTGATCCATCCAGCCCTCTCTTCAGTACGGGGATGATGCGTCCCCTGGGAGCCTCGACGGCGGCCGGTCATCCGGTCGCCGTTTTTTTGCGTTCACCCCAACGGGCCGTGATGGAGCGCACACGCCCTCCCATCCACCGCTCGACACGCTTGCGGCGGCCACCTGGAATCAGCCACTCTATGCGCCAGGCGCCACCCTCGAAGCGCCACGGAAGGAAGACCCCGGCAGTATGGAACGGCAACTCGAAAACCGGCTTCTCAAATGCGTCGACCTGCTCCTCGACGCCGTCTTCCTCGTGGACGAGGGCGGGGGCATCGTCTATGTCAATGCCGCCTGCGAGGGCATCCTCGGCTACACGCCGGCCGAGATGATCGGCCGCCCCATGGCCGACTTCATCCTCCCCGACGACCGCAGCCTGACCGCCCGGGAATCTGCCCAGGTGATGGCCGGCCACGCCCGTGTCGGCTTCGAGAACCGCTATGTCCACAAGGACGGGCACACCGTGCACATCATGTGGTCGGCGCGCTGGTCCGAGGCCGACCGCCTGCGCATCGGCGTGGCCCGGGACGTCACCTGGCAGAAGCGTGCCGAGGCCATCCAGATCGCCACCTACGCCGTCTCCGAAGCCGCCCACCAGGCCACCGACCTGGACAGTCTCTTCGAGTGGATCCACGCCATCATTGCCAGGCGGGTCCCCCTGGCGGGGCTGGCCGTGGCCATCCGCGCGCCCCACAACGGCGAGCTGAACTTCCCCTACCAGCAGGGCGAGGGCGGCCTGTCACCCATCCTCGACGAAGCCAGGGCCCGGGCCCTGTGCGCCCGGGTCATGGCCGAGGGCACGGCGCTGCACCTCAGCACCAACACGCTGGAGCTGGCCGCCGCCGGCCAGCGTCAGCGCTACGCCTCATGGCTCATCCTGCCCCTGGTCACCCGCCAGGAAGCCATTGGTGCTCTGGTGCTGCAGGCCCCCGCCAGCGCCCGCTACGATGACGCCGACCGGGAACTCCTGCATTTCGTCTCGGCGCAGGTGGCCACCGCCATCGAACGCGGCCAGCTCAAGGCCGAGTTGCTGCGCGCCGCCCAGTACGACGAGCTCACCAACCTCCCCAACCGGCGCCTCTTCCACGACCGCCTCAACACCGCCCTGGCCCGCAGCAGGCGCAAGCAGTGCAGCATGGCGCTGCTCTACATCGACATCGACGACTTCAAGCACGTCAACGACACCCTCGGCCACGCCGCCGGCGATCAGCTCCTGCAGCACATCGCCCGCCGCCTCGAAGCCTGCGTGCGCAAGGCCGACACCGTAGCCCGCCTGGGGGGTGACGAATTCGTGGTGATCCTGGAAGAAGTGCATGGCCCCGGCGACGCCCGGGAGGTTGCCGACAAGATCCGCGGCGCGCTGCGGGACGAAATCCGCATTGACGACAGCCTGCTGCATACCGAAGCCAGCATCGGCGTCGCCGTCTACCCGGAAAACGGCACCGATGCCGAAGCGCTGCTGAAGCATGCCGATGGCGGCATGTACCGGGAGAAGACAGGCTGAGCCCCGGCTTGATGCCGGCGCAGCACTCAGTGCTCCGCCCCTCCGTACCAGGGCAGCTCGCAGGGCTTAATCCCGGAGCAACGACCTGGTGCATCTACCCGGCCCTGATGAACTCGCTGTAGGCGTAGCAGGCCAGCCCCACGATCAGCAGCAAAACGAGCAGCTTCCGGGCGAGGCCCGCGCGGGCGCTCACCGTCGGCGAGGCGGCCTCGGGGCTTTCCCGAAGCACGCTCCGCCTGCAGCGCATGAGCCTCACCGCACGCCGCTTGCCTCCCGCGTCCACCTCGATCTCGAAGCTGAAGCGGTCGCCAAGGCTCGGGCGGATGCCGTCCTGGGGAAAGGCCGAGATATGGACAAAGACGTCGGGGCCGCCCTGGGCGGGGGCGATGAAGCCAAAGCCGCGGTCGTTATTCCATTTGGCGACGGTGCCTTCGATGCGCATGGGGAAGGTCGGTGAGCATGTTCTCTCACGGGCCGGCAGGGGCGGGGGCGGGCGCGAGACTGAAAAGTGTTTCAGCCGATGGTGGCACAGGCGTTCACGCCAGATCTATGGAGCAGTTCACTGGAATCAATAGCCTTAATTGACATTTGCGACACAGTCCCGGCCCGACACTGACCCAAGTCAACACCGTGAAGCGGATGCTGGCAGCGAGCCAGACTTCTGATGTGTGATAAGAATATGAAGGAAAATTTGCTGCGGACCCGGGGAGCGACGGAGGATAATGCCGCACCTCCGATCTTCCGCTTTTTGACATGGCTGCCTACATCACCGAGAAAGTCCTCAGCGTCCATCACTGGAACGACACCCTGTTTTCCTTCACCACCACGCGGGATCGCTCGATCCGCTTTGAAAACGGCCAGTTCGTGATGATCGGCCTGGAGGTGGACGGCAAGCCACTGACGCGGGCGTATTCGATTGCCAGCGCCAACTACGAAGAAACCCTGGAGTTCTTCAGCATCAAGGTGCAGAACGGCCCCCTCACCTCGCGCCTGCAGCATCTGCAGCCGGGTGACGACCTGCTGGTGTCCCGCAAGCCCACCGGCACCCTGCTGCTCTCCGACCTGCTGCCGGGCCGGCACCTCTACCTGTTCTCCACCGGCACCGGCATGGCGGCCTTCATGAGCGTGATCCGCGACCTGGACGTGTACGAGCGCTTCGAAAAGGTGATCCTGATCCACGGGGTGCGCCAGGTCAGCGAGCTGGCCTACCACGACTACATCACCAAGGAGCTGCCCCATCACGAATACCTGGGCGAGGCCATCTCCGAGAAGCTGATCTACTACCCCACCGTGACCCGCGAGCCCTTCCGCAACCAGGGCCGCCTGACCGACCTGGTGGAGAGCGGCAAGCTCTTCGAGGACATCGGCCTGCCGCCCCTCGACCCGGCGCTTGACCGGGCGATGATCTGCGGCAGCGCCGCCATGCTCAAGGACAGCCGGGCCATGCTGGACAGCCGCGGCTTCCGCATGTCGAAGCGCATCGGCGACCCGGCCGATTACGTGATCGAACACGCCTTCATCGAGAAGTAAGCACCCGCTTCGCACACACGAAACCGGGGCGTGCCGCACAAGGGCACGCCCCGGTTTTTTTATTACCGCGCTCAGAAGGCCTTGGTGACGCTCACGAAGAACTTCTCCTTGGCGATGTCGTGCTTGGAGGTGCCGTTGTTGAGGCTGTAGTAGCTGCGGTAGGCGTCGGGCTCGCTGGTGGCCGAGAGGAAGGCGCCGGCGCTCCAGCCATCGGGCAGGGCCTTGGTGATGCCGACCTTGTAGTAGCTGATGTCCAGGCCGGTGGCGTGGGCGATGACCTGGCGCCCGATCTGGCCGCTGAGGTTCCAGCCTTCGGCAATGTCGTAGGCGGCGTTGAGCTCGTAGAAATGGGAGCCGCGGGTGTTGCCGGTGACGCCGGCGCTGGCATCACCGAAGAAGCCGCCGTTGGTCGGGGAGTTGTTGGTGCTCCAGCCGAAGTACTCGGTGAGGTTGCGACCAGTCTTGAAGGTGAGCCACTCGTAGCTCAGGGCAATGTAGGCCTCCATGGTGTTGAGGCTGTTGGAGCGGTTGTAGCCGGCAAACACCGAGTCCGTCCAGTTGCCGCCCGGGTAGGTGTAGTAGATCAGGCCGGCGTCGTAGCCGACGGTGTCGGCAATCTTGCCCCGGTAGCCGCCGTAGAAGTCCATCTCTACCGCCGCACCGGGCAGCCAGTGATCGGAGACGTTGGAGGCGAAGAAGCCGGCATAGACACCGGAGGTGTGGGCTGCCTCGACGCTGAACTGCAGGGCGGGCTTGCCCCAGGTCTGGGTCTGGCCGCGGAAGATGTAATCGCTGACGAAGCCGAGGCTGACCGGTACGGTCCACGCGGATTCATCGGCTGCCAGGGCCGGGGTGGTGGCACCGAGGCCGGCACAGGCGAGGCACAGGGCGGCCGAAGCGCGCAGGGAAGCGTGGGACATGGTGTTCTCCTTGAAGTGAATGGCGAGCTGAAAGGTCGGGTTGAAAATCTAGGTGCCCAGGCCCACGGCGGGTCTGGCGGTATCGGGCAGGGCGGTGTCGCTGTCGTCCTTCAGATCGACACCGGTGCGCCCCAGCTTGCAGGCACCGGCGATCAGGAAGGCGAGCTTGCGCGCCGCATCGGGGTAGTTGAGCCCTTCCGGGCGCACATTCGAGATGCAGTTGCGCTGGGCATCGGTGAGGCCGGGTCGGGGCCGGGCGGTGAGGTACAGGCCCAGGCTGTCGGGCGACGACAGCCCCGGGCGTTCGCCGATCATGACCACCACCTGCCCGGCGCCCAGGGCCTCGCCGACCTCGTCCCCCAGGGCGACCCGGGCCTCCCGGGCGATGATCACCGGCAGGCCGGGCAGATCGGGGAAATAGGGCTGCAGCGCCTGCAGCAGGGGCAGCCCATGGCGGGCTACGGCCAGGGATGACAGCCCATCGGCCAGCACCACCGCCAGCCGCGGCCGGGGCGCCCACAGGCGCGGGCCCTGGTCGGCCAGCAGGGCCAGGCAGTCGGGGGCCAGGCTGCGCCCCCGGTCGGGGCGGCGAAGATACATGCTGCGGTCCGCGGCCTGGCTGGACACGGCCAGGCTGGCAAAGCCGGCGTCTTTCAGATCGGCCTGCAGGCTGGCCACGTCGAGGGCCTGATGCACCGCGTCGCGGGCCTGGGCGTGGGCGATGCCGAAGCGCAGGACTTCCCGGGTGGGCAGGCTGACCCCGGCGCGGCCCAGGGCCACCCGGGCGCGGGTCAGGCCCTGCAGGCGCTGCCAGGGGTCGGGGGTAAGGATCGCGGGTTTGCTCATGGTCTGTGCCCCTTACAGCGTGGCCGCCAGGGCCAGCAGGGCCTGCTGCTCGCCCTGGGGCAGCAGGTTGCCACGAAAGTCTGCGATGCCCATGCGCTCCAGCCAGTCCTCGAACTCGGGGGCGCGGCGGCGGTCGAGCACCTTGCGCACATACAGGGCGTCGTGGAAGGAGGTGCTCTGGTAGTTGAGCATGATGTCGTCGGCCCCCGGCACGCCGATGATGAAGTTGATGCCGGCCACCCCGAGCAGGGTCAGCAGGGTGTCCATGTCGTCCTGGTCGGCCTCGGCGTGGTTGGTGTAGCAGATGTCGCAGCCCATGGGCAGGCCCAGCAGCTTGCCGCAGAAGTGGTCCTCCAGCCCGGCGCGGATGATCTGCTTGCCGTCGTAGAGGTATTCCGGCCCGATGAAGCCGACCACCGTATTCACCAGCAGCGGCTGGTAACGCCGGGCCAGGCCGTAGGCGCGGGCCTCCAGGGTCTGCTGGTCGGCGCCATGGTGGGCGTTGGCCGACAGGGCGCTGCCCTGCCCCGTCTCGAAGTACATCACGTTGTTGCCCACGCTGCCGCGGCCCAGGGCCAGGGCGGCGGCATTGGCCTCGTCGAGCAGGGCGGCGCTGACGCCGAAGCTGCGGTTCACTGCCTCGGTGCCGCCGATGGACTGGAACACCAGATCCACCGGGGCGCCCTTGTCAATGGCGCGGAGCGTGTTGGTGACGTGGGTGAGCACGCAACTCTGGGTGGGCACCTCGTACTGCTCGCGAAAGTCGTCGATCAGGCGCAGCAGGGTGGTGATGGCGGGCAGGCTGTCGGTGGCCGGGTTGATGCCGATCACCGCGTCCCCCACGCCATAGAGCAGGCCGTCGAGCATGGACGCGGCGATGCCCCGCGGGTCGTCGGTGGGGTGGTTGGGCTGCAGGCGCACGGCCAGCCGGCCGGGCAGGCCGAGGGTGTTGCGGAAGCGCGTGACCACCTGGCACTTGGCGGCCACCAGGATCAGGTCCTGGTTGCGCATGAGCTTGCTCACCGCGGCCACCATCTCGGGGGTGAGGCCCGGGGCCAGGGCCTGCAGGCTGGCGCTGTCGGCCACATCGGAGAGCAGCCAGTCACGGAGCTCGCCCACCGTCAGGCCGGCCACCGGGGCGAAGGCGGCGGCGTCGTGCCCGTCGAGGATCAGGCGCGTCACCTCGTCGTGCTCGTAGGGCACCACGGCCTCCTGCAGGAAGCGGGCGAGGGGCAGGTCCGCCAGCACGATGCGGGCGGCCATGCGCTCCTCTTCCGAGGCGGCGGCGACGCCGGCCAGCATGTCGCCCGAGCGGGCCGGACTGGCCTTGGCGAGGAGGGTCTTCAGGTCGCCAAACACATGGCGACGCAATCCGAGGGTGCAGGCGTAGGTCATGGTCTTGTTCTTCGTCTGTGGTCATCCTGCATCTGCATCGCGCCGGCCCCCGAGCTGGCGGGCGCCGGATCGCATTTACAGGTTCTGTGCCAACACTCAGCCTTCGGCCCGGGCCAGCTCGGCAAAGGGCAGCTCCTCGCGCTGCTTGTGGGTCAGCTGGAAGTAGCCGTAGCCCAGGGCCAGGATCGCCACGAAGACGCCGGTGAGGAGCGGGTTGAACCAGGCCACCGTGATCAGGCAGATCAGGGCGCCCACCAGGGCCACGGCCGGCAACACCGGGTAGAAGGGCACCATGATAGGGGTCGGGAAGGGCTAACGCCCTCCCCGCCCT
>Ga0116181_1004483_pt1 | contig 10473 bp, 8 predicted proteins | sample AD_UKC075_MetaG_FD_89752 | JGI IMG/M metagenome (GOLD analysis project Ga0116181, IMG submission 89752) | Active sludge microbial communities of municipal wastewater-treating anaerobic digesters from USA - AD_UKC075_MetaG | ecosystem: Engineered > Bioreactor > Anaerobic > Digestate | place: USA... | reverse complement strand
ACCAAAGTTTATGCACAGAAAATGGGACATTTCATCCAACCATCACGACACGCGAAATGGAGTGCCGCAAAATTGTTGAAAGATTCTTTGAACAAAAGAGAAAGCAATCAAAGCGTAGGATGAAAATTAATATGAGTTTCTTTTGATTTAAGTTTTTTGTCCTAGGAGATTTTTGCGTTGAAAAAAATTGAAATTTCTTTCGGCGAAGTTTTTCTTAATTATAACAAGTTAAAAATTTCCATTGTTTGAGTGGCGGCAATACAATGACTTAAAATCTATATTTAACTTCCCGCCCGAGTTTGGAAATTTTCTTGAAAGAAATTTTAATTTTTTAGCAAAAATGTCCAGACTTGATTTTTTGTTACTTTTGCATCAAGGCAAAAGTAATTAATATCATATTGAGATTATTGAAAGTCCAATGCAGAATTTCCACTCACCAAAACCGCTTTTCCATCCACACATCTAATTCCTGAAGGCGGCATCACCATCATACAGTCCGAAACCAAACCGTATTTTGTGTTAAACGCCGACTGCATCTGGGTGAAATTTTTAATTTTCGGCACAATCTCATCTTCTATTTTTTTCGGATAAGCAATGTAGGAACTCGGTCCGCCACAAGGTTTTGAGCCAATCGCAGCGAAGTTCCAATCGGCGACATCATTGCAGGTTTCGGAATTGGCAAGCTTCTCAATTTCTTTAATTAAAGCTGAAAGCTTTTCTCTATCAGATTGTTGCGAAATATTATTGTCAGGTTTTTGCGAAATATCTTTCGGTAAAGTTTCGGGGTCAATTACTTTTTTGGATTTGCACGACGCTAAAGTCAGAACAGAAATCGCGATGATGAGAATATTTTTCATTTTTATTTTTTCAGGAGTTTACAAAAATACTTCTTTTATTGAGATTTAGTTTATTCCAAAAAAACTATTGCAACCATTGCACCAACTGCAACTTGCTCCTCAAAAACAATTTAGTAAATTTGAAGGATGAACGAATCTCTCTTCAATTTAGTCGAACATACCAACAGAAGCATCTTTCTCACCGGAAAAGCCGGAACCGGAAAAACGACTTTTCTGAATGAATTCGTGCTGAAAACCAAGAAGAAATACATTGTTGTAGCACCTACAGGAATCGCAGCAATCAATGCAGGTGGCGTTACGATTCATTCCATGTTTGGATTGCCGCCACGAACTTTTTTGCCAACTACCGAAAGAATCGACGGGAATTTGGCGATGAATATTGCCGATTTGATGCACCATTTCAAATACCGAAAAGACAAACTGAAACTTCTGCGTGAAATTGAAATCATCATTATTGATGAGGTTTCCATGCTTCGAGCGGATGTTTTGGATATGATGGATTTTTCGCTGCGTCATGTGCGAAGAAATCAGCAGAAATTTGGTGGCGTTCAAATGCTTTTTATTGGGGATTTATACCAGCTTCCACCGGTGGTGAGAGACGAATATCTTTTAAATCAATACTACACTTCTCCCTTTTTCTTTGAAAGTTTGGCGTTGAAGGAATTACCATTAATTACGATTGAATTAACCACGGTTTACCGACAGAAAGATGAAAAATTCCTGGATATTCTCAATGAAATTCGCGACGGTGAAATTGGCGACATCGATTTTGAAACGTTGAACGAAAGATACATTCCTGATTTTGAACCAACCGATGAACCTTACGTTTATCTCACTTCCCACAACAGAATGGCGGATGAAATCAATCAGAAAAAGTTGGCGGAACTTTCAGGGAAAACTTATTCTTACAAGGCGGAAATCGTTGGAAATTTTAATGAAAATCAATATCCAAACGATGAGGTTTTAGACTTGAAAGTCGGTGCGCAAATCATGTTCATCCGAAACGATGCAAGTGGCGAACGAAGATATTTCAACGGAAAATTAGCAGAAGTAGTCGATTTAGATGAAAAAGAAATCACCGTAATTATTGATGGCGACGACGAAAATTACGTTTTAAAAAAGGAAGTTTGGGAGCAGAAAAAATATTCCCTTGATGCGGAAAAAAATATTACGGAAGATGTTTTGGGAAGCTTCAAGCAATATCCGATTCGTTTAGCTTGGGCCGTTACGATTCATAAAAGTCAGGGACTTACTTTTGACCGATTGATTATTGATGCGGGAAAATCGTTCGCTTCCGGACAGGTTTACGTGGCACTTTCCCGTTGCCGAACTTTGGAAGGAATTGTATTAAAATCCAAAATCACTCCCGAAGTTATTTTTGCGGACAGAAGGGTTTCAAAATTTCAAGATGAAACCCACGCAAACGACAGAATGGATGAAATCCTAAATGCTGAAAAATACGATTACAGCATTAAAAAGGTTTTGAACCGACTCGACTGCAAATGGTTTAAAAATTCTTTGGAAACGTGGTACAACTCTGCAAAACACAGCAAAGCGATTGACAAAGATAAAGCGAAATTTCTTTACACTGCGATAAAACCCGAAGTGGAAAATCTTGCTTCCGTTTATGAAAAATTTGAAAAAGTCATCCTTCAGAAAACCCAGAAATTTGTTCAGGGAAACGAAGATTGGAGCGAGATTGAAACCAAAACGAAAGGTGCAGTAAATTTCTTTTTTAAGAAGGTGAATGAAAAAATATTTTCGCAGTTACTCGATTTTTATGCGGAAAATAAAGGAACGAAAGGCTTGAAACAATACAACGAAGATTTCCGTGTATTTCTAGATGATTTGGAAGATTACCTAAATGATTTGAAGAAAGTTCATCTTCTGGAAACACCACTTTTCGATGTGGAAAATGATGTGAAAGTGACCACCAAAATTGCAAAAGTTCCATCGCACATTTTATCTTTCCAATTGTTTGAGGAAGGAAAAACGATTCCCGAAATTGCTAAAGAAAGAGGTTTAGTCACCGAAACCATTTTCGGACATTTGGCAAAATTTGCCGAACAGGGACTTTTGGATTTAACCCGAATTTTCGACAAAGAAAAACTCAAAACCTTTGAAAAAGAATTTGATCAAAATTGGGAAAAACATCAATCCTTATCCGATTGGAAAAACGCATTGCCAAAAGAATTTGAGTTTAATGAAATCAGGTTGTTGCTGAATCATTATGAATTTAAAAGAGCCAAGTAAAAAGAGTCAGGAACCAAGTTATTATTGCTCATTGCTTATTACTTATTGCTCATGTTTTTCCTGTTCTGAAACTTCTTTATCAGCGTATAAAACACCAAAAATCCCAAGACAAAAATCGAAATTCGCGACAGCAAATCTCCCGCCCTTGAATAGAACGTCATTTTGTCGTACAATTTCACTTCCGCGAAAAGTGCTGTTTTATCTCCATAAAGAGTGTCGGCTAAAACATCACCTTTTGCATCAATATGGGCGGAAATTCCGCTGTTTGCAGAGCGGGCGATTTCTCGGCGTGTTTCAATCGCGCGAAGTTTTGCGTAAGACATCAATTGTTGGTGACCCTGTGTAACTCCCCACCAAGAATCGTTCGTCATAATTGCTAAAAAATTGGCGCCTTTTTTTACATAATCTGTGACAAACTCGCCGTAAATACTTTCGTAGCAGATGATTGGAGCGAGTTTTCCTTTATTGAATGGATTGGAAAAAACTTTCCTTTCTTCATCAATTCCTAAAGAAACGGTTGCGCCGCCTAAATTCAACATCGCGTCGCCAAGAATAGGTTTTAAAACATTGATGTACGGGAAAATTTCAACACCGGGAACGAGTTTTCCTTTGTGGTAAACTTCCACTTTTTGATTCGGAATAATTTGAACGGCGGAATTGTAACTTTCCACGAAACTTCCATCAGAAACTTGATAAGCTGCGTTTGGTTTTTGTTCGTTACTTCGAAAGAATTTGTGAGAAGAAATTCCCGTAGCAAAAACAGATTTCGGATGTTTCGAAAGGAAATCTTTTACGTTATTTAAAAGCGTACTTTGCTCAAAACCTCGTTCAGAAATAGAACCAAATCCGGGAAGTGAAGTTTCGGGACCGATGTAGTAATCGATTTGTCCTTTTGAGTTTTGTTCGGCTAAAGTCAGCAAATCATTCAAAATGGTCAAACTGTCTTTTGAATATTTTTCTGTGTAAGGATCGAGTTCAGGTTGCAGCATTAAAACTTTGACGGAACCGATTGGCTTCTCATCAAAATTATTGTATTTCACCACGGAAATTAACATCGGTAAAGCGATGGCTCCAACAAGAATAGCCGAATTGATGATTAGCGATTTTCTTTTTCTCCCCGCTTCCCAAATTCTTAAAGTGTAGAATGCGTAAACATTAATCAGCAAAATCCAAAAACTTCCGCCTGTTGCGCCCAACGTGTCGTACCATTGAATGATTTTCGGGTATTCTGAAAAAGCATTTCCTAAATTTAACCACGGCCAAGTAAATTCCCAACTCATGTGGAGTTTCTCGAAACACATCCAAATCGCCACAAAAAAAGTGAGTCCCCAATAAGTTCCCTGCAACTTTTTGTACCAATGATAGAGCTGAAAAACGAAAGAATAGAGCAGTGAATTCACTAAAACCGGAAAAACCACCGCCATCAAAGAATGGGTTCCATCAGGATTTTTTGAGCCATACAACCAACCCGTCGTAACAATATTCCAAATCACGAAACAGAAATAGGAAAGTCCGAAAATCACCCAACCTTTTCTTTTGATTTTAGAAAATTTGGTGATGTCGTGTTCCATCATCATTAAAGGAACCAACGCAAAAAATATGAAGAAAGGAATTCCGTAAGTGGGCCACGAAATGCTTAAAAGCATCGCGGATAGTAAAGAAAGAATAACGTATTTCATAATTGATTTTTGAACTTCGGCTGAAATTAGAAATAAACGAAGTTGTTTTGAATGCCAAATTTACTGAAATATCTTTTAAGAAATTAGGTTCAAAAATTAGATACTTTTGCCCTGATGCAAAGTATCCAAAAAATCAAGACTTGGATATTTTTGCTAAAAAATCAAAATTTCTTACAAGAAAATTTCCAAAACTCGGGCAGAAAATTAAGTTTCGATTTTAAGAAAATGTATTGCCGCCACTCAAACAATGGAATTTTTATTCCGTTATAATCAAGAAGATTCCCGCCGGAATAAATTTTTATTTTTATTAACGCAGAAATCTCCGAGGTCAAAACTGAGAAATGGTTGTTTAAAAAAAATTCTTCAAAAAATTCTAAAAGTTACATTTTGTTTATTCCTCCATAATCCTTCTCAATTTCCACGCTGACTCCCTCCATTTCGCCCTGCATCGGTGGATTGGTTTTGGTCATTTTAACTTTGATATAAGAAATTTGTGGAAACTCCAATTTGATTTTTTTAGAAATTCTGCCACAAACATGTTCCATTAATTTTGATGGAATCTTCATTTCTTCGTGAATGATGTCATTCACTTCCGCATAATTCACGGTATCGTTCAAATCATCTGTTCCAACGGCTTTCCATAAATCGGCATGAAGCTCAACGTTCACGAGAAAGTATGTTCCGATTATTGTTTCTTCGGGAAGAACGCCGTGATAAGCATAGATTTTTAGGTTTTCAAATAGGATTTTTGTGGTCATTTTCGAGATACGGGTACGAGATTCGAGTTACGAGCTGTAAGTTTCGCAGCAGAATTGTTACCACGAAACCCGAAACTCGTTTATTTTATGGTTGTTGAAAGTTCCAACATTTTTTCGATGGGTTCTAAAGCTTTTAGGCGAAGTTCTTCATCCATAAGAATTTCAGGAAGTTCATATTTCATGCACAGATACAGTTTTTCCAAAGTATTTCGCTTCATGTAAAAACATTCTGAGCAGTTGCAACTTTCATCAAAAACCAAAGCAGGAAGCAATTCTTTTTGTGGAGCGCGTTTTTTCATCTCGTGCAAAATTCCTTCCTCTGTAGCGACGATGAATTTCTGTGCGTCATCTTTTTCCACATAATTTAAAAGGGCAGAAGTGGAACCAATGAAATGTGCCAAATCCAAAACAGGAGTTTCACTTTCAGGATGTGCAATGAGTTTTGCATCAGGATTTTCAGCCAATTGTTTTGCAATTCTTTCCATGGAAAAGGCTTCGTGAACGATACAGCTTCCGTCCCACAAAATCATGTCGCGACCTGTCTTTTTAGCGAGATATCTTCCCAAATTTTTATCAGGAGCGAAAATAATTGGCCGGTCTTCAGGAAGTGCATTAATAATGGTTTCCGCGTTGGAGCTCGTTACAATAATGTCGGATTCCGCTTTGGTTTCTGCGTTACAGTTGATGTAAGTTGCGATTAAAGCGTTTGGATACTGTTCGCGCATTTTTCTCAAACCTTCGCCGCTACAGCCGTCTGCAAGCGAACAACCAGCCTGTGTGTCCGGAAGAACAACCTTTTTGGTTGGGTTCAAAATTTTCGCAGCTTCCGCCATGAAATGAACGCCGCAAAAAGCGATCATATCTGCATCGGTGTCTTTCGCTGCTCTCGCTAGTTGCAGCGAATCACCAAGATAATCCGCAATATCCTGAATTTCTGCAGGTTGATAATAATGCGCCAAAATCACCGCATTTTTTTCCTTTTTAAGGTTGAGAATGGCTTTTACCAAATCTTCACCTTTGGGAATAATAAGGTCGTCTATTTTTAAAAATCCTCTTACAGGAAGGTTTGCTTTTGCTTTATCTAGGGTTTGTGTGCTCATAATTTTTGGTTTAACGTTTAATTTGCTTCAAATTTCAACTTTGAAAAGGTTTGACATGGTTTGATCTGGTTTGATTTTTCCTCGAGCATCCATCACCCAACATCGAACTATAAAGTTAAGAATTTAAAAATTCGCTCACTAATTTTTCGATCTCCGCTTTTGCGGTTTCTAAATCGGTATTCACTAAAATTTTGTCAAATTCGTTTTGAAAAGTCATTTCCTGTTCTGCCTTTTCCACTCTTGTTTGTATGGTTTCTGCGTCGTCCGTAGCTCTTGCAATCAATCTTCGTTCCAACTCCTGAATCGAAGGAGGCATAATAAAAATCGATAATGCTTGTTCGCCAAAATATTTTTTCAAGGCGATTCCGCCTTTCACGTCCACATCGAAAATCACGGTTTTTCCATCGTTCCAAATTCTTTCAACTTCGGATTTTAGGGTTCCGTAATATTTGTCTTCATATACTTCCTCGAATTCTACGAAGGCTTCTTCCCAAATTTTCTGACGAAATTTTTCAGGAGAAATGAAATGATAATCCACCCCGTCTTTTTCCGTTCCGCGAGGATTTCTTGTTGTACACGAAATTGAAAATTCAAGTTCAGGAAAATGTTCCAAACAATGCTTTACCAAAGTGGTTTTTCCACTTCCACTTGGTGCTGAAAATATGATGACTTTATTCATTTAAATTTGATGTTGTTTGACTTTGTTTGATATTTGATATTGTTTGAGACGCTCTAATCAAACAACGTTAAACCATTTCAAGTTTATAGTACATTTAACGTTTGCTCCTTAATCTTTTCCAAATCATCCTTCATCATCACGACCAATTTTTGGATTTCCGCGTGATTGGCTTTTGAACCCAACGTGTTGATTTCACGGCCGATTTCCTGCGAAATAAATCCGAGTTTTTTTCCGTTGAAATCTTCATTTTTCATCACTTCGTAGTAGTATTTCAAATGCTGGGTGAGCCGAACTTTTTCTTCAGAAATATCCAGTTTTTCTGTAAAATAAGCCATTTCCTGGTAGAATCGGGTTTCGTCGATATGGTCGAATTCATTTAATGTTTTTCGGTAACGTTCTTTCACTCCGTCCATTCGGACGTCCTCATAAGGTTCCACCTGCGAAAGATAATCCTCAATATTTTTAAGGTTTCTTTTTAGCTCTTCATGCAAAATTTCACCCTCTGTTTTTCTGAAGTTATCAAACTTTGAAAGCGCCTCATTCAGCAAACCAGTGAGGAAAATCCATTCATTTTCATTAAGTTCATCGGGTCTCGTGGAAATCGCATCCGGAAATCTAATCGCCATTTTCAAATATTCGAAATCGGGGCCATCACCAGAAATTTTTTTTAATTCATCGATATAGGATTTAACCAAATCATGATTAATATTCACATCGTTGGAATCGTTCAGTGTTTCCAGATTAATGTAGCAATCTACTTTTCCGCGGAGGATTTTATCGTTCAAAACTTTTCGGATGTCGAATTCTTTTTCCTTGTACCGTAAAGGCATTTTGATGTTGAGGTCGAACGATTTGCTGTTGAGGGATTTCAGGTCGATGGTAATTTTTTTTCCTTCGAAGACGCCTTCACTTCTTCCGAAGCCGGTCATGGATAAAATCATAGATTGAATTTAATAAGCAAAGATAATTATTTCCGAAGGTTTTTTGGTTAAAAAATAATTGCTGTCTTTAGAATATTTAGGTGATTTGTTGTTAGTAAAATTTGCTTTTTAATGTTAGATACTTTTGCCTTGATGCAAAAGTATCCAAAAAATCAAGACTGGATCTTTTTGCTAAAAAATCAAAATTTATTTTGAGAAAATTTCCAAACTTGCGCGGATTGGAAAGTTATTTATAGAAGTTAATGTGTTGCCGCGCTTCGAACAGTGGAGATTTTTATTCAGTTATCATTAAGAAAACTCTCGCATAAAGAAATTTCAATTTTTCTTAACGCAAAAATCTCCTAGGTCAGAAACAATAATTGTAAATGATTTCCACAATTACCGAAAAGATTATTTTATATATTTGCAGATACATTTAAAGTTTCAGCAATATGCTTAAATCGCTTTTCCACTGGAAAGTTTTGGTAAATATACTATTAGCGGCGGCAGTTTTCACAGGTTTGGTTTGGTTGACATTCCGATGGTTGGAGATTCATACCAATCACGGTAAAGAAATCCCCGTTCCTAATGTGATGAACAAATCCGTTCATGACGCCATCAAAATATTAGACGATTCCGGACTGGAATATGAAGTGGACAGTTTTAAGTATGATCCAAAATACCGCCCGTTTCAGGTTTTGCAGGTTTATCCTTCACCAGGATCGCGTGTGAAAGACGGAAGAACCATTATCTTAAAAGTAAATCCAAGAACTTGGGCGCAAGTATCTGTTCCAGATGTTTTAGACCGATATAAAGGTTTGGCTTTTAGGCAATTGGAGCAGGTTGGATTAAAAGTTGGTGATACTATTTTTGAACCGAGCATTCAAAGAGATGCAGTAATCCGAATGTTGTACAACGGTTCTACCTTAAAACCAGGCGCGCTTTTGCCGAGATTTTCAACAATTGATTTGGTGATTGGAGCGGGTCCGAAAAGAAATATTTCCGTTCCGAATTTAGTCGGATTAACGGTTCAACAGGCGAAAGCTATCATTGCTCAAAATTTATTTGAAGTTGGTTTGGTGGAGCATGAAGACGGTGGTTCCGATGAATCAGACATTGTTTATTATCAAGATCCGGCCTCGTTTGATGTGCGTGATCAGGGCATGCAGATCGACATTTGGGCGAGTAAGAAAACGCCGGCAGAAATGAGCGGCAAAATTTCACAGCTGAATTCGATTTACAGAATTAAAATCGACACCACAACTCCGCCGCCAAGTTATTATGAACCGCCGGTTTATAGAGAACCAGTTGCGCCAAGAGTTTCGGAGCCAAAACCGGAAACTCCAAGAACTGAAACTCCAAAACAGGAAACTCCAAAATCAGAAGTTCCAAAAGCAACGACGGAGAACAAACCAAAGACCACTGTAGAACAGAAACCGAAAACTTCTTCTGCAACAACGCCAAAAACTACAACAACCACTTCTCCAAAGCCGGAAGAAAAACCGAAAGCTAAAAAAGTGATTGTTGAATAAATTTTTAAACATCAAAAACTGAAGCTTCAACATTGGTTGGAGCTTTATTTTTAAATAAAATGACCGAAGACCACGAAGAATTTTTAGAGGAGGAATTACTGGATCAGGAATCGAATGACGCTGATTCAGAAGGACTTTACGAACACTTTTATGTAAAAGTAGATAAAGGTCAGGAAATTGTGCGCATCGATAAATTTCTGCATAATATTCGTCAGAACTCTACGAGAAATAAAATCTCACAAACTTGTCGTGCGGGAAATGTAGTAGTGAACGGAAAACCCGTGAAGCAAAACTACCGCGTAAAACCGGGGGATGAAATCTCGGTTCTTTTAACCAGACCGCCGCGCGAAAACTTTATCGTTCCACAAGATATTCCTTTAAATATCGTTTATGAAGATGATGATGTTGTGGTGGTAGATAAAAATGCAGGAATGGTGGTTCATCCCGGTCATGGAAATTGGGACGGAACTTTGGTGAATGCGCTCGCTTTTCATTTCGAAAAAAATGGTGAAAAATCTGATTTGGATCGGGTAGGTTTGGTTCACAGAATCGATAAAGACACCTCCGGACTGTTAGTGGTGGCAAAAAATGAATATGCTTTAAGTTTTTTGGCGAAGCAGTTTTTTGACCGAAAAACGAGAAGATTGTATTGGGCATTTGTTTGGGGAAATGTTGCAGAAGAGGAAGGAACTATT